>Ga0181525_10001393_pt1 | contig 20617 bp, 20 predicted proteins | sample PEATcosm2014_Bin_48_FD_121100 | JGI IMG/M metagenome (GOLD analysis project Ga0181525, IMG submission 121100) | Peatland microbial communities from MTU Mesocosm Facility, Houghton, MI, USA - PEATcosm2014_Bin06_10_metaG | ecosystem: Environmental > Terrestrial > Soil > Wetlands > Peat | place...
CCGTGCCGGAGGCGCCCGTGCCGGAGGCGCCCGTGCCGGAGGCGCCCGTGCCGGAGGCGCCCGTGCCGGAGGCGCCCGCGCCGGACCATGACCCGCTTGCAGAGCCTGATTTGACAGGAGGTCCAGGCGCCGCCACTCCAGAGGCCACCGGCGAGTTGGCCTTCGGGGCTCGCTTGTTCTCCGCCGGACCGGTGTCGCCTTCCGGCAGTGCCGCAGACGCAGGAGCGGGTCGCATCGACCGGAGTGCCCGGGCAGGGAACGAAAACACCCAACCAGATGATAGCGGACTCGTAGGAACCGCGCGCGAGGGCAACACGGCGGCATCCGGCCATGCGGCAGCCGACTCGCAGAACTCAGCCACCCACGGAGATGCGCGCAGTGCCGTCTCCACGCCGGAAGGGCAAGCGCCCACTGCCGCGCGGCGGGAGGCCGGGCCGCTCGCCGGCCCAATCGCCAGCATCCCGCCGAAGGGTGGGGTCACCTCCGCTGACCACCCCACCGGTGACGGTGGCGACAATCCGCCCTTGGGGCAGCCGGTGATGGAAAGCGTCTGGAGCCCGCGGGGCCCCTCTTCCGCCGGCGCGGAGTCTCCGGCTCCCGGGCAGGAGGCTAACGTGGCGCGTCCCGCCGAGGCGGAGCCTGCGGAGCCCGCGGCGCAGCCGGCCACCCGCGACGTCTCCCTGCATCTGGCGGATGGCGATAGCAGCGTGGACATACGGATGGCGGAGCGCGCCGGGGAGATCCGGGTGACGGTGCATACCCCGGATCGCGATTTGGCCAATTCCTTGCGCGCCGACCTGCCGGATTTGGTCGGCAAGCTGCGGCAAAACGGATTCGAGGCGGAGGCCTGGCGGCCCGCTACACAGCCGGACGCCAACCGCCGCAACGGTTCGGATGGCTCCCCGTCCCAGGAGCATTCGCCCGGCGCCCGGAAAGACGGCCGCCAACATCAACCGCAGCCACCGCGGCAGCAGAATCGATCGCGCTGGGCCGGGGAGTGGAAATCCAGCCTCGACCCGGCACAGGAGCCCCCCATATGACGATGCAACCCTTGACCCCATTCCCGCCCAACCAACACAACGTTGCGGCGCATTCAACCACGGCTCAGACGAGTACTACTGGAACGAATTCGAACGATTCCGTTGACGATGTCAGCGAGAACGAGTTCCTGCAGCTTCTGGTGGCTCAAATCCAGTATCAGGATCCCACCAATCCGACCGACAGCACGGCCTTCGTGACGCAACTGGCGCAGTTCAGCTCGCTCGAACAACTCATCGCCATCCACAGCGATCTCGACAACCTGACCCAGGCCGGCGGCAGCGGCGCCCAAGGCACCACTTCAACACAAGGAGGAAACTAATAATGTTTGCAGCTTTCAGTACCGCGCTATCCGCTTTGGACGGCAACGGCGTGGCCGTCGACGTGATCGGCAACAACTTGGCCAACATGAATACCACCGGTTACAAAGAGAGCGTCGCCTACTTTCAAAACCTGGTCAGCGAATCCATCAACGGCGGCCTGACACAGGTGGGATTCGGCGTAGCCCCGCCGCTGACCATCACCCAGTTTACCCAAGGCGCCATCAGCTCGAGCAGCGGATCGCTGGACGCAGCCATCCAGGGCAGCGGTTTTTTTGTGGTGAATAACAATGGCGTGGCCCAGTACACGCGGGCGGGAAGCTTCCAGGTGGATCTTTCAGGGAATCTGCTCACCCCCGGCGGACAACAGGTCCAGGGGTGGATGGCGACCGACGGGGTCGTCAACACCGGCTCGGCCATCGGCAACATCACCGTGCCGGTGGGTTCCCTGCAAGCGCCCCAAGCCACCCAGAACATCACGCTGACCGCCAACTTCGACTCCTCCGCCACCACCGGCGCTTCATCCGATTGGTCCGCTCCCATAACGGTCTACGATTCCCTGGGAACCGCGCAAGTGCTGACCCTCAACTTCCAACAAACCGCCGCCAACACCTGGTCGTGTCAAGCCACCGTCCCTGGCGAGGACGTGGTGGGCGGTACGGCGGGCACGCCATCCGACGTGGGAAGTTCCGTCAGCCTGCAATTTAACAGCAGCGGACAGTTGACCGGCACGACCCCGGCCGAACCCATCAATTTCGCCTATCAGCCCAGCGACGGGGCCGCGGCCCTGAGCATCAATTGGAATCCGATCAATGCGGACGGTTCGAGCACCCTCACGCAGTACGACCAAAGTTCGGCTACCTCCGCCCAAACCCAAGACGGAGCGGCGGCCGCGCAGCTCACTTCGGTGACCATGGCCAACGGCGGGCAATTGATGGCCAGCTACTCCGACGGCCAACAGGCGGTGGTCGGACAAGTAGCCATGGCTACCATTCAAAACCCGCAAACGCTGCTGAACGTGGGAAACAACGATTACCAGGTAACGGCCGACACCGCCGCGCCGGCGATCGGGGCGCCGGCGACCGGCGGACGCGGCACGATCGTGGGCGGCGCGCTGGAATCCTCGAATGTGGATATGGCCACCGAACTCACCAATCTGATCATATTGCAGAGCGCCTACCAGGCCAATTCCAAGGTAGTGACCACCGTGGACAATATGGCGCAGGCCGCTACCAACCTGATCACTTAGGAGGCCGCCGATATGACCGCCATGGAAGAGATCGCCGCCTTCGCCGACGTGCCGGTGGACATCGAGGCCGAATTGGACCGCCGGATCCTTAGCGTGGGGCAGATCCTGCGCATGGAACCGGGCAGCCTGATCGGCATGAAGCGCTCGGCGGGGGAAAACATCGACCTGCTGGTGGGCGGCACGCTGATCGGCTGCGGCGAAATCGTAGTCGTGGAGAATACCCTGGGAGTCCGCATCACGGATTTCAACAGCGATGCGCTATAAGGCCGCCCGGGAGCAAGCCGAAGGCATATGGAACTAATGCGGCAAGTGTGGGCGGTAAGCGCGGTGCTGGCGCTGCTGGCGGCCATGCTCTGGTGGCTGCGGCGCAAGGGACTGGCCCGCTATGCCCCGCGCGGCGCCCGGAAACCGGATCTTCAGGCGGTGGAGCGGCTGGCGTTGGGACCCCAGCACGCGCTGCACCTGGTGCGGCTGGCGGGCCGCGGGCTGCTGGTGGGGACCTCGCCCGCGGGATGCGCGGTGCTCGAGAGTTTCGAATGGCCCGGTGCGGAATCCCAGCCTCCGGCCGGGCCTGCGGAGGCCCGCTGATGTCTCACCGGCTGGCGCGCGCCGGCGGTTTGGCGCTGCTTTGTCCACTGGCCGCGCGGGCGGCTTCCCAGGCTTCCCCGGCCTCCTGGTTTGTCACCGGCAAGACCGGCTCCTTGAGCGCGCCGATGCAGATTGTCCTGCTGCTGACGGCGCTAACGCTGCTGCCCGCGGCAGTGGTATCGGTCACGCCCTTCTTGCGGATCTCGATCGTGCTGCATTTTCTGCGGCAGGCGTTAGGCACACAGACGGCGCCCTCCAACCAGGTGCTGGTGGGGCTGGCGTTGTTCCTGAGCCTGCTCACCATCCAGCCGATGGCCAGCCAGATCTACGAACAGGCCTGGACTCCCATGGAGAACGGCCAGATGACGCTCCCCCAAGCGGCCCAGGAGGCGGCCAAGCCGCTGCGCCGGTTCTGGCTGCGCTTTGCCCGGGAGAAAGACATCGCCCTGTTCGTCGAAGTCTCGCATTCGGCGGCGCCGCGCACGCCGGCCGATGTGGATCTGAAGGTCCTGATTCCGGCCTACATCCTGTCGGAACTGAAGGCCTCCTTTCAGATTGGAGCGGTGCTCTACCTGCCATTCCTGGTCATCGATCTGGTGGTGGCTTCGGTGACCCTGTCGGTGGGCATGATCCAGTTGCCGCCGGTTATGATCTCGGCCCCCTTCAAGATTCTGCTGTTCGTGCTGGTGGACGGCTGGAATCTGGTGGTCGGATCGCTGATGAAAAGCTTTGCCTGAAGGCTACCTATGACCACTGACGCCGTCGTCGAGCTTCTCCGCCAGGCCCTGCTGGCGGCATTTTGGATAGCGGCGCCGCTGATGGCCATCGCTTTCGCCGCCGGCGTGGCGATCAGCCTGGCGCAGATTGTGACCTCCATCCAGGACACCGGCTTCAGCACCATTCCGCGCGTGGTGGTCTTCCTGGTGGCGATCCTGATGCTGATGCCGTGGATGATCCAGCGCATGACGGTTTACACCACGGCGTTGTTTGGCGATTTGGGCCGGTATGCCCGTTGACCCGGCGCTGGGCATCCCCACGCTCTACGGGTTTCTGCTGGTGCTGGCGCGGGTTTCCGCGGTCTTCTCCCTGGTGCCCCTGCCCGGTTTCCAAAGCGGTCCGCGGCTGGCGCGCATCGTGCTGTCGGCGGCCATCACCATGGCGCTCTATCCGGTTTGGCCGCGGATCGACGCGGCGCGGGCGGACGCACCGGGCATCCTCCTGTGGGTCCTGCCGGAGGTCGCCGTGGGGGTCACCATAGGCTTGGGTGTCGCCTTCATCCTGGAAGTCTTCCTGCTGGGTGCGCAAATCCTGAGCCTGAACGCGGGGTTCAGCTTTGCCCAGACCATCGATCCGACCACGCAGGCCGAGTCGGGCGTGCTGCTGGTGTTCGGGCAGTTGGCCGGCGGCCTGGCTTTTCTCGCCCTGGGCTTGGACCGGGAAGTCATTCGTACCCTGGCGTACAGCCTGGAAACGCATCCGGCGGGCGCCTGGATCACGCGGCCCGCGGCCGAGGCGATGCTGCGCCTGGGCGGAGACATGCTGGCGCTGGCGGTGCGGCTGGCGCTGCCGGCCATCGCTTTGCTGGTGCTGGTGGACGTGGCGCTGGGCCTGATGGGGCGGCTCAACGCCCAACTGCACATGATGACGCTGGCCTTCCCGATCAAGATGACGGTAGCGCTGGTGCTATTGGGGTGGATCGCCGCGCTGGTCCCCAGGCTGATGGGGGCCTACGGCGGCGTGGTCTTCGGAACGCTGCGCCGGGCGCTGCGCTTTTGATGCGGAAACTTCGTGGCGGACAACAACGGCCAGAGAACCGAGCAGCCCACCCCCAAGCGCCTGGACAGGGCGCGCAAGGAAGGACAGTTTCCGACCGCCCGCCAGTTCGTTTCGGCCATGCAATTCCTGGCTTTCGTGGCCGTGCTGGAGGCCTGGGGCGGGCAGTGGCTCGCGGAGTTGCGCCGGCTGATGCGCGAGGCGCTGGCGCAGGCCTTCGCGGCGCGGCCGGAGGCGCAGATCGTGGAAATCAGCCGCTACCAGCTGGTGAGCCTGCTGCGGCTGCTGGCGCCCGCCGCGGGCGTGGTGCTGGCGGCCACCCTGGGGGTGCAACTGGCCGCCACGCAACTGGGCGTGAGCCTGAAGAAACTAACGCCCGACGTGCAGCGCTTGAACCCGCTCGCGCGGTTGCGCGAGCTGCCCAAGCAGAATCTGCCCGCCCTGTTGCGCGCCGCCGTCATGCTCCCGCTGTTCGGACTGGCGGTCTATGGCATCTTACGGGACAACCTGTTCGTCTATATGGCGCTTCCCTACCAAAGTGTCGCGTCGGGCTTCGGACAGGTCTGCGGTTCGCTCGGCACGCTGCTATGGAAGGCCTGCGGCGTCTTCCTGCTGTTCGGGGCGGTGGACTTGTTCCGGCAGCGCCGCCGGTATCGCAAGGACCTGCGCATGAGCAAACAGGAGATTCGCGACGAGGTCAAGGAGACGGAAGGCAATCCGCAAATGAAGGCGCGCATCCGCCGCCTGGCGCGCGAGCGTCTGCGCCACAAGATGATGAAGGAAGTTCCCAAGGCCACCGCCGTGATCGTGAATCCGACGCATTACGCGGTGGCGCTGCGCTATTCGCTGGATTCCATGGCCACGCCGGTGGTGGTGGCCAAGGGGAAGAACTACCTGGCGCAGCGCATTCGCCAGCGGGCCATGGAATGCCAGGTGCCCATTGTCGAGAACCCGCCGCTGGCGCAGGCGCTTTACCGCTCGGTGGACGTGGGACAGGAAATCCCGGCGCACCTGTATCGTGCCGTGGCTGAGATCCTGGCCTATGTTTATAAACTCATGAACGGCCGATTACCTGGGTAGGGACGGAATCGGGAGCCGGAATGGCGGAAGCGACGGCAATTGCCAAGACGGGTTGGAAGCCGCTGGAGTTCTTCTCCGGCGGTGGCGCGGCGGAACTGGGCGTGCCGGTGGCCGTGCTGGCCATCGTGATGGCCCTCATCACGCCTCTGCCGCCGTTCCTGATGGACCTGCTGCTGGTGGTGGATATCATGATGTCGGTGGTGGTCATGATGGTCGCCATGTACATCACGCGCCCGTCGGACTTCAACGTCTTTCCCACCACGCTGCTCTTGCTGACGCTGTACCGGCTGGCTTTGAACGTATCGTCGGCGCGGCTGATCCTGCTCAACGGCAATACGGGGACCGGCGCCGCCGGGCACGTGATCGAAGCCTTCGGCAGCTTCGTGGTGGGGGGCAACTACATCATCGGCACGGTCATCTTCCTGGTGTTGATTGCCATCCAGTACGTGGTGATCAATCACGGCGCCGTGCGCATTTCGGAAGTCACGGCGCGCTTCACCCTCGACGCGCTGCCCGGCAAGCAGATGTCCATCGATTCGGACCTGAGTTCGGGACTCATCGACGAGGCCGAAGCCCGCCGGCGGCGCAAGCAACTGGCGGCCGAGGCCGAGTTCTACGGCGCCATGGACGGCGCCTCCCGCTTCACCCAGCGCGATGCGGTAGCCAGTATCCTGATCACCAGCATCAACATCGTGGCGGGCTTCCTGATCGGAGTCCTGCAGCATGGCATGGAACTGCGGCACGCGCTGGAGACCTACACGGTGCTCACCATCGGGGACGGCCTAGTGACCGTCGTGCCAGCCCTCATGATCTCGATATCCGGGGGCCTGATCATCACCCGGTCCGGTTCGGAAGGGCGGCTCAGCGCGGATTTCCGCAAGCAGATCTTTGGCAGCGCGCAGCCGCTGCTGCTGGCCAGCGGTGTGCTGATCGTGCTGGCGTGCCTTCCGGGCATGCCAGCCATCCCGTTTCTGCTGCTGGGGCTGGGGCTGGGCACGGGGGGCTGGCGCATGCGCGCGCGGCCGGCCGCCAAGGGGCAGGCGCCCAGCGCGGCCAAACCCGCCCGCGAGAATCTGGAAGGCCTGCTCAAAGTGGAGCCGCTGGCGATCGAAGTGGGGTTGGGGCTGGTCAAAATGGTGGAAGGCGCCCAGAATTCCCCGCTGCTGAAGCGCATATCGGGCATCCGGCGGCAACTGGCCGCGGATCTCGGCTACCTCCTGCCGCCGGTCCGGGTGGCCGACAACCTGGCGCTGCGCGCGCGGGAATACACGATCTCGATCAAGGGCGCGGAGATCGCCCGCTACGAACTGCCGCAGGGGTGCCAATTAGCCATCCCGTCGGGACGGAACGCACCGGCGATCGAAGGCACGCCCACGCGCGAACCGGCCTTTGGATTGGCGGCCTGGTGGGTTCCCGACCAGCGCGCCGAACAGTCCCGCGCGGCCGGGTACACGCTGGTCGACGCAGTCAGCGTGCTGGGCACCCACATTGCGGAGCTGGCCCGGCGGCACGCATACGAGCTGTTCTCGCGGCAGGATGCCAAGAAGGTGCTGGATCTGGTGGCGGTCGAGCAGCCCAAGGTGGTGGAGGATCTGGTGCCCAAACAGCTGCCGCTCTCGGCGGTGCAGCGGGTATTGCAGAATCTGCTGCGCGAGCGGGTGTCCATCCGCGACACCGGCTCGATTCTGGAGGCGCTGGGCGAGGCGGCGCTCTCCACCCGCAATCTGGTGCTGCTCACCGAATATGCCCGGCAGGCGATCCGGCGCACGGTGGTGAAGCGCTATCTGGATGCCTCCGGCAACCTGCCCGCTTACTTTCTGGACGCGTCGATCGAGCAGGCGGTGGAGTCCGCGGTGCAGCATGGGGAGCAAAACAGCCATCTCAGCATGGCGCCGCACACCGTCCGCGAGATCCTGGACCGCATCCAGCGCAAAGTCGGAAGCCCGGAGGGCCCCGTGGCGGCGGTAACCACCGCCGGCGCCCGGCATTTCCTGCAACAAATGGTGGAGCCGGTGCTGCCGAACCTGTACTTCCTTTCGCACAACGAGATTCCGGCCGGCGTGAAGGTGGTGTCCCTGGGAGTCGTTCAATAACGGGAGAAACATGCGAATCAAGTCTTTCTATGCCAACTCAGTGGAAGGCGCGGTGGCCCTGGCGCGCCGCGAGATGGGCCCGGAAGCCATGCTGGTGGAGTCCCGCAAGGCGATGCTCGAGGCTCGCCATCTGGGCGAGTACGAAGTGGTGTGCGCCCTGGTTCCGGAAGCCGAGCCCGGCCCGCCGGCGGCGCTGGAGGATGCCGGCGCGCGCGAGGCCCGGCTGGCCATCGAACTGGGCGAGATGCGGCGGCAACTGGATCTGATGGGCAAGACCATTACGCGCTCGGCCTGGAACGGGGCGCGCTGGCCATCGGACCGCCCCGAGATGCCGGAATGGCACGCCCGCCTGATGGCCACCGATATGGAAGGCGAACTGGCAGACGAAATCCTGAGCGCCGCCGAGCGCCGCGCGGGGCCGGGGGTGAGCGGGCTGGAAGACTCGGTAACCGCGGAGATCGAACGGCGCATCCTGGTGGATAGCCCGTGGGACAAGCCGAACGGGCCCCGCGCGGTGGCCTTTGCCGGACCGCCGGGCGCGGGCAAGACCACCATGCTCGCCAAACTGGCGGTGCTCCGCGGCCTGGCGGAACGCCGGCCGCTTACCCTGGTCTCCATGGACGATTTCCGGGTGGCCGGAGCCGAGCAACTGCGCACCTATGCGGCCATCCTGGGCACCGGTTTCCAGGCGCTGGACAATCCCGGCGCGCTGGCCGAGGTGCTGGCGGAGCACCACGGGAAACGGCTGGTTCTGATCGATACTCCCGGTTACGGCCCGCGCGACATGGACCGCGCGGCGGATCTGGCCGGCTTTCTGTCCGGCCGGCCGGATACGGTTACCCACCTGGTGCTAACGGCCTCCATGAAATCCGCCGATCTAACCCATGTGGCGGAACGCTTTGAGATCTTCCGGCCGTCCAGCCTCCTGTTTACCAGGCTGGACGAGACTGCCTGCTTTGGCACGGCATTCTCATTGTCGGTGCGGCAGCGCAGACCCATGTCGTTTCTGGGAACCGGACAAGAGATCCCGGACGACGTCGCGCAGGCCACCAAAGAGCGCATCTTGAGTCTGCTGTGGCCGCGGGCGCTGGGCGCCCGGCGCGTGGCCGCGTGAAAGGAATCCCGTGAGGCGTCATGTCTAACCCGTATTGCAGCCCGGACGCCGCAGAGGCGGATGCCGAGGAACGCGAGCGCCTCATCCTTGAGCACTTGCCCCAAGTCCGGCTGATTGCCCGCCGCATCCGCGACCGTCTGCCCGAAAACGTGAGCGTCGAAGACCTGGTATCGGCCGGAATTGTGGGACTGATCGCGGCCGTGGACCAGTACGATCCCGCGCACAATGTCAAGCTGAAAACGTACGCCGAACACAAGATCCGGGGCGCTATCCTGGACAGCCTGCGCGGCCTGGACTGGGCGCCGCGGCAACGGCGCAAGAAAGCCAAGCAAATCGAGTTTGCCATCTCCCGCGCGGAACAGCGTCTGCACCGTATTCCCGGCGAAGACGAGATCGCCGCGGAAATGGGTTTGGACCTGGAAGAGTATCACCGCTGGCTGGTGGAGGTACAAGGCCTCAACATCGGCAGCCTGGAATATACCTCGGAGGAGGGCGGAAAAGGCCTGCTCGAATACCTCAGCGACGACCAGGAGCAACTGCCATCGCGCCTGCTGGAACGGTCGCAACTCGAACAGTTGCTCTCCGAGGCAATCCGAAAGATACCGGCCATGGAACGGACAGTGCTAGGCCTTTATTATCTCGAAGAGCTGACATTGCGGGAAATTGCCCAGGTGGTGGACCTGCACGAGTCGCGCATCTCCCATCTGAAGTCGCAGGCCATCCTGCGCCTGCGGGCGGACATCGAGAAGGTCTGGCCTAACCAGGCCGGAGGCGTGGTGTGACCCGAGATCAGCCCGGGCCGGGCCGCTGGTTCGCCGAGGAGTGGACCGCGCTGCTAGGCACTGTGCTGGAGTCTCTGGCGGGCGAGCGGCCCAAGTTGTCCTGCGTCGCGGCCGCCGCGGGCACGACGCTGGCCGCCGCCAGCGAGGGAATCGGCGGGCAACACGGCGCCATACTCTGGTGGCAGCAGCGCTTTCCCTTGCCGGGTGAGCCGTCCACCTGGATCGGCGCACCGCGCAATGCATGGACTCAACTGGCCGTGCGCGTCCTAGGCGCGGCCGGTGTGGAGGATGAGTCTCAGGCGCGGGAGACCTATCTTGAGATCCTGCAGCAATCTCTCGGCGAGTTGTCCCGTAGCGCCGGCCGCCGCTGGAACCGGCAGGTCGACTGCACGGGAAACGAGGGCGCCGCCGCGCCGGAAGCCGCCGAATTCTACATGGTTGAGGCGGCCTATCCGGACGGCGCCATCCCCCCTCTGGTGGTGGCCATCACGGGCGCCCCACAAGATCCGCCCGCGGACGCGGATGTACCCGCCGGGGCCGCGGCCGGCGGCCCGGACGCCCCAGACCGGGAAACGCAACCTTCGCAGCGTTCCAAAACCTTCGAGCTGCTCATGGGTGTGGAGTTGCCCGTCAGCGTTTCGTTTGGCCACGTTCAGCTTCCCTTGAAGGACGTCCTCAAACTTACTGCCGGATCCATCATTGAGTTGAACCGCACGGTGGATGAACTGGTGGAGGTTATCGTCAACAACTGCGTGGTGGCTCGCGGAGAAGTGGTGGTCGTGGAAGGCAACTATGGCGTGCGGATCCATCAGATCATGTCCCACGAGCAGCGCCTGGAGGCTCTGCCATGAGCGCCTTGCCGGCGATCGCCTGGAACCCCGAGTTCCTGCTGCAACCGCTGGTCTTCTATGTCTTGCTGGCGGCGGGTATCGGATTGTGCTTGTATCTGTTCGCGAGCCTTAAGGGCGAAATCCGCGGCTTGCTCCGCCGCTCGTTGGAGGGGCGGCAAAAGGTCGAAGCCCTGGAGGGCGCCCTGGGCGATGCGCGTCTTGCCGCTCAGGCGCTCGAAAGCGATCTGCGAGACCTGGCGCATCAGGCGGGCATGCTGGTGGCGCCGGCGCCGGTCCGCTCGGGCCTCAACCTCAGCAAGCGCACGCAGGTGCTGCGGATGCACCGCGCCGGCCAGGATACCGCGGGGATCTCGGCGATGCTGGCTTTGCCGCGCAGCGAAGTGGAACTGTTGATTAAGGTCCACTCGATCGCCGTGAAGCAGATCTGAGTCAAATCCCGGCGCCTGGTGGCTAAAGAGTGCTTAACAGATCTGGGGAACATTGCAGTGGGGGCGGACCTCCAGGTCTGTCAGGATGGGCCTGCGGCCCACGGATAGCATGAAAACCAGGCTGGAGGGCGGGCAATTCTGCCCGCAGCCGGCTTTTTAGCCGGCTCCGTCCGCCTGGAAAGGCGGCTGCGGCCAAGATTGGCCGCCCTCCAATTTCAATAGCTTACAGTGGGTTTTCGACCGTGCGCGTCCGCCACGGACGCTGTCCTGGTCCCGAACGGGTCTCCTCCAGACCCGCGGTTTGACGCCGGTTAAGCACCCGTGGCTAAATGAGAGCTAAAGCCTTTGCGCGCGCCCGCCGATTGTTGCTATAGCCATGGATAGAGTCGAACCAGCCCGGCTGTTATGGATTGCGGCGGAAGATAGCTTCACGGCCACGGTCCGCGTCCCTGAAATCGAAGGAGTTGCGGTAGAGCGCGCGGGGGGGGTTCCCGAAGCCTTGGAATACCTCAAGCGCTCCCGGATCGACGCGGCGGTGGTCTGCTTTCCCCTCCCGGAATACACCGCGGTTGAAGCGCTGGAGGAGTTGCAGCGCGCCGATGGCGGCGTTCCGCTGATATTTTGGGATCCGTCCATGCGAGTGCAGGAGGCGGTACGCTTAGTGAAGCTGGGGGCCTTCGACGTTGTGGGCCGGGAGACCGGGAGCGAACAACTCGCCGCCATGTTACGGAGCGCCATTGAGGAACGCCACAGCCAGGTTTCCACCTGTGGTGACGCCGATGAGCCGTGGCGCCGGATATTGGTCGGCTCCAGCCAGCCTTTTCAGGAGGTGGTGCGGCTGGTGCGGCTGGTGGGAAGCCGGCGCTCCACCGTGCTGATCACGGGCGAGACCGGAACCGGCAAAGAGATGGCGGCGCTGGCCATACACATGGCGGGGCCGCGGGGCCGTCTGCCCATGGTTTCGGTCTGCTGTAGCGCGCTCCCGGATAACTTGCTGGAAGCCGAGCTGTTTGGACACGTGCGCGGGGCTTTCACCGGCGCCCTCAACCAGCGGATCGGACGCTTCGAGCAGGCCGACGGCAGCACCCTGTTTCTGGACGAGATTGGGGATATGCCGCTGGAGCTGCAAGCCAAGCTGCTGCGGGTCCTGCAGGAGCGCGAGTTCCAGCGGCTGGGCAGCTCCGAAAACGTACGGGTGGACGTCCGCGTGGTGGCAGCCACCAACGCCGACCTGCCGGAGCGGGTCCGCCAGGGGCGATTTCGCGAAGACTTATACTATCGCCTCCATGTGGTCCCCGTCCATTTGCCTCCGCTGCGCGCGCGCCTGGGCGATGTGGCGGCTTTGACCCATCACTTCATCCGGAAGATCTGCCGGTTGGAGGATCTCCCACTGAAGCAGATCTCCCGCGAGGCGGTGCATCGATTGACCGCCCATGCCTGGCCTGGCAACGTGCGCCAGTTGGAAAACGCCGTGGAACGGGCCATCGTGCTGAGCGGAGATCGGGCCACCCTGTACCCGTCCGACTTTCCGCTGGAAGGACCCAGCCCGCAACTGCTGACCGGCCGCGCGAGCAGCAACTTCGTCCACGTGCCCGACGACGGCCTGGATTTCGAGCAGACCGTCGGGCAGATCGCGCGCGGCATCCTCGAACAGGCGCTGCGCAAGACCAACGGAAACAAGAAAATGGCGGCCGATCTGTTGCGTCTCAAGCGCACCACCCTGGCCGCGAAACTGAGGAGCCTGGAGACCAGCGACCCGGAAATTGCGGCCATGGCGTCGGATTTCGTGCATTGCGCCTGAGGCCGCGGGACCGATACAGGAAAAGAGTCCATGCCGGATCTACCAAGTATGTTTGAAGAGGGCCTAGCCCCTCCGCCTCAAGCCGGCGCGCGACCGGGTTTAGCCTCGTTACGACGGGTGCTGGAAGCTCATCGCGCCTGGCTGGAGGGGCGGCCGGGCGGCCAGCGGGCCAGCCTGGGTGGCGTGGTGCTAGCCGAGGCGGCTCTCGACAAAGTCAATTTAGAGCGCGCCGACCTGAACGCGGCGAACTTCATCGATGCCAGCCTGTCGGGCGCAAACCTGAGCGGCGCGAGTCTCCACTTTACCGACTTCAGCAACGCTACGCTGATCCAAGCGGACTTATCGAAAGGCGAGCTATTGGACGCCAAACTGGACCACGCTTTACTAGGCGGGACGAGCTTCTGTGAGGCCCGGTTGCTGAATACCTCCCTGCGCTCCGCGAATCTGCGGGAAGCACACATGCTGGAGGCGACCATGGAAAATTGCGACTTCACGCGAGCCGTCCTCCGCGCAGCCCGGTTGCTCCAAGTCAAGGCTTTCGACTGCAACTTCGCGGAGGCCGAGCTTGAGGGCGCCAACTTTTACCACAGCGTGCTGCGGTGTTGCAAGCTGCCGGGAGTTTCCGCTTCCGGATCGAATTGGGCCACCGCGACCGTGCAGAATTGCGAATTCCGGCGATCCGACCTGTCCTCCGCGGTTTTCGACCGGGCTGACCTGCGCCAATGCTCGTTCTGGAGGGCCGATCTCCGCAACTGCAGCTTTCAAAACGCCCGCCTGAACGGCGCCGATATGCAGGGCGCCGACCTTTCCGGGTCCCGTTTCCACAACGCAACGACCATGAGCGCGAACCTTCGCGGGGCCGATCTCCGGGCCGCGCAAGGGCTCACGCAGAGCCAACTCGGCCAGGCCCTTACCGACCGCGATACGATCCTGCCGGACGGCTCTCACGGCCCCTATTTGCAGGGGTCCGGGGCGCATCGACCCTGCAACGCGGCGCGTTGACTCGCTCCGAATCCTTGATTCACCCCGCCAGCACTTCCACGCAATCCGGACCGCAGATCTTCTCCAACTGCGCGCGAAATTCGCGGTCGGGGCGCACCTTGGCCGGCACGTCCAGGATCACGGAGAAATCGCGCGGCATTTCCAGCCGCAGGCGCACTTGCGATTCGCCGGGCTTGGCCCGGAACAGCTCGCGCAGGGCGGCCGGCTTATCCGGCACGCCATTGCGGCCCAGCCACACACGGATGGAAATCAGCGACGGCAGGTTCACGCGCGCGGTTTCCAGCGGTTGAATGTCCTGCACCGAGATCTTCGGCGGGGCATTCTCTTCGGGCAGCACCAACCCCTTCACCAGCACCGCCCGGTCCTCCACGATCTGGCCGGCCAGCCGCTCGAAGCTGGCGGCGAACACCATGCCGTCGACCGCGCCGGTGCGGTCCTCGATCTGCATCGCGGCCCAGGGCTTCTGCTCCCGGTTGCGCTTGCGCTGGATGCCGGTTAGCACACCGCACAGGGCCACCTCCGTGTTCTTTTCGAGGCCTTCCAGATTGCTGGTATCGTGCGTGGCTAGCTCGCGGATTTTGTCCTGGTAGTCGTCGAGCGGGTGGCCGGTCACGTAAAACCCGATCATCTCCTTCTCACCCTGCAACTTTTCGCGGCCGGTCCAATCGGGCACTTGCGGCAGCGGCCTCTCGGCGGGACCTTCCTCCGGGGTCATGTCGCCGAACAGCCCGCCCTGGCCGCATACGCGGTCGCGCCAGACGCGCTGCCCGGCTTCCATGGCGCTTTCGGTGGCCGCGAACAATTGCGCGCGGGTGCCTTCCAGCGAATCCATGGCGCCGGCGCGAATGAGGCTCTCGATCATGCGCCGGTTGATGGGGCCCAGGTCCACATGTTCGCAGAACTCGTAGATGGAAAGGAAGCGGCCCAGCTTTTCGCGCGCGGCGCGAATGGCTTCCACGGCGTTGGGACCCAAATTCTTGACGGCGCCCAGCCCGAAGCGGATGCCTTTGCCGCGGGGCGCCGTGGCGTCGGGCGTGAAGCTCCAATCGCTGGCGTTTACATCCGGCTGGAGCACCGTGATGCCCATCTCGCGGCACTCGTTGATGTACTTCACCACCTTGGACGTGTTGCCGGTTTCAGAAGTCAGCAGCGCGGCCATAAAGTCCACCGGATAGTGCGCCTTCAGATAGGCCGTGACGAAGGCGAGATAGGCGTACGCGGCGGAATGCGACTTGTTGAATCCGTAGCCCGCGAACTGTTCCATCAGGTCGAAGATTTTTTCAATCTTCTTCTGCGGGAAGCCGCGCTCCAGCGCGCCCTTGATGAAGCGCTGGCGCTGCGCGGCCATCTCTTCGGCTTTCTTCTTGCCCATGGCGCGGCGCAAGATGTCGGCCTCGCCCAGTGAGTAGCCGGCCAGGACGTTGGAGATCTGCATCACCTGTTCCTGGTAGACGATGACGCCGTAAGTCTCTTCGAGCAGGGCCTTCAGCTCGGGCAGATCGTAAACCACTGCCTTGCGGCCCTGCTTGCGATCGATGAAGTCGTCGACCATGCCGCCTTGCAGGGGGCCGGGACGGTACAGCGCGTTCAGCGCCGTGAGATCCTCGATGCGCGTGGGATGGTAGCGGCGCAGGATGTCCTGCATGCCGGACGATTCAAACTGGAAGATGCCGCTGGTCAGGGCTTTCGAGAAAATCTCGTAGGTAGCCGGGTCGTCCAGCGGCAGTTCCTCGGGCACCAGGCGAACGCCGTGCCGCTTTTCGATCAGCTTCAGCGCGTCGTCGATGAGCGTGAGCGTGGTCAGGCCCAGGAAGTCCATCTTCAGAAGCTGCAGCTTCTCCAGGCCGCTCATGTCGAACTGCGTGACGATTTCTTCCCGGTTGGTGCGGTAAAGCGGGACGAGCTGCTTCAGGGGTTCGGGCGAGATGACCACGCCGGCGGCGTGCACGGAACAGTTGCGCGCCATGCCTTCCAGGCGCAGCGCCACTTGCAGGATCTCGGCCACGCGCGGGTCCTTGCGCTCCAGTTCGCCGAATCCCGGCTCAGCCTTCATGGCGTCGTCCAGCGTGATGTTGAGAACGCTCGGCACCAGCTTGGTCAGACGCTCCACATCGGCGAAGCTCATGTCCAGCACGCGGCCCACATCCTTGATGGCGGCGCGCGCGGCCATGGTGTTGAAGGTGATAATTTGGGCCACCTGTTCGCGGCCGTATTTCTCGGTCACGTATTGGATCACTTCGCCGCGCCGGTTCATGCAAAAATCGATATCGATATCGGGCAGGCTGATGCGCTCGGGATTCAGGAAGCGCTCGAACAGCAGACCGTATTGCAGCGGGTCGATATCCGTGATGCCCATGGCGTAGCCCACCAGGCTGCCCGCCGCCGAACCGCGGCCCGGGCCGACCGGAATGGATTGCGAGCGCGCAAAGCGGATGAAATCCCAGACGATCAGGAAGTAGCCAGAGAACTGCATCTTCTGGATCATGCGGATTTCGCGGTCGAGCCGCTCCAGGTATTCGGGCAAATCGTGCTTCAGGCGGCCGGCGGCGCGCAGAGCCTCCAGCCGCGGCCGGCGCCTTTCGAAACCCTGCCGCGCGATGAATTCGAAGTAAGTATCTGTAGAGTGCTCGGCCGGGACCTCGAATTTCGGGAAGGGCTCTTTGATCTTCTCCAGATCGACGTGGCAGCGCTGCGCGATATCCCAGGTGCGGTCGAGCGACTCTTCCAGTTCGCCGAAGAGCTGCATCATCTCGGCGCGCGATTTCAGATAGAAGTCCGGCGTGTTCCATTTCATGCGCGACGGGTCACTCATGGTTTTACCGGTCTGGATACAGAGCAGAATTTCGTGCGCGCGGGCGTCGTCGCGGCGCAGATAGTGCGCGTCGTTGGTGGCTACCAGCGGCAGGCCGGTATCCGCCGAGAGCCGGTTGACCGCCGGCACCAGGCGCTTGTCCTGTTCGAGGTGGTGATCCTGGATTTCCAGGAAGAAATTGTTCTTGCCAAAGATGTCCGCGTAGGTGTAGGCGGTGCGGCGGGCCTCTTCGTAGCGGTCGGCCAGCAGGATTTCCGGGATGTCGCCGCGCAGGCAGGCGGACATGCCGATCAGCCCCTTGGAGTGCTGCGCGAGCAGGTCCTTGTCGATGCGAGGCTTGTAGTAGAACCCCTCCAGGAAGCCCGTGGAGACCAGGTTGATGAGGTTGCGGTAACCCTCCTGGGTCTCGCAAAGCAGGATCAGGTGATTGTAGCGATCGGTGTCACCGCGGGTCTTGTGGCCCTGCTGCGAGACGTAGACCTCGCAGCCGATAATCGGGTGCACGCCTTTGCCTTTGGCGGTATTGTAAAACTTGACGGCGCCGAACAGGTTGCCGTGGTCGGTCATGGCCACTGCGGGCATCTTCTGCTCGACGACCGTGTCCATGAGTTGGCCGATTTCACAGGCTCCATCAAGGAGGGAGTAATCGGTATGGCAGTGCAGATGGACGAACGGATTTTCCGGCATGGCCTTCCTTCAATGGCTATCGGGACTCTGGGGAGGAGATTTTATTTTACTGCATGGAGGGGGGTGATGACGGGGGCGGGTGAGGTAGGCGACGTCCTGGCTCCAGGCTCTACGCCGAAGGAACAGGTGAGCGGGACGGGCGAACCATTCGCAACTCGCGATTCGCGAATGTAGAATGGATGGGCTGGTTGAAGCCCCAGGACGTGTACGTGGCGCTCGATATTGTGGCGTCCCAATCGGATCGGGCGCCGTATTCCCAGCTTGCCGCGGAACTGGCGATGAGGCTCAGGTTCATGTCGATCAGAAACTTCATGCCACCGGAAGGGGCACTTCAATCTCTTCAACCCGCCAAGCGGCGTAAGCGAGGGCTTGCCGAATGTCTTCCTCCTCCAGATACGGGTAAGCATTGAGGATTTCGGCGTGGGAGTGGCCCGCGGCGACCAATCCCACAATCATGCCGACCGTCACGCGCATGCCGCGGCATGTAACCTGCTTTTACAGCAGCGTGATCTACGGGAGCTCTTCGGGATGAAATACCAGGTCGCGGTCCAGGACCATTTCCAGGTGCGCGCCCGCGTGCAGCACCACGTTCTGGTTGCGGGAAAGCAGAACTCCCGCCAGCGCCCCGCCCACGCCACCGATGGCAGCGCCGCCCAGTCCATGCGTGATGGCGCCGATGGCGCCGCCGGCGCCGGCTCCCTCGATCACGGTGCGGCCGTCGGCCGATTTTCCACCGCCCTCCACCTTTCCCTCTTCTCCCGGCGGCCGGGCGCGAAAATCGCGCGCGACACCGTTAGGCAGAATCAGCGAGTCGAAGCGGATGTACAACTCGCCCTTGCCCACCACCTTGCCGGCCTGCTTGGCGCGCGTGATGATGCCCTCCACGTCACTGCCGCGGGGTATGACCACCCGCCCATTCACGGCCACGGGGGATGCCGTGCGGAGGTAAACATGATCGCCCTCTTTGGCGTACTTGGTGTTCACTTCCCCGATGAGCGACAGCAGCACGCGAGTCCCCATGGGCACCGTGACGTCGGGGGGCACGGCCGGCCCGGGTCTCGTTGCCAGCACGGGCTGCGACCCGCCGCCAGGCTCGGCTGCGCGCCAACCGGCCGCCGGCGGCGCTCCACCTGACGGGGCGACTGCGGGCGCGGCCGGGGAAGGAGGCGCTACCGATGCGCCTTCGCGCCGGAATACCAACGTGCCTTCAGATTCCCCGCCGGCGCGAACCACCTGACGGGCTATGGTGAGGGTGTTGTGGCTGCGGGAGAGCTCCCAACGATCCATCACGGTATAGTGCCCCGGGCCGGAGACCTGGGTGTTGATAAGCAGCGCCGCGCCCTCCCACTTGGTCACGGAACTTCGGGATTCCTCGCCGATCTGCTTCCGCGTCTCGCTGCCATCGAGCGCATAGGACCATTCGGCCTGCCCCGAAGAGCAAAGGATGCCCGCACCGCCTTGCGAAACATTAAGACTGGTTTCTACAGGCCCGAGGGCAGCGGTGTCGCTGGCGCTTGCGTCCAGCAGCCACTTTCCCGAAAAGTCGCGCGGCGGTTCCGCGGCGCGAAGCAGGAAGGCGGCGGCTAGCGCCACTATTAGCACCGTTAAAGACAGGCGCCTTGGCATGCTCCAAAGAATAGCACAGACGGGCGCGATGCGCATTTCTGGGAGATCCGGGCGCAACGTCGGCTGTAGTTGGAGGCGTATTTCGCCTGGATGCAGGCTTTATTGGCTCTTTGGCTCTTCCAGCTTCTTGAGCCGCGCCCGGAGATCCGCGATCTCTTGATCCTTGGTTTCGAGCGTGGCATCCACCCTCTCGGCCCAGTCATCCATGCGACCGCTCCAGCGTCTTCCGGTTTGCCAAAGCGCAGCGTGGTGGTCGAGCCGACTCGCCTGTGTGTCGAATCGCGTGTTCACCTGGGCGAAGCCCTCGCGCACCTCGCGCGTGAGGCCTTGAATCTCCCGCTCCAGGCTTTCCTTGACGTCCGTGATGAGGCGCACCAATTGGTCTTCGGGCACAGCCATAAAACAAGTCTACCAATCTCCCAGAGACTCCAGATACGCCGCCGAGCCGTCGCGCAGCCAGCCGTCGAGCTGGGCCGGCTCCTTGAGTTGCTGGCCGCGAACGCGGGGAACCGCCACATAGCGGCAATCCAGCTCGGGCAGCGCGGTCATATCGCCCCACAGCTTCTCGAACTGCGCCACAGGGAAAATATCTTCCTGCCCTTTGCCCCAGCGCTTCTTCACGTCCTTCAGCGTGATGTAGGCAGGCATGCGCACGGCCAGTGATCGCACAGCCATGGCTACCTTTTCTTGATTCGTAAGATCCGCACGGCTCAGTGAGAATACCGGGAGCAAGCGTTCCAGGTCGATCCAATAGGTGGCTGAATTGTAATAAGAGAGCTGGAATTCGATGCGCTCATCCGGCAGCGCCAGACCCTCCACCAGGCGCACGCGGCCGTCGACGCGGGCCAGTCCGCCGCCGCGATCGTCGATCTGGCGGGCGATCACCTCGGTCGTAAGCGCTGCGCCGGATTCGACGTGCAACCCCAGCAACTCCGGGCTGAGGTCTGCGCCCAGCGTATCGATGTTGTGCAGCGTGAGATAGCGCAGGCGCGGGCGCTCCTCCAGCAGACGCGCCAGCACGCCGTTACGGAACAGGTTCGGCAGTTCGTACCAGTGACCCACGGGATGCAGGCACTGGGTGGGAAGGTTGTCGGTGTAATTGCCGGCTTCGCCCGCCTGGCTCGCCCACGCAATCAGGCTCGCGTGCAGGCTTTCGCGCACCCTCTGCGCTCGATCATCGAGAAGCTGCTGCGGCATTTCTTCCCAGGCGAAGCGCAGGTCGCGCACCATGGGGACCAGGCGCAGGCCGATGTTGCGTCCCGGGGAGAGCAGCAGAGGGCCTGGATAGTTCAGACCGCTCATCACCCAATCGGCAATCGCATCGTGCGTGAGATAGCTGGTGGTGATCACGTGCGGCAGCGGCGTGCCGCAGA
>Ga0181525_10001394_pt1 | contig 20606 bp, 22 predicted proteins | sample PEATcosm2014_Bin_48_FD_121100 | JGI IMG/M metagenome (GOLD analysis project Ga0181525, IMG submission 121100) | Peatland microbial communities from MTU Mesocosm Facility, Houghton, MI, USA - PEATcosm2014_Bin06_10_metaG | ecosystem: Environmental > Terrestrial > Soil > Wetlands > Peat | place...
AACCCGCAGGCCTACGCCTACATTTTGGAATCGCTCAAACATTATCCGGCGCAACTGGCCGTGGCCGAAAAAATGCGCCAACTGAAACTCGCCAACGTGCGAGTGATCAATCTCCTCGGCGGCGCGATGGCGATCAATTACGGGGAAAAGCCGGTTTAGATGTTCTGGCCCGATTATCAGAATTGCTTGGTCGGCCCCATTTTGCAATTTCCGCCTGCAAATTTATTTCAATTTTCCCGTCGGCAACTGAATCACCATTCCCTCGCTCGCAGCGTTCACTTTCATTTTCGATTTTGCCTTCGACACGAGCTTGCGCGCGTGCTTCACAAAGCCGTCAATTTTCCTGTCGTCGCTGTCGGGATCGTGGTGGAAGAACAAAAGCTGTTTCACGTTCGCTTGCAACGCGAGTGCTACGGAATCGTCCACGCAGCCGTGCCCCCAGCCGACGTGCGTCTTGTATCCGGCGGCATCGTATTGCGAGTCGAGGATGAGCACGTCGGAATCGCGGACGAACTCCACCATTTCGCGGTCAACGCCGCCGGTGCGCGGCTCGGTGTCTGGAAAAAATGTGACGATGCCGTCCGGCGAAAACAGCCGGTAGCCGACGCACATGCCAGGATGGTTCGCGCGCAGCGCCCGCACGATGACCGGCCCGATGTCGAAGTTGAATTCCTGAAGCTCCTCAATCTGGATGGTGCTCGGCAGCTTGTCGAACGCGACGGGAAAGTAAGTGCTTTCCATCTGGCCGGTGAGCATGGCGGACAATCCTTTGCGCGCGCCGTGGCAGCCGACAATTTTCATCCGGCAGCGCGGGTTGTAAATCGGCGGAAAAAACGGCAGGCCCTGAATGTGGTCCCAATGCGTGTGCGTGAGCAGCATCGTGAGATGCAGCGGCTTATTTTTGAATTCTTCCAGCAGCGAAATTCCAAGCGAACGCAATCCCGTGCCGGCGTCAAGAATGATGATTTCGTCATCCGCGCGGATTTCAACGCAGGTCGTGTTGCCACCGTAATGCACAGTGCCCGGCCCCGGTGTTGGAATCGAGCCGCGCACGCCCCAAAATTTTACGCGCATCACGCGGCTGATAAAAACACGTTGCCGCTCCGTGCGAAAGGAAAAAAAAACCGGCCTTTCCTAAATAATCTTGCGCAAAAGCACCCATGGATTACGATGATAGTCTTGGCGGGTTGGTAGCTCAGTCGGTAGAGCAGTGCCCTTTTAAGGCATTGGTCGAGAGTTCGAGTCTCTCCCAACCCACCAGCCTTTGCTTGAACGAAGTGAAAGCGATGGATGCCGCGCCGAAGCGCAAAGCGCAGGCGGCCCGAATCAAACTTCGTCGCGAGCCGCATCTCGGCAGGCAGGCGTCAGCAAACCACCCGCAACTTTTCCCGCTCGACCGAAAATGTCGCCGGCAAATTTCCCGCCCACTCGCCGTCCAGTTCAAACGCCGCCGCAGATTCGCAAACCAGTTCAAATTTTTCCGCGCTGAACCGCCGGACAATTTTTTCCGGCAGCTTCCGCCGCGCGATAAAATCCGGGATGCAGCGGAACAGCGTCGGAAAATCCACGAGCGGAAAAATGCACACCTCCAAAACCCCGTCGCGCAAATCCGCCAGCGGAAAAATCCCGAACGAGCCGCCGTAAAATTTCCCGTTGCCGATCAAGATCAATTCGCCGGAAAAATTTCCGCCGTTTGTCGAAACCTTGATTTGCGCCTTCTTCTCCCGCAACGCCTGCAATCCGGCGACGACGTAGGCCAGCGGCCCGATCTTCTTCTTCACCGATAAATCCACGAGTTCAATCGCCCGCGCGTCCAGCCCCGCGCCGGCAAGCTGCGCGAAATAATTTTTTTTGCGAACGCCATTCTCAAAATATTCCACGCAAGGCAGGTCAATTTTCATTTCACGCCCGCGCTGCAAAATCTCCCACGCTCGCTCTAGCCGCAGCGGAATTTTCAGTTCGCGCGCAAAAACATTTACCGTGCCGAGCGGCAAAACGCCCAGTCGCACGCGCTTAAAACCATCCGGCGCATCGCCGATTCCGTTGAGAACCTCGTTCACCGTTCCGTCGCCGCCGGCCGCGACAATCAAATCAAATCCGTCGGCAATCGCATTTGTCGCGAGCCGCCGCGCGTCGCCCGGCGCAGCCGTCGCCTTCAACGCCGATTGCCCCCCAATCTCGTCGAGATGCCGGCGAAAATACCGCGCCTTGTTGCCCCGGGCCGAAGGATTGAAAATAACACAGATGCGCACGCGCCGATGATTTTGGTGTGCGCGGGTTTAGTCGAGGAGAAAGCGAATTGCCTTTGCCACAAATTTTACCGAAACTGCCGCGATGACCGACACGACAAACTGGAAAATTCCAAAATGGCCGTTCCTGCTTGGCGACACCGCGCTGCTCGCCGCCGCGTATTATTTTATTTTGCACGCCCCCAAATCGTCCGCGCAATGGGAGATTCCCGCCGCCTGCGTCGCGCTCGGCGCGCTCCTCGGCTGCCTGCCGTTCGTTCTCGATTACCGTGCGATTGTCAAAGCCGTTGAAACCAGCGCACTTGGCAGCATCACGGAAAAAATCCAAAACCTCGAAAAACTCGCCGCGCAAATTTCTACGGCTACAGGCGAATGGACGAACGCGCAATTGCAGGCGGAAAAAACTTCCGCCGGCGCAAGAGAAATTTCCGACAAAATGGCGGTCGAAGTCCGCGAATTCACCGAATTCATGAAAAAAATAAACGACAGCGAAAAATCCGCGCTGCGTCTCGAAGTCGAAAAATTCCGGCGCGGCGAAGCCGAATGGCTGCAAGTGCTCGTGCGGATTTTGGACCACGTTTTTCTGCTGCACGCTGCCGCCGCGCGCTCCGGCCAGCCGAAAGTCGCCGATCAAATCGCGAATTTCCAAAACGCCTGCCGCGACGCAGCGCGCCGGATCGGCCTCACGCCCTTCGCGCCCACGCCCAATGAAAAATTCAACGCCGAACGCCACCAGCTTCTCGACGGCGCACCAAAGCCAGCCGACGGCGCGCTCATCACCGAAACCATCGGCACCGGCTACACGTTTCAGGGAAAGCTTTTGCGTCCGGCGCTGGTGAAATTGAGCGAGAAAAATTCAGGCGCGCAAATTGAAGAACCTGCCGGAGAAAAATCCGACGGCGAGCTTTCCCTGCAATCTCCGGATTAAATTTTTACGTCTTCCGTTTTCCGCGCCGCCAAAAAGTGCAGCGCGCATCTTGTGACCGGGCGTGAATAAATTTTCGCCAGCGAGTCCGCATAAAGCTTCAATTGTGGCGAATACATTTTTATTTTCCCCGCCAATTCATCCGCGCGCACAACGTCGGTCTTGAAATCCACCAGCCAGATTTCCTTCGGCAGCAGCACAACCAAATCGGCGACGCCTTGAACGATCACAAATTCGCCCTCAAGATTTGCCCCCGATTTTTCGCCCAGAATCTCGTCCAGCTCCCCCGAACTAAATTTTGCGGTGAACGTCAATTCACGCTTCACATTCCCGGCGTTTGCCAGGATTTCCCTTCCAAAAACTGAATTCCAAAACATCGCGACCGCTTTCAAATCCAAAACTTCGCGCTCGTCCGCCAGCAAAATTTTGTCCGCTTCCAGCCGGGCGGCCTCGGTTTCAAGCGATTTCAAATCCGACGCCATTTCAAAATTAAAGTGCTCGAGAAATTTATGCGCCGCCACGCCCGCGTCCGCCGCGGTCAATTTCCGGCCGTCGCCTTCCGCTTTCCGCTTTTGACCCGGCCGTTTCGAAAACTGAAAATTAAAAACCCGCTCCGCTTCGCCGTCCGATTCATCCGCCGCCTGCCGCCGCAACGCCGTGACCGAAGATTTCGCCGCGCGCTCCGTTGCGCTTTCAAATCCGTATTTCCAACTCAAAACCTTGCTCAATTTTTCCTTCGCCACATCATCGAGCGGCGGCAATTCAATTTCCATTTTCCGCTTTCCGCCTTCCGCTTTTTGAACCAGTTCTTCGTCCACAAAAATCCGCCAGCGCAGATTTTGCAATTCGCCTTCCGTTCCACTTTGGACTTTTGGCTTTGGGTTTTGGGCTTGATTCCCAAACCAAAGCCCAAGCCAGTCCGCATAACTTTTTGCCGCCAGAATTTTTTTCGGCGCGATCGCTTCCGGCTTTTGCCACGCCTGCCATTTTTTCCCCGAAATGCCGCCGCACAAAATCAAATTATCGCGCGCGCGCGTCAGTGCGACGTAAAACAACCGCAATTCCTCGCCGCGCAATTCGCGTCGCTGGTTTTTTTGCGCGAGCCAGTATGACAAACTCGGATAACGCCCGCCGGCTTTCGGAGGCTGCACGCGCGGGCAAAGGCCAAACTCCTCGTCAAAAATGATTTCGCCGCGCAAATCCTGCTCATTGAAACCCTTCCCCAAATCCGCAAGCGCGACAATTGGAAACTCCAAGCCTTTGCTCTGGTGAATGCTCATCAGCCGCACGGCGTTTTCTTCGGCGGCCGGCGCGACTTCCGGCTCGGCCTCAATTTCGCGCTGCGCCCCGATGAATTTCAAAAAGCGAAACAGCCCGTGCCGTTGAAACTGATCGAATTTTTCCGCAAGGTTCAAAAATCTTTGGACGTTCGCATGTTTTTGCGCGCCGCGCGGGTGCGCTTTTAACCAGCCGGCATAGTGCGTCTCATCCAGAATTTCTTCTAGACATTCCGAGAGCGAAGATTGTTGCGCCAATTTTCTCCAGCGATGAAACCGTTCGAGAAATTTTTCAATCTTCGCGCGCGTTTCATTTTGGACTTTGGACTTTGGACTTTGGACTTGATTCAACGCGAACCAAAAATGCCCGTTTCCACCAAGACGAATTTCCGCCAGTTCATCGAGCGACAAGCCGGCGAGCGGCGAACGTAAAACCGCGATGAGCGGAACGTCCTGCAGCGGATTGTCGAGCAGTTCCAGCACGCCCAGCAAATCCAGAATCTCGCTACTGTCGAAAAATCCGCCACGCTCGACGACCAGCGGAATTTCCGTGCGTGAAAATTGCTTTGCGAAAATTTCCGACTTGCCCGACGGCGCGCGCAATAAAATCGCCATGTCGCGCCATTCGACGGCGCGGAAAAGTTCTTTTTCGTCGTCCCATATTTCATGACGTGAATTTTTCAATTCACACAATCGCAACGATAGCATTCGCGCCTCCATTTCATCTTCTTCCAGATCGGCAAGTTCGCCGCCGCTTTCAATTTCAGAATTTTCGCTCCGGCTGTTTTTGATCCGCAAAAGCAGTTCCGCGCGCGGCGACGAATCTTTTGCGGCGCTGAAATCTTCGCGCGCTTTTGGTTCGCCAAATTTCAATTGTGCTTCTGTGTCATAATTCACGCCGCCGATTTCCTCGCGCATGAGCGGCTCGAAAAGTGAATTGACAAAATTCAAAAGCGATTCACGGCTGCGAAAATTTTCCGTGAGCGGAATCGTCCGGCCGTTTTTTCCACGCCATTCGTCCGCGTATCTGCGGAAAATTTTCGGATCGGCGAGGCGGAAGCGGTAAATGCCCTGTTTCACGTCGCCGACAAGAAAGCGATTTGCGCCTTTGCCGTCGCTTGACAACGCGGAGATGATTTTGTCCTGCGCGGCGTTGATGTCCTGATATTCGTCAACGAAAATGAAGCGCAATTTTTCGCGCCAGTGTTCTGCGATTTGCGTCGGCTCTTCTGTTTCAAAATCCCACAGCAGTTTCAGCGTGAATTGTTCGAGGTCGTGAAAATCCAGCCTGCCATCAGCGTATTTGCACGCGGAAAATTTTTCCTCAAATCCCCGCGCCAGTTGCAACAGCGTTTTCATGTGGCTGCGGCTCCAGTTCCAGTCCTCGGCGAGCGGATCATTTTCACCGGCCGCGGCAAGAGAATTCAAAAATTTCGCGTCGTCAAAAAAATCTTCGAGCGGCTGGCGGAATTTTTTTGTTCCGCGCGGCCAGTTTTCATCGGCGGCGAGAATTTTTTGAAAAGCGTCCGTTGAATTTAGTTCGCGCAGGATTTCCAGACATTCGGCGGCCTTGGAATTTTCGGTTTTTAGATTTTGGAGGACTGGTAGCCATTCTTTTTGCCAGTTGGAAATGGCGGCGGAAAGCCATTCGCGCCATTGGCTTGGTTCGGCGGCGGAAAATATTTCGATTTGCCGTGACAGCCAGCTTGCGGCGTCGGCGCGCGTCTGAATGTGGTTGTGCAGGCGCAAAACCAGCTCGCGAATTTTTTCGTCCCGGCCGTTGCCGTAAATTTTTATCAAATCCTGGACGGCAATGGAAAATTCGTCCGCGTTTTCATAGTGCGAGCCAAATTGCCCGGCGAGCGTTTCATCGGCGAGCAGGCGCGATTCGCCTTCGTCGAGCACGGAGATTTGCGGGTCGAGGCCGAGTTCATGGAAATGTTCACGCACGAGCTTGAGGCAAAAGCCGTGCAGCGTGCCGATGTGCGCGGTGTCGAAAAGCGCAAGCTGTTCCTGCCAGTTGAAAGTTGAAGGTTGAAGGTTAAAGATTTCATTTTGCGTTTGCGCCTTGGTTTCGATGGCGCGGCGCAGGCGCAGACGCATTTCGGCGGCGGCGGCTTCGGTGAAGGTGACGATCAAAATTTCGTCGAGCGAAACTTTTTCCTCGCAAATCAAATTCAAACAGCGCGCGACGAGCGTGTGCGTTTTGCCGGTTCCGGCGCCGGCCATGACGAGGACATTGCCGCGCGCGGCAACGGCTTGTTGTTGCGACGGCGTCAGGGAATTTTTTCTGCGCGGCGGTTCCATTTCTTCGACAGTCTAAAGTCCAAAGTCCAAAGTCCAAAGTGCAAAACTGCGGCGTGACTTTGGACTTTGGGCGACGGGCTTGTTCGGTTAATTTTCCTGAATGTCCGATTCGATGCGTCTCAAAGACCAGCCGGCCAGCGAACGTCCGCGCGAGCGGCTCGCGGCGCTGGGCGCGGACGCGTTGAGCCACGCAGAATTGATCGCAATCCTTTTGCGGACGGGTCTGAAAGGCGCAAATGCGGTGGAAGTGGGCAGGCAGGTCTTGCAAAAATTCGGCACGCTGCAACTGCTCGCACAGGCGTCGGTCGCGGATTTGCAAAAGGTTCGCGGCATCGGGCGCGACAAGGCGGTGACGCTGGTGGCGGCGTTTGCGCTGGCGCGAAAAATGGCGGGCGAGCTGCAATATGAATCGCCGATGCTCGACAACCCCGAAAATGTCGTCCGCCTGCTGCGCGAGCAGAATCTTTTGAAGCGCACGGAGACGTTGCAGGTTTTGTTGCTCAACACGCGGCGCAAATTGATTCGCGTCGAGGAGATTTCCGAGGGCACGCTGGACACGATCCTAGTGCATCCGCGCGAAGTTTTCAAAAGCGCGATTGCCGCGAACGCCGCCGCGCTTGTGCTCGCGCACAATCATCCGAGCGGAGACCCGACGCCGAGCGAGGCGGATTTGAAAGTGACGCGCGATTTGATCCGGGCCGGACAGCTTTTGAAAATCGAGGTGCTTGACCATATCATCATCGGGCGCGCGACGAATGAGCGTGCAAAGGATTACATTTCGTTGCGTGAGCTGGGGCATTTTTACAAATAGAACGGAATTGTTGAATCGAAGAAACTGGATTTACCGGTTCGATGATGCAACAATCCGACGCGCATGATTCATCCGACCGCCATCATCCATCCGAAAGCAAAATTGGACGCGACCGTGCAAATAGGTCCGTATGCGGTGATTGACGAGGGCGTGGAGCTTGGTGCGCATTGCGTCGTCGGGCCGCACGTATATCTGACCGGCAGCACAAAAATCGGATCGCACAACCGATTCCATGCGGGTTGCGTCATCGGCGACACGCCGCAGGATACGAAATACCACGGTGAACCGACACGCCTGTGCATCGGCAGCCACAATATTTTTCGCGAGCACGTCACGGTCCATCGTTCCACCACGGCGGACGGTGAAACGACCATCGGCTCCCACAATTTTCTGATGGCCAGCTGCCATGCCGGCCACAACACCCGCATCGGCAATCATGTCATCATGGCCAACGGCGTTTTGCTGGCGGGACACGTCACCATCCACGACCGCGCATTCCTGTCCGGCACCTGCCTCGTGCATCAGTTTTGCAGCATCGGAACATTGGCGATGATGCAGGGCGGCGCGGTCATCACACTGGACTTGCCGCCGTTCACCATCGCGGCGCACGGCGTCAACAAATTGTGCGGCTTGAACATCGTCGGTTTGCGCCGCGCCAATTACACGCCGGACGAGCGGCTGGAATTGAAGAAAATTTATCACATTATTTTCCGCCGCAAAAAAAACCTGTCGGCGGCCATCGATGAGGTGCAAAAAAAATTCTCCAGCCCGACGTCAATAGCCGTGGTAGATTTCGTCGTTGGCTCGAAACGCGGCGTCTGCACCGGCACGCCGCGCTCCATCGCCCAGACCAAGGATGAATAGCCATGTATAAAATCATCGGACATGACGGCAAAGAATACGGGCCGGTCACCGGCGAACAATTGCGCCAGTGGATCGCGCAAAACCGCGTCGAAAGCCGCACGCCGGTTTTTGTGGACGGCGCGAAGGACTGGACGTTTGTCGGATTGCTACCGGAATTTGCAGCTCTCTTTGCCGGCGGCGTTCTACCGGCCATTGCGCCGCAAACCATCGCGCCCCCCGCCCAGCTGCGAAAGACGAACAGCTTCGCGATCACAGGGATGGTTTGCGGCATCTTGTCCCTGACACTCTGTTTGTGCTGCGGAGGAATTCCGTTCAACATCCTGGGCCTGATTTTTTCCGTTATCGCGCTTTTGCAGATCAACGAGAATCCGCAGCTTCACGAAGGGCGCGGCATGGCCATCGCCGGGATTATTTTGTCCGCAGTCAGCTTTCTTATTTTGCTGTTCTCGATGGCATCCGGCCACTCGCACATTATCATCAACAACGGACAGTTCTGACCCATTCCCATGCGCGTCGCGTCACAAGCTGTTCCGCCGAAAATAAAAACCGGCACGCCGCCATCGCTGGCAATTTTCTCGGGAGCCGTTTTCGGGATGGCAATCGTCGGCGCCGGAGCCGTCGTCTTTTTCTTCAACCCCGGCACGCACCGGTTTTATCCGGTCTGCATGTTTCACCAGTTGACTGGATTGAACTGTCCCGGCTGCGGCTCGACGCGCGCACTTTATGCATTGCTGCACGGAAATCTTCCGCTAGCTCTGAAGGACAACTCGCTTTTCATCTTCACCGGCGCGGTGCTCGCCGCGCGCGGCGCGTGGTTTGCGGCGAAACATTTTCTCCGCCAGCCGGCCGGACAATTTCTATCGCCGAAAATGTTGTGGGCATTCCTGGTTGTCGCCGGAGTTTTCACCGTGCTGCGCAATTTCCAGGCGTTTTCATTTCTCTCGCCGTAGAGATGCCGCCTTGCAGAAAAGAATCTTATTGCAAGGACTTCAACCGCATATTTCTTTCAATTTGTGCCGCCGCCGCTTCGTGTTAAAATTTTTGCGTGAACAAACTGGCAAGGCAACTTGATAAATTTCTCCGCAAAAAACCGGCGCTCGGCAATAATGTTTTCATCGCCAGCACCGCGACCGCCATCGGCGACGTGACGCTCGGCGCTCATTCGAGCGTGTGGTATGGCGCGGTGTTGCGCGGCGACATCAACCGCATCGTCGTCGGCCACCACTCGAACATCCAGGACAATGCCGTGCTGCATCTCGCGGACGATTTCCCGTGCATCATCGGAAACTGGGTCACAGTCGGCCACGGCGCAATCGTCCACGCCTGCACCGTCGGGGACGAAACGCTCGTGGCATGGGCGCGGTGATTTTGGACGGCGCGGTCATCGGCCGGCAATCGCTCATCGGCGCAAAAGCGCTCGTGACGCAGGGAACGAAAATCCCGCCCGGCTCGCTCGTCCTCGGCGCACCGGCGAAAGTCGTCCGCAAATTGTCCAAGGAGGAACGTGTCGGACTGAAATGGTGGGCGCAGAAGTATGTGGACAATGGAGCTTACTGTTTGAAACACGGAATCGGCGTGGGCACGGCGGTTGAATTGTCGCCTTAATTTTTCGCACAAAAATATGCCGGGCATGTTGAACATCTTTCAACGCTCTATGCTTCAGTGGAACGATCTGCATCCCTATAATGCGGTGAACGTGATGCGGATTCCGGGCGCGCTGGATTTTGAGCGACTGCAAAAAATTATCAACGGCACTTTGCAAACTTGGGGGCTAACCGGACTGACGCTGAACCGGAAGAATGGGAATTTCCATTATCACGGCGGCCCAGTTCAGTGCGAAATCAAAACCATCGCCGCAGAGGAAAATTCGCTTTCGGCTGAAATTGAACTGCAGATCAACACGGCCTTCACCACGGACGAAAATTTTAATCCGTTCAGGTTCTTTGCCGTGCAGGAGCAAAATTCATTCGCGCTTGGGCTCGCCTATTTTCATGCGGTTGCCGATGACGGTGCGGTCATATTCTTGCTGAAGGAGATTGTTGACATCTATACGGGTGAAATTCAGGAAAATCATTCCACACCGGTTGACCTTTATCCTGCGCGTCACGACCAATTGTTGCGGCATCATCCAGCATTGCTCGCGAGAAAGCTGGCCACGATCCCGTCGCTGGTCAGCAACATGAAAAATTCCAGCCGTCCGTGTTGCCGCGATTCACACAACATGGAAAACGGATTCGACTTCTTTTCCCTAAAACTGGAAACATTGAAATCGCTTTTGAAAATCGCAAAGACCTGGGATGTCAAACTTAACGATTTGTTCCTCGCCATTCTGATGAAATGTTTCTCGCCGCTGGCGGTTGGTCGCGAACAGGCGGCGCAGCGGAGAAAAATTTCCGTCGGCTGCGTCGTCAACATCCGAAATGAAACCGGAATGCGCGACCATCAGGCTTTCGGGCTTTTTCTCGGCTCGTTCACGGTCAGCCACGAAGTTCCGGGCGGAATCAGCGTGAAAAATCTCGCCCAAGACATCCGCCGCCAGACCCTTGCAATCAAGCGCAAAAAACTTTTCCTCGGAACGCCGTTGGAAATGGCTTTTGCCCGGCTGCTGTTGCCGTGGCTTTCAGCCAAGCGGCGGGGAAAATTGTTCCGGCAAAATTTCCCGTTGTGGGGCGGCATCACGAACATGAACCTCAATTCGCTCTGGCAGCCCGGTGAAAAATGTCCGCTGGAATATTTTCGCGCAGTTTCCACCGGGCCGGCCGTTCCGCTTGTGCTGTCCATCACCACGTTCAATGATTTTGTGAATATTGCAATCACGTTCAGAACCTCAATTTTTTCAGCGGCGCAAATCGAGAAAATCAAAACCAGTTTTCTCGAAATGTCGGAACAATCGGCTGCCGCATGACATTCGCGCGGCAAGGATTGATTTTTTAACGGCGACACAGCAAACTCATTTGAGAAAAATGGCCGGAACACTTTCAGGAAAAATCGCATTTGTCACGGGCGGCGCGCGCGGCATCGGCCGGGCCACCGCGCTCAAGCTCGCGCGCGAAGGCTGCGACGTGGCCATCGCCTATCACAACAGCCACGAGGAAGCCGAAGCGGTCTGCGCGCAAATTCAGGCTCTCGGCCAAAAAGCGCTCGCGATTCAGGCTGACGTTTCCGATCCCGAAAGCCTCAAGGAGGCGTTTGAAATTTTCCGCAAGGAATTCAGCCGCGTGGACATCGTCGTCAGCAACGCCGCCATCGGCGTGCTCAAGCCGGCGATGGAACTTTCGCTCAAACATTTCCGCCGCTGCATGGAGACAAATGCACTCGCCTTGAACTCGCTCGCGCAAAACGCCGTGCCGATGATGCCTGAAGGCGGCTGCATCATCGGGCTTTCGAGCCTCGGTTCAGTGCGTGCCATTCCGCACTACGCCTTCATCGGCGCGTCGAAGGCCGCGCTCGAATCGCTCGCGCGCGGGCTTGCGCAGGAGCTTGGCCATGCAAAAAAAATCCGCGTCAACATCGTCAGCGCCGGGGTCGTGGACACCGACGCGCTGAAACATTTTCCAAACCGCGAACAACTGCTCGCCGAATACGCCAAGCGCACGCCCATCGGCCCGACGCTCACGACGGAGCAGGTTGCCGACGCGGTTTATTTGCTTTGCCTGCCGGAAGCAGCGATGATTACCGGCCACACGCTCGTCGTGGACGGGGGCTACTGTATTTCAGGATGAACGAACCAAAAACAATCGACTCCGGCTTGTCCGGTGGAATTGCCATCGTCACCGGCGGCAGCCGTGGCATCGGCCGCGCCATCGTTGAAATCCTTGCCGCGTCGGGAATGGAAGTCATTTTTACATTTCGCGACAACGCTGTGGCGGCAAATGAAGTCATCGCCGCGAATCCCGGTAAAAAAATTGTCGCCGTGAAAGTGGACGCGCGCGATTCCGCCGCCTGCGCCGCGTTCGCGGAAAAAATTGTTGATCGGACTGAGAAAGTTGATCTGCTCGTCAACAACGCTGGCGTCATCCGCGACAATCTGCTGGCGATGCTCGGCGACGACGACATCAAGAACGTCCTCGACACAAACGTGACCGGCACTTTCAACATGACGCGCGCCGTCGCACCGTATATGATTTCCAAACGGCGCGGCAAAATCGTGAACATCAGTTCCGTCTCCGGCGAAAAAGGCGGGCGCGGCCAGACGAATTACGCCGCGAGCAAGGGCGCGATCAATGCGTTCACGAAATCGCTCGCCGTGGAACTCGCGCCACGCGGCATCACGGTCAACGCCGTCGCGCCGGGCGTGATTGAAACGGAAATGTCAAAAGCCGTCCGCGAACTGGCTGGCGACCAGATCAATTCGCGGATTTTATTGAAGCGGATCGGCAAGCCGGAAGATATTGCGAACGCAGTCTGGTTTTTGAGTTCGAAATTCGCCGATTACATCACGGGCGAAATTTTGCACGTGGACGGCGGATTCAAGATGGAGTGAGGAAGCACTGAATTTATAATTATGAAAGCAGGAAAACAGGAAGCCAGCGGCGCGCGGGCCGTTTTAATCTCGAAAAAACAATTCCTTCGTTCCTGCTTTCCTTATAAAGTCCAAACTTAAATGAGCAACGAAAACATCACCAAAGAAGAAATAGCGGTCATTTATCCGAAAGTGGCCGAGACGATGGCCGATGCGCTCGGCTGCGACGTCGCAAAAGTGAAGCTCGAATCGTCGCTGATCAACGACCTCGGCGCGGAGTCCATTGACTTCCTCGACATCATTTTCCGGCTCGAGCGCACGTTCAAGGTAAAAATTCCGCGCGGAAAAATCATCGAGACCGCGCGCGGCGAACTTTCCGAATCTGCGTTTGAGCAAGGCGGCGTGGTAACCGACGCGGGCGTGGCGCGGTTGAAATTTTTTCTGAGCGAAGTGCCGGCGGACCGGTTCAAGACGCCGTTGAAGTCAGCTGAAATCCCCAAGCTTTTCACCGTAGAGACTTTTTGCAAGATGGTGATCCGCCAACAACGCGCCACCGCCGCGGGCGCCGCCGCGAAGCCGGCTTGAGGCGCAACGCGGCATGGACGGACATTTCAACGCATTCACTTTTGTGAACCGCATCACCGCGCTTGAGCTGGGAATTTCGGTTCGCGGCAATTATTTTATACCGCCGCACATCCAGAATTTTCCGCAATCACTCGTGGCCGAGGCGGTCGGCCAGCTCGCCGCGTGGGGCGCAATGTCGGCGGTGGATTTCAAATGCAGGCCCGTCGCCGGCATCGCCGGGCACATCGAACTTCTCTCACCCGTCCGTCCCGGACAAACGCTCGAACTTTCCGTCGAACTCGAAAGCGTGGACGACGAGGCCGCAGCCTATCGCGGCGAAGCGAGCGCGGATGGAATTCCCGTCGTGCGCCTGCAAAATTGCGTCGGCCCGATGCTGCCGGTGGAAGATTTTGACGCGCCGCAATCGTTGCGCGAACATTTCGCCGTGCTTCACGGCAACGGCTCGACGCCCGGCGGTTTCGGCGGAATTCCACCGTTAGAATTTGTCCGCACCGGCGGAGAGCCTGAGAAATCCGCGCTCGCCACTTTGCAAATTCCGGCGTCCGCCGAATTTTTTTCCGATCATTTTCCGCGCCGTCCAGTTTTTCCGGGGGCGCTGCTGATGAATTTGAACCTGCAACTTGCCGCGATTCTCGCCGCCGAAATCACCGCGCCGGGCGCAGGTCGTTGGAATTTGAGAACAATTTCCGACGTGAAATTGCGCACGTTCATCCTGCCCGGCGAACAATTGGAACTCGAAGCAAAACTTTTTGCGCGTGACGAAAATTCCGCCACGATGCTCGTGGAAACGCGCAAGGGGGGAAAACTTGCCGGCAGCGCGCGCGTGTCGTTCGCAACCGGAGGAAATTCATGACGCCGCGCCGCCGAATTGCGATCACCGGCATCGGCATGGTCACGCCGGTCGGCAACGACGCCCGCACAACGTGGGCGAATTTGCAGGCGGGACGCAGCGGCCTCGGCACAATCCAGCATTTTGACGCGAGCGGTTTTCCCGTCCGCATCGGCGCGGAGGTTAAAAGCTTTGACGCCGCCGCCGTCATCGGAAATCCAAAAGTGCTCAAGCACTCCACGCGCTCGCAACGTTTCGCGCTCGCGGCGGCGGAAGAGGCTTTCATGGACGCGGGAATTCGTCCGAAGGTTTCCGACGGTCATCGCTGGGGATTTTGCGTCGGCGCGGGAATGATGGGCGTTGATTACCGCGAACTGGAAATCGTCCAAAAATCCTGCGCGCCGGACGGCGAGTTCCAGCCGGACGGATTTCTCGCGGACAATTTTCCCGCCGATCCCGTCGCGTTTTGCCGCAGCCAGACCAATTCCGGCCTCGCGCTGCTCACGCGGCATTTTGGGATACGCGGCTATGCCACGGCCGTCCACACCGCGTGCGCTTCCGGCGGACAGGCTATCGGCACCGCGCTGAAAGTGATGCGACGCGGCCAGACTGATTTCATGCTCGCCGGCGGATTTGATTCGATGCTCAATCCAATCGGCCTCTCGGTATTTTGTCTTTTGGGCGCGCTGTCCACGGACAACGACGCGCCGGCGCGCGCGAGCCGTCCGTTCGATTTGACTCGAAATGGATTTGTCCTTGGCGAAGGAGCGGGATTTTTGGTTTTGGAAAATTGGGATTCCGCCCGGAAACGCGGCGCGAAAATTTACGCGGAACTTGCCGGCGACGGAAACTCGTTGAGCTGCTACCGCATCACCGATTCGCCACCAGACGGCGACGGCCCGATTCAGGCGATAAAACAGGCGCTGGCCGACGCGGGAATTTCGGCGGACGAAATTGATTACGTCAACGCACACGGCACTTCGACGCAGATGAATGACAAGAGCGAGTGCGCCGCGCTGCGCGCCGCGCTGCAATCGCGCGTTGAAGACGTTCTGGTCAGCTCCACGAAAAGCTGCATGGGACATTTGATCGCGGCGGCGGGCGCGGTCGAGGCCGCCGTCTGCGCGCTTGCCATCCGCGACGGCATCGCGCCGGTGAACGCGAATTATTCGCAGCCCGATCCCGATTGCAACGTGAACCTCGTGCGCGGAAAATCGCAGCTGAAAAAAATCCGCGCCGCGATGTCCAATTCGCTCGGCTTCGGCGGCTCGAACAGTTGCCTCGTGTTCCGCAACCCGGAGGAGGTGGAATGAATCCCCCGAAAAAAATCGTTTTCACCGGGCTTGGCGCGGTCTGCGGCGCGGGCAGGATCGTTGACGAAATTTTTGACGCGATTGTCAACGGCCGTTCCGCCATCGCGCCCATCAAGCAGTTTGACGCGAGCCGCTGGCCGGTGCGGATCGCCGCCGAGTGCGGTGTGGAAAATAAAATTCTCGTGCCCGACCGCAAGCTGCACAAAAGCATTTCGCGCACGGACATTTTTGGAATTTACGCTGCGGAATCGGCCATCCAGCAATCCGGCCTGCCTGCCCATCGCGAGACGCTCGATGCGGCGGCGACGATCCAGTTCAACGACCGCAGCGGGATTTTCGCCGGTTCGGGCGGCGGGAATTACGGCTGCAACTATGATTTTTTCCCGGCGATGGCGGAATCGGGCGGCGACCTGAAAAAGTTTGGTCAGAAGTTCGCAGAATCGGTCAATCCGATGTGGCTCTTGCGGAATCTGCCGAATAACGTGCTGTGCCACGTCGGCATTCGCAATAATTTCAAAGGCACAAACGCCTGCATCACCAACCATTGCGCCGGCGGTGCGATGGCGGTCGCGGAAGCTGCTGCTGCGGTGCGCGCTGGCGAGGCGGATCGCGCCGTCGCCGTCGGCCACGACGCTCCATTTGAAGCCGAGACGTTGTTTCATTATCAGCGGCTCGGATTGTTGTCGCCGGAAATTGTGCGACCTTTTGACCGCGACCGGAGCGGCACCGTTTTCGGCGAGGGCGCGGCTTCTGTCATCCTCGAAACTGCGGCGGACGCGGAATCGCGCGGCGCAAAAATTCTCGGAGAATTTCTCGGATCCGGCTGCACGACGGAAGCGACAGGCGTCCTCGACGTGCGCCCGGATGGCGACGGCTTGGGCCGCGCCATTGTAATTGCGCTGGAAGACGCCGGAATAACCTGCAAAGAAGTCGGCATGATCGTCGCGCATGGCAACGGCACACGCGCGTCCGATGCGTCCGAGGCGCGCGCCATCCGCCGCGTCTTTGGCGAAAACCCGCCGCCGGTCACTGGATTCAAATGGGCCTATGGTCATCTCATCGCCGCGTCGGGAATTATGGACCTGGTTTTTGCGCTGACGGCGTTGCGGCAAAAAATCGTTCCCGGAATTTTTACATTGAATCTTGCCGACCCGGAATTCGCGCCGTTTCCCGTCTCTAAAACTTCGCAACAGCCGCGCAGCGACATCGTGCTCGTCCTTTGCCGTGGATTTGGCGGCATGGACATCGCGCTGCTCGTGCGCGCCAATCCGTGATGCACGACGCACCGCCCAATTCGCGCTGCGGAATTGACACGGTGGAGATTTCCCGCGTCGAAAAATTGATCACGGATTCGCCGCCAGAAGATTTGCGGAAATTATTTTCGGAACAGGAATTGCAGGACGCGGGAAATAGAATTGGCCGCGCTGCGAGCCTGGCGGCGCGTTTCGCGGCCAAGGAGACGTGCTGCAAATTATTTCCACGCGAAACAACTTTGGGGCAGATTGAGCCGTGCGACTTCAGCGTGCGCCGCGACAATTACGGCGCGCCGCAAATTGTTGCGAGTCCGCAGGCGCAATTCGTGCTTGACCGTCATCGCATTGGCGCGATCCGCATTTCACTCACGCATACGGACACCAGCGCGTCCGCCGTGGCCATGGCGGAACCGCGCAAGACCGAGGTGCCGTGGTTCGGAAAATTATTTTATCATCTGCTGCCTTATCGCCGCGTGCTGGTGCTAGAAAATTTCCGGCGTGTCTTCGGCGACACATTGCCGGAGGACGAAATTGTCCGCCTTGCGCAGGCGTATTACGCGCACTACATCCGGTTCCTGATTGAATTCATCCGCCTGCCATTCATGTCGGCGGAAAAAAAGAAATCCCTGATCCGGTTTGAAAACGTGGAATCTCCGCTGCGCGCGTCTGAAAAGGGAAAGGGGATCATTTTGCTGACGGGACATTTCGGCAATTGGGAGGTGGCCACGGTGGCGGGCATCGCGCAATTTCCGCAGTTCAAGGGATTGCTGAATTTTGTGCGGCGTCCGCTCAATCCGGAATGGCTCAACCAGTTCATCACGCGGCGGTTTCGGCGCGCGGGCTTTGGCACCATCGGCAAACGCGGCTCGCTTGACACGATTCTCAACCTGCTTGAAGACGGCGCGGTCATTGTTTATGTCTTTGACCAGCACGCGGGGATAGCCGACGGCATCCTGGTGGATTTCTTCGGACATCCGGCGCGCACGTTCAAAAGTCCGGCCCTGCTTGCCATGAGCACCGGCGCGCCGGTCATCCCGGCCTCAAGCTGGCGCGAACCCGACGGCACGCACGTCCTGCGCTTTGAGGAGCCGCTGCCGCTCATTGAACACGACAACGTGGGCGAAGCCATCCGGCAAAACACGCGCGCCTGCAACGCCGCTCTTGAACGGTTGCTGCTGCGCCATCCCGAACAATGGATTTGGATGCACCGCCGGTGGAAGGACTGATGGACGGGGAAAGAACCGGAAAGAGCCGGATAAAGTGGAAATGCCGACAGGAAAGCCTGTGTGAAATCAGCCCTTTGAAATTGCGGCTGGCAACTTCGCGGTTATTACCGCACTGCCATTTTTTTACGGACTTACGGCGAGCACCAAGACGCCCATCGCTCCCAGCGCCAGCGCCGATGGTTCCGGCACGGTTGTGATGTCCAGGCTCCAACTGACCAGAGTGCTCTGGTCGCCCGCCGCCAAGTCCGCCAAAAACAACGTCCATTGCCCCGCTGCGTCACTGCCGGTTATCCCGTTAAATGATGTCAGCGTCTCCGTCGCCCCCACAGGAAAGCTCCCCGGACTCGATTGCGGGTTAAGGTTCTCACCGTCAGATCCCCACGCGCCCGGCAGTCGCAGCGTGGCCAGCACGCGCCAGAGGAAGATGTCTCCCAGCGCGTGCAGCAGCACGTTCATGACGTGATAACCGGCGGGTAGTATTGCGGCGGCGCGGTCGTGTCAAACCAGATGCGCTTGAGCCCATCCAAATTGTGGAGCGCCGTATTGTTCGTGACATAATCGTCATCGTCCCAAATAAATCCCGCGTGCCACAGCGGCTGGTAGGCGGCGATGGTGGCGGCAACCAGAAGCAGTCCCAACAGCCAGGCACGGGCGCGCGGAGAAAATGGGAAATTCGCGGAGGCGTTTGCCGGCGGAAGCGGAGCCGGAATTTCCGGCCTGCCGGCGTGGCTGGCGCGCGGCGGAATCATCCGCTTCGTGGCAGGATTTTGAACCGGATTTTTTTCCGCCGCTTCATGAAAGTTGAAGTCTAGTCCGGCCATCCGTGAATTCAAACTTAAACCGGACCGGCATCAGTAATCTTCGCCGCCTTGAACCGGAAAAAACAGTGTCCGGTGACGGACGCCAAGGAGGTGGGACAGGGGATGTCCTCTGAAGAGACGTTCCATCACCGGACTCTGCTCTTTTGTCACATAAGCAGCCTTAAACCGCAACCCATCCGTTGTCATTTATACAACAAAAATTGTCCTCTTTTTCGGCCTCATTTTGAAGCTGTCTGGCAAAATTTCATCTTCAAACAAAAATGCAGCCGCGCAAAAAGCGAGGCTGCATTTTTGTTTGAAAATCGTATTACAACTTTTTCTTGCCTGATGCCTTGGCCTTGGCCCAACGTTCCTTTGCCAGTTTCGAGAGCGTGGCCTTGGCCGCCGCGCTCATCTTCCTCTGCTTTTTGGCGGCAGGCTTGGCCGTCGGCTTGACAGATAATTTCGCCGCCTTGATTTTTGCCCAGCGTTTTTTAGCAGCCGCGCTGATTCTGGCACGGCCTGCCGCGCTCATTCCACCCTTTTTCTTTGCGGGGCCGGCTGTTTTAGGCGCGGAGATTTCATTGCCGGGCAAAAGTGCCGCGAGTTTATTTTGCAGGCTCTCGATCTTTTCTTTGAGATCGGCCGCCTGACGCAATTGTGTAGCTGTCAATGATTGAATACTCATATTGGTTGAAATTAAGCATGATTGGCACGAAAAAGTCAACAGGGATAATTGCCTGCGATTTTTGTGGCGGCGGCGGCGTGGCCGGTGCACGCGACTTTTCGTTTTGCGGACGGCTGCAATTGATCCGCTTGCGCTTCCGCCGTCCATCGTGTTCCATAATTGACAGACCGGACAACATGGATGCGCGCGTGGTGGAATGGCAGACACGCCAGACTTAGGATTCACTTTTTGGCAATTTCAACGGGTAGCTTTGCGTTTAATAAATTGCAGTTTTAACATTGATTTTATTGGCTAAAACTCATTTCAGCCATGTCGGTTGCGGGCTTCGATTAGAACCGTGCAACTGTCGCAAAAAGTGTCGCAATTCCAAAAATGAAATTTTCAGGAAAAATTTTCAATTGCGATTGGGCAGCCAAGTTTCAGGATAGTATCCACCCACCACACACGGACGCCTCGCCTGTGCTTCAAAAAACGTGACCAACTAACGCCTTATTATTTGGCTTCCTCGACGGTGATTTCCAAAACGACCGGCTGACCTTCCTCTACCAACGACCGCTGATGGCTTGGCAACTTGGTGACCAGCGACAAGTTCATCCGCTGCATCCCGGTCTCAATGCGTTGCAAATGACGCCCGCGAATCAAGACCTCGTGCATGGCGAAGACCAGCTTTAGATTTTGTTCGTCTCCGTCGCCGGTCAATCTGGCGAACATGAATTGATCGTGCGGTAACAGCATTGAATGCCCCGGCGCAACTTCAATGCGTAATGCCTCGGCGTTCGGGTCGTTGGCCCAACATTCGGGAGTTCTTGTGCTCATATTTTTGTTTTGGTTGATGGTGGTGATGACGAGCCAGTTTCAAACGGCAAATGTTGTCGGCGGCTCGACGACCGAAACGTAAAAGATAGCCGTGCAGTCTTTTCCAAAGCAGCGCGCGGCCACGCGGAACCGAACCAGCAGCAAATTCCATCGCCAGCGGTCGGTGACCTGTGCGGCAAATGTTTTCGCGAAGCTGTTCCT
>Ga0181525_10001395_pt1 | contig 20596 bp, 17 predicted proteins | sample PEATcosm2014_Bin_48_FD_121100 | JGI IMG/M metagenome (GOLD analysis project Ga0181525, IMG submission 121100) | Peatland microbial communities from MTU Mesocosm Facility, Houghton, MI, USA - PEATcosm2014_Bin06_10_metaG | ecosystem: Environmental > Terrestrial > Soil > Wetlands > Peat | place...
GCTCTACGACAGGATCGCCGCTTTACCGGCGTTCGCCGATGGCATCAGCCGCCTGGTGGCCGGCACACAAAAATACCGTGTCGGGCTGATGTGCGCCGAACAGGATCCGCTGACCTGCCACCGCACCATTCTCGTGTGCCGTGAGCTGACGCGACACGGCATCGCCATCACGCACATTCACCGCGGGGGCAGGCCTAAGGACCATGAGCAGGCGGAACAGCGGCTGGTCGCCGAAGAGCTCGGCGCCGTGGACAAGAGTGATCTGTTTGCATCGGCGGAGAATCCCGGACAGAGGCTGGAGCAGGCGTATGCCAGGCGGGCCCGCGCCATCGCCTGTCGGCGCACCGCCCCAGCCGCAAGTGCTGCGAAATAGCCGTTTACAAACAGTGGCTTAACGGACGTCCGAGAGCGTTCGTTATATGACCATATAGCGCCGCGATCACATTAAGACCACACTGGGACCACACTACGACCACACTGGGGCCCTACCAGCGCCAGCGCCGATCAGTCGTCACATCCGCTGCTGGTAGTCCGCGCAGTGCGACGTCGCCGCCAGATACCGATCGTGCCTCCTGCAGATACCGTCCGATGCGCGCACCGACGCATGGGCCGATGACAGGCTGCGCAGGCCTGGCATCTGCGACTCGATCTCGTGCGGCTGCTGGCAAAAGTACCGGCAACTCCCGCAGCTCGGCTCGAGCGCACTCGCCACCGCCCCGCGCCACATCGCCGCGGGCACCGCCGCGGTGCTCCGGGCACGCACCTTCATTGGCCGAACCGGGTCCAGAAGCCCACGAACACCTGCGTCGACAGCAGGTATCCGAGCACGACGTTGACCGCGACGCCCGCGGTGAATGCATAAAACGGCTTGGCGCCGCCGGTGAAGAACTCGCGTACCCGTGTGGTCAGGCCAATCGCCAGGAACGTGAACGTGAAGGCCCAGACCCTGAGCGCCTGCAGTGGCGCCACCAGCGACGGCTGCACGACTTTCTTGTAGTCGGCGTAGCTATAGCCGCTTGAGATCACGGTGACGATTGCAGAGGCGATCAGGAAACCGAGCACGAACTTTGGAAAGCGCCGCCAGATCTCGCCTGGATTCGGCTTCGAGTGGATACCGGTGGATTGCCAGCGCGTGGTGGCGACGATCGACAATACGAACGCCCAGACGCCGATCCAGACGTCGCGGCCGATCACTTTCATCAGCGTGAACGCGTTGACCGCAGCTTCCGGAGTGCCGTTGATGCCGGCGACATGGCCGGCGTAGCCGCCATAGGCTTGTGCCGCGGCCAGGCCAGCCGCATCGGCAAACTCGGAGGTTCCGATCCAGGCCCCGGCAACCCCGGTTGGCAGCTGCAACCCGCGCGCCAGCAGCGGCAGGATGAAGATCGCGAGGATCGCCCAGAAGATCACCAGCGATATGGCGATCGAGCTGTCCTGCTTGCGGGCGCCAACCGCACCGGCGGTCGCGATCGCACCGGATACCCCGCACACCGCGCCGCCGACACCCAGGGTGGCCGCCAGGCGCTGATCCAGCCCCAGGCGCACCGCGGTAAAGTAAATGACACCAAAGGTGACCAGCGACACGATCGCCGCCTGCACGATGACGACCGGCCCTGCCCAGGCAATCAGTGTCAGTGGCAGGCTGGCACCCAGCAGCACGATGCCGGTCTTGATGTACAGCTCCACCCGCAGGCCGGCATCCGCCCACTGCGGTACACCCACGGTGTTGGCGATCAGCAGCCCCAGCACCAGCGCGACCAGCGGCGGCTCCAGGTTGTAATGTGCCGCCTGGTCCCATTGACCAAGCACGTATAGACCGATCGACGCCACGAATAGCAGCGCGAAGGTTGGAAGAAACCGTGACAGCCGGTAACCGAGCGAGTGCACGCCGATACCGAACAGCGTCGCCCACACCGCAAACAGCGCCAGGTACTGCGTGGCATGATCGCGCACCTGGGCCACGGCATCCGGCCATGCCTTCCACTTTTGCGGCGCGATCGCCAGCCACTTGAGGCTACTGCCGCTTACCGTGAGTCCCGCAGCGACCGCCACCAGGCCGAGTCCGATCCAGATCGCCCACCAGTCATCCTTGCGGATGAATTCAGTCCAGGCCGACTCGCGCTTTGGCGCGTGCACCTGGCTTTGTGCTAGCTCAGTCATCACGACTCCCAGGCAGGAATTTTCAGGCGATTCACCATAGACACCGTCCCGCCCACAATCCAATAGCGAATTGCCATGACGAATTCTGGTTTCGCCATGTAGGCGCCTTGTGAGCACCGCGGCGGTGACATTCCGGCGACATGCCGCCGCTTCAATTGGTCATGCGTAATTGCCATTGGAAATGCCGTGATGCGACGGTTAGCGTCGGGCGGCAGCTATTTCCGGACCGTGCCAGCTACAAGCGCGAAGAGAACCGTCGCTGGGAGCTGGTGGATGCCCACTGGGACCTGCCGATCCACGAGGTGGATCCGCACGCAAGCGACCAGTAGGGATTTCTAAGCCACCGCGCGCGCATAGGCCCTGCCGCTGGCAGCGACGCGCGCCGGCCGCCGCCGAAAGGCATCGATCGATGCCAGCAGGTCGAGCGGCGATACGGTGCTGCGTCCGGCGCTGTATTTCAGTACGCCGCGGCGATTCAGTGACTCGTCAACGATCAGCACGAAGCGCGGCTCCAATCCCAGGATGTCGTCGCGCAGGTTGCGCGCCGCCCTATCGACTGCATCGTCGGGGGCAGCTGTCTCCAGACGCAACAATCGATAATCGTTGACCATCTCGCCGACCCAGCTGCCGTCCGGCACTCCGGCCAGCCGCCGACAGGCCAGCGGGCTGACGCTGCGGGCACGGAATTCATCGCGCATGATCGCCAGCCAGCGATCGTGCTCGATGCCCTGGTCCTGGAAATCCGCCGGGTGCGAAAACAGCAGCGCCCAGTCGCCGCCGAGCCAGTCGCGCAGCACCGGCGCCGAGCAGTCAACCTCTCCGACGCATAAAGTTGCCATAGCCTGTCTCCTTCCGACACCGACCGGTTGACGTTGCGGCGGATTCTATGGGCCACACGATGACAATGCGGTAGCCGCTCGGTGACAGGTGAGTGATATTCGCTACGCGCGCGCCACCAGCGCCAGCGCCGCCGCGGCGATCAGCAGCAACGTCGAGATGATCAGCGATAGATGGGCGCCCCTCAGGAACGCATCCGCGTGCCCCGACAGCGATCCGGCCTGCCCCAGCAGCGATCCAAACAGGGCGACGCCCAGCACGCTGCCGGTTTGCCTGGTGGCATTGAGAACGCCAGCTGCGATTCCGGAGCGCGACTTGTCGACGCTGCCGAGGAGCGTCGAAGTGAGCGGCGGCACCAGTAGCCCCAGGCCTGCTCCCATCGCGAGCAGCTGTACGCAAACCTCGGAAAAGCCGGTGCCGACCTGGATACCGGTCAGTGCGATGCAGCCCAGCGCTGCGATCCCCGCGCCGGCTGCAATGGTGATCAGTGCACCAAGGCGCTCCGCTGCGCGAGCGGCAAACAGATTGACCACCAGCACCGCTGCCATCATCGGCAGAAAAGCGAGGCCGGTCGCCAGGGCGGACAGGTGGTTGATCTGCTGAAAATACAGGCTGAGCACGAAGATCAGCCCATAGAAAGCCGCGTTCACCAGCAGACCCAGCAGCGAGGTCAGCGAGAACACCCGATGTTGGAATAGCGACAGTGGCAGCATCGGCTGGCGCGCACTGCGCTCCTGAATGACGAACAGCCAGCCCAGCGCAACGAACGCCGCGAATCCCGCCAGCACCCACGGATTGGCCCAGCCGCGGACCCCGCCTTCGATCATCGCACCGGCCAGACTTCCCAGCGCGCCAATCGCCGCGGCCTGCCCCAACAGGTCGAGTTCACGCTGGCGCGAGCGCGCCGTCTCGTCCGCGTAGCGCCAGGTCAACCACATGCCAGCCAGGCCGATCGGCAGATTGACGAGGAATATGCTGCGCCATCCGACCAGTGCGATGAGGACACCGCCGGCCAGCGGGCCCGCGGTCAGGGCGAGACTGGCGCCCGCCGCCCAGATTCCAATCGCGCGGCCGCGTTGCTTCTCACCTGGATAGGCATGATTGAGCAGCGCCAGGGAGTTGGGCACCAGCAACGCGGCACCCGCCCCCTGCAACGCACGCGACAGGATGAGGACCGCCGCACTGGGCGCCAGTGCGCACGCAACCGAGGCCACGGTAAACAAAGCGAACCCGGCGATGAAGATCTTCCTGGCGCCGGCACGATCACCGAGCGCACCGGCCGTCAGGATGATCGCTGCAAACGCAATCGTGTAGGCGCTGACCACCCATTGCAGCTCCGCCACCCCGCCGCCCAGGGAACGGCCGATGCTGCTCAGCGCCGTATTGACGATCGTGACGTCGAGCTGCACCACGCCAAAGCCGAGACTCATGGCCGCCAGCGTCAGCGGCTTCGCGAGCGTGGAGCGGGTAGCGGTCACGGCGGTGGCGGCGCTGGTGGCGGTGGCGGCGGTGGCGGCTTCGGTGCGGCCGCGATCAGTCGACGAATCTATACCGGGCGCACCGCGGTGGCCGGTCGCGGCTCGATCCACACTGCGCGCGCCTGCGCGCACAGGTCGCCGTCGTAGTCGTACAGCGCGGTGCCGACTTCGTACACCCGGCCGCGCACCGCGATTCTCCAGCCGATCACGATGCAGGGTTCGTCGATGTGCACACAGCGATCCACATGCACGCTGTATTCGCCCAGCAGCATCGGCACGCCGTCGCTGCGCGCCGCGACATAGCCGGGACAATCGAGCGCCGCGCTCATGAATTCCGGTCGTACCTTGCCATTGCCGTCCGACAGCGACTCGTCCGGCGCCCAGGTCGCGGCCACATGGTCGTGGCCGGTCAGCGCGCCAGCGAATATGCGCAGGCCGTCGCCGCGGGCGCGCTCGGTGCCGCACACGAAGCAGCGCGGAAACGGGTGATGCGCGAAGCCGGTGAAGCGCAGCGACGCATCCAGGGCCTGCAGGTAGTCCGGCGCCGGCGGCACTGCCAGCTCGAACGGCGACAGCCACGGCTGCGCTCGCGCCAGTAGCGCGCCATCGTGCAGCAACTCCAGGTTGCCGTTCTCGCCGCTGCGCACTTCCAGCGCCACCTGCAGTGGAATCGGCTTCTCGATGCGCACGCGCACCAGATCGGTCGAGTAGCGCGCAAGCAGGCCGGCGAAGTAGCCGCCGTTGGCGCAACCGGGCGGACCACAATATCGCTCATCGACCGTGAAACTGGGCAACGCACGACCTCCGCTTGCCGATGCGGGTCAGTCTACGCGTTCATCGACGCGGCGGCCGCAGTGTCGCCAGCCACTGCTGCGGCGACTCTCCCCGTTCCAGCACTTCCAACAGCGCCGAGCCGACGATGACCCCATCCACCATGCCGCGCAGCGCGTCCACCTGTTCGCGGTTACGGATGCCGAAACCGGCGCACACCGGCACCGTCGCCGCCGCGCGTACCCGCTCGAGATACTCGGCGATGTCCTTCGGCGCCGCGACCTTATTGCCGGTGGTACCGGTCATCGTGACCGCGTAGACGAATCCCTGGCTCGCGCCCGCCACCCGCGCAAGCCGCTCCGGTGGCGTTACCGGCGTCACCATCTGTACCAGTGCCAGCCCGTGCGGCGCCAGCGCCGCGCGCAGCTCCTCGCTCTCGTCGAACGGCAGGTCCGGCACGATGAAACCGCACACGCCCACCGCGGCGGCCTTGTCCGCCAGGGCCGCAAGACCATAGGCCAGCAGCGGATTCATGTAGCTCATCAGCAGCAACGGCGTCGCCAGCGGCGGCAGCGATCCGAGTTCGTCCAATATGCCGCCCAGCGTGACGCCATCGCGCAGCGCCTGCTCGCTCGAGCGCTGGATCGTGACGCCGTCGGCCATCGGGTCGGAGAACGGCACGCCGATCTCGACCACGTCGGCCTCGCTGGCGACCGCGACCAGATGCTGGCGGAATGTCGCGCGGCTGGGAAAGCCCGCGGTCAGGAATGCCACCAGCGCCGGCTGGCCCTGCTTGGCCGCGGCCCGCAGCGCGCTCACGATGCGCTCGCGCGGCAGTACAGTGGCCGCTGGCGATGTAGCAGCGCTCATCGCGCCGCCGCTTCCGGCGCCAGCAACGCCTGCGTCAGCGTCTGCATGTCCTTGTCGCCGCGCCCCGAGACACCGACCAGTATGTGCGCGCCAGGATGCGTCTCGGCCCAGCGGCGCGCCCCGGCAAGCGCGTGCGCGCTCTCGATCGCCGGCAGGATGCCTTCGCACTCGCAGCACTCACGCACCGCCGCCAGTGCTTCATCGTCGCTGGCCGCCTGGTAACTCACGCGCCCGATCGAACTGAGCAACGCGTGTTCCGGGCCGACACCCGGATAATCCAGTCCGGCCGAAATCGAATGCGTCTCCTGGATCTGGCCGTGTCTGTCCTGAAGAAGCAGCGAGTAGCTGCCGTGCAGTACGCCGGGTCGCCCGTAGACCAGCGTCGCCGCATTGTCGCCCAGCCCCGAGCCGCGACCGCCGGCCTCGATCCCGATGATGGCGACGCCGCGATCCCCGAGAAACGCATGAAATAATCCGATGGCATTCGACCCGCCGCCGACGCACGCCACCACGGCATCCGGCAGCGCGCCGCTATGCTCGAGCATCTGCGCCCGCGCCTCGCGTCCGATGACTGCCTGCAGCTCGCGCACGATGTACGGATAAGGGTGGCCGCCGACCGCCGAACCCAGCAGGTAATAGGTGTTGGTCGGATCGGAAACCCAGTCGCGCAGCGCCTCGTCGATCGCCGCACGCAGCGTGCGATCACCGCTGGTCACCGGTACCACGCTCGCCCCGAGCAGTTTCATGCGGCCGACGTTCGGCGCCTGGCGCTGCATGTCGACCTCGCCCATGTAGACCGTGCACGGCAGGCCGACGCGCGCGCAGGCCGCGGCGCTGGCGACGCCGTGCTGGCCGGCGCCGGTCTCCGCGACGATGCGCCGCGCGCCGAGCCGGCGCGCCAGCAGCGCCTGTCCGAGCGCGTTGTTGATCTTGTGCGCACCGGTGTGCGCGAGGTCTTCGCGCTTGAGCCAGACCTTGGCGCCCCAGCGCTTCGACAGGTGTGGAGCCGGACTGAGCGCGGTGGGCCGTCCGACCCAGTCGCGCAGTTCGCGATTGAGCTCATCCTGGAATTCCGGATCCGCCAGCCAGCGCCGCACGCCGCGCTCCAGCCGCTCGTGCGCCGGAATCAGCGTCTCCGGCACATAACGTCCGCCAAACGCGCCGTAGCGGCCGCGCTCGTCCGGGTAGCGTCCGGCCAGCAGGTCCGCCAGTACGCGCTCGTTTTCGGCCCGCTCGTTTTCGGCCCGCTCGTGTTCGGGCACGGTGTCAGCTTGCATCATCGCTCATCCCCTGAAACGCCGCGCTCGCGGCCTGGACAAATTCCGCTATCTGCTGCGCGCTCTTGCGCCCCGGCGCCGACTCCACGCCGCTCGACACATCGACGCCATAGGGTCGCACGGCGCGAACCGCAGCGGCGACATTGTGCGCGTTCAGGCCGCCTGCCAATACCAGCTCGCAGCGGCGTGCGAGCCTCGCGGCAGCGTCCCAATCCGCGACTTCACCGCTGCCGCTGCGCGCGCCCTCGAACATAATCCGCGACGGCAACACGCTGCCAGCCGCGGCCTCGGCGCGCAGCACCGGCAGTCGTAGCAGCGTCTGCGGCAGCCGCAGGGCTGCGAAATCCTCGGCATCGGTCTGCAGCATGTCGGGTTGGAACACACGCAGTATTTCATCGATCAACGGCTGTGGCGGATGCGTCGTCACTGCGACCAGCGCCACGCGAGCGCGCGCGATCGCCGCCAACTGCGCCGCCTGCGCCGGTTCCACCCGTCGCACCGACGGCGAGAACACCAAGCCGATCGCGTCGACCCGCGCCGCGAGCGCGGCGTCGACCGCATCCGCGCTGGTGATGCCGCAGATCTTCAGCCACATGCCAGCCTCATGGCAGCCTCATGCGCGCCCACCGGCGGCACTGCGGCCAGCGGCGCCAGCGCGCCCTGCCTCGAGCAGCGCCGCGGCCAGCACCAGCGGATCGGCCGCCTGCATCAGTGCACTGCCCACCAGTGCAACGTCATAGCCCTGCGATGCCAGGCGTGCCGCATCCTCGGGGTTGCTGACGCCGCTCTCGGCCACCCGCGGCACCTCGCGCGGCAGCAGAGCCGCCAGCGCCTCGAGCCTGCCGGGTACGACCTTCAGGGTCGTCAGGTCGCGGCAGTTCACACCCACCAACAGCGTCGCGCGCGCGCGGTACTCGCGCACCAGCTGCGCCGCGAGTCCCAGGTCCGGCTCATCGAAGGCCTCCAGCAGCACGAACAGTCGCAGCCGGGCCGCGGTCTCCAGCAGTTCCTCGATCTGCGCCCGGCTCAGCATCCGCAGGATGATCAGCACGCCGCCCGCCCCCGCCACGCGCGCCTCATACAGCTGGTAGGGATCGACCAGGAAGTCCTTGCGCATCGCCGGAATGCGGCCGGCCAGTCCGGCCACCGCCTGCGTCAGGTGCGACAGCGAACCATCAAAGCGGCTCGGTTCGGTCAGCACCGAGATCGCCGCCGCTCCGGCATCGGCATACTGGGCGACGCGAGCGGCAATATCCTCGCTGCCTGCCTTGAGCTGTCCGGCCGCCGGCGAGCGCAGCTTGACCTCGGCGATCAGATCGAAGCCGCCCGGCGACAGGGTCAGACGCGGAGGATCCGGCAGAGCGTCTGCCAGCGCCTGCAGCTCGGACTGCGGCCGCAGCGCGCGCGCCTGTGCCAGCCGTTGCTGGCTCGCCTGCGCCATCGCGGCGAGAAAATCCGTGCTGCCGCTGCCGGTGCTGCTGCTCATGCGGTGCTGCCCGCCCGGCGTTTTTCATCCGCTCCGAAGCGCGTCAGGCGCAACAGCAGTTCGCCGGCCGCCCCGCTGTCGATCGCCTGCGCCGCGCGCGCCAGCGCTGAGCGCGGCGCGGACTCGCGCCCGCTGACCTCCAGCGCCAGCGCCGCGCCCAGCAGCAGTGCGTCGCGATGCGCGCCGGCGACCTGGTTCGTCAGCACGCGCGTGAGCTCGCGCGCATTGTGCGCAGCGTCACCACCCGCCAGCGCGTCGGCGTCGCACAGCGGCAGGCCATAGTCGGACGGTGCACGCTGTTCGCGCCGCACACTGTCTGCGCCGACGTCGAACAGCGTGAAGTCGCCGATCGGTGTGGGCTCATCCCAGCCGTGCGCGCCGTGGATCACGAACGCGCGCCGGATGCCGCTGCCCAGCAGCGCCTGCGCGATCAGCTCGGCGGTGGCGAGGTTGAACGCGCCGATCACCAGGTACGGCGGCGCCGCCGGATTGCTCAACGGGCCCAGCAGGTTGAACACGGTGCGCACGCCCATTGCTGCGCGTACCGGCGCGATGCGAGCGGTGGCCGGGTGGTAGTACGGCGCAAATAAAAACGTAAACCCGAGTGCCGCGAAACAGCGGCCCGCCGCCGCCTCGTCCAGCGGCATCGGCAGCCCGAGCGCCTGCAGCACATCGGCACTGCCCGCGCGGCTTGAGACCGCGCGGTTGCCGTGCTTGACCAGCGGCACGCCGCAGGCCGCCGCCAGCAGCGCCGCGCCGGTCGACAGGTTGAGGCTGCCGGAGTGGTCGCCGCCGGTGCCGACGATATCGACCGCATCCACCAGTGCCGGCAGCTGCGGCCGGCGCGCGAGCGAGCGCATCGAGGCGGCAAAGCCGCGCAGCTCCTCGGCAGTGACACCCTTGGCGCGCAGCGCCGCCAGCAGCGCGCCTGCCAGCGCCGCTGGCAGATCCTCGGCGGTCAGCGCGCTCAGCAGCTGGCCGGCCGTCAGCTGGCTCAGGTGCTCGCCCTCCAGCAGCCGATCCAGCAGCGCCCGCAGCGACACGACGTCTGTCATGGGTCAGTCATCGCGGCGCTCACCGCCGCTGAACTGCAGGAAGTTGCGCAGCATCGCCGGCCCGTCCGGCGTCAGTACGCTCTCCGGATGAAACTGCACGCCCTCTACCATCAGCTGCCGGTGCCGCACGCCCATGATCTCGCCCTCGGCGGTGCGAGCGCTGACCTCGAGTTCCTCCGGCATTGAATCCACTTCGGCAATCAGCGAGTGATAGCGGCCGACCTCGCAGCCGGCCGGGATGTGTTCGAACACGCCCAATTCATCGTGATCGATCAGTGACGTCTTGCCATGCATCAGCCGTCCGGCGCGTACCACCTTGCCGCCGAACACCTCGACGATCGACTGATGCCCCAGGCACACGCCGAACACCGGAATCTCGCCGGCAAAGGCGCGCACCATCGGCATCGAGATCCCGGCACGCTGCGGCGTGCCCGGACCGGGCGAGATGCACAGGTGCGTCGGTTGCAGCGCCCGCGCCTGGTCGATCGTGATGGCGTCGTTGCGGTAGACCTGCACCTCCGCGCCCAGCACCAGGAACGCCTGCACCAGGTTGTAGGTGAACGAGTCGTAGTTATCGATCAGCAGCAGCCGCGCGCTCACAGGCCCTCCTCGGCGAGCTTCAGCGCCCCGCGCAGTGCCGCGCTCTTGGCCAGCACCTCGTCGTGCTCGGCCGCCGGGTTGCTGTCGGCGACGATGCCGCCTCCGGCCTGGTAGCTGTACTCATCGTTGTGAAATACCAGCGTGCGTATGGTGATCGCCTGGTCCATGTCGCCGTGCGCGCCAAAATAGCCCACCGTGCCGCCGTACAGCCCGCGACGTACCGGCTCGAGTTCCTCGATGATCTCCATCGCCCGCACCTTGGGTGCACCGACCAGCGTGCCGGCCGGAAAGGTCGCGGCGAACAGGTCGAAGGCGTCACGCTGCGGCGCCAGCACGCCATGCACGCCGCTGACCATGTGCATCACGTGGCTGTAGCGCTCGATCGAGCGGTACGGCTCAACCCGCACGCTGCCGGCGCAGGCGACGCGCCCCAGGTCGTTGCGCGCCAGGTCCACCAGCATCACGTGCTCCGCATTCTCCTTGCTGTCGGCGCGCAGCTCGGCTTCCAGCCGCGCATCGAGCTGCGGGTCATCCGCCCGCGGCCGGGTCCCGGCAATCGGCCGCAGCTCCGCCTGCCCGTGGTTGAGCTTGACCAGCGCCTCGGGCGAGGAACCGACGACGGTCAGCGCACCGAGGCGGCAGAAGTACATGTACGGCGACGGATTGATCAGCCGCAGCGCGCGATAGACCTGGAACGGATCGAGCGCGTGCCGGCCTGCGAAGCGCGATGACAGCACCAGCTGGTACACGTCGCCGGCGGCGATGTATTCCTGGGCGCGCAGCACGCCGTCGATATGCTGATCGCGCGTCAACGCCGGCGTCGGCGTGCTGAAGCCGCCGCCCGAGCGGATGAACGGCACCGCGCCGTGCAGCGCGCGGATGACTTCGCGCCGCAGCGCTGCGCGCTCGGCATCGCTGCCCGCGTGCAGCAGCGCGATGCCGCGGCTGACGTGATCAAACACCAGCAGCGAGCGTGGCGCCAGGTAATGCAGCAGCGGCACCCCCGGCAACGGCGCCAGGCGCTGCGGCAGGCGTTCGAAGAAACGCACCACATCATACGAGGTGAACCCCACCAGGCCCCCGGCCAGCGGCACCTGCCAGGGCAGCGGTACTTCGCCGGGCGCCGGCGTCGGCAACGGCAGCCGGCGCAACGCGCTGCGCAGGCCGTCGAGCAGCTGCGCCTGCGTCCCCGGCACCGGACGGTGCTCCTCGCCGAGCAGGAAGCCTGTCTCGTCGAGCCTGACCTGCAGCACGTCGCCAAAGCCGATGAAGGAATAGCGCCCGATGCGCTCGCCCCCCTCGACGCTCTCGAGCAGGAAGCGCGGCTCGAACGGCGCGAGTTTCGCGAACGCCGACACCGGAGTGTCCAGATCGCCGGCAATGTCGAAGGGCGGTTTCATGCTGATGACAGGCTCGATATAAAAACCCAATAAAAAACCCATCCCGGAAGCTTCCGGAGATGGGTCTGGTGTTTGCGTGTAACTGTTAGGTTCGGATCAAGTCATGCAGCAACGTCCAGCGCCCACTCCGCTTGCGGAATTGCGCCACCACCACCGACCGGCGGACAGGACCAGTGCCGTCATATGCGGCGCAGTATGGCCAGCGCCGCTGCTGCGCGTCAAGAAACCGGCCTTGAGTCAGCCGCCGGGCCCGGGGTTCGCAACACCCGGCACAGCTCCTCGGCCGCATCGACCATGCTTGGCCCGAGCCGGCTCAACCGCTGGTCGGTCCAGGACACCACCCTGCCGTTGCGCACCGCCTGCAGCGACGGATAGGCCCGCCAGCCAGCCACCCAGTCGCGTCCGGCGTTGGCGTCCGGCGCCAGCGCCAGAATGATTTGCGGATCGCGCGCCAGCACCGACTCGAGCGTGACCGCCGGCCCGGGATCGGCCAGGTCCTGGTAGACACTGCGATAGCCGCAGGCGTGCACCACGTCGGTCATGATCTCCGCGCGGCCGACCGTATAGATCGGCCGATCCCACACCTGGATCAGTACGCTTTCCGGCGCAGCCTGCCGGTAGCGGTCGCGTAGCGCGGCAATCCGCGTGGCCAGCTGGCTGGCCGCCGTGCGCGCCTGCGCCTCGGTTCCGGCCAGCTGGCCCAGTCGGATCAGGCTGGGCGGAATGTCATCCAGCCCGGTGAGGCGATGGCGATAGATGCGAAGACCCACGCCCGCAAGGCGCGCCAGCTGCGTCGGCGAGGTGCCGCCGCTCCATACCACCACCACATCCGGATGCAGCGCCAGGATGCGCTCCACGTCGAAGCTCTGCGCATCGCCGACCTGCGCAATCCGCTGCGCGGCCGCCGGCTCGTTCGAATACGCACTGGTGCCCACGACCTGGCCGCCGGCTCCGGCCGCGAACAACATCGCGGTAGCTCCGGGCGCCAGACTGACGATGCGCTGCGCCGGCCGCGCCAGATCGATCGGCCGCTGCTCATCGTCGCGCAGCTGCAGCGCCGGCGCGCCCGCGCCCGCTGCCGCCGCACAGCACAGCAGCGATGCCAGCGCCAGCGCCTTAGTCGAAGAATGTCGCATTGAATACCGTGCCCAGCGCGGCCTGCACGCGCGCGTCGGGCAGCTCCGCCGGCATGCAGGCATTGTAGAAGCGCATGCCGTCGATCAGCGCCATGGTCGCGAAGGCCAGATCTCCTGCCGGCGCGGGCAGCGGTCGTTGCATCGATTCGCTGAACTGCGTAATGAAATAGCCGATCATGTCGCGCTTCTCCAGCAGCAGCGCGCTCAAGCGCGCGCGGAACCTGGCATCGCGCAGCGCCTGCAGGCGCGCTTCGGCCCACAGCACATAGCCGAGGTTGCCGCGGTAGAGCTGGCTGTAGAACAGCCGCAGCTGCTGCTGCGTTTCCGCAGGTGACAGCCCGGCGGCCAGGATCTGCTGCAATCCGTGTTGCACGTGCTGGTGGTCGCGTTTCAGCAGCTCGATGAACAGCTCGGCCTTGCTGCGGAAATTCGAATGGAACGCGCCGCGCGTGTAGCCGGCGTGCGCGGCGATATCCTCGACGCTGGCGCCATTCAAGCCCTTGCGGGCGATGACCACCGCACCGGCCTCCAGCAGCCGCTGGCGCGTCAGGTCGCGGCTCTCCTCGCGGTTCAGTCTCTTGCGCACCATCCCCTGATCCTACCACAGTCAACGCGACTGCATTCTAATACCACTTTGACTTCAGATACAGTGTGGTATTAGAGTGAATGTAGGAATCGAGGAGTGCCCGTGACAGATCGCGCCAGCCGCATGCCCAGACTGCTCGCCCTGAGACTCGCGCTGGCAGCACTATCGCCGGCGGCGCTACCACTTGGCGTTGGACTGTCGGGCTGCAGCCGGTCCGCGGCGCCGGTCGCCGCCGCACGTCCGGTGATTGCGCTGCCGGTGCAGGCCATTGACGCCTCGCAGGCGCTGCAGTTTCCCGGTGAAGTGCATTCGCGCTATGAGATGCCGCTGTCATTCCGCGTTGCCGGCCAGCTGCTGGCGCGCAGCGCGCGGCTCGGTGACCAGGTGAAGAAAGGCCAGGTGCTGGCGCGACTTGACGACGCCGATGCCGCCAGGACGCGCGCATCGGCGCAGGCGGCGCTCGACGCGGCCGAGCATCGGCTGACGTTCGCCACGCAGCAGCGCGATCGCGACGAGGCGCAGTCGGCGCAGAATCTGATCAGCCAGCTGCAGCTGGAGCAGACCCACGACGCCTACGCGTCGGCGCTGGCCGCGCGCGAGCAGGCACGGCAGCAGCTGGCGTTGGCCGAGTCCCAGTGGCGCTACCAGACCCTGGTCGCCGATCACGACGGCGCGATCACCAGCGAGCAGGCCGAGGTCGGCCAGGTGCTGGCGGCCGGCCAGGCGGTGTTCGGCTTTGCCTGGTCGGGCGAGCGCGACGTGATCTTCAGCGTACCGGAGGACCAGCTCGCGGCAGTGTCGGTTGGGCAGCGTGCGAGCGTCAGCCTGCTGGCGCTGCCGGACCGCAGCTACGCCGGCCACGTGCGCGACATTTCCCCGGCCGCCGATCCGCAGGCGCGCACTTATCGCGTCAAGCTGGCGCTCGATGGCCCCGGACAGCAGTTGCCGCTGGGCATGACCGCGCAGGTCGCGCTGTCGGCGCCCGCGCCGCCGGGCGCTGCGACGACGGCGGGGACCGCGACCCCGGTCGGCGCCGCGACCCCGGCCGCTCCGGAAGTGCGCATTCCGGCGACCGCGCTGTTCCACGACAAGGAGCGGCCGGCAGTGTGGGTGGTGCGGCCATCGGACTCGACGCTGGAACTGCGACCGGTGACTGTACAGCGCTACGGCGAGCGCGACGTGCTGGTCAGCGCCGGCCTTGCGGCCGGTGAGCGCGTGGTGATGCAGGGCGTGCACGACGTCACCGCCGGCGAGAAGGTCGAGCCAGTGGCGCCGCCGCACCCCGAGGACGCGCCGCTTTGAGCGATGAGGGCGGCTTCAACCTCTCCACCTGGGCGCTGCGTCACCAGGCGCTGGTGTTCTTCCTGATGTCGATCGTCGCGCTGTTCGGCCTGCTCTCGTACAGCCGCCTGTCGCAATCGGAGGACCCGCCATTCACTTTCAAGGTCATGGTCATCCAGACCTACTGGCCGGGCGCCGACGCCAGGCAGGTGCAGGAGCAGGTCACCGACCGCATCGCGCGCAAGCTGCAGGAAACCCCGCTGATCGACTTCCTGCGCAGCTACTCGCGCCCCGGCGAATCGCTGATCTTCTTCAACATCAAGGATTCCGCGCCGGCCGCGCGCGTGCCGGAGACCTGGTACCAGGTGCGCAAGAAGGTCGGCGACATCGTCTACCAGCTGCCCGCCGGCGTGCAGGGTCCGTACTTCAACGACGAATTCGGCGACGTCTACACCAATGTGTATGCGCTCGAGGGCGACGGCTTCACGCCGGCGCAACTGCATGACTACGCCGATCAGCTGCGCGCCGAGTTGCTGCGCGTGCCCGGCGTCGCCAAGGTCGACTACTTCGGCGACCAGAACCAGCGCATTTTCATCGAGCTGGCGAACGCCCGGCTGTCCAAGCTCGGCATCAGCACGCAACAGATCGCACAGGCCATCGGCCAGCAGAATGCGGTGGCCGCGGCCGGTGTGATCACGACCGCTGATGATCGGGTGTTCGTGCGGCCCAGCGGCCAGCTCGACAGCGCCGATGCGCTTGGCGACACGCTGCTGCGCATCGACAACCAGAGCTTTCGCCTCGGCGACATCGCCACCATCCGGCGCGGCTACGACGATCCGCCCGGGCCGCAGATGCGTTTCATGGCTCGCCCGGTCCTCGGCGTCGGCGTGTCGATGCAGCCGGGAGGCGATGTGATCGCGCTCGGCAAGGCACTGGAGCGGGAAACCGCGCTACTCAGGCAGCGCCTGCCGGCCGGATTGATGCTGGCCGAAGTCACCAGCATGCCGCGCGCGGTGTCGCATTCGGTCGACGACTTCCTGGAGTCGGTGGCCGAAGCGGTCGCGATCGTGCTGCTGGTCAGCCTGCTGAGCCTGGGGCTGCGCACCGGAATGGTGGTGGTGATCTCGATTCCGTTCGTGCTGGCTGCCACGGCGCTGTTCATGGACATGCTCGGCATCGGCCTCGACAAGGTGTCGCTCGGCACGCTGATCCTGGGACTGGGGCTGCTGGTGGACGATGCGATCATCGCGGTGGAGATGATGTCGGTAAAGCTTGAGCAGGGCTGGAATCGCATGCGTGCCGCCGCGTTCGCCTACACCAGCACCGCGTTTCCGATGCTCACCGGCACCCTGGTCACGGTGGCGGGGTTCCTGCCGATCGCGCTGGCCAAGTCCAGTACCGGCGAATACACGCGTTCGATTTTCCAGGTGTCTGCGATCGCGCTGCTGCTGTCGTGGCTGGCGGCGGTGACGGTGATTCCGCTGCTCGGCTATCACCTGTTGCCCGAGCGCCCCGGCGCGGCGTCGCACGACGCGGCGCCGGCTGGCGGCTCGCCGCACGACGGTGAGCCCAACATCTACGACACCCGCTTCTACCGCCGCTTGCGCGGCTGGGTGGATTTCTGCCTGCGGCGGCGCTTCCTGGTGCTGGGGCTGATGGTCGGGTTGTTCGTGATCTCACTGGCGGGCTTTGCGCTGGTGCCGAAGCAGTTCTTCCCGAGCTCCGAGCGACCGGAGCTGATTGTGGACCTGCGCCTGCCCGAGGGCGCGTCGATCGACGCATCGCTGGTGCAGGTCAAGCGCTTCGAGGCCGCCATCAGGGATCGCGCCGAGATCGAGAGCTACGCCAGCTTCGTCGGCAGTGGCGCGCCGCGTTTCTACCTGCCGCTGGATCAGCAGCTGACGCAGCCGAACTTCGCGCAGTTCGTGATTACTGCCAAAGACGTGAAGCGGCGCGAACAGCTGGCAAGCTACCTCGATACGCTGCTGGCGCGCGATTTCACCGCGGTACGCAGTCGCATCAGCCGGCTGGAAACCGGGCCTCCGGTCGGGTATCCGGTGCAGTTTCGCGTCAACGGCGACGATATCGCCACGGTACGCGGCATCGCCGAACAGGTCGCTACGATCATGCGCGCCCAACCGGGTACCCGCGATGTGCAGTTCGATTGGGATGAACCGGCCGAGCGTTCAGTGCGCTTCGAGATCGACCAGGTCAAGGCGCGCCAGCTGGGCATCAGCTCGCAGGACATCGCCAATTTTCTCGACATGAGCCTGTCGGGCTATACCGTGAGCAAATACCGCGAGCGCGACAAGCTGATCCCGCTCGATCTGCGCGCGCCGGGCAACGAGCGCGTGAACCCGGCGCAGATCGAACAGCTCGCGATCCCGACACCGGCGGGCGAGGCGATTCCGCTCGGCCAGCTGGGTCGGGTGCGCTATGGGCTGGAGTATGGCGTGATCTGGGAGCGCGACCGCCAGCCTTCCATTACCGTCCAATCCGAGATTCGCAACGGCGTCCAGGGCCTCGACGTGATGAACGCCATCGACCGCAAGCTCGGCCCGGTGCGCAGCCATCTTCCGGTCGGCTATCGGGTCCAGGTGGGCGGTCCGGTCGAGGAAAACCAGAAGGCCCAGGCCTCGATCAACGCGCAGATGCCGCTGTTGTTGATCGCGGTGCTGACTCTGCTGATGATCCAGTTGCAGAGCTTCAGCCGCACGCTGATCGTGGTGCTGACGGCGCCGCTGGGCCTGATCGGCGTGATCGGCTCGCTGCTGCTGTTCGGCAAGCCGTTCGGCTTCGTCGCAACCCTCGGCACCATCGCCATGTTCGGCATCATCATGCGCAATTCGGTGATCCTGCTCGATCAGATCCAGCAGGACATTCGCGCCGGCCACGACCGCTGGCATGCGATCGTCGACGCCACGGTGCGTCGCTTCCGGCCGATCGCGCTGACCGCGGCCGCCGCGGTGCTGGCGCTGACGCCGCTGCTGCACAGTAACTTCTTCGGGCCGATGGCCACCGCGCTGATGGGCGGCATCAGCGTCGCGACCGTGCTGACACTGTTCTTCGTGCCGGCGCTGTGCGCCGCCTGGTTCCGCGTCCGCGCGGACGAGGCGCCGCAGGTGGCTCCGCAGGTAGCGCCATGAAGCGCTTTGCCGCGACCCTGGCCGCCGCGATCCTGGCTGCCGCGACGCTCGCCAGCTGCGCGTTCGCGCCTGTCAGCAAGCCACCGGCGCCGCAAGCCAGTGCCAGCTATGCGGTCGAAGCCGTGCCCGGCACCACCGTTGAGGCGAGCGGCAGTGCACTGCACTTTGATCCCGGCGCGCCACCGGTGCCGCAATGGTGGCAGCTGTACGGCTCGGACACGCTCGACAGCTGGGTCGACGAGGGCCTGAAGAACAATGCCTCGCTCGACGCGCTGCGCCACACGCTGCAAGCCGTGCAACAGCAGTTTCGCGCGCAGGTGGGCTCGACCGTGCTGCCGTCGATCGACGCCGGCGGACAGGTCAGCCGGCAGCGCGCGCTCGGGATTCCGGACATCGGTCCGCCGACCAATCTCTACAATGTATTCGCCGGCGAGCTGAGCCTCAGCTACACCTTCGACCTGTCCGGTGCCGTGCGCTATGGGGTGCGCGAGGCCGCGGCGCAGGTGGATCTGCAGGCGTATGAATTCGCCGCCGCGCGCCGTGCGCTGGCCGCCAACATCGTCATCGGCGCCATCAACGCCGCAGCACTCAACGAGACGCTCATGGTCAATGAGCGGCTGGCGCAGCTCGCCCTTGAACAGGCGCAGCTCACGGAAAAGTCCTATCGCACCGGCGCCAGCCCGCGCGACGCGCTGCTCGGCGCGCAGCAGAGCGCCGCGGCACTGGAAGCCTCGCTGCCGCCACTGCGCAGCCAGGCATTGCGCGCCCGTCATGCGCTCGCGGTGTTGATGGGCCGCACGCCGGACCGGGCGCCACCACCGCTGGCGCTGTCGCAACTGCAATTGCCGGTCGACGTGCCGGTGAGCCTGCCATCCGATCTTCTGCAGCAGCGGCCGGACGTGCTGGCAGCGGAAGCCTCGGTACACGCGGCCGCCGCGCAGGTCGGTATCGCGACCGCCAACCTGTTCCCGCGCATTTCGCTGTCGGCCTCGTATGGCTCGGCCAGCTTCCACAGCTCGACGCTGTTCACCGGCCCGGCCGCGGTGTGGAGCGCCGGGGCTACGCTGGCGCAGCCGATCTTCCACGGCCGCGCACTGCTGGCACAGCGCCGCGCGGCGCTAGCGAATTACGACGCCAGCGTCGCGCAATACCGGCAGACCGTGCTCAATGCCTTCCAGGACGTCGCCGATACGCTGACCGCGCTGGACCAGGATGCACTGGCGTTGCAGGCCGCACAGGCCGCGGCCGCGGCCGCACAGGCGTCGTACACAGAGAATGACAGCCGCTATCGCCTGGGTGCGGTCTCCTATCCGATGAGCGTCGCCTGCGAACAGCGCTGGCGCAGCGCCACGCTGTCCGAAATCCAGGACACCGCGACCCGCCTGATCGACACCGCGGCGTTGTTCCAGGCGATGGGGACGGTCGCCGGGTCAGCAGACTGAGCACGAGACTCGCCCGACAGCTCGTACCGTTGCCTTGGAGCGATCAGCAGCACTACTCTCAACGCCTGAGTCCAGTGGAACGGACGGCTGGAGCGTCTAGCGTGAAGAAATATGCCGGTATAGCGGTCCTTCTCATGTCGTCCTGTTCCATGCAACACAATCAGGTGGCCGAACGTAAGCAGTATTGGGAAAACGTTGTACATGCGGAGATACCGGTAGGGGCGAGTGACGAAGACGTCGAACGATGGGCAAGGTCGCGCCAGTTGCACCTCGTCCAGGGCCAAAGCGCAAATACGATGATCGCAGCACTCGAATCCGTGCCAGTCAACGATCTCGTCTGCAAAGGGTTTGGCATTTCGCTTCAGTTGACGTTCGATGCAAATCGATACGTTACCCACGAAACGGTAAATTCACTCGGGAACTGCATATAACCTCGAGCCGCACGATAGTTATCGTCCTGCTGCAGATTTGCACAGCAGCTTGCGGTTAAACGTCGCCTTGGGTCGCCGCGGCTCGAGCTCGACTCGAGCCGCAGCTACATTTTTTCGACCTCGGCGCCGCCTGCAATAAGGCAGGCACCGGCCCTACCTGGACTCGCCCTACGCCGCCTCGGCATCCGTCGTGCTCGCCACCTCCGCATGGCTGTACTCGAGCACTCCAGCCACCGCATGCACGGTCGCGGCAATGCGCACCGCGCTCTGGATCATCTCGCGCGTGAAGCCATGCTGGCGCAGCTTCTTCTCATGCGAGCTGATGCAAAGGCCGCAGCCGTTGATCGCCGATACCGCCAGCGACAGCAGCTCGAAGTCGAGCTTGTCGATGCCCGGATTGGCCAGGATGTTCATCCGCAGCCGCGCCGGCATCGCCTGGTATTCGGCATCCTCGACCAGGTGCAGGAAGCGGTAGTAGATGTTGTTCATGCCCATGATCGCGGCGGCCGCCCGCGCCGCCTGCAGATGCGCCGCGTCCAGGTACTCCTCGGCGGCCGACTCGATGCCACGCGTGAACGACAGGTTGCGCGAGGCGATGGCGGACGCCACCGCCACCGTCCAGATCTGCCGCTCATTGAGA
>Ga0181525_10001397_pt1 | contig 20588 bp, 18 predicted proteins | sample PEATcosm2014_Bin_48_FD_121100 | JGI IMG/M metagenome (GOLD analysis project Ga0181525, IMG submission 121100) | Peatland microbial communities from MTU Mesocosm Facility, Houghton, MI, USA - PEATcosm2014_Bin06_10_metaG | ecosystem: Environmental > Terrestrial > Soil > Wetlands > Peat | place...
GCGATGCCTACGAACGGGCGATAACCAACGATGCGGGCGACGGTCCCGGTAAGGACGTTATGGCCGGCTTGGCCCAGGTCGAGAAGAATTTTCCGATCGACACGACGCGTATCGGCGTCTCGGGCTGGTCGTACGGCGGCTACATGACGTCGTGGCTGATCGGAAACTACCACGTGTGGAAGGCCGCCGTCAGCGGCGCCTCGCTCGACGACTGGCTCGACGATTACAACGTCGCCTTTTACTACGATACCGACGTTCCGTTCTTTCACGGGAAGCCGTGGAACCCGGCGAATACGGCCGAGTGGCGCGAACAGTCGCCGCTGACGTACGACATCCACGCCACGACGCCGACGCTGATCATGGGGGACGTCGGCGACAACAACGTCCCGATTACCAACTCGTACAAGCTGTACCACGCGCTCAAGGACAACGGCACGACCGTGCAGTTCGTGGCATATCCGGTGGCGGGACACCATCCGTCGGATCCGGTTCGCTCCGAAGACGTGGATAAACGTTGGCTGGCCTGGTTCGAGGAGTATCTAAAGTGAAGAACGCGTTGAAGAAATCGGTCCTCGCGGTCCTGACGCTCTCCTTGACCGTAACGGCGGCGGCGCCGGCCGCACCGCGCGCCTTTTCCCTCGACGATCTGCCGAAGATCGTCGGTGTCGGAAGCGTCGCCATTTCGCCGAACGGCACGCAAATTGCGTTCGTTGTCTCGCGCGCGAACCTGAGCGACGACACGTACGATCGCACTCTCGAACTGTACGACGTCACGAGCAAAAGCACGCGTACGCTGACGGTCGTGCGAAAGGGGCTCGCTTCGCCGGCGTGGTCGCCCGACGGCGGAAAGATCGCGTTCCTATCGGATGCGGGAAGCGGCGAGGACGCCCACCAGCAGATTTATATCATGGACATGCGCGGCGGCGATCCGCAGCCCGTTACTAAAGCGCCCATGGGCGTCCAACAATTCGCGTGGCGTCCCGACGGCGGCGCGCTCGCCTACGTCGCGCCCGATGAGGCGCCCAACAAGAAAGATATCGCCAACCATCTGGATGCCTTCGTCGTGGGCGACCAAGCCTACAACGATCGTTCCGCGCCTACGAGCAACCATATCTGGCTCGTGAACGCCGACGGCACGAACGACCGTCGTCTCACCAGCGGCTCCTGGAGTATCCCCTCCGCGCAGCCGCCGAGTTCGCCGGGGCCACCGCTCTCGTGGTCGCCCGACGGAACGCAGATCGCATTTACGAAAATGCCGAACCCGTACGATGCGGACTCCGATCTTGCGGTGGTCGCGATACTCGACGTTGCGAGCGGAAAAATCCGGACGCTGACGTCGCACGGCAAGCTCGAAGGGTATGCCGAGTTTTCGCCGGACGGGAAATCGATGTCGTACTGGTATCCGAACAACGGCGACGGCGCTGCGGTCAACGACATTTTCGTCGCGCCGGCTGCGGGCGGCGACGGTGTCGACGTGACGGCCTCCGAGATCGATACCAACGTTCAGCGCTCGATATGGTTTCCGGATGGAACGCTGTTGATTTCGGGACATAAGAACGCCAATGCCGCGCTGTGGGTCAAGCCGCTCAACGCGCCCGCCCACCGCCTCGTTCTCGGCAACGTTCAGCCGAGCCAAGCCTTTTGGCTCGATGCGTCGATCGCAAAAACCGGCGCGCTGGCTTTTGCGGGCAGCGAGCCCGGGCACCCCGCCGAACTGTACTATATGGCGTCGGCCGATGCCGCGCCGCAACGGGTGACGTCGTACAACGACGCCATCGCGCAGCTCGACCTCGGCTCCGTGCATGCGATTTCGTGGACGAACGATGGGTTTTCGGAAGACGGCGTCGTGACGTTACCGCCCGGTTTCGATGCGGCCAAGACGTACCCGCTCGTGCTCGTGATTCACGGCGGTCCGAACTCGTCGTCCACGATCGGATTCAACGCCCTCAATCAGCTCTTGGCCGCCCGCGGATACATCGTTTTCAACCCGAATTATCGCGGTAGCGATAACCTTGGGGCCAAGTATTGGTACGGCATCGTCAACGATTCCGGCGCCGGGCCGGGTCGCGACGTTATGGCCGGAATCGCGGCGCTTGAAAAAACGTATCCGGTCGACACCTCGCGCATCGCGGTGTCCGGGTGGTCGTACGGCGGCTACATGACGTCGTGGATGATCGGTCATTATCACATTTGGAAAGCCGCGGTTTCGGGCGCGGCGGTGAACGATTTAATCGATGAGTACTCGCTTGCCGATAACGGTGTGGGGTGGCGCTACAATATCGGCGGTTCGCCCTTTACCGGTGGCCGAATGCAGGCCTACATCGATCAATCGCCGATCGACGCGGCGTGGAACGTAACGACGCCGACGCTGATTCTTAGCGACACCGGCGACCAGCGCGTGCCGATCACGCAATCGTACCGGTTCTTCCACGCGCTCAAGGATCGAGGAACGACGGTGGAGTTTTGGGCGTATCCGGTCGGCGGACATTTCCCGGGCGACCCGGTGCGCGCGCAGGACGTCGACCGCCGCTGGGTCGATTGGCTGGGGCTCTACTTAAAGTAAACGCGCGGCGATTTTTGCCGCATGCTCGACGATCTCGGGAACGGCGGTCGTTTCGTACCACAGGCCGCGAAGCAGCGGGCCGATGGCAAACAGATCGGGAGCGGGCTTGGCATCGTTGTCGATGACGCGCAGCGACTCGTCGACGTCGACGCCCAAGCGTAGTTCGTCGGGCCGAACGAGCCCGCGTTGCAGGAGGTTGCGAACGAGCGGGTCGCCGTTACGCGTGACGTCGCCGTTGGGACCGGTACAGTTGATGACGTGCGCGGCTTGAATCTCGAGCGGCGCTTGGCCGCCCTCGATTCGCACGCCGATGGTGCTGCCATTCGGACGCGCATCGGCGATGCGGCCGCGATGCACGAAGATGCGCCCTTCGTCGCGGAAGCGCGTGAAGGCGGCAAATGTCGCCGGAGGCGTGCGATAGCGATGGATCGCCCACGCCGATTGCGCGTGCCGCAGAAAACGCCGCCGCTCGCGGGCGCTCCACCCGCGCCAAATCGAGGGAATCTTGGTGCGTATGGACTCGACGACCGCGCGCCAGTCACCGTCGTAGTTGCGCGCCGCGCGGCGCATCGTGCGAAGCAAAGCGTACGGGCTGCTCGCGTCGAGGTTTAGCGCGTTCGCGTCGGCGCCGTTGACGCGAGCGTCTTCGAGACAGGCAACCATCCCGTGACGCGAGACGATGTGCACCTTGCCCCGAAACGCGCGTTCGTCGAGCAAGGCGACCGTATCCATCGCGGTCAACCGGCTTCCGATCAGTACGGCATCGCGATCGTCGAAGTGCGAGATGTCCATCGACCACGGATCGCCGGCATAGCCGGCGAACTCGCGCAGCGCCGCCGGAAGAAACCAGTCGGCCGGTGGAAAGTTTCCCATCGCGAGCACGACGTTGCGCGAACGATGGCGCTCGCCGGCATCGTCGGTAAGTACGAAGCCGCCGTCGTCGCGCGCAATATCGACCACGCTGCGCCGAACGTGTCCGAAACTTTCGTGCGTGGCGAGCGCCGCCGCCCCGGTCGCGCGAAGGTACGCGCCGTATCGGGCGCGGCAGATCAGCGTGTCGTCGGTCTCATCCACGAGCCAGCGCTTGAGGTGCTCCTTATCGCCGGCAACCACCGACATGGCGCGTACCGGGCCGTTCATCAAGAGACTAGCCGACTGCGGCGCGTATGCCGATCCCGGGCCGAGGTCGCCCGGATTAAAGACGGTGATCTGAAAGTTCGACGGGGCTCGAGCTCCAAGCGCGACGGCCAGCGCGCATCCCGACGCGCCGCCCCCGACGATCGCGACGTTCACGATTTGCGGCGGTCGATCATCGCCTCAATCGCGCGATAGATCCGCGGCACGTATTCGAGTTTGTAAGGATATACGTCGGCCGGATCCGTCGTGTGCACGAGCATTGCCGGATCGGCTTCAAACACCAAGACCTTGCCGTCGCGGTCGATAGCGCAGTCGATGCCGAAATACTCGAGACCCACGGCCTTTGCGATCGTACGTAGCGTTTCGTATCGACCGCCGTCGAACGCGGAGCGCACGTCTTTGAGAAATGCCGCTTCTTCGTCGCGCATCCAGGCGTTCTCGCGCATCGGCGCGTTGTAATAGTGGACCATCCAGTTTGGCGAAATGGCCAGGTGCGTCGGGTACGGTTCTCCGTCGACAAAAACGATGCGGTATTTCCGGTAGAATCCGTCGTCGCTTGCGTAATCGACAAACGGGCTGACGACGTAGGTGTCGTTCGGCTGGCGAGCGACGTACTCGGCGCATTCGGCGGCCGACGCAAGACGTTCGAGCCCGTGACCGGCATGCGACCCGAAAGGCCGCGCGATGATGGGGAATGCAAAAGAGACGTGGCCTTTTTCCAGCGCCTCCCGCGCGACGCGGTCCACCGGCGGCACGTGCGCACCCGTATGTGCGAGCGTACGCGGCAACCGCAAGCGCTCGGTGTCGAGAACGCGGCTCGGCGCGTTGAGCGTAGGCACTTTCGCCTGCGCTATGATCTGCGTTGCGAGCGCGAGGTAGGGACCCGCTTCCGGCGACTCTGCGATGGCGTTCCAGATCACGTCGTAGGACGGTAATCGCTGCCGGGTGACGCGGTCGGCATCGAGCAGATAGAGTTTGTGCACCGACGTCGTCGCGCGATCGATGACGAAATCGATCGGAATGTTCGCCTGCCAGTCGCCGGGTGCGCATAGCACCAGAATCGAGCGGGCCGGATGCGGCGCAACCTCCGAGTACAGTCGCTGAACCTCCAGGGCGAGCCGCTGATGCGCGAGCGCGAGAATCCGCTCGCCGCTCATCTGCAGCAACTCGTAAAGGGTGAGATTCGAGGCGACGTTTTGGTGATCGATGCGAAGAATGGCGCGGTGTTCGGCGATCGCACCCTGAACGTCGCCGGATTCAAATAGGGTTTGCGCCAGATTTTGGCGCAGCCCGAGCACGTCCGGATGCGCGGCTATGCCCCGGCGGAAGGCCGCTATGGCTTCGGGCAGGTTGCCCGCCGCGCGTAACTGGATACCGGTTGCGTTGCTCGCCGCGGCGCTCTCGTTGGTCACGCAGCAAGGGTTCGCAGGTCCGCGGGAAAACACCGCCCGGGATACATGAAGATTCCGTTTCCAAAAAAGCGCGTGACCCAAGAGGTCGCCATGCAAGAGCTGGCGATTCTGGAGCGCACCTACCCCGCGGCCGTAACGGCCCTGCATTACACTAATCCTTACGAACTGTTAATTGCCGTCATACTCTCCGCACAGTGCACGGACGCGCGCGTCAACATGACGACGCCCAAGCTTTTCGCGAAGTATCCGACGCCCGCCAAGCTCGCAAAAGCGAAGCAAGAGGACGTCGAGGCCATCATTCGGTCGTGCGGCTTCTATCGCGCCAAGGCGAAGAACATTATTAGTTGTGCCTCAGATTTAGTGGCTAAACACGGGGGCGAGGTTCCCCCGCAACGCGAGGAGCTCGAGGCGCTTGCGGGCGTCGGGCGAAAGACCGCCGCCGTCGTAATGTCGGTCGCGTTTGGGGAGGCCGCGTTTGCCGTCGACACGCACGTCTTTCGCGTTTCGCACCGTCTCGGTCTAACGCTCGGGACGACGCCGCTCAAAGTCGAAGAAGACGTTACGGCGATCGTACCCAAAGACAAATGGCGGTTTGCACATCACTGGCTGATTTTGCACGGCCGCGAAATCTGCAAGGCCCCGACGCCTCTCTGCGGCGTCTGTCCGGTCAACAAACTATGTCCCACGCCGCCGATCATCGCAAAACTTACAACGGCAAAAGCCAAATCCCGCAAATAGCTTAGAGCTGGATCGGGCCGGAGCGGTCGAGGTGCGACGGGCGCGGCAATTCGGCATCTTTCGCGATGTGTTTCACCAATCCCGATGCCGTTAAGCGCTCGCCGTAGCGTTCGTCGGTCGAGATGATCGAGAGGTTGATCAGCGACGGGCGGTCCGCGCTCATATCGAACTGGTATTCTCCGTCGAGACCGTCCCCGGCGATGCGAATGAGCTGGTGCACGTCGTCGAGTTCGAGCGCGACTCGCTTCTCGCCGAAGCGGACTCGCAGGCGCAGCGGTTTTTCCAGACGGATGAATCGGACGGCGCTCGGGCCGAGAATCGAATTGAGGCGCTTGACGGCTTGGGCGAGTTCGGCGGCAAAAAGTTGCAGCGACTCTTCGGCGTCCTCCGGGGGGCGCGCGTTCGCAGCGCCGGTATCGGCGTCGATGAGCTTGCCGAGTTCGCGCCTCGCGCGGATGCGTTCTGCGGCCGCGACGATCGGATTTTGCGCGGTAAACTCGGGCTTCATGGGGTCTGCCATCGCATCTTAGCGTAGCAAAAAACGACGGCGCAGTCGTGCGACTGCGCCGTCAATGGGATGGAATAATAGCGAGGTTTACGGTTTCTTGGTGGCCTTCGGAGCCGGGCTCGCCTTCATGGAGCTACCCTTCATCGGGGCCTTGGTCGCCATCGCCTTCGGCGATGCCTTGGCACCCTTCATCGGGGCCTTGGTTGCGGCCGGCTTGGCCGACGCCATCGCGTCCGTCTTTTGGAGCAACGGTTTCTTGGTGGCCTTCGGAGCCGGGCTTGCCTTCATGGAGCTGCCCTTCATCGGGGCCTTGGTCGCCATCGCCTTCGGCGATGCCTTGGCACCCTTCATCGGAGCCTTGGTCGCCGCCGGCTTGGCCGACGACATCGTGTCTGCAACTGCCGGAACGGTCATAAGAAACGCCGCGGCAAGCATCGATGCAATCATCTTCTTCATATGTACACCTCCCTTCGGAGCAACGGTCTGGACCTCACGTGGCCGAAAGGCCGCGCGAAATCTGCGCTACGCAGTAGTAACGTAACGATGGGCCCGTAAGTTCAACCGGCCCGGTTACTTGCCCTTCCCGACCATTGCACGCGAGATAACGAGGCGCTGGATCTGCTGCGTGCCCTCGTAAATCTGCGTGATTTTGGCATCGCGCATCATGCGTTCGACGGGGTACTCGGCCGAGTAGCCGAAGCCGCCGAGCACCTGAACCGCATCCGTCGAAACCGACATCGCAACGTCGCCGCATTTCAGCTTCGCCATCGAGGCCCACAGTGAGACGTCGGGCGCGCCTTCGTCACACTTGCGGGCGGCTTCGTACAGGAGCAGACGCGCCGACTCGACGTCGGTCTTCATATCCGCGAGCATGAATCCAATGCCCTGATGTTGACCGATCGGTTTGCCGAACGCTACGCGCTCTTTTGCGTAGTTGGTGGCATAGTCGAGGGCGCCCGCGGCAATGCCGAGCGCCTGGGCCGCGATGCCGGGGCGCGATTTGTCGAGCACCTTCATGGCGATCTTGAAGCCCTCGCCCTCTTCGCCGAGGCGATTGGCAGCCGGGACTTCGCAGTTATCAAAAACGAGCTCTACGGTGGGTGAGCCGCGGATGCCCATCTTTTTCTCTTTCTTGCCGACCGAGAAGCCCTTCGTGCCCTTCTCGACGACGAAGGCCGTTACGCCGCGCGAACCCGCGGCGGGATCGGTAACCGCGAAGACGCACACCACGTCGGCAACGCTGCCGTTCGTGATCCAAATTTTCTGACCGTTGAGAACGTACCCATCGCCCTTTCGCTCGGCACGCGTGCGCATCGAACCGAGTGCGTCGGAGCCGCTCGACGCTTCGGTGAGCGCGTAGGCTGCAATTTTCTTCCCGGATGCGATGTCGGGAAGCATGCGCCTTTTCTGTTCCTCGCTGCCGCCGATAAGAATCGGAAGCATGCCGAGCTCTTGCACGGCGACGATAAGCGAGCTCGACGCACACGCCTTCGCAATTTCCTCGACGACCTTGACGTAGGTAACAAACGTTCCGCCCAGCCCTCCGTATTCGGTCGGGATCGGAATACCCATCAGATCGTTTTGTGCGAATAGCTCTTTGATGTCGTACGGAAACTCTTGCGTTTCGTCGATCTCGGCGGCGCGCGGTGCGACTTTTTCCGCAACCAATTCGCGCACCATCTGCAGGATCATGGCCTCTTCGTCGGACTCGGCGACGCGTGGCGGTGCAATGCTCATATGCGAGAGTTCCGGAGGGAGCGCTTATGCCCCTCGGCGCATAAGCTCGGCATGAATAAAGTCTTTGCCACGTGCGCGGAGGCCGTAGCCGATATCCCCGACGGCGCCTCGCTCGCGGTCGGCGGATTCGGGCTCAACGGCATCCCTTTCAACCTGATCCAGGCGCTCCTGGAGCAGGGCGCGACGGGCCTCGTGACCGTCTCGAACAACTGCGGCGTGGACGGCTGGGGGTTGGGCGTCTTGCTCGACCAGAAGCGCATCCGCCGTACGACCGGTTCGTACGTCGGAGAGAATAAGGAGTTCGAACGCCAGTACCTGAGCGGCGAACTCGAAGTGGAGTTGGTGCCTCAGGGGACGCTGGCCGAGCGCCTGCGAGCGGGCGGCTGCGGGATTCCGGCCTTCTACACCCCGGCCGGCGTGGGCACGCTCGTGGCCGACGGCGGCCTCCCCTGGCGGCACAACGCCGACGGCTCGGTCGCATTGCCTTCGCCCAAGAAAGAAACGCGTTCTTTTCACGGACGCGATTACGTGCTCGAGGAAGGCATCGTTTGCGATTTCGCGCTGGTGCGCGCGTCGGTTGCCGATACGGCAGGCAACCTGATCTTCCACAAGTCGACGCGTCAGTTCAATCCACTGTGCGCGATGGCGGGCAACGTTACGATCGTCGAGGCGGAAGAAATCGTCGAGCCCGGCGCCATCGATCCGGAGCAGGTCCATTTACCGGGCATCTTCGTGCAGCGTATCGTGAAGGTCGGCCGCGAAGGTAAGCGCATCGAACGCGTCACGACGAGGAAGAAAGCGTGATCGTATCCGCTCCAATCGTCGCTGCGGTCGGCGACTCCATCACCTACGGCTACGGGCTTGCGTCGCCGCGCACGCAATCGTACCCCTATGTGGTCGGGCGAAAGCTCCACGCCCTGCGCGTCGTCGATCTCGGCGTTCCCGGAACCGACGCAGCCTACGCGATTGCTCGCGAGGTTCCGAAGATTCCGCAGGACGCGACCGTAGTACTTATTTTCGAGGGCACCAATGAGATGTGGCCCGTGATTGACCCGCGCCAGCGCGATGCAGGCTCGCCGGCGTTCGACGTACACGCCCATACGTTTGAGCGGTTGATTGAAGCGGTCCGCCGGCGCGCGCCGCACGCGCATGTCGTGCTAATCAATCAGCGCAACTATGGATACAACGGTCAGCAGTTTTTCAAGGGCGAATCGCTTACCGCCGAAGCGCGATTTTCTCTAGCTTGGGACGCGGTGGTGAACGGCTACGCCGCCGAGCCGTCTTCGGCCGTCGTCGATTTGCGGTGCGATCCGCAAATGTACGACGCGTCGCTCTTTACCGACGGCATCCATCCGACGGCGCAGGGCCACGCCCGAATTGCCTCGGACGTGGAAGCTGCCATCGCTCACCCCAAGGTACCACCCAAAAGCTGTGCGCCGTTCGCGCCGACGATCGAGGAACACTAAATGGCATTAACTCGCACTCAACTGGCCGCGCGCGTCGCGCAAGAGCTGCAAGATGGCGCGTACGTGAACCTCGGCATCGGGTTACCGACGTTGATTCCGAATTACGTTCCGGCGGGCGTGACCGTCACGCTGCAGAGCGAGAACGGCATCCTCGGGATGGGCCCATATCCGTTTGAAGGCGAAGAGAATCCCGACCTCATCAACGCCGGCAAAGAAACGGTAACCGTGCTGCCGGGTGCGTCGTTCTTCGACTCGGCGCTGTCGTTCGGCATGATTCGCGGCGGGAAGATCGATCTTGCGGTGCTTGGCGCGATGCAAGTCGCCGAAAACGGCGATCTAGCCAACTGGATGATTCCCGCGAAAATGGTCAAGGGGATGGGCGGCGCGATGGATCTCGTGCACGGCGCGAAGCGCGTCATCGTGATGATGGAGCACGTTGCCAAGGGCAACGCGCACAAAATCGTGCAATCGTGCACGCTTCCGCTTACGGGAAAGGGCGTCGTCCAGAAGATCATCACCGATATGGCGACGATCGACATCACGCCGCAGGGGATGATCTTGCGCGAAGTAGCTCCCGGCGTCAGCGTCGACGAAGTGCAAGCCGCGACCGGGCCGAAATTGCACATGCCGCAACCGCCAAGCGAGATGCGAATACCGTTGGGAGTGGCCTAGCCGGCGACGGCGGTGTCGCGAAACTGGGTGCGGTAGAGCGAAGCGTACGCGCCGTTGCGGGCGAGGAGCGTGGCGTGCGTACCGCTTTCGACGATACGCCCCTCTTCGATCACGAAGATGACGTCAGCGTTCACGATCGTCGATAAACGGTGCGCGATCACCAGACTGGTGCGCCCCCGCATGACGACGTCGAGCGCATCTTGAATCGCGGCCTCATTGTGTGAGTCGAGCGCGCTCGTCGCTTCGTCGAGAATCAGGATGCAGGGGTTCTTCAACAATACGCGCGCGATCGCCAGTCGTTGACGCTCGCCCCCGGAGAGTTTGTGGCCGCGCTCGCCGACGATCGTCTCGTAGCCGTTTGGTAACGTCGAGATGAAGTCGTCGATGTTCGCCGCGCGGCACGCGTCGACGAGTTCTGCATCGGTAGCTTCCGGTTTGGCATAGCGCAGATTTGACGCGATCGTGTCGTGGAATAGGTAGGTCTCTTGCGTTACGATGCCGATGCCGGCGCGCAGCGATTCCAACGTCACCGTTCGCACGTCGTGGCCATCGACCAGAACGCGTCCGCTCTGCGGATCGTAGAAACGCGGCACGAGCTGTGTAATCGTCGATTTGCCGGCGCCCGATGGCCCGACGAACGCGGCGATCTGCCCCGCTTCGATCGAAAACGATACGTTGTGAAGGATCTCGCGATCGGCGTCGTATCCGAACGTTACGCCGTCGAACGCGATGTCGCCGTGCAGGTTCTCAAGCGACGTCGCTCCCGGCGGGACGTACTCTTCGGTCTTCATGTCGAGATACTCGAAGATGCGCTCGAACACGGCCAGCGCGCTAACGATCTGCACTTGCACGCCCACGAGCGTCGCGGCCGGCCCGTATAATCGGGCACCGATGTAACCGACGAAAGCGACGATCACGCCGATATCGAGCGTGCCTTGAATCGCATACCATCCGCCGCCGAGCCAGACGATCATCGGACCGATCGTCACCATCGCGGCGACCGAGACGAGAAACCAGCGACCCACCATGGCAAGGTGGACTTCGAGATCCATCAATTGCGTGCCGACGCCGTAGAAACGTGCCCGCTCGAAGGCTTCGCGAGCGAAGCTCTTGATGAGCGTTATCCCGGAGACCGAAAGCGTCTCTTGCGTGATCGATTCGATCTTGTCCCGCTGTACGCGCGTTTGCTTTCGCACGTCGTACATCTTCCGCCCGACCGGGCCGAGCGGGAGCACCATGAACGGAACGACGAGAAACGACAGCAGCGCCAAGCGCCAATCCCAGATGAGCATGACGATCGCGGTCGAGACGATCATCACGATATTCGTCACGATGCTCGTGAGCGTGCCGGTGACGACGTTGTCGATGTTATCGACGTCACTCGACACGCGATTCATGATCTCGCCCGTCTTCGTCCCCGTAAAAAACGATAACGGCATTTTGTGTAAGTGCGAGACGAGCTCCGTTCGCATATCGCGCATGATGCCTTCGCCGACCACGGAATTCAGGTAGCCTTGAATGACGCCGAACCCCATCGAGACCAGCGCCGACGCGAGCGTTATGCAGACGTAGATGACGAGCAGCCGATAGTCGCGATGCGGGATCGCGTCGTCGATGATACGCGCCACGACCCAAGCTGGAATCAGTCCGAGCAGGGACGTGATGAGGATGCACGCGAGCACGATCGCTTGCTGAGCCCAATAGGGCGCGAAGAGGGCGCCGATTCGGCGCCACTCGATTTTCCGCTTAACTTTTGGCTTGTCGGGGGAATACATGTTCCCCCACATCAAGCCGTGTCCGCCGTAGATGCTTGGGTTCCTCCGCTAGTGCGGCACCGTTATCTGATGCAGCGTGACTTTGTTGCCTTCGGGGTCGTTGAACGACGCGACCTTACAAACCGGGGTTTCATAAACGTCGCTGACGGTTATGCCGGCCGCCTTGAGCTTCCCGGAAGTGTCCTCGATGTTATCCACCTCAAATGCGACGCCGGATCCCGAGCCTGGCTCGCGCTCGATCCATTCGTGCGTCATGAGGCTGAAATAGCCGTTGCCGACGTGCGCTTCGTTGTATTTCTCAACGCCTTCCTCGGCGTAAGGCGAGCCGAATTTCAGGCCGAGATGTTTTTCGTACCACTCGCGGGTGCTCTGAACGTTCTTTGAAGGATATGCGGTAAACGCAATCTCTTTAATCACGGGGAATACCTCCGGTAGCCGTTTGAACCCGCCGTTACTTCTTGCCGTTGCGCAGCGACGAGAGTTCCTTGAATAATTTGCGTTCTTTGTCGGTGAGGCTCTGGGGGAGCTGCCCGATCAGACGCACGTACTGGTCGCCAGCGCCGCCGCCCTTAACCTTGGGCATGCCTTTGCCGCCGAGGCGCAGCAGGCGATTGTTCTGCGTGCCTTCGGGGATGGTCATCGCGACCTGCCCGGTCATCGTGGGAACCTTCACTTCGCCACCGAGCACGAGCTCGTAGACGCTTACCGGGAGATCGACGTAGAGGTCGTCGCCCTTGCGCATGTAGGTCTCGTCGTCTTGAAGTTTTACAATGAGATAGAGATCGCCGGCCGGCCCGCCGTTTTGTCCCGCACCGCCTTGGAGCGCGAGACGGATGCGTTGGCCGTCGCCGATACCTTTCGGAATCGTGACCTCGAATTTTTTCGTGACGAGGACGTGACCGGTCCCATTACACTGCGGACAGATGCGCATCGCGTCGGTTCCGGTCCCGCGGCAGCGCGGGCACGTGTCTTCTACCTGCAGCGACACGGCCTTCTTGCCGCCGTCGTACACGTCGCGCAACGACAGCTCGATCGTCGTTTCGAGATCCTGTCCGCGTTGCGCGAATCCGGGGCTTTGCGTCGTCTGGCGCTTGCCGATGCCGGAGAAGAACATGTCGAAGAAGTCCGAGAAGCCGCTCGGCCCGGCGCCCGCGCCGACGCCCCCGGTCTGGAAATCAAAATTGACGTTTTGGTCGTTGAAACGCGAACGGTACTGGCGTTGCTGCTCGGCCTGCCGCGCCGCCCGCTGCCAGTCCGAACCCAGCACGTCGTATTTCTTGCGCTTGTCGGAGTCCCCAAGAACCTCATAGGCCTCGGAGATCTCCTTGAATTTCTCCTCGGCCTCTTTGGCGTTCTCCGGATTCGCGTCGGGGTGCCACTTGCGCGCGAGCTTGCGATACGCCGACTTGATGTCCTTTTCGGCCGCGCCCTTTGGAACTCCGAGAACCGCGTAGTAGTCTTTGTAGTTCATCCGGCGCGTTTGGCGACCAGTACTTTTGCCGGGCGCAGGAGATCGTCGCCTAGCATGAATCCACGCTCCGCAACTTCGAGGACCGTGTCGTCGGCGACGCCATCCGGCGCCGGCAGCGTCCCAATGGCTTCCGCAACGCGCGGATCGAAAGGCGCACCCGTCACGTCGATGGGTTTCACGCCTTCGCTCGTCAGCACGCTTTCGAACCCGCGCAGCGTCTGTTCGAGTCCGCCACGCAGCTTCTCGTCGCCCGAGACGTTGAAGCGGAGGGCGCGTTCCAGGTTGTCGATGACGGGAAGGAAACGGAGAAGCAGCGCCTTGCGGTGATCGTTCACGATCATCAGCATGCGCTTTTCCATCTGCTTCTTGTAGTTTTCGAAATCGGCCATCGCGAGGAGAAACTTATTCCAGTTTTCATCCGCGCGTGCGTTGGCCGCATCGAGCTGCGCGCGGAGATCGCCCGCCGACGCAATACCGTCGATCGTGGCTTCTCCCGCTTCGGTGATCAATTCTTCACTCATGATGATGTTGTAAGCCGCACTTCGACAGGCTCAGTACGACACGGTTGTGTCATACCGAGCGTGTCGAAGCACGAGCGGCTTACTTCGCTTCCTTGAACTCTGCGTCGATGACGTCGTCGGTTGGGCCGGCGTGACCGTTGCTTTGCGCGCCGACTCCGGCGGCTTCGCCTTCGGCTTGCGCGCCCGCACCGTCACCGTTCGGCGACGTCGCTTTGTAGAGGAGCTCGGCCATCTTGTAGCTTGCGGCTTGCAGCTTCTCGATGGCGGGCTTGATCTCGGCGACCGTGCCGTTTTCGCTGATGCGCTTGAGTTCTTCAAGCGCGGCTTCGACTTCGCCGCGAGCGGTCGGATCGAGCTTCTCGCCGACTTCCTTGAGCGACTTTTCGGTCGAGTAGATCAGGCTCGAAGCGTTGTTGCGCACTTCGGCATCTTCGCGCTTCGCCTTGTCGGTTGCGGCTTGGAGTTCCGCATCCTTGACCATGCGATCGACTTCGTCTTTCGACAGGTTGGTCGATGCGGTGATCTGGATCTGCTGCTCCTTGCCCGTACCAAGGTCCTTAGCGCTGACGTTAACGATGCCGTTGGCGTCGATGTTGAACGTCACTTCGACCTGGGGCACGCCGCGCGGAGCCGGCGGAATCCCTTCGAGGCGGAAGCGTCCGAGCGACTTATTGTCCTGCGCCATGGGGCGTTCGCCTTGCAGCACGTGGATGTCGACCGAGGTCTGGCCGTCTTCGGCCGTCGTGAAGATCTGCGACTTTTTGGTCGGGATCGTCGTGTTGCGCTCGATCAGCGTGGTCATCACGCCGCCCAGCGTTTCGAGACCGAGCGAAAGCGGCGTCACGTCGAGCAACACCACGTCGCGCACTTCACCGGCGAGGACGCCGGCTTGAATCGCGGCACCGACGGCCACGACTTCGTCCGGGTTCACGGTGAGGTTCGGCTCTTTGCCGGTCAGCTTCTTGACCAACTCCATCACGACGGGCATGCGGGTCGAACCGCCGACCATCACGACTTCATCGATCTTCGAGATATCGATCTTGGCATCGGCGAGCGCGTTCTTGAACGGCGCGATGCAGCGATCGGTCAAGTCGGCCGTCAGCTCCTCGAACTTGGCACGCGTCAGCGTGATGTCGAGATGCTTGGGTCCTTCGGCGTCGGCCGTAATGAACGGCAGGTTGATCGAGGTCGTTACGACCGAGCTCAGCTCGATCTTGGCCTTTTCTGCAGCCTCGGTGAGACGCTGCATCGCCTGCTTGTCCTTGGCAAGGTCGATGCCTTGCTCTTTACGGAACTCCGCCACGAGCCATTCGACGATGCGATGATCGTAATCGTCGCCGCCGAGACGCGTGTCGCCGTTGGTCGATTTAACTTCGAATACGCCGTCGCCGACTTCGAGGATCGACACGTCGAACGTGCCGCCGCCGAGGTCCCATACGAGGATCGTTTCGTTGCCTTTTTTATCGAGGCCGTACGCGAGCGCCGCCGCGGTCGGTTCGTTGATAATGCGCAGCACTTCGAGGCCGGCGATCTTGCCGGCATCTTTGGTCGCCTGACGCTGCGCGTCGTTGAAATACGCGGGAACGGTGATGACCGCTTTGGTCACGCGCTCGCCGAGATAATTGCTCGCGTCGTTGACGAGTTTCTGCAGGATCATCGCACTGATTTCTTGCGGCGTGTAATCCTTGCCGTCGATCTTAACGCGGTAATCGCCCTCGCCCATGTGACGCTTGATCGAAGCGATCGTGCGGTCCGGGTTGGTGATTGCCTGACGCTTTGCGAGTTGGCCGACGAGGCGTTCGCCGGTCTTAGTGAAGGCGACGACCGACGGGGTCGTACGCGAACCTTCAGAATTTGGAATGACGACGGGCGAGCTGCCCTCCATCACCGACACGACGGAGTTGGTCGTGCCTAGGTCGATACCGACCACTTTAGCCATGAATGTTACTACCTCTCATTAGTTGCTATGCTCGACCCGGACCAGCTACTCCCAATTCACCCTGGCAGTCGAGCCGAGGCCGCGGCACTGAGGTGTGTGCTCCACGGCGACGATCCGGCGATGCCGGCGGGTGATGGGTGCGCCTTGCCGCTTACGGCTTTTGCACGCGTTTTGTACTCGTCCATCATACAACGGCCGAGTCCCGGATGTTTCCGGGTTACGTCAACTATGACACAAAAAGGGCACACCTAGTTGCGGTGTGCCCTTTGCTCTCGCGACGGGGTGGCTACGGCGTAGGCTGGGTCTGAGGGACGCCCATGTCGGCAGGGCGCTCTTCGAGGGTGACCGCGACGAACTTCTTGACCCCTTGTGACCAGACGTTGAGGCGTAGGATGTCGCCGGGCTTTTTCGTGCCGATGTAGTCGTGCAGCGCCTGGGCGCTTGCGAACGTCTTGCCGTCGGCCGAAAGGATGACGTCACCGGGCTGGAGGCCCGCTTTATCGGCGGGTGAGCCCGGCACGACTTGCTGAACGGCTAGGCCGCCCGGGCCGGTATAGCCGATTTGGTTCTTGATCCCGGCGTTCATATCGATCGGGGCGAAGCCGGCGAAGCCGGTTCCCGTCCCCTGGTGGATGCCGGGGTGGGAGAGCAGTTCGGGAATGGTGGTCCTGACGACGTTCGATGGGATCGCGAAGCCGATGCCCTGGGCGCCCTCGTTGGTGAGCTGGTTGACGCCGATGACTTGGCCGTCGATATCAATGAGCGGGCCACCCGAGTTGCCCGGATTGATCGGGGCGGAGGTCTGCAGCAGCCCTTTGAAATCGTAGATGCCGCCGCCCTCGCCCTGAACCTGCTCGTCGCGCTCGAAGGCTGAGACGACGCCCAGCGTCACCGTCTGCTTCAGCTCGTAGGGCTCGCCGATGGCGATTGCCCACTGGCCTTGCTCGAGCTTGTCCGAGTCCGCGAGGGGAAGCGGCGGGGGGAGCTTGCCGTAGTGATCGACCCGGACGACCGCCAGATCGGCGCCGAGGTTGACCGACACGACGTGCGCCGCCATGTGGTCGCCGTTGGCGAATACGACGGTTAGGTTCGAAAGACGCGCACCGTTGGGCGGGTTAACGACGTGGGCGTTGGTGACGATGTCGCCCTGATTGTCATAGACGAAGCCGGACCCGGACGCCTGCCCTTTGTAGGGCCGCACGATGCCGGGACCCTGCTGGCCGAAAAACGGGTCGATCGGAACGAGCTCTTGTCCGTTCACCGTCTCGGTGATCGCGACGACCGACGCCTTCGTCCGTTTGACCGCGCTCACGATGCGATCTTGGTCGCTCACGCCGGTTAACGGAGCGGCCGCGACCACCGCCGGCGGCGTGTGGTTCGGTCCCGCGACGTTCGCGAAATGCGTGCTCGCATAGAGCATCATCAAGAAGCTGCCCAAAATTGCGCCCACGAGCCCCACGATGAGGGTGGGCATGACGCGATTCCTCAACTCAATGTCCTATCTTCAATGACCGCTGGAGTAACGTTGTACCATACTTGTCCAACGTTCATACGGTTACGCCGGGTTCCTTAAAGCCGGATTAGAGCTTACAACCAAACGCCCGGAACTGCCGCAGCCGTCGACTTTACCTCACAAGGCTTCAGCTTTGTGAGGCAAAGTCTCGTCTGCGACGATCAGGCCGTCCCGCAGGCGGATGATCCGGGCGGCGTGGTGCGCGATCTCCTCGTCGTGGGTCACGACGATGATGGTGCGGCCGGTCGCATGGAGCTTGTCGAAGAGCGACATGATGTCGGCGCTGGTCTTGGTGTCCAGGTTGCCAGTCGGCTCGTCGGCCAGGAGAACCGCGGGATCGTTGATCAACGCGCGCGCGATCGCGACGCGCTGCTGTTGACCGCCCGAGAGCTCGTTCGGCTTGTGGTGCGCGCGTTCGCTGAGACCGACCTCGTCGAGGGTTGCGAGCGCCCGCCGCGTGCGTTCCTTCGAACTGATCCCGGCATAAAAAAGAGGAAGCGCGACGTTTTTAATGGCGTCGGTTCGGGCCAGCAGATTGAATCCTTGAAACACGAAGCCGAGCTTGCGCAAGCGGATCTCCGCGAGCGCGTTGTCATCGAGGTGTGAAACGTCGTTGCCATCGAGAACGTAGGTGCCGGCGGTCGCGCGATCGAGGCAGCCGATGATGTTCATCATCGTGGATTTTCCGGAGCCCGAAGGCCCCATGATCGCGACGTATTCGCCGCGCTCGACGTTGAGGTCGACGCCGTTAAGGGCTGGGACTTCCAGCGAGCCGTTCTTGTAGGTTTTGCGGATTCCGGTGAATCGAATCGCGCTGGAATTACTCATAGCGTAGTGCCTCAATGGGATCGAGCCCGGCCGCGCGAAACGCCGGATACGTTCCGAACGCGAGCGTCACGATTGCGGAGAAGGCGAGCGTAATCAGGAAAGCTTGCACGTACGGCAATCCGGCCGTGTAGCCGGTTAGCTTGACGATGAACAGCGAGTTGACGGCGCCGCCCGCGAGCAGCCCGAACGCCATGCCAGTAAAGCAGCCGATGCTGCTGAGCAAGAACGACTCGATGAAGAACTGGATCAGAATTTGGCCGCGCCGGGCACCGATCGCCTTGCGCGTTCCGATCTCGCGCGTGCGTTCGGCAATGGACACGAGCATGATGTTCATCACGCCGATGCCGGCGACCAAGAGCGAAACCGCACCGATGAGCGCGACGACGACCGTTATCCCGCCGAAGACGCCGTTGATGCCCGAGGTGAATTGCGCTTTGTCGAAGGTCTGGTACGACACATCGCTCCCAACCTGCCGCAATTCGCGAATCCGTTTGATGACCGCGACCTCGGTCTCGGGAATCGACGAGCTGTCTTTCACGGTAAAGCGGGCGGCGAAGATACGGTCCCCGCGGACGAACTCGCGAATGTATGTCGTATACGGTATGGCGACGTCACCGCCGAATGTGACGTTGAGCAAGCCCTGGCGGGGTTTGCTTTTGACGCCGACGACGACGTAACGGTGCGGCCCGGCGTAGATGCTGTTGCCGGTCGGGTCGCCGCCGTCCGGGAAGAGGCGCTGATACGCTCGCCATGACAGAACCGTAACGTCGAGTGCGTTCGCAATGTCGTCGTCGCTGATGGGTCGGCCGTACGCGGTCGGAAGATTGTTGAACGGCGGGTTGGCCTCGGCGGATACGAAGAATCGGCCGACGTTGTGCTCGTAGCGAACGAGCAGGCTCGCGCCGCCGACCGGAACGGCGCTGGCGACGTTTGGAACGCTCGCCGCGATGTTGTCGAGGTCCGATAAGCGAATGGCCGCTCGGGCGAAGTTGCCTTGCGATTGACCGGGGAACAAAACGAACGAGTTGTCGGCCAGTGCGCCGAGGGTTTCGCTGATCGATCCGGCCATGCTGTGGCCCAGTACCTCGATGCTGATAACCGCGAAGACGCCGATGATCAGGCCGATGACCGTCAGGAACGTGCGCGTTTTATTTGCGAGTAGCACGCGCATGGCTTCTTCGAAGTACATCACGAGCGGAGCGCCTCGATGGGATCGAGCGTCGCGGCGCGGTAGGCGGGATACAGCCCGAAGAGCATGCCGACGGCGCCTGAAAACGCGAGCGCAATCGAAACCACGATCACGTACGGAACGACGACTTCGCCCAGGTACTTGCTGACGATTACCGCGCCGACCGCCGTCACCCCGAGGCCCAGGAACATGCCCGTTCCCCCGCCGAGAACGGCAAGCACGACGGATTCCATGAGAAACTGCAGCATGATGTCGCGCCGGCTCGCACCGATCGATTTGCGCAAGCCGATCTCGCGCGTGCGTTCCGTTACCGTGACGAGCATGATGTTCATGATGCCGATGCCGGCGACGATGAGTGCGACCGTCCCAATGGCGGCCAAGCCCGTCCCCGCGATGTTCAAGACGTTGTCGAAACCGTTCAAGAAGCCGGCGGCGTCGACGACGTCGTACTGTGACTGTGGGCCGTGCAAATGCTGCAGCGACGCTTTGACCGTGGCGGTGATGGTGTCCGCGGTGACGCCCGGCGCAGGATAGATCGAAAAATCGTCCGGCGGCTCGTTGACGGCCCGGTAGAACGCCGAATAGGGAATGGCGATGAAATCGTTCCCGCTGAGCGAGGTGATGAACGGAGACTTGATCGGGTTATATACGCCGATCAGGGTGTAGCGCGCTCCGTTCATCGTGAGCTCTTTGCCGAGCGGGTCGACGTTCGGAAAGAACTTGTTCGCGATGCTTTGCGATACCACGACGACGCGGGCGGCCGCGGCGACGTCGTCGGCGTCGAGCTTCCGGCCTTCCGCCATGGTCAACGAGTCGTCATTGGGATATTCTCCCGCCGCCGAAACCTGAATGTGGTCGCTGATGCTTCCTACGCTCACTTTCCACGTGCGAGTCCAATCCGGCTGAACGGCGTGCACTTGATTGCCGAGGTCGGCCTCAACGCGCGCGGCGTCGCTGTAGCGCAGTTGGGCGCGCTCCGGATAGGTTTGCGACGGATCGACCTGGACGATGATCGGAAACGTGCCAAACGAACTGAACGTGCCCTCGATACCGCTCGTGGCGGCTTTGCTCAGGCCGAACACGGTGATAATCGACGACGTGCCGATGATCATGCCCAGC
>Ga0181525_10001398_pt1 | contig 20584 bp, 21 predicted proteins | sample PEATcosm2014_Bin_48_FD_121100 | JGI IMG/M metagenome (GOLD analysis project Ga0181525, IMG submission 121100) | Peatland microbial communities from MTU Mesocosm Facility, Houghton, MI, USA - PEATcosm2014_Bin06_10_metaG | ecosystem: Environmental > Terrestrial > Soil > Wetlands > Peat | place...
CCTGTGAGATTTGCACTCTCAGTTCCTTCACCACATCCAGGCTGAGGTGAACGGCGAAGTCATCCGACGCTTTCCAAACGTAAAAGTTATCCGAATTGTGTTGAAGTTGGGCGGCCATTGTGAATTCCCTTGATCGATCATGTTCCAAGAGCGCCTCTCGCCAAATCGCCGTTTAGTACTGAGGTGCTCTGGTACGGGTCCAGTACCTCCTGAGATCGAGTTTTAATCCAGCCTGAGGAGAACGAGCCGTTGCGGATAAACTAGTTGCCATGGAACCCAATGATTCTGCTGTCTCGCGCCGTGGTGTGCTGGGGGGTGGTGTGCTGGGGGGTGGTGTACTGGCGGGTGGCGTCGCGCTGGCCGCGCAAACTGGTTCATTGCTGGCGCAATCCAAATCCGCCGCCCCAGGCCGCAAATTTCGAGGATGGATCTCGCGCGGCACTGGTCCCGGACGAACCACCCTACAGGAACTGACGATGCGTCCCATTAGTGGACGCCAGGTGGTGGTGCGAACGGAAGCCACCAATCTCTGCTACTCGAATGCAACCGATGTGCTTGGGCTTCCTCCGCCAGGTTCTGGAACGGCTCCGGACGGCAAGCCCGCTGCTCCGCGACCCATTCCGCCCGCATTCCAGGAGCTCTCCCGCATGGGGTTGATCCAGGGGCACGGCGGCGTAGGAGTAGTGGAAGCGGTGGGTCCCGAAGTGCGCCGGGTGCAGGTGGGGGATCGGGTTTGCGTATCCGGCACGCCGCAATGCGGAGCATGCTATCAGTGCCTGCGCGGCCGCGCCGATATGTGCCAGTTTCTCGGCCGCCAGGGTCCCAAAGATCTGGTTCCCATCGCCGATCTGCGCGACGGCACGCCGGTTTATGCGAACTCGCACATCGGCGGCCTGGCCGAGTTGATGGTCACTTTCGAAGAATGGGTGGTGCCAGTCTTCACCAAAGCTTCAGCGGCCGACCTCGGCATGGTTTGCAGTTGCGTCGCCGTCGCGGGACTCGGCTGTACAGCATCCCAGGTCTTGGCCGACGTTGGGATCGGCTCCATCGTCGCGGTAGTGGGATGCGGCCCCCTGGGGTTGAGCGCCATTCAGGGCGCACGCATCGCCGGCGCTTCCACAATTATCGCCATTGAACCCATCCAGGCCCGGCGGGAAGTGGCCACGCGATTGGGCGCAACTCATGTGTTGGATCCGAACGTGGAAGGCGACAAACTTGTAGAAAAGGTTCGCGAGCTCTCCAATGGTCCCAATAACAGGCTGTGGGCCGGAGGCCGTGATTCCGGAGGCCTGCTAGGCGGAGCGGGCGCGGACTTCGTGGTGGAAGCGGTGGGCGCCGATCGCGCGAAACCCAAGCTGGAGTCCGGGCCCGATCCTACCGGCATTCTTCCCCTCCAGCAGGCCTACATGATGTGCGCTCCCGGCGGCCACATCGTGACCACCAGTTTGCCCACTGGAAATATAACTCTACCGGCCGTGGTGTTTACCATCGGTGGCCGTACACACCACGCGGGCCAATATGGAGGCGCGAATCCCATGCGCGACATCCCTCGATTTGTGGAACTTCTCGATAAGGGTCAATTTGACGCGAAGCTGCTTGCCACAACCATCGTGCCCATCGAAGGGATGCTGGACGCTTACCAGCAGGTAGTAGACCGGACTACCGTGACGGCGCTGATGACCGCGTAACAGATGATGACCGCGTAACAAACTGAAAATCGACCGAACTTTTTCAGGACGGCACTCTTTTGTAACCAAAAATTAAGCGATTTGTAACGTTGCGGGGTTATATTGAACAGGCTGAAGGAGAACTATGGCCGCTACCGCACCTGCAAGACCAGCAGTACAAGAAAAGATGTCGCAAAGCCCCGGAATGATCGGCATGGCCGTCTTCGGAGTGGCTCTTGTGGTGGGTCTCATTTACACCATCGTAAACCTCGCACAGGATTTGCAGGCAGAACGGGGGACGTCGATCTTCCCCTACATTATGCTGGGCGTCGCGCTTCTGGTCGCCCTCGGCTTTGAGTTCGTGAATGGCTTTCACGACACGGCCAACGCCGTTGCAACCGTCATCTACACGCATTCCCTGGAGCCCCATTTAGCGGTGGCGTGGTCCGGAATGTGGAACTTTATCGGAGTCCTGGTTTCCAGTGGCGCCGTAGCATTCACCATCATCACGTTGTTGCCCGTGGAACTGATCCTGCAGGTGGGCAGCGGCTCTGGATTCGCGATGGTTTTTGCGCTTTTAATCGCCGCCATAATCTGGAACCTTGGCACTTGGTATTTCGGCCTGCCCGCCTCAAGTTCGCACACCATGGTGGGCTCCATCATCGGCGTCGGCATCGCGAATCAACTGATGAATCCCCGGCAAGGCACCAGCGGAGTGGACTGGGCGCAGGCGGCCGGCGTGGGGCGCTCTCTGCTGCTCTCGCCGATCGTTGGTTTCGGCATGGCATGGTTGCTGCTATTGATCTGCAAAGCCATCATTAAGGACCGCAGGCTGTATGAAGCGCCCGCCACGGGTGAACCGCCACCCTTCTGGATTCGGGCTCTGCTGGTGTTCACCTGCACCGGCGTCAGTTTCTTCCACGGCTCCAACGACGGACAAAAGGGCATGGGACTGATCATGCTGATCCTCATCGGCACTGTGCCCACCACCTACGCGTTGAACCGCGCTGTATCGGCGTCCCAAACGCAGGACTTCTTAGCTGTGTCGCAACAAACCGTTCAGGTGCTCAATCATTACGTCGATCCTTCCGCCGTGGTGGCCGACCCGCGCGACGATGTAACGGCCTATATCCGCAACAAACAGTTCAACGCCAATACCATGCTGGCACTGCGGTCGCTAGTTAGCGATATCGGCAACGAGACGGCCATCTACAAGCAACTCAAGAACGTGCCGCCCGACATGACCCGCAACTTCCGCAATGACATGTACGTGGTGAGCGAGGCTATCCGGCTGATCGAGAAGTCCGGCAAAACGCAGTTCTCCGCCGACGATCTGAAAGTTCTTGCCAACTACAAGAAGCACATCGATCTGGCCACCAAGTTTATTCCCACCTGGGTGAAGGTGGCCGTAGCAATGGCGCTCGGTCTCGGAACGATGATTGGCTGGAAGCGCATTGTGGTAACCGTTGGGGAGAAAATCGGCAAGAATCATTTGACCTACGGGCAAGGCGCGGCGGCTGAAATCACTGCCATGGCCACTATCGGCATGGCCGATTACTGGGGGCTTCCTGTAAGCACCACGCACGTGCTTTCCTCCGGAGTGGCAGGCACTATGGCTGCCAATCATACCGGCCTCCAGTGGGGCACCGTCCGCAATCTCGCGCTGGCCTGGGTGTTGACCCTGCCCGCCGCTATGATCCTCTCCGGCTTCCTATTTTGGGGCCTGACGAACGTGTTCTAAAAATATGGAAAATGCAGAGCTGGATACACTGAGATTCAAATACAAGGCGGCAGTAGAGCGCTGGATCGCCGCCATTCACGCCGAAGAGAACCTTGCCACTTCGGATCATTCCATGATTGCAGTGGAAGATTGGGACCACGCCGGCTTCGCGGAAGAGGAAGCAAGAGACGCCGCCAAAGCCGCCCGCCAGGAATACGCCGACGCGCTCCGCCAGGTGCTCTTCAACTTCTAATCGTGTGTCACAATGGCTGAGAGATGCAGCCATTCTCCGATCGTCTGAACGCGGCTATTCGTACCAAGGATAGCCGTTGTATGGTGGGTCTGGACCCGCGCATCGATCAGATGCCCGAGTTTGTTCGCTCAAACGGGGCGTGCGCTGCGATCACGGCATTCCATGAAGTAGTTCTGGACGCCGTGGCGGATCTGGTTCCAGCCGTAAAACCTCAGCTCGCGTTCTTTGAGCAATATGGCGTTGCAGGCATCCAGGCGCTTGAGAACACGGTGCGCGCAGCCCAGCACCGCGGGTTGCTGGTGATCGCCGACGGCAAGCGCAACGACATTTCGTCCACTGCGGAAGCCTACGCGAATGCTTACTTAAGCCGCGACGTCTTCGATTGCGACGCCCTCACCGTCACCCCCTACATGGGCCGCGATAGCCTGATGCCTTTTGTCGAAGCCTGCCGCAAGCATGGCAAAGGAATGTTCGCCATTCTGAAAACTTCCAATCCAGGATCCAAGGATTTTGAAGACCAGCCGCTCGAAACCACTGGCCGGCCGCTGTATGAGCAGATCGCCGGTGTGCTCAACCAGATCGGTGAAGACCTGGTGGGCGAATCGGGTTACAGCTCCGTCGGCGCGGTGATCGGCGCGACATTTCCCGAGGAAGGCCGCCGATTGCGGAGGCTGATGCCGCGCGCGTTGATCCTGGTGCCCGGTTATGGAGCGCAGGGCGGAAACGCGAAAGCAGCGGCGGAATGCTTCAATGACGACGGGTTGGGGGCCATCGTCAACTCGTCGCGCGGCATTACTTACGCGTTCGGCGATCCCGATATTTCACGCGATGCGTTCGTGCGCTCGGTTCGGGAAAATACGCGGCGCATGATCGACGAAGTGAACGCGGCAGTGCAATCGAGCGTGCCAGCCTGATCGATCGCTGAGAGTTTCCCGATTATACGGGAAGATCGGGCGGGACAGATGCCGAAGGAACTCATCGGCAGTCAAACACTCGATTCCGTACGGCTGTAATAACGAGAGAGGGAAGTGTTTCTTGTTGTTGCTAACGATTGAGTTGGCCCGCATCGAACCGCTGCAGCGAGCACATGGCGGTCTTTAGCATCATTCGTCATGATATTTGCAATGTCTCGATAGCCGTCTACCATGGCCTCGGGGAAACTCTCCTTCATCACGTTGATGCGTCGTGCCGCTTTAGCTGGGTCGATTAAAAAACTCGCCACGAGGTTTCGCTCAACTTCCGCTAGGATCTCTTGCGACCAACGAATCGAATAGAACTCAGGCTCCTCCGCCAACCGCAAAAGTGTATCCGCGACAGGCATCGGCATCAAAACGCAAGCATCCGCCACAATTACATACTGGTTAACCCTCATCGGCCACGACTGGGACGCGGTCGTAGATGCCGTCTTTTATTTCCTCCTGGACAAGGGCGCGTAGCGACTTTCTACGCCCTTTATCGCGAGTTGCCTTGTAGGCTAGAAGATCCTCAGCATAGATGCGCCGGTGTGTCCCAACCATGTGGTATGAGATCTCGCCTTTTTCTAGAATGTTAATTAGAAACTGCCGAGACACGCCGAGCAGCGCCGCTGCTTCGATCGTGGATAGCTTGGCTTGGTTCCGGACAATATAAACAGATTGTCCTTGGTTCAGCCGTCCTATCAACTCAACCAGAAAAGCATAGAGCGAATCTGGCAGAGGGCGCGCCATTCCGTCGGGACCGGCCAACTTCGCCGACCCGCGCCGAAGCGCTTTGTACAATTGCTCAATTTCGTGGCGGTCACCCTCAGATATCGGCGTTGTTCGCTCATCCGGAGCCTCCCGCAACGGTCCCTTCCCAGCCATTGCTCGCATGGTTCCACCTCTTTTCAGTAAACGCTATATGTGCTACATCCGCTACATCTATAATAAGCCGTAGCGCTCTTGCGGTTAATGGAGGAGATGGCGTGGGACTTCGGCGTGCTGACCTGAGGCTCGCTAAAAAGCGTCCCGGCCTGACGGTGTCTACCCCCGCAGATCGGCGAACGCTTCTTCGATCTCCTGCTTAGCCGCAGGAGTGGGAACCGTCAGCGGCAGCCGCGGCGGACCGCCGTAATAGCCGGTCAAGTCCATCGCGTATTTCAACCCGCCGATCCCGTACTTCGTTGTCACCAGCTTAGCCGCGCGGCCGATGCGATTCTGCCAATCCAGCGCGGCTTCCGGTTCGCGCGTGCGATGCGCTTCCCAGATCGAAATAGTGGCATAGGGCGCGGGATTCGCAAACGCCAGAATGGCGCCGGTGCAGCCGATCGCAAGCGACGGCGCGAGCGTCGTAGCCGAGCCCGTCAAAACCTGAAAACCCTTCTTCGACTCGCGCACCATCTGCATCAGCTTCTCGACGTTACCTGAACTCTCTTTGATGCCAACGATGTTGGGATGGTGCGACAGCTCGGCTACCGCTTCAGCGGCCAGATCGATACCCGTATTCTGGGGAAAATTGTACAGCAGCACCGGGATCTTGGCCTGATCGGCCACCGCGCGGAAGAACAGCATCTGCGTTTCGGGCTTCGCGAACTGGCCCTTGAAGAACGACGGCGTTTTCACCAGCGCAGCTTTGTAGCCGATATCGGCCGCTCTATTGGTCAGCGCCACGGTTTGATGCACGCTGTCCATTCCGGTTCCCGCGATCAGCATTTTTTCCGGTGCAGCCCATTGCACCACCCATTCCCAAATCCGGATTTTTTCGTCCGTGCCCAGCATCACGCTCTCGCCGGTGGACGCGCTAACAATATATCCGCTCAGTCCGGTAGCGTTCCACTTCTCCACGTTGTGCTGGACTTTGACTTTCCAGATCTCGCCTTCGTGGTTAAAGGGGGTGGTGATGGGGCTGAAGATACCTTGGAGCTTCATTTGGGCAAAGGGACCGCTTACTCACGTGCGCGGCTCAGTACATTCATTGTGCGACAGAGCCGTGACCGTCAGGGAGCGGTCCATGGACTTTTTCAGCAATACCCCGCAACTATTTTGCGACGTAAGTGATAACCAACGTGTACAATGCCAGGGATTCTATCAGCACCAGTCCTAGAATAAGCGCGCCACGAATGGCCGCCGCGGCTCCGGGATTGCGAGCCATGCCTTCGGTGGCCGAAGCCACCGCTTTGCCTTGTCCCAGTCCGCACAGGCCGGATGCGATGCCCATGGCCAGGTAAGCGAACGGCAGATGCCAGTCCGTTGTTCCGCCTCCGGCGGGGGTCTGCGCGAAAATCGGGCTGCCCAGCAGCATCAACAGGCCTGCCGAGTAAATGAGTTTACGTTTCATTCGAATGTTGCTCCTTATACGAAATCGTTCGCCAGGAGGTGGTTCCCGCTCCGCCCTGGGGGACGGTGGGCTCACGCTAGCGAAGGGATAAAGCCTTTAGTGTTCCTCGTGCGCCACCGCGCTGCCCACATAAATAGTGGCCAGCAGCATAAATATAAAAGCCTGTAAGAGCGCCACGAAAACGTGCAGCCCCATGAAGACGGCCGGCAGCAGGAAGTAAGTAAGTGTAAGAAACGTGATAGTGACGCGCTCTCCCGCAAACATGTTCGCGTAGAGACGAATGGTCAGCGAGAGCGGCCGCGCGAAATGGCTGATCAATTCGATGGGGATCATGATCGGCGCCAGCCACCATACCGGCCCTGCAAAATGCAGCAGATATTTACCCAAACCCTGCTCGCGAATCCCCATCCAGTTGTAGTACAGGAAGACCAGGATGGCGAACGCCAGCGGAACCGCCGGAGACATGGTGGGCGATTCGAAACCTGGAATAATCCCGATCAGGTTCAGAAATAGAATAAAGATGAAAATGGTCCCGAAAAATGGCACATAGCGGCTGGTATGGTGTTCGATACCTTCGCTGGCTTGTCCCGAGACAAACTTATAGACGGCTTCGAACGCAAGTTGAAAGTTGCCGGGATTTTCAGCCGAGAGCCGCGATCGCAGCAGACCGAATACCACCACAATGATGGCTACCACCAGGATCTCCACCGTGATCCAGTTTTCCCAGGGATGCGCCGGATCGGCGGCCGGATGGCCGATGGCGCTCAAAAATGAGTCCAGCGGCCCGGCCAGGAAGCGGTTAAACAGGGCAGTAGTCCAGATTTCCGATTCAGCTTGCATAAATCATTTCGTATATGAGTTCGAGAATGACCGCCGCCCCTGAAACCAGAAGCCCAACAGCGGCGGCAGCTACATTCAGTCGAAGAAATTTGATTATAACCCAGGCCGCGGCGACGAATGCCATCTGACGGAGGACGAAGAAGGAACTGGCTCGCTTGCGCGGATTCGGCCCCAGACCGTCCACTACCCTTTGCCATCCCCACAAGCTGGTGAACGAGATAGCCGCTCCAATCAGGAACGCAGCACCGCTCCGGATTCCCCGCGCCGCGCTGAAGCAAAGCGCTCCGGCCAGCCCCAAAACCAGAACAATCCATTGGACGCGGCGGCTGAACCGTTCATAGGAGCCCGGCTCACTTCCCGGCATCGTCCTTGTTCAACTCACGAATCAGCTCCACCATACCGGCCACAATTCCCAGCAGCAGGCAGACCATCTTGAGATACGTGGTGCCGAAATATTTGTCGAGAGCATACCCGATTCCATAGCCCACCAGGATGGACGAAGGGATCAGGAACGCCAGGCCGTAATACCTCGCGAACTGGCCGAAAATATCGTCGCGCTTAGGCATGCACCCGGCGCTTGCGCTCCAGAAGCGCGGCGGACTGATCGGCGGTCTCTTTCACCAGGAAGCCCATTTTCGGATGGCTCGGCGTTATGTCGGGCGGCAATCCGAATTCCTCCAGCGTTTCGGTGGTGGTGGGGCCGATGGACGCGATCACCATGCGGCGCAACGCCTGTTGCATCGGCTCCTTCAGACCTTGCTCGGCGGCCACCTGGAACAAATGGGGGATCTGAATGGAGGTAGTGAACATGGCGACGTCCACCTGGCCTTCTGAAATCCGGCGAGCCGCTTCGCGAAGCGGGGCCAGATCCTCAGGCAGATCCCATTGATAAACGCGGACTGGCGTCACTTCAGCCCCTCGTGCGCGCAGGCCTTCCAAAAGCTCGGGATTCGATTTGCCGTATTCCTGCACGGCGATCCGCTTTTCAATTTGGCTCCGCTCGCTTCGCCCGTCGAGCGCCACAAGAAGCTCGCGCCAGGTATTGGGTTCAGGCGCGGTGACGGCCACCGGAACGTTCAACTCACGCAGCGCTGCCAGCGGTTTGGGACCTCGCGCCGCCACCGCGATCTTCCGCAGCGCTTCGGCGAATTGCTGCTCGGGATAGCGCGATGCCAGCACTTTGTTCAGCGCCCGCGTCCCGGCGCCGGTGAGGAAAATCATCAGATCGAATTCGCCGCGAAACAGGCGCTCCGCGAACTCAAACGCCTCCGGATTGTTTTCGATGGGAGCTTCGCGCATGGATGGCGCGACAAACGGGACGCCGCCCTGCCTTCGGATCAACTCGCCCATTTCGGTGGCGCGCCGGCTCTCAAAAGACACGACGCGCAGTCCATCGAACGCCATTAAGTCCAGGTTAGCAGGAGCGTGCAGTTTAGCAGGAGTTTCGAGCTCGATCTGGCTAATGGGCAACCAGCTCTTCTCGCGCGCCGATCTGCCGCAGGCAACGGTCGATCCATTGCTTGGTCAGTTTTTCCTGCACGCCGTTCTGCGAAAGCCGGGTGCGCAGGCTGGCGAAATCCACCTGATCCATCTGCTGGTCCTGATTGAAACAGGAGAACACCACGGTCTCCTCACCGGTGATGGGATCTTTGTGCTGCTGCAGGCACTGGGCGCAAATCTCTTTCATCATGCACTGCATGGGCGAGTTGATGCTGGCAATGGCCTTGTGGCCGGGCTTCAGATAAGGCGCCAGCACGCCATAGCGCGCGCGCTGGACGGCGTGCATCATGGCGTCGGAGCCAATCACCACCAGACGGTCCACAACATTCAGCGGAATTTCGGGGCCGGGATTCACCGCAACGTCCGGCATAGGGACATTCGGCTCCGCCAGATCGCCGCGGCCGTAGGCGGCAATGGCTTCCACAATATTTCCGACGAACGCTTTGTCCTGCACGCGATCGGGCGTAAATCCGGGCGCTTCGTCGCAACACCAGACTACGATGTCGGCGGCCTTTTCGATCTCCTCCACCTTGTAGCGGTCGATCATTTTCTTATAGCCTGCGAAGTAAACGGTGCGCGATCCGCTGGCGCGGAGCTGCTGGCCGATGGAGAACAGAACCGCATTGCCCAGCCCTCCGCCCACCAGCAACACGGTCTCACGCCCGGGCGTTTCGGTGGGCGTGCCGGTGGGTCCCATCAGGATCACGGGTTCGCCAGGTTTGAGCAGGGCGCACAGATCCGACGATCCGCCCACTTCCAGAACAATGGTGGAAAGCAGCCCTTGGTCGCGATCCACAGACGCGCCCGTCAGCGCCAGACCCTCCATTGCCAAAGCCGTTCCGTTCACGCGCGGGGCCAGCGTCTCATAATTTTGCAGCCGGTAGAACATGCCGGGCTCAAAAGCTCGAGCGGCCATGGGCGCTTCCACCAACACTTCCACGATGTTTGGCGTGAGCCGCAACACGTTCTTCACCACCGCGCGCAACTCGCGATTCAAGCGTCCCACCAGCGCATCCGGCGCGGGCGCTGCGGGCGGACGATGCGAGAGCAGCCCCGTCACCACCGGAAAGCCCTGCTTGGCGCTGGCCATGGCCTTCACCACGTTGCCCGCGTAAGAAGGATGCAGATCGCCAAAGAAGCTGATGCCCCGCCCGTCGGGCCGAACCGACGTCAGCACGCGCGAAGCTTTGGGCTTGGCTACGCGCTCCGGCTTCACCCGTTGCCCTTCCTCATCCACAGCCTGGAACCACTTTCCGTCCAGAAAGACGTTATCGGGATCTTCGCGGCCCAGCACAGTATTGGGCTGCGTCCCGGCAGCCACCAGGATGGACTTCGCCGGCAGCCGTAAGGTCTGGCCCGATGCGCCGATCTTGCCGCTGGCGGGATCGAATACACCCGGATCGAACACACCTTTAGTCACATGCAGTGCAGCGGCGTGCCCAAAGCTATCCACTTCCACCGCTTCCGGCGTCAGGCATTCGGCGAACCGGATACCTTCCTCCAGCGCTTTCCAAACCTCCTCGTGATTCAGCGTGTAGCTGGGCGAATCGATCATACGCCGGCGATAGGCGATGGTGACGCCGCCCCAGGAGTTCAGCAGGCGAATGAGATTGGGCTTGCGGCCCTCTTTCGCCGCGGCGGCACGCTCGGCGCGAATGGCGCGCGCATGCAAAACAAATTCGTCGGCGGTTTGGCCTTCCTCCACGCTCCAGCCCGCGCGCATTTCGGCCTCGCCCTTTTCCTGGGCCAGCGTTTCGTAGCGCTTCAGGAATTTTTCCACTTGCACCACGTAATACGCTAAAGACTCGGTGGCAGTGTCCACCGCCGTAAGGCCGCCGCCAATCACCACGATGGGCATACGGATCTGTAGATTCGCCACCGAATTGGTCTTGGCCGCGCCCGTGAGCTGCAGCGCCATCAGAAAATCGGAAGCCTGCCGGACGCCTCGCGCCAGCCCGTTCTTCATCGGAATTACGGTTGGCCTGCCGGCGCCAGCGCATAGCGCCACATGATCGAAGCCCATCTCAAACGCGCTGTCGATGGTCAAAGCGCCTCCGAAACGCACCCCGCCGAACATCGCGAACTCCTGCCGGCGTTCGAGCAGCAGCCGGATAATTTTCAGGAAGTTCTTATCCCAGCGAACGGTGATCCCATATTCAGCCACACCGCCAAAGCCCGCCATCACGCGGTCATCGAGCGATTCGTACACCTCCCGGATATCCCGGATCGGCCGGAAGGGCGAACGCCGGCCCACGGCATCCACGCCCGCAATTTCCTCGGGCAGCGGTTCGATCTTCAGTCCGTCGATTCCCACCACCGTATGGCCGTCGTTCATCAGGTAATGCGACAGCGTGAATCCGGCAGGCCCCAGACCAACCACCAGCACTTTATAGCCGCTCGGCGCAAGCGGCAGCGGCCGCGCGAAATTCAGCGGATTCCAGCGCGTCAGCAGGCTATAGATTTCGAAGCCCCAAGGCAGCTCCAGCACATCCTTGAGCGAACGAGTTTCCACTTGCGGGATGTCCACCGGATCCTGCTTCTGGAAAATACATGCCTTCATGCAGTCGTTGCAGATACGGTGTCCGGTCCCGGCGGCCATCGGGTTGTCGATGGTGACGATGGCCAGTGCGCCCACCGTGTAGCCCTGCTGCTTCAGCGTGTTCATCTCGGAGATTTTTTCGTCCAGCGGGCAGCCCGCCAGCGTGACTCCGAAAACGGTCTTCTTGAACTCGCCGGTTTTTTCCTTCAATCCAGTGGAGCAGCTATCTTTGCCCTGATTGTGGCACTTGATGCAGTAGCTGGCCTGATCCAGCGCGCCTTCCAGTCCCGTTCCCGGATCGGTAAGATGGAATCCTTCGCGCGCGCGCCAGCTTTCATGGGGAAGGCGAAGCTTTTCGATTCCCTGCTCCGTGGAGCTCTCCACCGGGACCAGATGCAGCGGGTCCAGTTTATGAGCCACTTTGAACAGAACCTCGCTGAGGTGCTTTTTCCGTCCCGCTTCCGATAGAGCCGCCCAAGCCGCGTAGCGCGACGCCATCTGGATCTGTTCCAAACGCTCCGGCTCTTTTTCGATCCATTCGGAGACGTGCGCGAAAAAACTTCGCTCACTGAGCGGCTCGCCGAAGAGAGCTTCCAAGGCGCGGCCCAGGCCCGGACCATCTATGGCCTCAGCTTGCTCCCTGGTAACGCCGCTAATCGCCCGCTTCTGAATGAATTTGCGTTTGAAAGCAAAGAAAGGCGCCAGAGCATTGTGGCGCGACTGCAGCGTTTTTATCTCGGCGGAGATTCCGAACAGCTCGCCCAGAAAATCTTCGACATGCGGGGCCAGCGCAATCACCAGTTCGGACTGTTCCTTGGGAGTCCTGCCATTGGGATTCACGCGGGCATCCAGAAGCTGGACGTGCAGGTTCAGATCGGATGCTAAGAGCTGATCCAGGAAAGCGGCGTCCAGGCGGAGAAGTCCTTCGCGCCTGTAGAGATCTTCAAACTGGAGGCCGAAGCCGAGGGGGCATCGATCTGAACGATCGGAACTTATCGACATTCTTAAGCTTTGAAATGCTTCCGGCAGGAACTATACCAACATTGTAACAGCGGGTTTCCCTGAGGCGTATAGCTAAACGGAGCCATAACTTACAGATGCCGCTGGGGCTCCGCAGGATTCCGGCGCCGCCATTCGAACAGCACCACGCCTGCCGCCACCGATACGTTCAGCGACGCGATGGCCCCAGCCATGGGAATACGAACCAGCGCGTCGCAATGTTTCTTCACCAGTTCGTGCAAGCCGTGCCCTTCACCGCCTAAGACGAAAACCGTGGGTTGGGAGTACTGGATCTCGCTGTAAAGCTGGCCGCCGCGCTCGTCCAGTCCGTAGATCCAGAAGCCACGCTTCTTTAACTCTTCGAGCGTCTGGTTCACGTTCCCCACGCGAACCACCGGCAGATGCTCCAAGGCGCCCGCGGCTGCCTTAGCGACGGTTTCGGTTAGTCCCGCGGACCGGCGGTCCGGCACCATGACGGCGCCGGCTCCCGCCGCGTGCGCACTGCGAATGATGGCGCCGAGATTGTGGGGGTCCTCCACACCGTCCAGGATAATCAGCAACCGCGCGCCCGCAAGCACGTCGTCCATCTTAAGCACGTCTTCCAGTTCCGAATAACGGTGCGCGGCGCCGAACGCTATTACACCTTGATGCGTGGCGCCGTTGGACGCCCGATCCAATGCCTCGCGCGGGTCAAAACGCAGCGGGACGGAGCGTTCCCGCGCCAGATCGATAATTTCCTGCAGCCGGGGACCGCCCGCGCCTCGAGCGATCAGCACTCGATCCAATACCCGGCCGGCCCGCAGCGCTTCGCGCACCGGATGAACGCCTGCGATGACGTGGCTTGGGACTGGACGCCGGTCATCTACTAGCCGGGTGTTTCTCGCGGCGCCCTTCGCCGCCTCTTTTGCGGAGATCGGCGCCGCTTTGAATTTCGGCGTGGGATGTGGTCTGGAATGTTTCGTAGTTCTAAGTGTAAAAAAAGATCGAGGATGGCTCAACGGGTTTGCTAGAATGTCGAAAGTATGCGCGAGCCGGCTACCGGCGAACTTCGTCCTGAAATTCCCGATAAGCTCTACTTTCGCATCGGGGAGGTCAGCCGCCTGGCTGGAATCAAACCCTACGTCCTGCGTTTCTGGGAGACTGAGTTCTCTTCGCTCGGGCCAAAAAAATCGGGCAAGGGGCATCGTCTGTACCGGCGCAAGGACGTGGAGCTGGTGCTCGAAATCAAGCGCCTGCTGTACGATAAGCGCTACACCATTGAAGGCGCCCGCAAGTATCTGGACTCGCGTTCCCATGACGCCGCGGAGATTTCGGCGGATGCTCCGGCCAGCAAGCGCTCTCAACTGGCGATGCTTGGCGATTCGGTTCCAGTGCTCGAGGCCATCCGCAAAGAACTTGCCGAAATCCTGCAGCTTCTGAGCTAGCGGCTGCCGTTTCAGTTTGCCGGCCAAAGCTGGCCTACGCTAGGCTCACAATCCCGCTTGCTCATAAAACCCGTTGGCGCGCCGATAAGCAAATTTGGAAGCGCTCGAAACATCGTGGTAGCCGATGCCATCGAGCAGGACTCAAGATCGAGCAGGACTCAAGATCGAGCAGTATTCAAGAAGGATGCATGATCCGGCTGACGCGCATCAATCGGGTTCCGTTGGTTCTCAACTCGGATCTCATCGAGCACTTGGAAGTAACTCCGGACACCGTGATCACCCTCACTAGCGGCCAGAAGCTGATGGTGACCGAATCGGCCGAAGAAGTGATTCAAAAGGTGATCGAATTTCGCCGCATGATCGCGAACCGGCCAGACCCCGTGACCCCTCCCCGCGTGGCGCTCAAAAATGATTAAGTATCCAACCGCTTGGTGGGGGCGCGAATACTCGCCCGCCGCCAGACTTTCGATTGGATCCGGCTGGAACATCGGGCGGTATTTGTAATCGATATGGCCACTCAAGCCAAGCCAACGCCCTCTCCCGCCCCTAAATCGCGCGCCGTCGCTTCCAGACCCTCCGTTACCCGTCCCGATATCGCGACCTTCGGCGGGCTGATCCTGGCTCTGGGCGGTATCCTGGGCGGCCTGCTCATGGAAGGCGGCAAGCTGAGGGACATCTCGCAGCTCACGGCTGCCGTAATCGTCTTAGGCGGTACTTGCGGCGCGGTGATGGTCAGCACCCCCATGTACGTGCTAATAGGGGCCGCACATCGGCTGGTGCACGTGTTTCTGGACAAAACCGAATCGCCCGAAGCGGTGATTGACGAGTTGATCGGTTATGCCGCTGCGGCGCGACGCAACGGCCTGATATCGCTGGAAGGCGACGCCTTGAAGGTTCGGGATCCCTTTCTCCGTAAGACCCTCAATCTCGCCGTAGATGGCACCGACCTTCAGGAAATCCGCAGCATGATGGAGCTGGAAATCGAACTCAGCGAAAATCGGGCGTACGCCGAGGCCCGGGTCTTTGAAAGCGGTGGCGGCTACTCGCCCACCATTGGAATCATCGGCGCGGTACTGGGCCTCATTCAAGTGATGAAGAACCTTGCCAACATCGAAGAAGTTGGGCACGGAATCGCCGTGGCGTTTGTGGCCACGGTGTATGGGGTGGGGCTGGCAAACCTCGTGCTCCTGCCGGCTGCCACAAAAATCAAGGCTCGTATTGAAAGCGAGACCGCGTTGAAAGAGCTGATGCTGGAAGGCGTGTTCGCTATCGTGGAGGGCATGAACTCCCAACTCATTCGCGGCAGGCTGGAAGCGTACCAGCGCATAAAGCCGGATAGAGCCCCGCCACGCTGAGCGCGCCGGGACGCGGCGTGGCGCACGCCGCTCATGCCTGCCGCGTTCACAATCGTGTGAACGCTCTCAGGTTCGGCGGACCATGTTCGCACGAAGCGAACACAGCATGTTGAGAACGTGCGCCACATCGAGCGCACAAGAAACCGGGACCCAGCTAAAAGGAGTGGAAACATGGCGCGGAAAAATCATCAAACCGGTCCTAATCAGGATCGCTGGCTGGTTTCGTACGCCGATTTCATCACGCTGCTTTTCGCGTTTTTTGTGGTCATGTTCGCCACTGCCCAAACCGACGGCTCAAAAGCCAAGGCGGTCTCCGAATCGGTGAAGAAGGCGCTGCAAGGGGAATCCTTCAAAGGAGCCATGTCCCTTTTACTCGGCGGGAAAGGCGATTCGAAGGGCCTGGGGAACGCGCAGCAGGCGGGTCCCGGCGGCGGCAAGATGGACGTAGGCAATAGCCCTGACCCAACCTTGGCGGGACTGCTGCCAACCCTGTCCAAGGAACTGGAGCAGGAGATCTTGAGCGGTCGCCTAGCCCTAAGCATGACAGCGCGCGGTCTTACCGTCAGCTTCACTCAAACTGCGCTGTTTCCCTCCGGCGAAGACGAAATCGCGCCCGATTTCTATCCCACCATTCAAAAGATTGCCACGGCGATGAACAAGGTTCCAAATCCGGCGCGCGCCGAAGGGTATACGGACTCCATTCCCATCCACACTTCGCGATTCCGCAGCAACTGGGAGCTTTCCGCCGCACGCAGCATTGCCTTGGTGGAACTGATCACCAAGTTCGGCGTGCCGCGCGAAAAGCTTTCGATAGCAGGCTACGCCGACACCGCTCCCCTGGACAATAACGACACCGAGGAAGGGCGCAAAAAAAACCGGCGCGTGGACGTCGTCATCCTGAACGAGTTGGCGGCCAGAAGCGAACCGGACCGGACGCCTGGCAACGCTATAGCGGGCGCAACATTGCACCAGGATCGCGGCAAGAAGTAGCGAAGACGCAGCCGGCGCAGGAGCTGACTGAACAAGCTTAACCCGCCAACTTCTCCAACTGCCACAGGATGGCCTGCGCGGCCTTCTGCCCGGCGCTCTTCTTCGAAAAACCTTCGGCGCGGCTCACCCATTCCCGCCCCACCCGCGCTTCCACCAGGAAGGTCTTCGCGTGTTCGGGCCCGCGCTCCTCCACGATGGCGTAACGGGGCTGCGGCAGCTTCATGGATTGCGCCAGTTCCTGAAGGGCGCTCTTATAATCGGTGGCGGTCTCCAGGTCGCCGGATGGTTCGGCCTCGCCGATAACGTGCTGGAGGATAAACCGGCGCGCCGGCTCCATGCCGCCATCCAGGTAAAGAGCGGCGATCAGAGCCTCCACCGCATTCGCCAGGAGCGCCTTCTTCTCGCGTCCGCCGCTCATTTCCTCACCACGGCCTAAGAGCAAATAGCTGCCCAATCCCAACCGCGCAGCCACCGCATGCAAGTGCGAAGCGCTAACCAACTGCGCTTTCAATTTAGAGAGACGGCCTTCGGGATAATCCGGATGCGCCGCCACCAAAGCGTCGCTCACCACAAAGCCGAGAATGGCGTCACCCAAAAACTCCAGCCGCTCGTTGTCGGCTGCCGCCTTTGAACTCTTCTCGTAAACGCTGGACCGATGGGTGAAAGCGCGAGCCAGCAATTCCCGGCTTGCGAATCGATAACCGAGCGCCGCTTCGAGTGCCTCGGGCTCCAGCTCCACAGCGTGACTCGCGTTCGATGCGCTGGGCTCCGGCTAGGGCTGCGGTTTGTTCGCGGCCGGAGGCGCCGGACTGGCGGCGGGACTCGCGGGCGCAGCCGTTCCTCCCGCAGCCGCCGCTCCTTTGCGCTTCGCGATGTCGCCCTTCAGGGTCTGGGCTATCGACTTGATCTGGTCCGGAACATCGGGCGTACTGATGGCCTTGTCCAACGTATAGTTGGCGTCGTCCAATTTGCCCGTGGTCATGTAGACCTGCGCTAAGCGGACCAGCGTCGCAGCATTCGGCGTGGCGCCCACCGTAACCGATTCCTTGTAGTTCGCTGCCGCGCCGTCATAATTTTTCCGCAGCAGGTCGGACATACCCAAGGCCACGTAGCCCTGCGCCTCCAGATCCTTCTTCACGCCCTCCCAGTCGGCATCCGGAATATCGGGGCGAGGTTTTGCGGCCGTCTTCGCCGCTTCAATGCCATCCTTAGCCCATTTGTCCGCCTTGGCGAGCTGTTCGTCTTTATCAAGATCGTTTTCGCGCGTGTGCCGCGCCGTTTCCGACGCCAGCGTTACCATGGCAAACGCGTTCTTGGGATCGGCCTTTAGCAGCCGTTCTCCGTAGAAAACAACCTGCGCGTAGTCGTTTTTCTGTTGTTCCGCCTGGACTGCCATCTGTAGCAGCGCCACCTTGAATTCGGTGTCGGCGAAGTTCGTCAAAACGTTCTCGATGGCCTTGATTCGCTCATCGGGATCCTTAGCCACCTGGACGGCCAGGATGGCTTGCTGTTCTTTTTGCGACTTAGGTTTCTGCGCCCATAGCGGCGAAAAGCCGAGCGCCAGGGTGGCGCCGGTCAGCGCCGCGATATTTCGAAATGCTGGTTTCATCATTGCTCCTAGGTATTGAATTTCGCGTCACCCAAAAACGCCGCGCGCCATCAGCGTTGAAACGGCTGCGCGAGTCCTTTCTTCGCCGCGGCTCTCACCTGCTCGGGGGCGCCTTGAACCGCCAGCGCAGCGCGATAATCCTTCTCGGCTTGGTCGCGCTCGCCCGCGGCATCCGACAACCGGCCCAGATACAAATAGGCCCATGACCTGGTTTCGTCGTCCGGGGACATTTCCAAAGTCTTTTGGAACAGCTTCTCGGCTAGCTCCGGATCGCGATCCAACGCGGCAATCCGCGCCAATCCATAATAAGCCCTGGCATGCACCGGCTTCTCGGCCGTTTGCTCCAGGGCCCTCCGATAGCCGGCGCGCGCTCCAGCCAGATCCTTGCCGGCGTACAACTCTTCAGCCTCAGCCAGGGTCTTCGCCGCTGCGCTCAATGCCGGCGCGGGCGGCTGGGGAGCGGCTTTCGCCTGGTGAACCGTGGCTTCTTTTGCGAACTCCACTCTTTGCAAACGCCGGTCCTCACGTTCCAGATCGATTTGGCCGAGCAGATCGGGGAAGTAATTACGCAGGGACTCCGGCTGCTTTTCGTAAGCGATCAAGCCGTCCGCCAACGCCGGAGTCATCACGAAGCCCTGGCTTAATGCCTGATTCACTAATGCCTGCTTGTCCGAGCCTCGCGCCATCCGGCTTTCCACCGCTTTGATGACGCACTCGGTGGCCAGCAGCATGAAGTCGTTCTTATAAGCCTCGTCCAGCGCCGGCGCGGGCTGCGCGAAATCCGCCAGAGCTTTATCGCGCTCCCATTGTTCGAAATATCGCAACGACAACGGATCTAGCAGGTAGTGCAGATAGGCGTGCCGGACTTGATCGATCTGGGGCTCCGGCGAGGGCGTCACTACCACAAAGTATTGGTCTTTGTAGCTGCGGGTCTGAATCTGGTTCGGCGGGCCCAGCAGGTCGATATAGACCTGGAAGCGGCGTCCACGGTAGCCGCTGGTGGGATTGCGCAGGTAAGCATTGGCCTCCAGCAGCGCCTGGACGACGCCGCTATGATAAGCTTCGATGGCGCGATCCAGCGCGGGCTGGGACTGCTTCCAAAGATCCTCGATCCCGGCTTCCCGATAGAATTTGGCGATCAATTCGTTTAGCCCTTCCAGTTTGCGGACATCCGGCGGGATCTCCTGCGGCGGCATCCAGAACTGGAAATCGGGCGGACCCTGGAGCGAGAGCGCAAACGAGATGTACTGGTTGAGTTCGGCCTCCGGGACTTCCTGGCCCTCCGGGATTTCCTGCCGATGAGCTGCGATGAACTTCTTGAGCGCCTCCACCGAATCCAGGTGCTTTTGCGCGATGGCGTCGCGAACCTGCTTGCGCACCGGCGAATTGGCGTTGGAGTCCAAATTGGCGTCGTAGCCGGCGGCATTGATCGCTGCCAGCACGGTGAATAACGTCTGGCTTCCGTCCAACTGGCCTTCCTGGGGGTGCGGCTGGGCCGGCAGGAGCGCGGCCGAGAGGAGGGCGGTGATTGCGAGCTGGCGAACCAAAGCTGGTTTTATTGTAATCGTTTGAAGGGCAGCTTGACACCCGGTTTGGGTGGCCCATACGCTGAAGGCATGGAAGTGCAACTCAGCTAGCGAAGGACGTGAAGCGGCGCGGGCGCGCGCGACTTGCGGTCGTGAAGAATGTCTGCTGAAGGTTGGCCCATCGGCCGGATTGGTTCGGCGTATCCGAGCCGCCATGCGTAAGCATGCGGAGTCGCCGCTGCACCCAGAAAAACCGCATGCTCACGCATGGCGGCTCAGAACGACACTTGCATACTTTACTTACCGATGCAAAATGTGGAAAAGATCCGGTTCAGGATATCGTCGGCGGTAGTCGCTCCGGTAATTGCGTCCAGGGGCCGCAGCGCGGCGTAAAGATCCAGCAGCACCATTTCATGCGGGATGCCGGCCTCCACCGCTTTGCCGGCCTGGGCCAGCGCTTCCAGACTTTCGCGCAGCAGTTGCTCGTGCCGGATGCTGGTGATGAAGCCGGAATCCTGTTCGTGCGAGGCCTCGGGTGCAATCTCGTCACGCAGGCGTTCGATTCCAACCCCGGTGAGCGCGGAGACCGCGATGAATTCCTGTGCCGGTTCCGCCACACGCGGTAAATCCGCTTTATTTCCCACCAGCAGCCAGCGGCCTTGTTGCCTGGCGCGCTCCATGAGCGCCAGATCGTCCGCGTGAAGGGGCGAGGCTAAATCCACTACCACCAAAGTCAGGTCGGCGTCGGCCATGGCCTGATAACTGCGCTCGATTCCCAGCGTCTCCACCAAATCCTGACCGGAGCGAATGCCGGCGGTGTCCACAAATTTCACGGGGATTCCGTGAATGGCCGCTAGCTCCGACACCA
>Ga0181525_10001399_pt1 | contig 20578 bp, 20 predicted proteins | sample PEATcosm2014_Bin_48_FD_121100 | JGI IMG/M metagenome (GOLD analysis project Ga0181525, IMG submission 121100) | Peatland microbial communities from MTU Mesocosm Facility, Houghton, MI, USA - PEATcosm2014_Bin06_10_metaG | ecosystem: Environmental > Terrestrial > Soil > Wetlands > Peat | place...
AACTTGAACGAGATCTCGGCCGTCGTGAACGGAGTAGCAGGAGGCAAGGCGGTCTGGACCGCACATCCCAGCGGCGCGTCCACCACGATGCCGAGGGTGGCGCCCGAGACGACTCCCTGGGGGAACAGCAGCCAGTCGGTCACCGGCATGGCGAACGTCACGGCGCCGGGCTCGACGGAGGTGGGCGCGAGCCCGAACAGGTAGCGGATCGGGGGGCCAAGGCCGCCCTCCAGCAGGTTGCGGAGCAAGTCGAGCCCGGACAGCGCCACGAACTGCCCGGGATCGGTGTAGAACCCGCGAACCGGTTCTTCCCAGATCGGCCCCGGGGCGGATCGGCCAGGCTCCGGGGGAGAGGGATTCACGTGCCGATCCCCGCGGCGTAGCTGTTGTCCATTGCCTCCACTCCGCGGCTGGTCGTTTGCCGGAGATGCCGGCGAACGGCGGTTGTAACCCTCCTCAGGGCAAGTCCGGAATCTGGATGCACTATATCCCGCCATCCGCCATCCTCCGCAGGGGACGGCCGTCATCGACCCGTCAGCGCCCCCGGCTGATCTCCCGCGCCACCGCACCGCCGTATCGTAAATCTCCATTTTCAGCCGAACGAGCCGTGGCGCCACTGGTCACGTTGAGGCGCGCCTTCTCGGCCGGCGAGCCGGACCGCAAGCCCCAGCGCCGCCGGGGGATCGATTCGCAGCAGGCACTCGAGCGCGATACGAGTGTTGTCCTCGATGCGGTGGAGCACCTCGAGGTGGGTCCGCTCCGGCCCGGTGAGCGTCGCCGCGGATTCCTGCAGAGCGACACCGAGGTAGAAGCGCGCGTGGCGGTCACGGATGGCGTCAAGCTCGCCGGCGACGACGAGCTGCTCGGCGGCGTACTGGCGGATCGTCTCGAGCAGCTGATACTGGCCGCTGCCGCCTTGCTTCAACAGGAGCGACTTCTCGACGAGCCGGGCAGTGAGGTCTGCGACCTTCGCCGCGGTCTGGCCGTCGGTCCCGCAGACCTCCTTGATCGCCGCCAGGTCGAACCCGCCGGCGAACACTGCCATCCCTCCAGATCGAGCCCGGCCACCCGCGCCGCCGCAAGCTCGATGGCGAGCGGGAGGCCATCGACGCGGCGGCAGATCTCTCCGAGGGGACGACCCGCGCGATCGGTGTCGAGCGATGCCTGCGTCCTGGCAGCTGCCCGCTCCCGGAACAGGCGCACCGCCGGGCTCGCGTCGATCTCCGCACGGCTCGCGTCCCGGCCCGGCGCGGACGGATAGCGGCGAGCGCCTCAGGACATACGGTTAAGAGACCCAGCCGTAACCTGCGAAGTACTGCTGGAAGGTGTCGGCTCGCAGCGCGAAGACGCCGTATCCGGGAAGGTTGAAGGACCGTGCGAAATTGCCTTCGCCGTACTTCTCGTTCAGGAACCAGGGAATCTGCTCGATGCTGTACCAGGGGGCGTTGTCGACGTTGAGCGTTGCCTCGGTGTTCCCCCAGGGATTGCGCAGCACGATGTATTCCTGCTGGCTGCTGGCGTCATACATCCAGCCGAGGATGGCGTAGACGTGCCAGGCCACGAGGTTCGCGGTTGCGTAGTTGATGGGTGTTGGCGCCGCTGACGCGCTCGGATAGGTCCAGGCGGCCATCGGGTCGAATGTCCAGGAGCCGTCGCAATGGGCCCGTACGTTGTTCCAGATCGTCTGCGGCGTTACCCCCTGCGTGGACAGCCAGGTCGGTGACATGCCGGTGAGCGTGACCAGGTCGGCGATGGGGTCGCCGCCGCCGATCAGGCTGTAGTCGGGCTGGTCGGAGGTGTCCTTGGTGACGTACTTGACCCACGCCTTCTCATAGACCGACGGCCAGATCTCCGTCGGATTCACGCAGCGGGCGTAGATGTAGCCGTCGCCGGGCTCGATCAGCGGGAGCAGCTCGGTGACCTCCACGTCGTCGGGGGCGCTTCCCGTGCCAGAGTAAAACTGGATCATGTCGATCGCGGCACCGCCGGCGAACGCCTCCTTGGCGTTCAGCGGCCGGGTCCGCTGCGCGATCGAGTAGGGCCGCGACCAGGCCAGTGCGGCCAGGGCGGAGATGAAGTGACAGTCGGGTATCGCGCCCTGGACGGGATCGATGAAGTCCGCAGGCGCGGTGAAGAACTCCACACCCGCCGGCCGGACCCAGTTGGTCCCCGTGCCCCCGCCGGGCGCGAAGATGTGCAGCTGAGCCTCCGCGTCGGGAACTAGGCGCTTGGTCTCCTTGTCGAACCGCTGGCCGGGATACAGCAGGGTACTGTGCATGGGATCGAAGAGCCTGTCATAGGGCACCCCGAGGACCTGACCGAGGAACGCCGCCGGATCGGGCAGAAGGCGCCAGTCGATCTGCTGCCGGAGCCTTGCCTCAGCCAGAGCAAAGGGATTGATCACGCCGATGTTCTCGGGGTGTGAATAGTCGGTAGCCACTGCGGCCTCCTGCCACGCCTCAGCAGGCCTTGTTCCGGCCTGCATCTCAGGAACTGGCTGCCTCGGCCTGCCCGAAGCGCCTACCTGTCCGGAGGCATGGGATGCCATGCAGATACATCTGGCCGCCAAGGAACCGACGCGAACCCGACGGCTGTGCATCGGGGACTACCGTTGACGGCTACTGCTTGCCCTTCCGCTGCGACCTGGTCGGTCTCGACCGCTGGCTGCGCTGTACCGTCGCGCGCCCGGCGTCGGGACGGGTGAGGCGAACCATCCGCTTGGACACGTCAGTGATTGCCTTATAGTCCTTGGCCTGCCCGGCCAGCGGCAGGGCGGCGTCGAGACGGGCCAGGGCCGCCTCGGTGTCGCCGAGGATGGTCAGCGCGTCCGCGGCGAGGATCTGAGCCCGGATATCGTCGGGCCAGCGTTCCGTGTTCTCCGCGATCTTCGTCCGCGCCTCGTCGGCAAGCCCGGCCTCGGCGAGCGCCACGGCGGCCTCGCCGCTGAGCTGGGCGCGCCTGGCCGGGTCGACACCGGCCAGCGCTTCGCTAAGTGCGACGGCCTCGGCGCCGTGACCGGCACGGCCAAGGTCGCGGATGAGGGTGACCGGCCAGCGCGGGAACCGGTCCGCTTGGTCCCTGTTTTCCGCCATTGCGCTAGCGAAGTCGTCTGGGTGGGCGGTGAACTCGGCGGCCGCCTCGGCCACCAGCCGGGCGCGCCGCACCGGGTCATCCTTGGCGCCGGCGATCCTGGTGGCCAGGCCGCCGGGCAGGTGCGGAAACTCGCGCCGTGCCGAGGCGTCGGTCATCATCCGCCATCCGGCCCGATTGCTGGCCTCCGCCCGCGCCATCCGCCGCCTGATCACCGCCCCGGCCTCTTTCCGGTGGTCCCGGCACATCCGCTCGCTGGATTCGGCCAGGTCGGCGGGGAACTTGAAGCGGCGGCCCGCGCAGGCGGGGCAGCCGGGAAGGGGGGCCGCAGTTATGGTGAGTTCGACCAGGGACCGGTCGAAGTCGACCGGACCGAATGCCTGTTGGACGAAATCGGTGATCGCGCCGAGGCCTATCTCCTCCCAGTCCGGCGAAACGGCCGTGATCACGGCCCCGCCCGGCGGCCGCGCGGGATTGCCGGACAGCAGGTCAGCCGCCTTGCCCTGGGCCACGAGCCCCGCGTATCGGCCGGAGGCGACGGCATCGGTGTGCGCGGCGGCGGTCGCCACCGCGCGGCCGCCGAGTTCGGCGAGCACGGCCGCCATCGTGGTCTGCTGCCGTCTGGCCATGTCGGCCAGCGACCACACCGGCACGTAGACGACGATCTCGAGCGGCCATGCGTTGGCGGTCGCGATCGCGCCCGGGCGCGGTGCCAGCCATTCGAGCGGATCCCAGGTCACCACGAACAGCCGCAGCGCGTCGGCTACCTCGGCCGGCGCCGGCGCGACGCCCTGCCACCGGACGCCCAGCTCCAGCAGCTTCGTGTCATCCAGCGGCGGGCTGCCCAGCAGCACGCGCGCATCGTCGGGCAGGTCGGCCAGCAGGGCCGGGTCGGTTTCCGTCATCCGGGCTCACGCGGGACCGCTCCGCTGTCCATAACGGCGGCGGTGCCTTCCAGCCCGAGCGCTGGGATGTAGGGAATGTAGCCGCGCTGGAATGCCGCCACCTGATACTCGATCGGGAGGGACCGGGAGTCCACTGCGACGCCGTCCACCTCTATGAGCCAGACCATCGGGTTCCCCTCGATCGCGGAGCCGCGCAGGAACTCGGGCGTGAAGTAACTCATCTTCAGCAGGTCACGGACCTGCTTGGCCTTGCCGCTCATCGTGCCCTTGGCGACCCCGAACGCGGCACTCAGCTCGTCAGCGGTCAGGTACGGCTCGCTGGCGGAGTCGAACAGAAAGTTGACCTGGCCCAGCGCGTAGACGACGGCCGCGGCCCAGGTGCCGCGGCGGCCGCCAGCCAGCGGGGACGGGCGCTTACGCGCCAGCTTCGCGACTACCTTCCTGGCGAGGTCGGCATACTCGGCGTCCAGCAGCTTCGTGCAGACCCGATCGGTAATCTCGATGATCTCCTCGGCAACCTGACGCATCGCCTTCGGGATCTTCAGCTCATCAAGCTCGGCCACGGCACGAGTCTGGCACAGGATAACGGTCACGGCCTGGGCAATAAGCTGTACCGGATACCGTTTACCTGATCGCTGCGAACACCAACCCAGCAGAACCGCTTTTCCGCCTGATCACGCTCACTCAGTGGCGTCGGCGAGAGCGGACTTCTTCGCGACTGGATCGCCGAGCTCGCGACGCGCCCACAGCAGGCCGATATGGCCGACACCTTCGGCGCCGAGGTGATGAACGGGCAGCTGACTGGCCTGGCTGCGGTCCTGCTCCCGGCGGCTGCGCAGTAGCGTGCCCTGCGTCGAGACGGGTGAGCTGTAAACGCGTCGCTGCCGAGTAGGTCAGGCGTACCGGCGCGCTATCCTCCGGCCGATTCGCAGTTCGGGCTGGCGACGTTGACTATCCTGCAATCAATATGATATCACTTTAACTGGTGATCGGATCGCCGACGCCGCTGGTGGTCAGGAGGCATGCCGATGAACGCATCTAGCGACAGCACCGCTGCGAATGGCCCGAGAGGGGGGTGGACATCTCCGCCGCGATCCGGCCTGGAGCGCTTGATCAGCCCATGGGAGTACCGCCATCTCCGCTTCTTCGGGGCCGCGCGTGTTTTCGGCGGCACCGTCGCGGCTGGCGCGGGCGTCGTGTGCCTCGCGTACCGCGCCTACGGATGGGCAGCCTTCTTCGGGGCTATCGGGGCGGCGAATATCGGGGGCGGCTACTGGTACCTCACCATCGATCGCTCCCACCTTGCCCAAACCTGAGCCTGGTCAGGCTCCCGGAGCCGGACGAATCGATACCGTTGCGTGGACCCGCGTCGCCGGTCCCGTCACCACCACCTCCACCTGGTCCGGGACCGCTGCGAGCGGCGGCGTCAGCCGCAGCTGGAGTGCATGCACGCCATCCTCGAGCGCATACGGTTCGCTTGCCGTCGCCACGTGCCAGTTCCCGGCGCCGTCCCCGAGCCACCACGACAACACCGGCGTCCAGCTGGGTCCGGCCCGGTCGGTGAGCGTCATTACGCCGCTGCTGACCACGTGCAGGAAGGTCTCGCCCGCGGCAATGCTAAGCCCGGCCAGGACGAACGTCGCCCCGTCGACATCGGGGAGGACGACGGCGAGCGGCACGGACACCTCGGCGCCCTCCGCGGGTATGGGGTCGTCTTGGCGCGCGATGACGCTGGCCCACTGCGCCGGGAGTTCCGCTGCGGGAGCGACGGTGATGTCGTCCTCGTACGCGCCGAGCCGCTGACACAGTGCCGCGAGCTGGCCGGGTAGCGGGCTGTTGGCGGGGATCACCCGCGCCTCGGTGAGCACGGCAATGAGCTCTCCCGGGCTGGTGTCCCGGTGTGATTGCCTGGCGTCGCCGCTGGCCAGAATGCGTTCGGCAGCCGCTACTAGGAGGCATTCGCCGGGCGAGATCGCCGCGGGTTCGGTAACCGACGGCGCGACATGTGCGGCTGCCGGGTCGAGGGGGAGCTCGACGAGGCGGGTTCCGTCGCCGATCAGGTCAAGCCGCCCGGCGGCGGCCGGGGGCGCGGGTGACAACCGGACGACGCCCCGCCAGGCAGCCGTCCCGCCATCGCCGCCCTCGAACCGGACTGTGTAGCGAGTCCACAGATCATCCTCCGCCCACAGCTGGTTGTACGGCAGATGGTGCGGCCCCGCCCCGGTGATCTCCAGGTCCGCGCTCGACCCGTCCGGTGGCCAGGACATGCGCATCACCACGATGATCGCTGCCTCGTTCTGGGTGCGCACCAGCGACGTCAGGTGCAGCGCCGACGGTGCGCGGTCGCTGGCCACTCGCAGTGTGCGGCCGATGGGTGTGACTCGCATCGCCTGGATGGCGGAGCGAGGCGGCGGCAGGCTGCCGGACGGCCCGATCATGGTGTTGTACAGCACGTCTAGCCTGCGGTTCCGGTTCCGCAGCCGGGACCGGGCCGTAATGGCGGTATGAAGATCGGCCGCAACGCTGTCGAGGTAATCCTCATCCAGCGAGCCGGCCGCGACGAGGATCTGCCCGGCCCGGATGACCTTCCACAGCGCGCTCTCCGCGACGGCGGACGCAAGCACGCGCGGATCGGGCCATTGATCTGGCTCGCCCGTGTCGTCCAGGCCACGCAGCTGATCGGCCACCCCCCGCAGCCCGGCCTCGGCCAGCTGCCTCAGGTAGGTCTCGGCCCGCTCGTTGCCCACCCTCCAAGCCTTCCCCGCTGGCCGCCACAGATGCGGTCCGCCGCCCCGGCCCTCGGGGAACGGCAAGTCGGCGCGACATCAGCCTCCAAACACGTTACGGACCTTGGACGTCTGAAGCGGATGACGATCCGGACTGCGTCCTGCGGCGGTAAATGAGATCTTCGTGACTAGGCGCAGTGCGCTGACGGGCCCCAGCGCAACTCACCTGAGACCGGGAGACCGGGCAGTTACAGGGCCGGGAAAGCGGTGAGTCGTGATGTCCGGTTTCGTGCTGGGAGCACAGGAGGGGCCCGCCTACGGGTTCCACGGAAGCAGCGTCGTGATCAAAGCCTCAAGTGAGCACACGCTCGGTCAGCTCGCCGTGATGGAATCAACCTATCCGCCCGGGCCGTGCGTGCATGAGCACGTACATGCCGGCGAGGATGAGATGTTCTATGTTCTCGCCGGCGAGCTCACCGGCTTCTGCGCGGAGGATCAGTGGACCGCTACCGCAGGCAGCTTCGTGTTCGTACTACGCGATCGCTTGCATGGCTTCACCGTTACGAGCACCGAGCCGGCCAGGGCGCCCGTGATCACCGGGCCACCGCGGCTCGATCGCCAGGGCTCGGCACGCGGAGAGCCTGCTACTGGTGCATAGACCATACTGCTCCGCACAGACTCTCACCATGTGCGGCATGAGAGTGGTGCGCCGCGGGGCGCTTTGTCACCCGACTTGGCTCACGATCATGGACTTTCGACCGGCTTAATAGCTGACCTGCGGATTTACTTCTCAAGTTGACGAAATCTGCGCACTAAAGTAACCAGGTTGGACTCGTAGCGGATGGGATCACCAGGGTTCGAGCTTGGGTCCCCGGTGCGGGTACTTCCGCACGGGGGAGCAGGAGGTGACACGGGCCCCGCAGCCCGGCCGGGGGATCCCGGTTGAGCAGGTGAGCGGCGGGGTGCTAGCGCGGATGCGGCCGGAGCTGAGCGCCGGCGCCGCCCTGCCCCCGCCGGGCGGCAACGTCGGGGTGGCGGCGGCCCGGGAGGTTGGCACGCACGCGTCGCCTGGGCGACAATGCCGGGATGGCTCGTGATGACAGCTGGGCCCAGGTGCCGCGGATGGCGTTGCCCATTCTGGATGGGGCCAGGCCCTCGGGGGTGCTCGGATGGGTGGGCCCGGTCGTCCCCGTTGTTACCCAGGCCGCCGTGGGAGCCGGGCACTGGGCCGCCGGGCGCCGGCGGCGGGCCCTGGCCGCGTGGACGAGCGCTGCTGGCTACGGGCTGGTGGCGTGGGGCCTGGGCACGGAAGCGCCGACCCCGGCCGAGGTGCGAGAGACCATGCAGCAGAACATCCAGCGGCTGCAACGGGAGGGGGTGTTGCCCGAGCCTGGCACCGAGGCCCCGGCTGCCGCCAGGACGCCGGCACCCGCGGCCCGCCGCCTAAACCGCTACCTAGCGCGGGCCGCCCCCTTGTTCAAGGCCGCGGGCACCCCCCAGTACAAACTTGCTTCCACTGCCGTGGGGATGGTCATCGGCGTGTGGTGGGGCCTGCGCCACCCGCGGCGGCTGACGGTGCTCGCGATCGCCGGCGAAGCCCAGAACGCCGTGTTCTATGTCCCCTGGGTGGCCCGGGCCGTGCAGCGGCGCAGGCCGAGGATCGCCGCCGGGTGGGCCCTGGTCGCAGCCGGATCGATAGCCCGGCTGCGGGCCGCAGCGGCTGAACCGCTGCGGTAACAGCAGGCCCGCAGCGGCCCCCGCGACAACAGAACACCGGGAAACCGCGCGGCACCTGCCTGCGAACCCCTTCATGAGCCCCGGCCGCGCAGTCCGGCGTACGTTGCGCAGTAAATGAGCCAACTCGGGACCGAGCCGGCCAGGGCGCTCGTGATCACCGGGCCACCGCGGCTCGATCGCCAGATCTCGGCACGCGGAGAGCCTGCTACTGGTGCATAGACCATACTGCTCCGCACAGACTCTCACCATATGCGGCAAATGAGTGCGTCTGCCGAGCGCGGCTGCGATGGACTCAAAGCCGGCGGCCGTGGATGCTGCTCTTGTGGACAGGAACCCCAGCGGTGACGGCGACGGTCCTCCCGCCGTTCCAGCTGTGTACGCCGGAACAGAGGGCAGGCCTGGGCCGGTGTTGTTCACCCTCAAGGTCGATGGCGAACGATTCGCCATCCGCCGAGTTGGAGACGGCGGCACCGGCTATGACTGGCTGAGCGGGCCTAACAAGGGCTACGGATTCGGGTCGAGCGGGACACCGAATCGGTCGGTGGACGAACACCGGGAGAGCATCCGCGCCTTCCTTGCCATGATCGATCCCAATACGGGCTACATCGGGGACGACTGAACGGAACGTGTAATCCGCCTGTTCCTTTACCGGGCGTAGGCATCGGCATGAGCGCTTGTCGAACTGGCACTACCGCTCGGTGGTGGCCGGCGCCTAACCCTAACGCTGCTCGGTCGGCGGCACCAGCGGAAGATCGGTCGGCTAAGTTAGTCAAAACTCTTACCAATCAAGGAGCTAGCCTCCGCTGATCACGATTATGCACGCGCGCCGCAGATGATACGCTCAAACCTCACAATGAGGCCACGCTCGCCAAGGTCTACTGGAGACCCTGACCAGAATTAATATGCCGAACCGTGCATAAGTTCCAGATCGACAACATGCTCACAGAAGAATCGTCTCTGACGTGACGGCATGCGCCGTACAACAATCTCAGAATAATGAAAGAGAGCTGACTGCCGCACCAACAGCAGCAGAGCCGATGACCCCGGATGCCGCAACGCCGACTGGCCCTAGCAGGGCCGTGCCGATGCTATTGGCTACCACTATCACCGTTCCGCCAAGCCCATACGTCAATAGTTTTTTCCACCGTTGCCGCGACTGGTCTTGGCGAAGGCCCTGGGAGAGCAGATCCGCCGACTGGCAACTCACGTCGCGGAGACGACGCAAATCGCGCATGAATATCATCGGATTCTGCATTCTATTCACCGAGCTAGTAGAGTCAGCCCAGTAGGCAGCGACAGCGTTGTCAACGTGTTTTACCGCGAGTATCTCGGGCAGCCCGGCGAGTTCGAGCAGTTGAATCTCAAACTCTCGGAAGGACGACGGGTTCCCCGGTGTGCCTGAAATGTGCGAGGCTATATCAGGTTCTTGCGGCGTAACGTTCGCTTGCATTGTAAGGAGGACTTGATTGAAGTCATCGTCATCACAGAGACGTCTCAGGACCGAACAACTGCGCTGGGCGGCCATCACCTTCGAGCGGCGCGCTGCTGCCTCATCTCCTGTTGCGAGGAATGTTTCCATGTTCGCGAGGTCGTTTTCGATTGCGGTAAGAGCACGCGCGAGGTAGGAGGGAGTAAGTGGCTCACGGCGCGGCTCGGCTTCCAGACCCGAAACGGCCGGCACGTTTACCGATCGTAGCCGTGCAATCTCGGACTCCATTACCTCGGCATAGCCTGCCAGCAGCCGAGCATGCTCGGTTTCCAGCGCGACCACACGACTGCGCAGTTCGGTGAGATCGGACCTGACCTCCGTAGCGCCCAGCTCCGTTTCACCTCCGCATGCCGCTGTCGTCCCAGCCTGAGTGGATGCCCCAAGACGCGGTGCTGGCTGCGGCGTCTGCGATCCCGCAGGCGGCTGCTCCGGACTCTCCATGATGACAACATGACCTTGAAAGAGGATTTCGTCAATCCACTGCCTCCACGAGGCCCTGGTCAGCGATGGGCTACACCGACGGGACTGCGTGAACCGGAGCTATCGAGGCATCCGCCTCGGCTGGGTCAACTGTCACAGCGTCATGAGTGTGGCTGTTGTTGCGGAGGGCCAACCCAGCCCGCCAAGCAACGAGTTCGACGCCATTCAGGTGCTTCACTGGGCCGCCACGCTGAACGGCCTGGTGACCGATCCCGCCCGGCGGCCAAAGTCGTATAACGGGCAATCGCCGCCCACCATTTAAATTACAAAAGCTGAATTGACGATCCCGCAACCGCTCCGGCATCCCGCACAGGCACAAAGTATACCTACACGCAATGCCCGCTCATCGCAGAAGTGGAAGTCCTGTTGTTCGCTGGGCGAGACAGGAGCGCATTAACCTGCTCTGTATGCCTGCGCCGGTGCGCCGGCTGGTCGCCAGCATAGGCGGTCGCACTGGCGTGGCCGGTTCCGCTCGGTCGGCAGCATCAATGGCGTCGCGGTCATGGGCGGCGACGAGATCGAACATCTATGTGCCCTACACCATCGACCTTGAGGTCGGTGGTCTCTCGCTGATGGGCGGCCGCGAGGAGGTCGGCAGACAGCGCAGCTCGCGCCCCGGCGCGCCACTGGTCCGGATCCGCGTTTACAACCTAATTGGGCAGCACGACCATCTACCGCCTGTCGCCGCAGGCCCGCGGGCTGTCCCTGAAGGGAAGCGCGCCCCTGGCCGAGCCCGCCGAGCGAGGGCAGCTTGGCCGCACCCGACTCGTGACCCTTGATCGGCGGCGTAACCGGGCGCAGACTGCGGAAGCATGGGGCCTGAACCGGAACTCTCGCTGGCGGACCAGGTGGCCGAGCAGGCTGAGTTCATTGTCAATAACCTGCTGCAGACGGACTACCAGTACACCGAGAACATTGACGTCGACAACGGCGTCTACGACTGCGACTGCAGCCAATTCGCCAACTTCGTGCTGTCCCGGGTCGCGCCGGACCACTACGCGACGCTTGTGGCCGCGGCGGGCGAGCCGGTACCGCGCGCCTTTGACTACTACGACTTCTTCAGCTCGCTGCCGCCGGCGGCGGGTGAGGGCTGGGAGCAGGTAGCGGTCCTCGCCGACGCGGCCCGCGGCGACCTGATCGCCTGGCGGTTCCCGCAGATCGAGCCAGGCCATGACACCGGCCACGTGGTCTTCGTGGCCAGCACCCCGGCGGTGGATGATCAGGGCTCCTTCGCGGTTCGCGTCTACGACTCCGCCATCGTGCCGCACTTCGACGACACCCGCGGCGACGGCCCTGGCCAGTGGCCCAGCGGGGTGGGGTCGGGCTTCATTAACTTCCGGGTCGGCGACGACGGCCAGCCGGTCGCCTTCCAGTTCTCGCCGCCCCTGTCGTCAGAGTTCACCGCGCTGCCGATCGCCGTCGGGCGGCTGGCCTGACCCGGCCGCCGCTCCGGCGTCGGCGAGCACGCCGAGCACGTAGCTGCGCTCGGTCTCGTAGACGTGCGCCGACTTGACGATCATGATCAGCCGCCCGGCGGGCCGGCTGAGCTGGTCGGCTACGTGCCGCTGCAGCGCCGCGAGCTCGGCCAGGTTGCCGTAGCCCTTGGCGCCGAAGTCGATGCTGTGCGCGTAGGCAATCAGCTCGACTGCGCCGCCCGGCAGCCAGAAGTCGAGCAGGCTCACGCAGGGGATGTAGCTGGTGTCGGTGTGCGGCTGGAACGTGGTGATCGCCGCCGAGCGCGTCGCCGGGTCCGCGCGCAGCCGGCCGATGACCCACGCCACCTGGTCGCGGCCGGAGTGCTCGTAGTCAAAAAGGCGGGTCGCGTAGCTGTCCGCTCCGCCCAGCGCCGCGACCCGGGCGTGGTCGGTGAAGTTGGCGTGCATCCAGGCCAAGCGTTCCGGTTCGGCGTACCGGGCGATGATGTCATCGTCTGGGTCGGGCCGGTCTACCACGAGCGTCACCAGGGAGATCTCGCGTACGGGCCGCTGGTCGTACCGGCTGGCGACGCCGTCGGCCAGGATCTGCCGGGCGACTGCGAGCCAGGCCCCGCCGATCGTGGCCGCCCGCAGCGTCTGCGGGCGGTCGCTGGCGAGCGGGGGCGTCACGGTCGCATCGTAGGCCACAGCTCGCCCGGGCGCGGACCTTGGCCTTGTGACCAGCCGGAAGGTAAGTGAGGCTGCGCCTCATGCACGGCCTGGCTCTTCAGATGCGCTGCTCGGTCGCGGAGTCCGGTACGCCAGCGAAATACTGATCCAGGACCTGGCCGAAAACCGGCTCTTCGGGAGCGGCGTGCCTGAACAGCGTGACACAGGAGCAAAGCTTCAGCGCGTCGACGTCGCCGAAGACCTGCTCCGCGGTACGGCCGGCAAGGCCGGTGAGGATGGCGGCGCATTCGATCAGCCGGGCGCCGAGAACCGGGTGGGCCATGTAGGCCCTGGCCTCCTCCAGCGAGGTGATCGCGTACATCTGTGACACCGGGCTGTATCCCAGGCCGGCGATCTGCGGGAAGACGAACCACATCCAATGGCTTGTCTTGCGGCCGGCGCGCAACTCGGCAAGGACGCGCGCGTAGGTGCCGCCAGCGTCTTGGGCCGTCACGAATCGCTGGAGATCATAAGGGTCTCCCATCTTCATGCCCGTTATTCTGCCAACCCGCTCACCCGGCCGGCGGTCGGCGCTGGCGACCGGATACTGGTACCGGGCGCTGGAGTGGTACCACTGCTCGTTCGGCCCCAGAAAAGATCTACGATACGTCGGCTAGCGGCGCGGACCTCGCCGGGGTGGCCGGCCAGCAGGGGCGCGCGGGTCTCGGCCATCCACGCGTGCCCCGATTTCGTATCCCCGTTCGGTATGGGCGCGTTTTCTGTGGCTGATCCGGGCTCAATGATTGTTCTGCCTGAATATGGTGCGCTGTTTTCCGAGGTCAAGCGCTAACTGGTCATGGTTAATCGGAATTGCCGATTAGACTGACCGCTTCCGGGGCGGCTGGTTTCCTGCTGGCACATCGGGGGAGGCCGCGGCCAGTCCCGGTGGCGCCTTGCCTGGGAGGCCAGATTGACGGATAGGACAGGTCTGCGTGGGCTTGGGCCGCCGGCGTCCGCGCAGTCGGACACCGCGGCTCAGCCGGCCGATAGCAAGGTGCGCAGAGTGCGCGCGGCGCTGGGCGCGCTCTTCCCCGAGGCGCCTGAGCCTCAGCCAGCGCCGGAGCCCGAGCCGAAACAGGCGGACATACACAGGTCCGGACAGCGGCGGGTGCTCTACGTCGCGATCCAAGTGGCCGCGGTGTGCGCGGGGGCGGCCGTGCTGCTGCCGCGCATCGCCGGCATCCCGTCCTGGGACTCCCTCTACGCCGAGGACCAGGGGGTGTTCCTGTTCGACGCGCTGGCCCACCCGTGGCAGCTGTTCGTGCCGTACGGCGGCTACGAGGAGCTCGTGCCCCGCCTCATCGGCCAGCTGGTCTCCTACCTGCCGCTGGCGGACGCCGCGGCGCCCTTCGCGCTGGCCGGGGCTTTCATCGCCGCGCTGTGCGCGCTGTTCATCTACCACGCCATGGACGGGTGGATCCGGTCGACTTGGCTGCGGGTGCTGGTCGGCGCCGCCCTTATCCTGCTGCCGCTGGCACCGATCGAGATCGCCGACAGCGGGGTCGGCACTCCCTGGTACCTGACGATCGCGCTGTTCTTCGGCCTCCTATGGCGGCCGAAGCGCTGGGCCGGCATGACGGCCGCGGCGCTCGTCGCCTTCGCCGCCGCCTCCTCGGAGATCTTCGTCTTCATCTACGCGCCGCTGGTGCTGCTACGGCTGGTCGCGCTGCCGCGGTGGCGCGAGCACGCGGTGACGGCCGGCTGGCTGGCGGGCCTGCTGGTGCAGGTGCCGGTGGTCCTGGACAGCTACGCTCAGCACACCCAGCGCGTCGGCGGCCTGGCCAAGCCCGTCCGTTCGGTCGAGTTCTATTTCCACAACGTCGCGCTGCGCGCCCTCGGCTGGCGGGTGTCCCTGCGCCTGGTCCACCTCGCGGGGCTCAACGGCGCGACGGTCATCGTCTGCGCCATCCTGGTGGCCGGGCTCTGCTGGGCGCTGGTCACGGGCACCCGGCAGGTCCGGGTGTTCGCCGTCGTCGCGCTGATCATGGGGTTCGTGGAGTCGATCGCCGCGACCACCTTGGTCCCGTACGTGCTCCGCCAGCCGTACCGCGTCGACTTCGAGGGCGGCGCCCGGTACGCGAACCTGCCGATCATGGCGATGACGGCCGCGGCCGTGGTCGCGGTCGATGCCTACCTCTACCGCCAGGCCAGCGCCGAGGGCGTTAACAGGATTGTTCCGCTCATCCGCAGATCGCCCCGGGCGCTCGCCGCCGTCACGGCTCTGGCCTGCGTGCTGGCGATCGGCTGGCTCCCCGACTACCGGTACGTCACCCCGCGCATCACCTGGGGCCACTGGCAGCCCGCGGCGGAACGGATGCTGACCGCCTGCGAGCACAGCACCACCGGCACGATCACCACCTGGACGTGGTATCACCGCACCATCACCATCCCGTGCTCCCAACTGCGCAGGTAGTTCAACCCTCTGGATAACGCGCCGTCCGCGTCCCTGACGGCCCGGATCAGCCGGGTCGGCCGACGCGGATAGGGCCGTGCTGGCCGCCGACGGCGTAGATGACCTGGCCGGTGATGAAGCTGGCGTCCTCGGAGGCGAGGAACGCCACGACGGCGGCCGTGTCGGAGGGCTTGCCGATCCGGCCGAGGGCGAACGCGGAGCCCGCCTCGGCGCGCTGCTGCTCGGTCAGCGCGGCGAACGGGCCGGTCGCCGTGCTGCCCGGTCCCACCGCGTTGACCGTGATCCGGCGGGCCGCGAACTCGATCGCGGCGACCCTGGTGACCTGGTCGAGGAAGGCCTTCACGCCGGAGTACAGCGCGATGCCGGGCACCGCCGTAGCGGTGACGCCGGAGCATATGTTCACTACCCGGCCGCCGTCCGCAAGCCTGCCCGCCGCCGCCTGCATCATCAGGAACGGAGCGCGGGCGTCGACGGCCATCAGGCGGTCGAAGTCCTCGACCGAGGTCTGCGCCAGCGCTCCCCAGTGAGTGATACCGGCGTTGTTGACCAGGATGTCCAGCCTGCCGAGCTCGTCGGCGACGGCGTCCACCACCGCCGCGGGGGCGGACGGGTCGGCCAGGTCGGCGGCAACCGCGATCACCCGGCGGCCCAGTTCCCGTACCTGCGCGGCCACTTGTTCTGCCTCGTCCTTGCCGGTGTGGTAGGTGAAGCCGACGTCGGCTCCCTCCGCGGCCAGCCTGCGCACGATCTCCGCCCCGATCCCGCGGCTGCCGCCGGTGACCAGCGCCACCCGCCCGGCCAGCCGGTCCGTGATGTCCATCGCCGCTCCTTCTGCTTGTGTGAAGTCCCTCGGGCAGCAACCAGTACAGCCGCCTCCCGACCAGGGCGGAAGGACGCGTTGCATCCTGTTCCATACACTGCGGGTATGGATCAGGTCGAGCTGCGTGAGTTCCGCTACTTCATCGCGGTCGCCGATGAGCTGCATTTCGCTCGGCTGGCCGACAGATCCGGCTGGAACGCGAGCTCTGGGTCAAGCCGTCCGGCCGTTCGATGGCCGACAGCGTTGCGATGGCATTAGCAGCACTGCTAGCATCGCAGTCAGTCGGAGATGGGGAGAGGGCGCAATGGCGACGCTGACAATCCGGGGGCTTGATCCGGTGACACATGCGCGGTTGCGGGTCGAGGCCGCGCGGCATGGCCGGTCCATGGAAGCCGAGGTCCGGGCCATTCTTCAGGAGCGGCTGACGCCCGGTGCCGACGAACGTGGCCTTGGAAGCAGTATCCGGGCCCGCTTCCAGGGGCTTGAAGGTGATCTGGAGCTTCCCGACCGCAGCAGCGAACTGCCGCGCGCGGCGGAGTTCGACCAGTGATCGTCCTCGATACCAACGTCATCTCCGAGCTGGCCCGCAAGGTGCCTGACCCCGGCGTGCTCTCCTGGCTTGACTCACTTGAAGTCTCCGAGGTGGCCACGACCGCGGTCACCGCCGCTGAGCTGCGCTACGGCGTCGCGAGGCTTCCCGACGGTCACCGTAAGCGGGAGCTGACGGTGGTGATCCGCGGCATCTTGACCGAAGACTTCCACGGCCGGGTTTTCCCCTTCGATGAGCGCGCCTCCGTGCGGTACGCGGACATCGTCACCGGCCGCGAGCGAACCGGCAGGCCCATCGGCGTCGCCGACGCTCAGATCGCAGCCATCTGCCGCGACTTGGGTGCCGTACTGGCCACCCGCAATGCCCCCGACTTCGAGGAAACGGGAATCGAACTCATCAATCCCTGGAAGCTCGGCTGATCTCGGAAACGGGTTAGCTTGTGGATCACGAAGGCAAAGGCGGTAAGCGATGGGAGAGGCTCGGCAAGTGCCAGACTCGGCGCCGACCCTATCTTGATCCGTGGCCTGACGCGCACGTCGCGGAGGATGAGGGGATGCACCGGTGGGTGACCCGGGCCGAGGAGACATAGCTGCAGGTGAACCCGTAGACCTGGAGTTGATTAGAAGGTTGTCGCCGAGGAAGTCAACTTTAGTGAGACCGTCATCAGGGTGCATGTAGCTCAGCCCGGAGGAACGCGCAGGTCTGTCGGCTGGAGTCAGAGCTGGGCCAGCAGTTGCTCGACCATTCGGGCGTTCGGTCCGGCTGACCATGCTGGCGGGGCCGGCCGTGCTTCCGTTCGCCACGCGGCGCGCTCAACGTGGGCGGCGAACGCCCACCGTCACGTCGGCCATGGAGGCATGACCAGGTATCCGTCGGTGTCGATGCTTTGCTATCGGTACAGAGTTTGAAAGGCCAGGGCCTGGTTGCCATGGCAGCCGTCAGGGCAAACAACTGTTCGATCGGTAACGAATTTCGATCCGGTCGCCCAAGAAAGAGGTTCGAACTAAAGGATCTCGTAGATGTCATAAATGGGACCCGACGGCACACGGCGACCAATACCGACAGCTACAATCCGGTTGAGCCACGAATATTTATCTCTTCCTGTCTCGAAAGTAGGTGAGATCCGGAAGTAGTACTCCGAAGGATCGACCGATTCGCCACGATCCAGGGCCGCCATTACCTCAGCTGGTCCGTGGCGGAAGCCGCCGTAGTGCATGTAGATCAATGCTCCGTCGTGGGTTTCCAGAGCGGCACGGCAGTCAATCGCCAGCACCTGGTCGGGACGGATATTCATCCAATCCGCTCCATTCGGGAGAACTCGGCCTTGGAGTCTTGGACCTTCGAAAGCGCCACCTTCAATTGGAACGATGCGGCGCTCACCTTGCGGCATCAAGCCAACCTCGATTGGCGAACCCACCGTCCCCGTCAACGTGAATAGAAACTCGAAGCGCAGTGGTAGTGGTGGTTCCACTCCGTCAGAACCCTTGGTCATCGTTGAAGTCAGTCAAGGTAGCGAACCCTTTCCGATTGAAGAAGTGCCTGGATAAAGTCGGGGATGTGCAGTCCGTTTGCCGCATCCGCTTCGAAGTTCGATTCGGCTGAGCGAACACTTTCCAGGCGAGCCGCTACGCTCTCCGCTTCGCTCCGAGGTACGACAACTACGCCGTCGCGGTCGCCAACCAACAGATCGCCCGGCGACACGCTCATCTGTCCGATGACGATTGGCAGCCCGACTGTGCCCGGGCCCGAACGTGCCGACGACCCTGGTGTAACCCCTCCAACAAAAACCGGGAGTCCTGTGGCAATGATGCCAGCGGTATCTCGAGCGAGACCGTCAGTGACTATGGCAGTTATCCCACAATTGCAAGCATACCGTGCGAATAGATCACCGACCACAGCCGAACCGGTGAAACCATCGGAGGCTGCCACAATCACATCTCCCGGCCGAGCCATGGCGAATGCGGCCAAGATGGCGAGGTTGTCATCCGCACCGGCGTGGCAAGTCAGCGCGGGACCAGCGAAGGACGCCGAGCCTGGGTCGAGTGGCTTTATCCGGTAGTCGAGAGCTCCGTGCCCATCCATCGCGTCCACGATATGGACGGTCTCTGCCCCGGCAAACTTTGCCACTTGCTGAGGATTGATACGGTCGATCTCTCTTCGAATGGTGAGAACAGGCGAATCGACGATCATGTTCGATCTCCCAACTCGAGAAGGGATTTCGGAACCAACTCACCTATTGCTGGCTCGCGCATCATAAATTGAAGCAGTCCTGCCTGGAGTACTAGCTTGTCTCCGGCAATGACAATTTGACCGTTGCCTTGCCGGGCAGGCACAGTTGCACCTTACCACGCAACGCGGACCGACTTCGGCTGACCAGGGCCGACCCCACCAAAGGGCACGCGGTGTGGGTACCGGCCCGTCAGCCCGCCGAGTTGACAGATTCAAGCCCTGGAGCACCGATTGTCCTCAGCGACGGCGTGCCGCTGTTGGCGCCAGCGAATCGCTGCCCTGCATCGCGTTCACACAGATCAGGTGGTGCTGAGCGATTGCAAGACCTGTGATCGGACTATCTTTGAGTGACATGCAGCGCGGGTAGTCACCATGCAAGGGGCGGTGCGCCGATGGATGACGCGGAGCAACGAGACATAGCCGCAGGTGAACTCATAGATCTGGAGTTGATTAGAAGATTCATAGTTGTCGCCGAGGAGCTCAACTTCACCAGGGCCGCGGCTCGCCTGGGCATGGCCCAGCCGCCGCTGTCGGCAGCCATCGGCAAGCTTGAGCGCAAGCTCGGCGTGCGGCTGCTGGAGCGGACCAGCCGCCGGGTCGCCCTGACCCCGGCCGGCGCCGTGCTGCTCGAGCAGGGACGGTCTGCGGTCGAGGCGGCCGGCGCGGCGATCGAGCGAACCCGCCGGGCCGGAACCCGGCCCGGCCGCCTTACCGTCGCCGTCAAGCCCGGCACGGGCACCGACTTGGTCAGGAAGATCATGCGGCGCTGCGCGAGGGACCCGCGGATGCCGCGGCTGCACGTCGTGTTCGGGCGCCCCGGCGGGCCCGCCGCCGCGGTCCGCGGCGGCGCCGCCGACGTCGCGATCCTGCGCGCCCCTTTCGACCGGCGCGGCCTGGACACCGAGCTGCTGCTCACCGAACCCCGCGTGGCAGTCCTGCCCGCAGATCACCGCCTGGCCGGGCGGGCTGAACTGCGCCGCGCCGACCTGGCCGGCGAGCCGATGCCGCACTGGGCCGGAACACCAGACCCAGCGGCCGCCGCCCACTGGACCGGCGCCGACACCCCCGGCCCGGTCGGCAGCAGCCCTGATGGCCAGCCCGCCCAACCGTCCGATAGCCCGTTCGATGGCCCGGAGATCACCGACATCAGCCAGCTCCTGGCTGCGGTCACGCTCGGCAACGCCGTTGCCTACCTTCCGGCTTCCCTGGCGTACCAGTACAACTCCGCCGACCTGGCGGTCGTGCCGGTCAGCGACCTCAGCCCGAGCGAGGTCATGGTGGCCTGGCCGGCCGCCAGCTGCTCCCGCGCGGTGGCCGCCTTCGTCCGCGCGGCCGTCGAAACAGCCGCCCACCACGCCGCCCAGCCCGCCGCCCTGGCCTGATAGGCAGCCGGATCAGCGGAGAGCCGCCCGCGCTGCGTGAGCGCATCGGCCCGGCCAGGCAGGCACTCGCGGCGCTGGCCGCTCCCGCCAATCCCGAGGTGCATCAGAACAGATGACCCAGGAGATCGACGTCGCCTTCGGGCCACGCCTGGTCGCCGAGGGCCTTGACCATCATGGCGCCGGGATCTGCCTGCCTGGCAAGTCCGAGTGTGACGTGGTCGTTGATTCTGACCCAGGAGCAACGGTTGGTGACCCGCGCCCATCCGTTCCTGGCGTACAGCCGGTCATCGTCAGCGAACAGGACGATGAAGGCCATCCCGCAGGTACGCGCGAGTTCGGTCACCTCGGCCAGCAGCCGGCCCGCCAGTCCCTGGGACCGCTGGCTTTCCCCGACGCACAGGTCGACGATCCCGAACGTCCGCACGACGGCCTCGCCCACCCGGATGACCCGGAACTCCACGCCCATCTGGGCCGCGATACCCCCGTCGCTGGTCAGCGCGAGATACCGGAAATGCGGCGGCAGCTTGAAATAGCTCCGGCCCGGATACCCGGGGAAACACGCCTGCAATAGCGATTGCAGCCGCCTGCCTAGATCTGCGCCGATCTCGGCCTC
>Ga0181525_10001402_pt1 | contig 20539 bp, 17 predicted proteins | sample PEATcosm2014_Bin_48_FD_121100 | JGI IMG/M metagenome (GOLD analysis project Ga0181525, IMG submission 121100) | Peatland microbial communities from MTU Mesocosm Facility, Houghton, MI, USA - PEATcosm2014_Bin06_10_metaG | ecosystem: Environmental > Terrestrial > Soil > Wetlands > Peat | place...
GCCGCGCAATGCCGCGCCGCATTTCCCCGACTGCGCGAAGAATTTCAGGCCGTGCTCGATCGGCTAGGGAAGGCTCCGGTCATATTCACATTCACTACAGGCCCGCTTTCGATGAAGGAACCGGTAGAAATAACCTTGGCCTGTGTTACCGCCCGTCTATTCACCCCAATCAGGACTCCATTGCTTTCGGCTTGTATCACTCAATCATCTGTAGCGAAAGTGTCCCATTCATCACCGATGAGGAAGTCGCGCTGACCAGAGAGAAAACGTGGGTCGGCGACTTTCGCATTCGTACTCAACGTGAAGTGTGTTCCGCGTGGCCCCGCGCCACCGTGCCCAGGAGCTTCATCGATCCGGTCCGGTCCAACAAACCGGTGCTACTGATTTCTGGCGACCTTGATCCAGCCGCCCAACCCGAGTATGCAGCGGAGGCTGCGACATACCTCATCAATAGTCGTCATGTCGTGGTGCCCAATGCTTCGCACTCACTGTTCAGTACCTGCACCAGCGACCTCGTTGTGCGATTTATCGACCGTGGCTCTGCTGAAGGCCTCGACACATCTTGCGTGGACAAAATCAAGTTGCCTCCGTTCAAGCTTCAGGAACCCAAAGCGATCACAGTTCCACAGAAACTTCTGACGGATTAGGTTGGCACTTACGAGCTAGCCCTACTTTCAGTGTTTCGATCACTCTGGAGGAGGGCACGCTGATGGAGCAAGCAACCGGCCAGGCCAAGCTCCCCATCTTTGCTGATCCGGGACAATGTTCTTCCTCAAGGCCGTGGATGCACGAATTGAATTCTTCTAGAATGAAAAAGGTGAAGTGACACACCTGTGCTGCATCAATATGGGCACGATACAAAGGGCGTGCGAAGATGACGGCAACAGCAACGAGTCCGTATTGTCCTCACGAGCTGGCAGAGCCTCAAAAGGATGGTTGGCAAGTATCGCGTTAACACTCAATGAGCTGTGGCCAAAAGCGTGAAATCGTGCGCGCGCGGGAGCGAGCGAGTGCAGCGACGTGGGAGCGAGGCATGCGTGTGAGCGAGGCGAGGCGGGGCGGACGCGCCGGAGTGGCGAGCGTTTTTCCTTGTAACTGGATAACGCCTTAATAGGCTAATTCCCGAACGGCCTGACTCTTCTCTTGAACTACCCCACGCCGACAGCATCACAACAATCCGGCTGATCGAGTCCCACGGAGCCCGAGCGTACTGGCGCAAGAGAATTGGCGAAGCGTGGGTCACAGCGCATGTTGTATGACCACCGCCTCAACCGCGATACAGATGATGCTAACCGAGTGCTCCTCGTCCAATTACTGCACCACCAGCGTAAGACTTATAGAGTTGGTCAAGGTTGTCGAGGCTGATGTAGAAGTACCCGTCACCATCACATTGTAAGTACCGGGCGGCGTCCCACCTCCGCTCTTGCTGGAGGCACCGCCGCAGGCTGAGCAAGTAATTCCAATGGACAATAAGCACAAGGCGGTTAGTCCGTAGAACAGTGGACCATGTCCCCTACGAAATCGGCGAACTCTGCCGCCCAGCAAAACCAACCCGGACGCGCCAGACATTGCCAGCCACAGTGCTAGCTGGATGCCGATAGCGGGCGGGAAGCTGCCGGGGTCGGCTAGCCCCGCGGAGTTTCCGGACGTTGTGACCACGACGTTCGCTGTCGCACCGGTGCTGTTCACGGTGACCGAACCAGGATTTGCGGCGCAGGTCGATAGCTGGGGCGCTCCACTGCAACTGAGTGCGACCGTTTCGGTAAATCCATTAACCGGAGAGATTGCAATCGCGTAATTAGCCACCTGGCCCGCAGTAACGGTTAAACTCGTCCGGGAAGTAGCAGCCAAGGAGAAATCCTGCACGCTGCCAGCAAGGGCTACCGCCCGTGGACTACTCGGTGCGTTGTCGGTGAACTGCAACGTCGCCACCCTGGAGGGTCCTCCTGCGGGCGTGAAGGTGACATTGACTTGACAACTGGCGCCGGGCGCAAGGCTGCTTCCGCAGGTATTGGTCTGCGCAAAGTCGCCAGCGTTTGTCCCAGTAAAAGAGACTGAATTGAGGGTCAGATTGACAGTGCCAGTACTGCTCAGCGTCACGACTTGAGACGAACTGGTGATACCCGCCGCCTGGTTGGCAAAGTTGAGGCTGGTTGGAGAAATAGCAACCGCAGGTCCCGTCACGGTGGTGTTAATAAGCACCGCCACCGTGCTTTCTCCCCCCGAGCACGGAGACGACGCGCATGGGTTGCCTGCGACCGCATCGAGCTTGCCATCCCCATTCACATCTGCCACGGCCACCGAACTAGTCGATACCCCGCCGGTGCCGTAAAACACGGCGGCTTGAAAGGTTCCATCGCCGTTGCCCAGCAGCGCGCTCACAACGCCCGTCGCGCAATTGCCCAACGCGGTGCAATAATTCGCCGCGATCAAGTCTGGCTTGCCATCCCCGTTCACATCTGCCACGGCGATTGCCTCGGTCTCATACCCCGAATCGTAGGTCACGGCTGCTTGAAAAATACCGTCCCCGTTACCCAGCAGCACGGACGCCGCGCCATCGGTGCTGCAATTCAGACCTCCCCGGCATGCGTCCGACACCACCAGGTCGAGTTTGCCATCCCCGTTAAGATCAGCAATCGCTACTGAGTTAGAGAAACCTCCACCGGTGTTGTAGGGTACAGCTGTCTGGAAGGTGCCGTCGCCGTTGCCTAGCAGTACGCTGACAACTCCGTATTCTTCGCCGCAGTCCGGAACAGTAGCAGTGGGGCCGCAACTCACCACTGCCAGGTCGAGTTTGCCATTCCCCCTCAGATCTGCAACCCCGATCGAGTCGGTGTTTTGCCCACCCGAGTCGTAGGTAACGGCGCTCCGGAAGGTTCCATCACCATTGCCCAGGAGCACGCCCACCGAGCCATCCCCGCTCAAACCGCTGCAGGGATTTGCACAGTAGTTTGCCACCAGCAGATCGAGCTTGCCATCCCCGTTCACATCGGCAACCGCGATTGAGTCGGGGCCTTGACCACCTGAGTTGTAAGCTACAGCCGTTTGAAAAGTTCCGTCGCCATTGCCCAGCAGCACGGTCACCGTGCCATTCGTGCAAGCGGAGTAACTGACGCAGTTGTTGGCAAGCAAAAGATCTGGCTTGCCATCCCCGTTGACATCTGCCACCGCGATCGCGGGGGTACCATAGCCGCCCGAATCGTAGGTTACGGCGGCCTGAAAAGTTCCGTCGCCGTTACCCAGCAGCACACTGATTACACCATCTGCCTGACACGGATCAGTGTTGGTAGCACAGTTGCTGCCTACCAGCAGATCGGGCTTGCCATCTCCGTTCACGTCCGCCACAGCGACCGACGCGGAGGAATACGCACCCGAGTTGTAGTCAACGGCGGCGGCAAAGTTTACGGGTACCGTGTACAAGGCCCCTTGTGACTTCGGAGTAGTCCTCAATGCTCTGGCTCCGTTCTGAGCGTAACGTTCCCATGGCCGCATCTGGGAAAGATTGCGGGGCATTCCCGGCACCGCAAGACTTTGGAAGGTACCTACAGGAACTGCTGCGCCGAACGGGCCGGGCGGCTCAGACGACGAAACTTGACTTTGTGGCGCCAAGGACGGCGGGAGAAACAAAAGGGTGAGGACTGTGAAGCAGAACAGTTCGAATTTCATCAGGACCTCGAATCAGGGGCGCTAGCACTTGCTGCCAAACAGCTTCTGGAAGGCACTATGGTTCTCAATCTCCATAACCGGCCTGGATGATTTTAGTTGAGGGGTATTCAAGAAGGGGGGCGTTCAAGAAAATGTGCATTGAATCACCAAGCCTTTTCCCGTCGAATCTTTGCAAAGCGACAATCTCTCACAGTCAGAACCGGTTTGCACCCTGAGTGATAACGGGCGGCGGGCAGGAGTAAAGCTGCCCAACGCACTTGTCGATAGGAGACTAAGATTTATGGCAAGTTATTGTTCACATAGGGATGCTTCTGCCACCATTCCGATCGCTAATCCCAGTAACTTTTTCAACACCCACGCTGTTAACGACAGTCATTTGCTGCCAACGAAATGAGGCCTTGCCGCCCAAACATCTCTGAAAATTGCTCGAAGCTAAACTTCAGGGTAATACCACAAAGCTTCCACCAGCTGAGTATGTATCGCTCCCTCCGATGTTGGTGAATGTATCCCCTGAAATTGTTGTCACTCCAGAGAAGGCCACGATGCCGTTCCCTGCAATTGATCCGAAGCTGGTGTCGGAGATACTCCACTGGCCATAGGTGTGGATGCCATCAGTCGCGATTTTCGTGAACTGCGAGTTCTTCACTGTGAAATTACCGAAGGCACCAGATGCTGGTGCGATAGGGGCGATCCCGGATACCATATTCGAACAATTCAGGTTGTTGATGTTCACGTTGCTGACGTACTCCACGAATTGCACACAGTATCCGACGGTCGGACTCCCGCCCTCATATTCAACTGTGATGTTAGACAAAGTTACGGCGGTCGCGGGTGTCGCCGAGCTTGCGCCTTTAACGTCGATCCCCCACGCAAATGGACTACGGATAATCGCGCCAGAGATACCGATATTGGATACAGGAGCGGCGATGCCCCCAATGATGATGCCCTTTGTATCCCCCGGAGCGATAAGTGGCTCGATTGTTATATTCGAAAGGTCGTCCATCGAGCTCGGCGCGTAATTATCCGACTTGACTAGGATCGAATCAATTCCATGGCCTCTTGCGTAGACTCCATTCACGGTCGAGTTTGTTCCCTTAAGGACCAAACCATGGCAGTTCATCACTGTAACAACATTTTTGATATAAGCGTGGTTCACATTCTCAACGAGCATGCAATGGACTGCGGCGGTGGGGCTGGAGCCGAGGCAAGAGACATTCTCGATTCGGGGGGACTCGAGTTGCGGAGCGCCGACCACTTGGCCGTTGTTAAAGATCGCAAAGGCATCCGTTGCGATGCCACCATTTTGAGCGTTGATGTAGGCCGACCCAGCGTCTACGCCTAGGTCTTGGACCGCGAAATAATCCGCTCCTGAGGATGCATACAGAGGCCCCTGCACTATTGTCCCGCCACTCATCGCGGTAAAAGTTGGGTTGTAGCCCGGCATGCCTGAGCCCCGAATTGTGACGTTTGGCTTTGTTATGAATTCCGTGGAGTTATAGCCGCTGTTCCACACCCCAATTCCTAACACCACCGTTCCTCCGGTAGGCGGAAGGCTGTCAACTGCTTCCTTAACGGTTTGCGCATGAACGATTGGGGCGCTCTCCCCGCCGTTATTCCCACAGGCCAAACTAACGATCAGTGCTCCTCCAGATAGCAGACCGAGGACCACATGGCGCATAAATCCCCTTTTGGTCATAATGCAATACGGGTCGTAGTAGGGCCGGAGATTTGCAGAAGGCGCAACACCGCCGCTGCTGAGAAAGTGTAACAGTGTAACTATAGCTAAATCGCTCGATACACTCCCGCGGTTATCATACCGAAAACCGTGCGGATGGTTTACCGAACATCGCCATCACTGATTGACTCCAAGTTCTTACGATCGGTCCGCTATCGCGGGCGCATTTTGCCGTTTACACCTCCCCGTCAAACCGGGGTGCTGTCTGAAATCATTTCCGACACTACCCAAACCTGAGAGGGGGGCGACGAGCAGCCGGGGTGCGCATACAATGGTGCGACTTTTGAAGTCAGAATCCCTCTATAGCACTTCTCGAGCGGGTGCTCAACTCGGAAAGCAGTGGATTATGAAGCCGCTTAACTTTCGTGCCCGAGGTCTGTGTTCCAGGGGGAGGCTGGAGCGAGAAACGGCTGCACGTTTTTAACAACTACGGTAGGGACGGATTTGATCCCTACTGCCCGCCACTTTCGGACAAGGCTGGTCATCTCTACGGCGTAACCTATCAAGGCGGTACCCATAACGACGGCACGGTGTGTGAAATCGTGCGTTAGTCTCGGTTTTGCGGTTTTGCTGGGGGGAGGGAGCAATTTGCCGTCCGTATACACCACCCCGTCAAACCGGCTGGCCTTCTTACTTCTTCTCGGACATTTTGCGGGAGATCTCGGCCATGAGCCTGGGGCGAAGGTCGGCCAGGACGCTGTCGACGATGCTGGCGACGTCCGCGGGATTTTCGGGAGGGCGCGCCGCTGAGAGTTCCGGCGCCGTGTCGGCGCTGGCAGCCGGTTCCGCCGCGAAGGCCGCTGGTAGTTCAGGTTCCGGTGGCGCGGCTTCCGCGGTCGCCGCATCCGGCTTCGCGTCACTGGTGTCGCGGATTTGACGCCAGCTTGCCCACGCGGCCGCGGTGCTTTTCACCACTTCGGAATCTGGCTTGGGGTCGGCTTCGCGTTCCGCGCGGTGAACGATTTGCGCATAGCCGGTGGGCGCATAGCCGCTGAACGAGGCCGCTGCCGCCTGAGCAATCAGAGACTCGGCTTCCGGGGCGAGCGGTGCTTCAATCGTCTGAGCCGCGGCTGTCACCTCCGCCGCTCGAGAAAGCTCGACCACCGATGGCGCTACGGGCCCTGGTACTTGATTCGACACCACGGCTTCGGAGACTGGGACGGACTGAGTTTCTGTGGGTAAGGAGTGGGCTTCCATGCCGGAGGTTGGGGTTGAAGTATCCACCTCTTGGGCGATTGATTCGCCCGGCTCGCCGTCGGGTTGGGGTAGACGTAGCGGATCGGAGTTCCGTGCCAGATCCGCTGCTACCGGAACTGCAGCGTGATCTGCGAACTCTGATGGGATCGATGCGATTCCAGTTTCTTCGAGAACAGTCGCGACGGACTGAGAGTCCGGAACCACGGCCAATCCAACTGATGACTCCGCGACCGCTTCTGTCGCCGAAAAAGAATGCGCCTCCGAGGAAGGTGCGGTTATAGATGCCTGCGCCGCCGAGACTTCTTCTTTCGTGGAAGCATCTTCCGTAGAAGCATGTTCCGCACGGTTATGGCCCACGGACTCAGGCTCAGGTTCCGCCACGGCCGTGGTCACAGCAATCGTGGGTTCGGACTCTGGGGCGCCAATCGCGGCATACGCCTGACGCATTTCCTGTTCGAGAGAGCTTGCTTCTTCCGAGGAGTCAAGAGCGATGGAGACCGCCGTCCAGCGCGACGCGCCGGCGTTCGCGCCAAGCTCCGACGCAGCCCCGGCGGCCATGGTCGCGGGCATGTCGTTCTCCGCTTCCGCAGAGGTGGGTGCGGCTGCGGCTGAAGGATTGGCAGCGTTGTCCATTGTGTTTTCGTTCCGAGGACGTATCGTGGCTTCGTCCGGCGCCTGCAACACCGCGAAAGGCGGAGCACCGACTGAAAAATCCACCGCCGAAACCGCCTGGCTGTCCGCTCCGGAAGGCTGGGTTTGAGAGCCTTTGCGGCGGTCGCTGTCCTCGCCATCACCGGTCGCTGGCGTCATGTGCAACTGGGCCACTGCGGCGGCAATCGCCGCGACCTCTTCCGGCGTGACATCATTCAGAATGTTTGCTGAGGGGGCAGCGACAGTTTCCGCGCCCGAGTTCTCCGCCCGCGGGGTTGCGCCCTCTACCGGGGATTTGTCTACCACGGTACGAAGATCCCGGTTCATCTGGTTGTAGAGAGCAGCTTCGTCCGCAACTTTCTCTTCGGCGTCCGCCTTGGTATGGGGACACCCAATTCGCGCTTTCCATCCGCTTTCTTCGGTTGCAGGCTGGCTCCGGCCGCCGCGTCCAGCTTCCTCCGCAGCCGCAATCGCCCGCGCAAAGCGTCCGGGTTTGGAGGGTTCGGTGCGGGGCACAACTTTATCCTCGAGTTTCGAAAGCGCGCTCAGCAGTTCGCTGGCTTCAAAGGGTTTGACGATAAAGCCATCGGCGCGAACGCGTTGCGCTTCCTCCGGCTTGAAAGGCTCTAGCTTGCCAACACTCAGCAGGACAGGAATCCGATTGGTTTCCTGGGAATCTTTAAGGCGCTGGCATACTTCGAGCCCGCTATAGCCGGGCATATAAACATCCAGAATGACCAGGTCGGGTTTCAGTTCGGCGATCTTTTTCAGGGCGGCGGAGCCGTTATTGACGGCAATCACTTCATAGCCCGCATCGGCGAGAATCTTGCGCCCCATGTTCTGGGCGGTCACGCTGTCATCGGCAAGCAGTATCTTCCGGGCCAAGGAAATTCCTCTAAAGGGGGAGATATCGCGAAGGTAACCTGCCCCCGAACGTAAGTCAATGACCATGCGGGAGGTTACCTGGTTACCGGGGGTCAGCACCTACCGCGTCCGCAGGGTTTTTCCGACGACATTGCGCGCCAGGAACGAAGAACTCTTATAGCCGAGTCTTGTTGACCGAACGTAGGGATTTCGGCTGTACAGCTATTTCGCGGGGTGGTGATGGAAGTACAAGATTGTCCAGTGCGCGAGAAATCCGACGGCGAACCAGAACCCGGCTTCCAAGGCTCGCTTGAATAGCGGCGTCATCCTGTGCAACTACTTTCCGTGAAAATAACTTTGATATGGTCGCGTAATTTTTTGGAGTGCATGTCGTCAAGAAACCGGTACGAACTGCATGAAGATTCCAACCCCAGCGAGAAGCCCGCTCGAGCGGGCTAGAACACCAGAATTTTCTTCAGTCCCTTCTTTTTCTTCTTCTTGCTGCTGGAGACATCCTGATCGCTGGCGAGGGTGGAAGCTGCGTTCGCGGTAGCTGAACTGCTGGATGCCGATGCCGATCCCTGCTGGATCTCGTTGACTTGCACCGGCGGCGGTAGAGGTTGACCGTCGACCGCGGCGCTCTGGCTGCCGGCAACCGGAGTTAGCTCGTTCGGATCAGGCGGACCGCTGGGTTTGAGCTCGTTGGCAGCCGGCGTCGCGGCCGGCTTCAGTTCGTTGGGGTCGGGTACATTTACCGTGTTCGTCCGCGCGAAAGGCTGGTCGTTGGCGGCTGGCGGGGTGTCGGATCGCGGAGCGGGCTCGTTGGCTGCCGGAGTTCCGCTCCCCACAACTTCCACGCTCAAGTTGTGGTCGCCGCCGGTGGAGGGTCCTATGGCCGACTGCCCCATCGCCCTCACCACACCACTGGCAGAGACTGGCGTAGGATCAACCAGCGTCGGATCTCCGACCTTCGCGGCCTGGGCAACGTCCGGCCCTTTTTTCACCACACTCATTAACCGGTCAAGCGTACTGGCCTCGCGGCGGCTTTCTTCCTCGGCGCGATTCTGGGCCACCGCTGCCTTGGTGGGCCGCGGAATGGGCTGATGCAGGGCAGCCAGGCGTTTCTTGGCGTCATCCCCGCGCTCCATCAAGGGATAGCGCGTGATGATCTGGTCGTAGGCTCCGGCCGCGTCCTTGGAGAGCGCCTCAATCATATTGGCTTTGTATTGCTCCCCAATGCAGCCAGGCTGCGGGCTGGTCTTGACGCAGGTGGGCTGGGCCCGCACGCGCGCGATTTGACCCTCATAATCCTGCCCCAGAGTAAACAGCGCTTCATCGGCGCGACTGTACAGCGGGTACTTCTCAACCAGCGATTTCAGGCGGGCAATCGATGCGGGATACGACAGGCGAAGAAAGTAGAACCTGCCAATCTCGAACTCGCGTTCGGCCAGAACCTCCTGCACTTCGAGCAGCCGCTCCTTGCCTTCCTTCACCAGTTTGGGATTGTCCGGATACTGCATGATCAGGTTGCGGTACTCATCTTCAGCGCGCTTGGCGTGGGTGTAATCGCGGTCCGCTTTGTCCATCTGCTGATACTGAATGTTGGCAATCTTGAGCTGGGCCTCGGCCGCTTCCGGCATGTTGGGAAAGAAGGTCTCGAAGTCGCGATACTCCTGCTCGGCCTGCGCCAGCGAGGCGGTTCCGCCCTCCGCATACCAGGAATCGCCGACCGCCAGCTTGGCGCGCGCGATGAATTCGGAGTCCGGATAAGTGTTGATCAGAGTTTGCAGCGTCATGCGGGCCACGTCGAAGCGGTTGTGCTGCATGGCGTCCATGGCCTTATCGAATAGCACTTTGTCGGGCTGCTTCGACCCGACGTTGGCCAGCGGATTGACTGACTTCTTGTTGGAGCAAGCGACCGAAGCGATCAGCAACAGGCTCAACAGCGCAATGAATGGACTTCGACTTAACATAAGACCTCGAATGGAAGACTTCGAATGCCGCCTAAGCTCTCTGCAGGGCAGCCTCGGTCGCCGCTTTCAGCAACGCCTCTGCATTCTTGCTTGGATCACCATTGCCGAACACGGCGTTGCCCGCCACCAGAATTTCCGCTCCCGCCCGCACCACGTCGGCAACCGTATCGTGGGCTACGCCGCCATCCACTTCGATGCGGTAGGTGAGCCGGCGCTGGCTGCGAATCTCGGCTAAGCGACGCATCTTGTGCAGCGTAGCGGGAATAAACTTCTGCCCGCCGAAGCCGGGATTGACCGACATTACCAGTACGTAATCGGCAATATCGAGCACCTCCTCAAGCGCGCCCACCGGGGTGGCTGGATTGATCACTACGCCAGCCAGACAATCATGGCTCTTGATGAGATGCAGCGTGCGATTCAAGTGCAGGCAAATTTCCTGGTGTACCGAAATCCAATCGGCTCCCGCCTCGGCGAAGGCGGGAATAAATTCGTCCGGATTCTCAATCATTAAATGACAATCGAGCGGCAAATCGGTCACCTTGCGGAGCGATTTCACCACCGGCGGGCCGAGCGTGAGATTGGGGACGAAGTGTCCATCCATGATGTCCACGTGGAGGACACTGGCCCCACCTTCGGCCGCGGCGCGTACCTGCTCACCCAGACGGGCAAAGTCCGAGGCAAGAATCGAAGGTGCCAGTTCAATCAAGACGAAGCTCTCAAAACCCGGGTGCTCGGAATGGTGTTGCTACCAGGATACGTTGTGAGATTCTAGCATGCGAGGAGGCTTTGACAGACAACTTCGGACGCTCGTTTTGTAGTTGGGTGCGCGTGCAATGGATCGCCGCTCGGGTCATCGGCCACTCGACAGCGTGTTACCCTCGTCGGGCATGTCCGCGGCGCTTCCATTGACCTCTGCTGCATACAGCCTGGCCGCAGTCATGGCCTGGGGCACCAGCGATTTTCTCGGCGGGTATGCGACCCGGCGCGCGAACGCCTTTCTGTTCACCACCGTCGTAAATCTCGGAGGCTTGCTTCTGGTAGGCACACTGGCTGCCGCCAGCCACGCTGCTTTTCCCGCGGGACCGAGCGTGGCGTGGTTGCTGGCGGGCGGTATTGCCGGAGGAGCAGCCCTGGCCATTTTTTATCGCGCGCTTTCTTCGGGGAGAATGGGGCTGACGGCGCCGGTCGCCGCCGTTTTGAGTGCGGCGATTCCAACCTTGTTTTCGATTTTCACCGAGGGATGGCCCCGCGCGATTTCCATCATCGGCTTTGTTTTCGCGGGCATCGGACTGTGGCTGATCACCCGCGCCGAGGATGGCAATACTCCGGAAGGTATTGGGATGGCCGTCCTGGCGGGCATCGGTTTCGCGGGATTTTATCTTTGCGTTCGTGAGGCTGGCGCCGGTTCGGCCCTGTGGATGGCTTCGCTCACCCGTGCCGGGGGTCTGATCATCACGACTTTGATCGTGGGCGCGCTCATCGTTTTGCGGCACGGGACGTTACACCAGATTACTTTTGGCGGAGTGGGTTGGGGCGTGCTCACAGGCTGCCTGGACTCTCTCGGCACCATCCTGTTCGTTCGCGCCAGTCAGACCGGACGCCTCGACGAAGCCGTCGTCATTTCGTCTCTGTATCCCACAATCACCGTAATTCTCGCGCGCGTATTCCTGAAAGAACACTTCACGCGATGGAGATTCATTGGATTATTGGCCGCGCTGGCCGCCGTGCCCATGATTGCAGCAGGATGATGGAGGGGGAACGATCGGAATGGTTGTTTGCGAGGGTTGATTTGATGGAATGATACGATTCGTTCCGTGTTCTAGAATTCAAACCGGCCAATGGCGCTCGTCGAAATTCGCAATCTGACGAAGATTTATCCGCCGGGCGAATCTGTGCTCGGGGGAAAGTCCAGCAGCGGAAGCGGAGTCCGCGCCGTCGACGATGTCTCGCTCGACATTCACGCGGGAGAAACTCTCGGCCTGGTCGGCGAGTCAGGCTCGGGCAAGAGCACCATCGGGCGCCTGATCCTACGGCTGATCGAGCCCACGTCCGGCACCATCCACTTCGAAGGGCAAGACCTCCTGGCCGCCGGGCGCGGAGAAATGCGGCGCCTGCGCCGCGACATGCAGGTCATCTTTCAGGATCCTTTCGCTTCGCTCGATCCGCGGTTCAGGGTCGAGGAGATCATCGCCGAGCCGCTGTTAATTCACCGGATGACAAATGACGGTGCGCCATCATTCGCGGGTTCCACGGGTTCAAACGCTGCCCGCCGCGCCCGCGTCGCCGAACTTCTGCGCGCGGTCGGCCTCGACGAATCCATTCTGCGACGCTTCCCGCACGAATTCAGCGGAGGCCAGCGCCAGCGGATCGGCATTGCCCGGGCTCTGGCATTGCGCCCCCGGTTCATTGTGGCCGACGAGCCGGTCTCCGCACTCGACGTCAGCGTCGGAGCGCAGATCGTCAACCTGCTTGCCCAACTGCAGCGCGACTTCGGACTGACGTATCTTTTCATCTCGCACTCGATGCCGGTGGTGCGCTATCTTTCAACCCGCATCGCCGTTATGTTGGGCGGAAGAATTGTGGAAGTCGGACCCAGCCAGCAGATCACCGAGCACCCGCAACATCCTTATACTCGCAGCCTGCTCGAGGCCACGCCGGAGGTGGCGGTCTGATTCTTGAGATTGGGTGACGGGCTTCGCCCGGCGGACTGCCGGGGCCGCTTTCCCCCCATCGGCCTGGGTACGCCCAGCGTGTGCCATACTTTCTTGATGTCCCTTGTCCGCCCCAGCCGCACCCGCGATCTGATCGAGTTGATTCTCGGCTACGGTGCGGTCGTCGGCGTCATCTGGACGCCCGAGCCTCTGCAACGGATGCTGTCGCCGATGGTACTGGTGCTGACGTTGGTGGTGGTGCTGGCGCGCCGCCCCAGCCGCGATGATCTCGGCCTGGGTTGGCGCGGCTTCGTCCGGTCGCTATGGATCCTGCCCGCTGCCCTGGCGCTGTCGGCGCTGAGCCTGTTCGCCGCGGCGAAGGGCGGGACGTTGCATGCCCTCTATAAAGGCGATTTCGTCCACATCTCCGGCTACGTTCTCTGGACCATCTACCAGCAATTTCTTCTGCAGGATTTCTTTATGGACCGCCTGCTGCGCCTGCTCCCGCACCAGGGCGCGGCGGTGACGTTGGCAGGCACGCTGTTCGCCGCCGCGCACTTGCCGGGACTCGCGCTCACCGCAGCCACGCTGGTGTGGGGCATGGTTTCGTGCGCGTTGTTTCGCCGCTATCGCAATCTCTGGGCGCTGGGCCTGGCGCAAGGAGTGCTCGGCCTATGCTTCGCAGTCTGCGTTCCGGATTCGCTGCATCATCATCTGCGAGTGGGCCTGGGATACTTGCGGTATCGTTCGGTGCAGCCGGTTCCATGAGAGAACTCGGCACTGGTCTGTCATTCGCGATCGGGAACCAGTTGCGGAGGCTGCGACCGAGAGCGGGCGCTCATCTCGGCGCCGGCGTCATCTGCTGATAATCTCCCGTCAAGTAACGATTGGGGTCGAGATTGGGATCGTCGGTGTGGACGAACCGTCCGAATCCGTCAGTCCAGTGATAGTTGTAATCGGTGTACTGATCGGAAACCTGGCCGTACTGATCCTGCATGTGTTCGGTGCCGCGCATATTCTGATCAAAATCGTCGGCACGTTTGTAGAACTCCTCATTCGAACTGGCGCTGTACGAAGATGGCTGCTGGCTGCGTCTTTGGGCTGCAAGATTGGCGTCGATCTGCTTCAGAAATTGATCGCTCTGCGCCGTTAAAGCGCGGCTTCGTTCCCCCGCCGCCCGGATCCCGGCATAGTTTCTGGCCATTTGGCGATTGTAGTAATCGGTTTGCATCTTCCGAACTGCACTGAGACGCTGCTCCCATCCCGGATTCGGTTCGATGGAAGTCGAGACAAAACCGAGCAGTGGCCGGACGGACTCGATCTTCCCATTCTTCGCGCCAATGCTGTGCACCATGAGCAGGACACGATGGAATTCTCCAATGCGGCCGTTGGGCGAGGCTAGTCTTTCGATTGTTGTCATGAAGCCATAGAACTCTTCGTCGACCGAGCTGCCGCCCAACTCGTAGCGGACCCGCATGCAGATGCCTTCGCCCTGAGGTTTGGGGCCTTTGCCGAGCAGCCGGGCGAATACCTGGGGAAGATTGTTGACCGGACGGTACCCGAGAAGCCGCAGATTCCTGGCGTTGGCGCGATTACGGGCGATCACATACCTTGACATGGCAACCGGCAAAGTGATGTTGGGGTGGTGAATTCCGGAGCTACTCGGACCGATCGGGCCCCGGTCATGAGCCGGGTCCAGCCAGATGAAAAACTCCGCGGGAAAGTACTCGATCCAGCTTGAGCCATCGGGAGCCTGGGTCCGCGCCGATACGTGGACTGGCAGGTAGAAGTCGTTGTAGTTCCAAACCACTTTGCTGGTGGATTTCCATCCTGCCGGCACGGCAATGCGGCTGACGACCAAACCACCTTGTTGGTTGTCGATCACCTCATAGGGCTGGAACTTGGTTTTCGCGGCGGCATGAGTTCCGCGTGCAAAAGGCCGGCTGGCAGAAGTTTGGCCTGCAGAGGCTCGGTCTGTCGCCGCTGGCCCTTGTGGCTCGGGAGCAGCATCAGAAGAGGCCGCGCTTGCTGGCTTGGAATCCTTTTGACAGGCCGTTGTACACAGCGCTAAACCGATCAGACCACACCGGAGGTTTCTGCCGAGGGCGAGATGGATTGGCATGATGTTGATTGACTCGCTTCCCTGAACTAGCGCGCCGATTGAGTGAACTTACGAAGCCAAGGCGCGCGATCTGCGGACAAAATCCTACACCCGGACACGCTAACTCGCTATCATTATTGTGCACGCAAGATTCGCCGGAAAACGGCTCTCGGAAGGTTTCGCTGGCGCCCGCGGGTCCCTCGGAGGGAGGAGTCTTTTGATCCTTTTCCTAGAACCACAGTCCCCAAATCCAGTCCACACTCGTATGGGTGATGGTTGAGGCTGGAACACGACGGTGCTCGCGCCAGGCGCGTCCATAGAAAATTCCGGCGATTGTCGCCAGGAACACGTAGCGCCAGTTGAAATGTGCAGACCGTTTGTTGAAGTGTGATAGGCCGAATAGCACCGAGGCGACGACAAGAGCCGCGCGCCCTCCCACGCGACGCTCCAGCAGGTTCTGTACCCAGGCGCGGAAGAAGAGCTCTTCGGGCACGGCCGTGAAGAAAAAAATCGCCACCCAGCGCAACAGCGTGCTGCCGATTCCCGGCAAGTTGCGATGCGGATGGATGAACCCGAGAGCCAGTCCCAGCACCAAGACCGGCGGAGTGAAGAAAACCAGCTCCCGCAGGCCAGTCTTCCAATCGCTCCAGCGCAAATGAAAGTCAAACCCGGTGCCGGTCAGCTGCCTCATCGCCAGAAATCCGTACAGGCCAGCATCTACCAGGAGCAGTTCGTTCAAGGCGCGAAGCCCGCTGGGCCACGCGCCGTCAAACCAGCGCAGGTCGACCGCCAAACCCAGAATCAGCAGAATGAACCAGTCACGCCAACCGCCGCGCTGTTCTGGATCGGCCGACGCGGCACGCAGCAGCAGCCATGCCATCGCCACGGGAAGGGCCGCATAGAGCGCAAACCACGCCCACTGAAACATGTGCCCGGAGATGGAAACCATCACGTAAGGAACGGCCAACACAGCCGGAAGGCTCACGCGCACGGCCACAGGCCAGCGCGATACATGGCGAGCCGCTCGCTCCGCGGCGCAGCCGAACATAATCGCGGGAGCCAACTCCAATCCAAGCGCCGCAATCGCCACCGGGGTCACATTCTGCATGACGACATCTTAACGTCCCCGGGCAACTCGAACGCCCTTGCCTGGGCGCCGCTTGCCGTCTAGAATCTCCGCGAGTCTTCGTGACTGGAGGCATACATGGCCGCCGCTCCGCTTCCACCCTTATCCGCGCCCGTTTCCGGACCCGAACCAGCCTCGCTTTCCGAAGGCGCTCGCCTGGTGGATGCTTTTATCGCGCCCTCGAGAACCTTCACCGATCTCCGCCGCAATGCAAGCTAGTGGGGACCATGGCTGCTGATCTCCATCTTCGCGCTGCTCTTCGTTTATTCGATGGACCGCCAGGTGGGATTTGACCAGGTCAGCCGGAACGAGATTGCCAATTCTGCGCGGGCCGATCAATTCGACAAGCTTCCCGCCGACCAGCAGGAGAAACAGTTGCGGCTTTCCACCAACATTGTCCGTTACCTCTCTTACGGAATTCCGGTGACAATTCTTTTTTTCTCGGCGATCACCACGATCGTGCTGTGGGTGACGTTTAAGTTGGCGGGGGCCGACGTCTCGTTCAAAACCGCCTACGCCATCGTTTTCTACGCCAATCTGCCGAATATCATCGCTTCGATGCTGGGCGCGATCTCGATGTTCGCCGGGGTCAATCCGAGGGCTTCAACGTGAATAATCCTGTGGCCACAAACCCGGCCTACTTCATGGATCGCGCGGGCAATAAGTTTCTCTATGTGATGGCTTCAGGTCTTGACGTCATCGTGATTTGGACCATCGTTCTCATGGGCATCGGGTTCGCCTGCAACAGCAGGGTAAGACGCACGACGGCAATCGCCATTGTCGCGGGATGGTATCTGTTCTGGAAACTCGGAGTGGCGGCTCTGGCGGCTCAGTGATGACGCCTCGATCTGCGTTGCGCGCGCGCACGCAACCTACTAAGTTCAGGTAGAATTCCTCAAGTTTACGGAGACCTCGCATGAAACGGATTCTCGGCGCATTGCTGGTTGCGATTTTTTTTGGATGTTTCTGTCTCAGCCTGGGACAAGCGCAGACTGCGCCATCCTCTTCCACCCCGATGGCGGCTCCGCAGACCTCTGCGCCGGTGAAAAATCCGGTGACGGCGTCTCTCCGCATGCTGCTGCCGCGATCACGCAACAATATTCTTGGCGCCATTGCGGCCATGCCCGCCGACAAATTTTCCTACAAACCCACGCCGGACCAGATGACGTTTGCCCATCTCGTCGTCCACATCATTGGTTCGAATAATTCCGGATGCTCCAAGGCCGCCGACATCGCGGCGCCGACGGTTGAGGACGTCAAAGAGACCGACTCCAAGGAAAGGCTGCTCGCAGCCGCCACGGCTTCGTTCGATTTTTGCGGCGATGCGCTCGGTAAAATGGACGATTCCAAACTGGGAGACGACGTCGAACTGTTCGCCGGACGCCACTTTCCCCGCGCCATGGCCGCGCTGGGATTAGCCAGCGGCTGGGCCGACCACTATGCCGCCGCCGCGCAATACCTCCGCCTGAACGGTATTTTGCCACCCTCGGCGCAACCGAAGAAATAACCCTCAGGGGCCAGGCCCTCCCTCTGGCGGCCTTGGCGGCGCGGATTGAAGCCGCGCCCTTTCAAATCTCGCGTCTGCTTATTTAATTTTCTTCATTTAATCTGCACCAGTTCACCGGCGGACGTGGCGGCAGGACTCAACGACGCAGGATGCTGCGGGGCACGCCAACCATCAAAGATTGAAACCTGGTGCACGCACGAGACCGTGCAATGCGGCGCGCAACTTTTTTCGCTGAGATATTCGCGGCGCATGTCATCGCGCGTATAGGTCGCCAGCGGCACACCAGGATAGCCGCGCTGCTGCGAGCAGTAGTGCACCAGCCCGTCTTCGCAGATGTAGAGATAGCGCGCGCCGGCTCGGCAGCGCCAATCATTGGGCAGGCCCTGCGCAATGTTGTCCTGGAACGCGTTGATGCGCGTGAAGCTGCGCTTCTCCATCGACCTCATCTGGTTATAGATGCGACGCTCTTCCCCGCCCAGCGGCTGCAACTGTCCGCTGCCGTCGTGAATAATGCCGATAGTCGAGGAGAAGCCAAGTTCGATGGCGCGTCGGCCGATGGTCAGCGCGTCCTGGGGATGGGAGATCCCGCCGCCCACCACCGAGTTGATGTTCACGTGAAACTCGGCGTGCTCGGCCAGCAGTTGCAGTTTTTTGTCGAGAACCTTCAGGCTCTTCTTCGAAACTTCGTCGGGATTCACGTTGTCGATGGAAATCTGCAGCCACTCCAGGCCGGCCCGGTTCAGCCGCTGGATGCGTTCCGCCACCAGAAAGTATCCGTTCGTGATTAACCCGGCGATCATGCCGTGCGAGCGAATGCGGCGGATCACGCCATCGAGCTCGGGATGAAGCAGCGGCTCTCCGCCAGAGATGGTGACGACAGCCGTCCTGAGCGCGCCCAGCTTGTCGATGCGGCGAAACATCTCTTCCGTGGGCACGGGCTTCGAAAAGTCGTCGAACTCGTTGCAGTACGTGCAACTTAAATTGCAGCGCCTGACGGGAATGACGTGCGCCAACAGCGGATGATCGGCGGAAGCCAGAGCCCGCGCGGCCATGGCCGCTCCGCGCAGGTTGCGGTGCAGGGCTTTGGCTCGCCGGCGCAAGTTTGTGAGGACCGAGGGCATGAAGTTGATAATTCCTATTACAGCATGGATGCTCGATAAGTGCAGCCCTCGCGGCACTGTTCGGCGAATTTGCCGAGGCGAACGGTGTCCACAGCACTGCGGGCTGAATGCTGCATTCGATTCGTTTGCGTCATCAATCTCGGCGCCGACGAGTTTGTGTCCAGCCTCGGCAAGACCTTCGTGCGCCAGACTGGGAAGCGTGTTCTTGGACAAAAACGCGGCCCGTCTGGTAGGTCGAGATGACAAAGACGGGACGCCGTTGTTCGAAAGCGGCTTGATAAGCGCGAGCAGAATGCCGGGTTTGCAAAAATGCGATGGCCCTTCGAGTTTAAGGCAGATCCAACGCGGGCCGGGGTCGATATCCTTCGGAACGTGTGCCGCCGGGTAGACCATGAAAAGTTCGTCAGCGGTGCGGGTGAGTGATGTGAAGTCGGCCATTGCCCAGCTGGGGATGGGAGTATTCGGGTTGAGGCGGATGATGGCGTGCAGACCGGGAAGTTGGCGGAATCTGAGTCGACCGCTAGTAGCTGCACCGTTTGCGGCAGTCATCAATTGGCGGAGGCTGAACAGGAGGTTTCTCGGGTCGCCGTCGCATTCGCTCCGGCTCGCTCGAAATGACAAACCTTCCTAGAATTTCGATACGGCCAGAATTTCGGATACGGCCTCTCTCTGCTCGGCTGGACAACCGAGGCGGCTGTCCCCCATGGCGCATTCGAGCCTGAGATTACCTTTCTAGCCTTCTACGGCTTTGCGCACTGCGGCTCTTGCCAGCAGGCGCGTGGAATCCAGCGTGGGAAGCGGCGACGATTCCGGCGTGACCAGCAGCGGGACCTCGGTGCAGCCGAGCACGACCGCGTCGCAGCCTTCATCCCGAAAGGAGCGGATGACCTCCGTGTAATAGGCCAGGGATCGCGGCAGAAACTGAGCATTCACCAGCTCGTCCATGATGATCTTGTCCATGTGCAGGCGCTGCTCCGTGCCGGGGACGCTGTGCTCGATACCGGCGGTCTTCAGCGCTTCGCGGTAGACGGGACCCTCCATCAGATAGCGCGTGCCCAGAACGCCGAGGCGCTTGAAGTGGCGGCGCTGCGCCTCCTTCGCCACCTCTCTTGCAATATGCAGCCACGGCCGCGGCGAGCGCTTTTCAATCAGCTCGAATGCCTGATGGATCGTATTGTCCGGACAAATCAGAAAGTCGGCGCCGGCGCGCGCCAGTTTTTCCGCGGAGGACAGCATCAGTTCAGCAACCGCCGCCCAGTCGTTGGCGTAAATACACTCCATATACTTCGCGAGGGAGTGCGAGTGCAGCGAGACTTCCGGGTGATCATGCGATCCCAGCAGGTGCATGCCTTCGATCGCGATGGTGCGGTAGCACAGCGCTGCTCCCTCGGTGCTGCAGGCGACGATGCCGATGTGTTGGGACATTTGATTGCCAGTTACCAGCCGCCGGTTGGCCTTCGGCGTTGACGTACCGATTCTATAACGTTTGGCGACAGGGCCATATCACTTCTGTGTTCTCTGCGTCCCTGCGCTGAGGATTTGGCCGGTTATCGAGCGGCGGCTGCGTCGAAAAGGTTGAGGAACTCCAGTTTCTTTTCCGCCGGCAGGAACGAGGCTTCGAACGAGTTGCGGGCAAGTTCGCGAAGGTGCTCGTCGGTGAATCCGAAAACTTGCTGCGCCAGCTGGTATTCGCGCGCCAGGGTGGTGCCGAACATGGCGGGGTCATCGGTGTTGAGCGTGATCATCACCCCATGGTCGAAGTAACTCTTCGCGGGGTGCTCGTTCAGGTTGGGGCAGAGCCCGGTGCGCAGATTGCTGGTGAGGCATATTTCCACCGGCACCTGGCGCTGCCCGAGTTCATCCACCAGATCGGGATCGTGGAAGGCCGTGAGGCCGTGGCCAATGCGCTCGACGCGCAGGTTCAGCGCTCCCCACACCGATTCCGGA
>Ga0181525_10001403_pt1 | contig 20526 bp, 15 predicted proteins | sample PEATcosm2014_Bin_48_FD_121100 | JGI IMG/M metagenome (GOLD analysis project Ga0181525, IMG submission 121100) | Peatland microbial communities from MTU Mesocosm Facility, Houghton, MI, USA - PEATcosm2014_Bin06_10_metaG | ecosystem: Environmental > Terrestrial > Soil > Wetlands > Peat | place...
ATTCACGAGTGGCTCGATGCTATTACGCTATCAGGATGACTCCAATTCCCTCAGCACGGGACTGCAGCGTTCGCATACGGTCGGGTACTTCGCGTCCTCGCCGACGCGGATCGAGTAGTTCCAGCACCGTTCGCACTTGGCCCCGTCTGCCTTTTTCACCTCGACGTGGACTCCGCCCGTGCCATTGCCCGAGGCCTGAACCAGGGTCACGGCCGATACGATGAATAAATAACGCAACTCACCGGCATGGCGAGTCAGTACGGAATAAACCGGCTCGGGCGCGGCAATATTGATTTGAGCCTCAAGGCCGGTGCCGATCAGCTTATTGTTACGCGCCTCTTCCAGAGCTTTTAAAACTTCATCGCGGACCGATCGGAGCGTGGCCCAATCTTCTCCGGTCTGGTCGCGATGAGCCTGGTCTTCTCCAGGCGCAGATTCGCTCCCCACGTTGCCGTCATCGCCCAGAATCTCAACCTGCGAAGGAAACAAGGCAAGGTGCACGCTCTCTGCGCGCGCCGCAGTCTTCGGAAGATAGTCCCACACCTCTTCCGAGGTGAAGCTCATGATCGGCGCGAGCAGACGGACCAAAGCTTCCCCGATTCGCCAGATTGCCGTCTGCGCGCTGCGTCGGGCTTGCGACTTGGGCGCTGAAATGTAGAGCCGGTCTTTGAGCACATCAAAGTAGAACGCGCTCAGGTCGACGATGCAAAAGTGATTCAGCCGGTGATAGATCTTGTGAAACGCGAATTCATCGTAGGAGTTCTTTACGTCTGCCGCAAAGGCGCAGGTCTGGCGCAGCATGTACTGGTCGAGCGCTTCCATCTTGTTGCATGGAACCGCGTCGGCCTGCGGATCGAAATCACCGAGATTTCCGAGGATATAGCGAAACGTGTTGCGAATCTTACGGTAGTTTTCCGCAACCCGTTGCATCAGCGGCTCGGAGCCGACCACGTCTTCACGGAAATCGACGGAGGCGACCCAGAGCCTCACGGTTTCTCCCCCAAGACGGCCGGCGATATCGACCGGATCCACGTCATTGCCGCGGGACTTTGACATGGCCTGACCTTTTTCGTCGAGCGTCCAGCCGGGTGTGACCACGCCTTTGTAGGGCGGCGTCGCGTGCGTGCCCATGGCGCAGAGAAGTGACGACTGAAACCATCCGCGGTACTGGTCGCCGCCTTCCAGGTACAGATCGGAAGGCCAGGGATAGGTCGGCTCATCGGCGATCAACGCAAGATAACTCGCGCCCGATTCCAGCCACACGTCAAAAATGTCAGTTTCCCTTTCAAACTTGGTGCCGGCACAATGCGGGCACCTCGTACCCTCTGCCAGAATCGAGTCTGGCTCCGAGCTAAACCAGGCATCGGCTCCGGAGCGCGCAAACAGTTCAACCACCTTGCGATTGATGGCCGGATCATTGAGCGGCTTGCCGCAGCTCTCGCAGAGAAAAACCGCGATGGGCACGCCCCACACCCGCTGCCGCGAGATGCACCAATCGGGGCGTGTGGCGATCATGTTCGAGAGCCGCTCCTCGCCCCACGCAGGATCCCACTTCACCTGTTTGATTTCTTTTAGCGTACGAGTGCGCAACGTGTCGCTTTCCGAGCCTCGACTACTCTCCGAAGCTCGACGATTCGAACTCCCCGGCATGGGCGTCTCCATGGAGATGAACCACTGCTCCGTGGCCCGGAAGATGACGGGGTTATGGCAGCGCCAGCAGTGCGGATAGGAATGCTCGGTCTTTTCCGAGTGCAGCAGAGCGCCGCGCTTTCGCAGCAATTCGATGATCGGCTGATTCGCTTTGAAAACCTGGAGGCCGTTGTATTCCGGCAGGCCGTCGCGCAGGATGCCCTTCTCGTCAACGTGGCTGGTGGCGTCGAGGCCGTATTTAACACCTGTAGCAAAGTCCTCGGCGCCGTGCGAAGGGGCGGTATGCACCACCCCGGTTCCGGTATCCATGGTCACGTAGTCGGCCAGGACGCCGAGAACTTTGCGATCGAGAAAGGGATGCTGGAAGTTCAGGCGCTCGAGCTTGCGCCCCGGAAAGTGCGCGAGCTCTCGGGGATCGGCGAGGTTGCACTTTTCCGCGACATCTTGGGCGAGCTTCGATGCGACGATGTAGACCTCGCCGCCAGATTCAAGTCCCACGTACTTTTCATCCGGATGAAAGGCCACGGCCATTGACGCAGGCAGCGTCCAGGGAGTCGTCGTCCAGATAATGGTCGAGACTTTCTTCCCCGCCAGCGCCGCGTCGATCCTGGCGGGATCGTCGAGCAGCGCGTACTTCACCCAAACCGTGGGGCTGGTGTGATTCTCGTACTCAACCTCGGCCTCGGCGAGGGCGGTTTCGTCGTGCATGCACCAGTAGACGGCGCGCAGGCCCTTGTAGACGAAGCCGTTTTCGTAGAAAGAAAAGAAGGTCGAAAGCACAACCGACTCGTATTGCGGGTTCATGGTCGCGTAGGGCCGGTCGAAGCGACCGAAGACACCGATGCGCTTGAACTGCTGGCGTTGCAGATCAAGAAACTTCTGGGCGTATTTGCGGCACTCCGCGCGCACGTCGAGCGGTCGCATCTGCAGCTTCTTGCCGCCGAGTTCTTTATCCACCTTGATCTCAATCGGAAGGCCATGGCAGTCCCATCCAGGAACATAGGGAGCGTCAAATCCCGCCATGTTTTTCGACTTCACGATGAAGTCCTTGAGGCACTTGTTCAGGGCCGTGCCCAGGTGAATGGGACCGCTGGTGTAGGGTGGTCCGTCATGCAGAATGTAGGTGGGCGAACCCTGGCGGGCCTGCCGGATGCGGTCATAGATTCCCATCTGCTCCCAGCGGGCCAGGATTTTCGGCTCGTTCTGAGGCAGGTTGGCCTTCATCGGAAAGGCGGTCTTAGGCAGATTGATGGTGGCTTTCAGTTCGAGCGGCACCCGGTTGGCTTCCCCCAAATGATTGAATCTTTTCATTATAGGGAGCTGCGCGGAGAACGTCCACGGCGGGCGCGTCGAGTGAAGAACTGGATCCGGGCTGGAGGGCAGAGCGGGTTACCAGACGAATTCCCCGCGGCGGCAACGGGTGAGTGAATTTACAAATTCGCTGTCTTAAAGGCAGACGGAAGAGGTACAATTTTATGAACAAGGTTCAGATTTGAGCCATAGAGGCTGTCACACCTGCTTCCGGGAATTAACGCAGACAAAGAGGCAACTCGTTGGAAAGACTGCTCATCTCTGTTAAGCAGGGCGTTGCCGGTGCGATTGTTTCGCAGTTCGACGCAGGAAGCCGAAATCGGGGAACATGTCATCCGTAGAAGTGAATCCGAAAGAAGTTAGCATGAACGCCGCCGGGGAGCCCGAACTTCACCTGTTATTGGCCCCCGAGACTTTTGAGCCCTTGTGGAAGTCTCTGCTGGCCGGTCTCGACGAATTCTTTTTTCCCAAGAAACTTCCGCCGTTGAAGCTGGAATCGAAGCCAATTCCGGTTAAAGATATCTGGGGATTTTACAATTACAAGAAGAACGGCGCCCTGGGTTCGACCATCGCGCACGTGATCGTGCTGGCCCTGATTATTGGCGGCACGGTTCTAGGTCGGCGCCTCGTGACCCAGGTGACAGCCAAGCCGCAGACCACCACAACGTTGGTGGATCCCGGCGATTATGTGCTGAAACCCGCAAAGACGCAGGCTGGCGGTGGCGGCGGCGGTGGCGATCGCGATGTTCTGCAGGCTTCCAAAGGGCGCTTGCCCAAGTTCTCGATGCAGCAGATCACGCCCCCGATGGTTGTGGTAAGAAATCAGAACCCGAAGCTCGCGGTAGAACCGACGGTCGTGGTTCCTCCCGACGTGAAGCTGGCCATGAACAGCATGCCGAACCTGGGCGATCCCACCTCCGGCGCGACGCTGCCCTCGAACGGCACCGGCTCGGGGAGCGGAATTGGCTCTGGCAGCGGCACGGGAGTTGGATCCGGCAGAGGACCGGGAGTCGGACCCGGCGAAGGCGGCGGCGTTGGAGGGGGCGTGTTTCGCGTGGGAGGCGGTGTAACCCCGCCCCGCCCGCTCAACGAGCCTGAGGCAGAATTTTCCGAGGAAGCTCGCAAAGCCAAATATCAAGGCACCTGCCTGGTCGGCATGATCGTCGGCGTCGATGGCATACCGAGAAATGTGAGAATCCTGAGCTCACTGGGCATGGGTCTCGACGAGAAGGCAATCGAGGTTGCCAAGAAATACCGCTTCGAGCCAGGCATGAAAGACGGTCACCCCGTAGCCGTAGAGATTGCCGTGGAAGTGGACTTCCACTTGTACTGAGTTGTTCGATTCTGCTTGGCGGGTCCCCGCCTGGCAGAATCCTTGTACTCTCCGGCCCTATTCCTTCAAGTCCACGTGCTGAACGTCTTCGATGGGATGCCCCAGGAAGCGCTCTCCCAGACGCCGGAATTTCTCTACCGAGTCGGTGGCAAAAAACTTAAGACGCGGCCGGGCGCGACGCTCCTCATGAACGGCTGAAGCGCGAACCAGCATGGTCTGCAGATGGCTGGCGACAGCGCGTGCGGTGGATTCGGCGGAGTCGACGATACTGACATGAGGCGGCGCCACGCGGCGCAGTAACGGCTTGAGCAACGGGTAGTGGGTGCAGCCGAGCAGCAGGACGTCAGCTTCGCGAAAGCCGTCGGCGAAGGCCTCATCCAGATAGATGCGGGCGACCTCTTCGGTCACGGGGTGGTCGATCCATCCCTCTTCGACCAGGGGAACCAGAAGCGGGCAAGCCTTCTCCCGGGCATCAAGACCGCGCGATTCGAGGGCTCTGTGATAGGCGTGGCTGCTGACCGTGGCCTCGGTTCCGATGACGACGACCCGCTTGTGCCCGCTGGCGGCAGCGGCCGCCGCGGCGCCGGGCTCCACCACTCCCACCACGGGTACGCGGGCGGCAGCGATAATGCGATCGAGAGCCAGCGCGGTTGCGGTGTTGCAGGCTATGACCAGCAGTTGCGCTCCGCGCGCTTCCAGATAGCGGGCCGCCTCGACCGCATAGCGCGCCACCGTCTCGACCGACTTCGATCCGTAGGGAAGCCGGGCGGTATCGCCGAAGTAGATGTAATCCGCGTCGGGGATGAGTTCAAGTAACGCTTTAAGGACCGTCAGGCCGCCAAAGCCGGAATCGAATACCCCGATCGTTGGACGTCTTGCGCTCATGTTTGCTGGAATCGCATCCGTTCCGATCATAGCAGTCAGAAAAGCTAAGACCGGTGACCAGCATTGTTACTCAAGAGGAACTAGAGATTTCTTCGCTGAGCTGATCCCGTGGTTGTCGCTCCGGCGAACTCCGGGATCGCTCCGCAGCACGCCCCGGGCGGGATTGGCGCGCCATGCGGGCAGGTGCGCGGGTGTCCGAGGAAGGTGCATATCTTATCGGTGGCCTCGGGCGAAAGAATGTGCTCGAACTTGCAGGCCTGCTGTTCGATCTCGGATTCGCTGTCCATGGCCAGGCTGTCGGTAAACAAGCGTTCGGCGAGGCGGTGGCGGCGAATGATGTTTCCCGCCCGTTCCCGGCCGCGGGGCGTGAGTTCCACGATCAGCGTTCCGTCGCCGATCGAGGCCGCAACCGGTTTCAGCGCATCGTGGCAGGGATTGACGAAAGGCTTATGCCCGTGAGCCAGCGGCGGATGCGGAGCCGAAACCACAAACCCCATCTGAATCATTTTCTCAATTGCCAGGCTCACGGGCAGAGCTCCGTGCACTTCCATGCGCTCGACTTCGGCGATCTCACCGTGTTCGGCCAGCACCCAGAGTTCTTCGAGAACCTCATCGAACTGCTCTTCGTCTGCCATCGCAAACACTTCCTGCGACACGATCTTGCCATGATGGAATTCGATGTGGCGATCGGCGAGGCGCGCGACCACAGGGTCGTGCGTCACCATCACGATGGTTCGTCCCTGCTGGTGAAATTCGCGGAGCAGGCGCAGCACGATCTCTTCGTTGACCGCGTCGAGACTGCCGGTCGGCTCGTCGGCCAGAATAATCTTCGGATCATTGATCAGAGCGCGCGCGATGCACACACGTTGCTGTTCACCGCCGGAGAGTTGCGACGGCAGGTGATGCGCACGGTCACCCAGCCCCACGCGGGTCAAAGCTTCCGTCGCTTCCTTCTCATCGGTCATGCTGTGGAAGTACTGCGCCAGCATGACATTCTCGACGGCGGTAAGAAACGGAATCAGATGAAACTGCTGAAAGATGAATCCGATTTTTTCCGCGCGCACGCGATTCAATTCGGCGGAGCCAACGTTTGAAACGTTCTGGCCGTCAAGCCAGATCTCGCCGGAGCTGGGGCGATCGAGGCAGCCGATGAGATTCACCAGCGTCGATTTACCCGACCCCGACGGACCCATAATCGAAAGCCACTCGCCCTGCGGAACGTGCAGCGAAATCTGGTCCAGCGCACGAATCGCGCCGTTGTGACTGCCGCTGCCTTTCGGGTTCTGGTTGCCCGAAGCCTTGGCCGGGTAGAGTTTGGTTAGGTTCTTGATCTGAATCATTTCACTCTCCCCTCAGAATGACCGCCGGCTGCACCCGTCGCAACAACGAAATCGGCAGAATTGCCGACAGCAGCGTCACCACCATGCTACCAGCCAGAACAAACGGCAGCACGCCGTAACGCGGAACCACCGGCGCGTGGAAGTTCACCCGGCCGATCCAGGCGGCGATCCCTATGCCCAGAATAAATCCGATGAAGGCGCCGGTCGCGCCCAGGGCAGCGGCTTCCGCCGCGAAAAACCCATTCAACAAACGATTCGAGGCTCCCAGCGCCTTCATGATAGCGAAATCGCGGCGGCGGTCGAAGACCCATCCCATCAGCGTCGAAAGCACGCACAGTGCGGCCGTCAGAATAATCAGAGCGGCGGCGGCCAGCAACGTGGAGCGAGTCTTGCCCAGCACCCGCGCTTCGCCTTCCATGATTTGCCTCACCGGACGGACATCCGTTCCAGGAATCGCCTGCTCAAGTTGGTGCATGATCGCAGCGATCTCCTGCGGCGAACCGGTTGCCGCGACCTCGATGGTCGAAGGCTGAACCCCTGTCCATGGGGTGAAATCAACCAGAGACAGATAGACGCGGCTGTCTTCGGCTGCGCCCGTCTGCACCGCGCCCGCAGATGTCAGGCGAATGACCTGTCCCTGAAAACTGAGATCGAAGGGCTGATTCTTGGGCGATACAACAGAAGCGGCGCGAACCCCAACCAGAGCCGGGCGTCCGGTTTCTCGCGCCTCTTCCGCGCGAGAACTGGGGGCTGCCGAAGGCCAGTTGCTAACCGACCACCAGTGGTCCAACCGCCGAACGCGATCGAAATCCGTGCCTACGACCACAACCGGCTGACCATCGCTGGTGCGGGCGACTACAAGCGCGAAGGGCGCGGCCACTCCACGACCCGCGAGCACCGTTTCCACATGCGGCACAGCGTCCAGGGGAAGGGAAGCGCCGTCTTTGCCGACGAGAATGATGTTCGCACCATAATTACGAAACTCACGGCGCAGCTTGGCCTGCACATCGACGTAGAGATTCAACATTGCGGTGGTAACGGCTGCGGCTACCACCATGGCAAACAACGCCGAGGCAGCGCGTCCGCGGCGCAGCACCGCGGCCCGCAATAGCATGCGGAAAAACATGGAAGTGTGGGCAGAACGAGCGCGGTTGGCGGCGACTTCCTTCGCGGAACTAGACAGGTTCGCCTTCACCATTCCCCTCGCAAAGCAAATACGGGGTCGAGTCCCACGGCTTTGCGGATCGCCGCAGCGCTCCCCGCAAAAGTAACCATCACCGCGATCGCCAGGATGACCGGCAAGAGGACCGGCGGAATCGTGATCTCCGAATTAAAGATGGAGCGGCCGATTTGATGGGCGAGCAAGCCCCCGGCTATAAAACCCACCGAGCCGCCAATAAACGCCAGCAGCGTCGCTTCGGCAAAGAAGACGGACGCGACGGCCAGCCTTCCCGCGCCTAGAGCTTTCATCAGACCGACTTCCGCCCCGCGCTCGAAGATCGCCGTAGCCATGGCGGCCGAAACGGCCAGCGCCGATGCCAACAGCGCGGCCAGAGTGACCAAGAAGATCAGGCCCTCGATGCGAGTGAGCACGGCGCCTTCGTTCTGCGCGACCTGGCGGATCTGCTCGGCGTGCGAGTGCGGAATGGCCTCCTGCAACTGGAATGCAATCGACTGCGGATAGGGCGAGCAATACCAGCGATCGTAGATGGGACCAGACATGCTTTTCGGGTCGCGGCGGGCAAGCGCATCCTCGGGCTTGGTCAGGGCGCTGACGTACACTCGGCGAACCGCGCCGGGTTTGCCGAGTATCTGCTGGGCAAGCGACAGCGGCGCAACGATCTGATCGTCTTCGCTGCCACCGGTGGAAAGAATTCCGCTCACCTGCAATTCTCGGCCGGAGACCGCAATTTCATCGCCCGCCTTCGCCGAAAGCCGCGCCGCCAGGCGCTCCCCCAGCAAAACGTCGCGCGAACTGTCATCCGGCCATGCGCCGGAAACCTTCCACCACGGATGCGTGGTCCGAACCCCGGTGGTGAATTCTTCTTTGCCAAATCGAACCCGCTTGGCGAAGTAGGTGCCGAGCAATGTAATATTTTCGGTTTTCGCTTCGCGCTGCAGCCAGACGTTCACCGGCAGCATGGGCGCAAAGCCGGTAATGTTGTTGTGCCAGAAAGTACCTTTGATCTTCGGCAGGTCTGCCTCGTTCAGAAAAGCGCCGTCCGTGGGCGGCTTCAAGTTGACGCCGCCAATCTCCACGTCCAGCGTATCTTCCTGTGGCGTCACCAGCAGGTTGGCACCGATGGTCCGCAGTTCGCGATTCATCTTGTCGCCGATGTCGGTGGCCACCGCGATCATCGCGGTCGCCACCGTAACCCCCAGGGTGATGGCCGCGCCTGCCAGCAATTTACGCCGCTTTTGCCGCCGGAAAGATTCGTAGACAAGACGGACGAACATTCCTATGGTTTCTCGAACAAGCGGCCGCCCACCGCGATGTCGGCCTCCTGAATAATCACGGAATCCGCGGTCTGCGTCGCCTTGAGCGGAATTGGATTGCAGCCGCCCGCCGTACCCACCGACTGTGGATTGACGGGAGCGGCGCAGTTCTTGCAAACCACTCCGCTAGAAGATTTGTAGAAGCCGACCGCACCGCAGATTTCGCAGGCGTCAAACACGGTCGCGATTTTTCCATCGGGCTTTTGATAGAGCCAGAAGCGGATCGACGTACCATTCTCCTGCGCCTGGAAGCGGTGCAGGTCGCCATCGGAAATCCGGGCCAGCGGGATCTTCAGCTGGCCGTTGGTAAAGCTGACTTCTGTGGCTGGTGACAGCGCACTCACGCTCTTGGTGTAGATAAACTCCGCGGTCACCAGGGCGATGAAGACGAACGAGAAGCCGTACACCGACGCCATCCAGAAACGCTCCTTGCGCGCACTCCAGGCTGCTTTGCGGCGTTCGGCGGGAGAGTCCGATACCGGCACGGGCTCGCGGCGCTTGGCGTCGAATAACACCATCAGAGCCGCCAGAGCGACAATCGTGACGAAAAAGAAAAGATCATTGCGCACGATCGGACCGATGATCGCCATTTCACGCTTGGAAGAAGCGATCACGCCGCTTTCGGAAAGCTCATGCAGCCCGGCAATCACCAGTTGCGCCGCCACCAGGAAAAGAATCGCGGTCGTGACGCGAAAGAACTTCTGCAGGTTGATCCGCAACGTGCCTTTGACGAACATCACTCCGAAAGCAATCGCCGCGATCACACCCAGTAACGTGCCGAGGAAGCTCATCAGCTCGGTCGAGTTCAAGGTCACGGCGGAGAGCATCAGCACGGTCTCCGCGCCCTCGCGCAGCACCATCAGAAACACGAAGAAAAACAGGCCGATCCAGGCGTCGCCGCCCGCCAGCAATCCGACCTTGCCCTCAATCTCGCCTTTCAGCTTGCGCCCCGTCTTCATCATGAAAATCACCATGGTGATGACGAAGAAGGCCGCGGCCAGCATGATCCAGCCCTCGAACACATCCTCGTTCCAGTTAAGCCGGGAAATCGCGACGGCAATCCCAATGCTCCCGACGAAGGCAGCGCCGAGAGCGGCATAAACGGCCTTGCGCAGATCATTGCGGCCAATTTTGGCGAGGTAGGCCAGCGTAATTCCGACGATGAGGGCGGCCTCAACCCCCTCGCGCAGCGTGATGATGAATGCTTGTAACATTGATGCGATACCCAGTATGCGACACCCAGTATGCGATACCCAGGTCCTAAGCGGCAGTAATAATCTTGAAAATGAATTTCAATTTCAACTTCAAGGATATGCCGGAGGCGCCGGAAGCGTCAATGCGTGATCTCACAACCGTCCGTGATTTACATCCCATGGAGAAATATGGGATTAAACGGGGTCGGGGTGTGCCGGCTCGCTCGAGAATGGCGATCTTAGGAGAGTTCTGGCCCTCGGTCGTCGCCTTACAGCCTATGGTAAAAAAAATCTTTTGTTGTCGTTCTCGTGGTCAATACTCACCTTCATGAGCAGGTAGATCGAGCGACAGGTCGCTGAAATCAATGCGATTCCAACGCTCGGCCAGAACGCCCCGAAAACGGCCTGGCCGTCTCCGGGCCACTGGTGTCTAGCCCACGGAATCGTAAGTGGAAGGGACAAGACAAAGGCAGGAAAGAAGAAACTGACGCCGCTGATGGCAGCCCGGATTCGCTGCCGTCCCAGGGACAGTTTCTGTGAATCCTCGATCCGTCGGCTTCCCTCAGCTCGGGACAGCATAGGAAGGACATAACCGACAAACACATAGGGCGGCAAAGACGAAGACAGCGAACGTGATCCCAGGCAAACTCATGCAAACATCATAGGCACGCATTCAGTTTGGGCTCATTACGCGGGTAACGGATGGTTCCAGTTATAGTCGCCTCAGAAACGCCTCCGCCCGCTTCAATTGCGGAAACAATTTCTCCTCGGCCTGAAACTCCGCCGAGTGCACGCAGCGCCGGCTCCCGCGCAGCCTCACCGGATGCTTCAAATGCAGCATCTCGTGATAAACGATGTATTCCACGGCGTAGCGCGGAACCAAGAACTGGTCAAAGATCCGGCTGATGACGATCGCATTATGCGCCGGATCATAATGCCCCAGAATGCGTCGAGTCTTGGTGGGACTCCAACTCATGCGCGGCCGGCCCAACAGTCCATGAAAAAACCGCCGGTTCAAGTCCTCAAAAACCACATCGAGATCATAGACCCGCCCGTGCGGAGAATGCAGCCGTTTGCGACCGCGCATCTGCCGCACCAGGTGCGCCTTGCGCACCAGTTCGTGGCTGCCGATGTATTTTCGATAACGCGCGGAGTGGCTGCGATCGATCGGCTTGCGATACATCTTGGCGAGCAGTATGTGAGCGATGGCGCGTACAACCGCCTCGGGTGCGCCTTCAAGCAGATCAGAAAGCCGAACCAGCAATCTGCCTTCGCGCAGTCGGATGGTGTTGTTCACATTGGCGAAGGCAAAAAACTCGATCTTCAGTTCAGGCGGCGCAGCGCCGGGGCGCAACTGCCGGTGTTCATCATGAAAGATTTCGAGCAGTCCCTCACGCACAATGAGCCCAGATTATCACGGCCAAGCTCGGTCTGGCCCGGCTCCGGCGCTCGCCCATAAATGCATCGCTTCACCGCCCACAGGAAGTGGACGCCGAAAGCCGGAAACCGCCTACTCCGATCTCCCACCCGACGGCTTCGAATCCGATTTCTTCCGGCGCTTGGCAGCTTCGTCTTGCTCCACCAGAAGCTTGCGATGATCCTCCGCCGAAGTGTCGAGCGTATCGAGCGCATTGCTTAAAACAAACTCGTATTGCTTCGCCTCCTCCACGGGAACGTCGGCCGCGTCTTTCAACGCTCGCAGCTTGGCCTGAAACTCGGTGTCGGCATCGACGATCAGCTTCAGCGGCTTGCGGATGTCATCCTTGCGATCAACGTAGGTCTCGACGTTATCGTTCAGCTCGTCGTAAATCAGCAGAAAGTCGTCGAGCCGGTCATGGGTTTGTTGCGCCCGGTCTTTGGTCTTGGGATCGTTGCGCATCTGCTCGAGCGCGACCAACCGCGCCCGCGCAAACTTCAGATAAAGCGCGAGCCGGAGCTGAGGCTCCCAACTGGTATCGCGGATCTGATCGATCTCCGGCTGGGTAAACGGATCTCGATGCTGCTGAGCCGGCGCCACGGCAGCCAGCAGTAATAAGAATCCCAAGCAGCAGCGCCTTCGAAACGCAAGTGTGATCATTTCTTCCCGCCCTTAGGAAACATTGCTAAAAGCAGATCGTCCCGAATGCGCTCCATTCGGTCTACCGTGTTCTGTATCGTGTCCTGATCTTCATGAGAGACGGTGTGTTTCAGATCGGACAGTTTCCGGGCCATCTTTCGCATCGCAATTTCACTGGGCTTCTCGTGTTTTCGCGACTGGATGGCATAGTCTCGAGCAAGCTCGGCAAACCCCACCATGTCGGAGAGCGCCGCTCCCGCGCTGGCGCTATCGCCCGCCACGTAGAGCCGGTCCGCGGCTTCCAGTTGCCGCTCGCAGATGCGGATGCACAGCGCAGGACGATCCGCCACACTGGCGCTGTTGACCCGCGCCTTTAGTTCCTCGACCGTGGGTTCCTGACTGCTGATCCCCAACGGACATATCGCGAACACTGAGAGCACAAGGCCTGCGGCTGCGGCAAGCCGCATTCGTGAATAGGTCATCCCCGAAACCATTGCTTTTCTTCAGGCTATTTTTTGGGCTCGATGGCAATGAGCCGGTGCTTCGCCTGCCACTCCTGAACAGGATACTTCCCATTGGCGGTATTGAGGAAGAGGTGATAATTTGCCGCCGCTTTCTTGGTATCGCGCAAGTGATCATAGGCGGAGGCGCGCAGGAAATAAGTGATCGGTACCTCCGGCAACCGCTTCGCCCGCGCATCCAGTGCGCGAATCACCAGCTCGTAATCTTTATTCTCGCTGGCGGCGAACGCGAGACCGCCGTAGGCTTCTCCCAGCTCCGGCTTGAGCTTTACCGCCGTGATGAACTCCTCCTGGGCTTGCGGGAATCTCTTTTCCCGCAGCAGAGCTTCCCCTAGCTGCCGATGAAGCTCTGCCTCGCTGGGATGAGTGGAAAGCAATCCGCGGTAGGCTTCTTCGGCGAGATTGTTTTTTCCGGCCGTTAGATACAGCTCGGCAACTTCGCGGCGCGCCGCATCGTCAGCCGGATCGATTTTGATTCCAGCCTGCAGTTCCGCGATTGCCTCATCATTTTTTCCCTGGGCCGCCAGAATCCGCCCCAACTGAATGTGCGCCGCGCCGGAGTCCGTCTGTATGGCCAGCAGCTTGCGCAGGTAATCTTCCGCCTCGGGAAAACGGCGGCCTCTCATGTAGATGTTAGCCAGGCCAATGACCGCATCGGTGGATCGCGAATCGAGTTCCAGCGCTCGCCGGTATTCCTGCTCGGCCTCGGCGAACTTATTCTGCCCCTCGAGCAGCAGGCCGGCGGAAAGATGCGGCTCGGCTTGTTTGGGCTGCAACGCCCCCGCTTGCCGGTAGGCCAGGAGCGCCTCTTCGGGCTTTGATTTCTCGAGCGTGTGGCCGAGCGCCAGCCATGCGCGAAACCCGCCTTCCGCAGCGTGATCGGCGGGCTTCAGCTGGGTTGCGGCTCGCAGGAATTGCTCTGCGTCAGGCTGGCCGGTCTTCGCGAGTTGCAAGCCGAGATTCAGGTTCGATTCGAAAACATCGGGCTTGGCCGCAACCGACTTGCGATAAGCCGTGATCGATTCATCAACTCTTCCCAAAGCGTTGTCCACAAAGCCCAGATCGAACCACGCCACGTAGCTTTTAGGATCACGCTCAACCAACTTGCGAAGCAGCGGTTCGGCGGCTGCGTAGTTTCGCTTTTCAATCGCTGCTTCCGCCGCGATAAGTTCGCCCGATTCAGCATCGTCGTCCGAGACTTGAATCGTATGGACCCGCCGATGAGAATCAACTGGCGCGGACTGTGCCGGCTTCGCCGAAGAAGATGCGGCCGAAGAATCCGGCGAGGACCCTTCCGATGATTTCGCAGGATGATCTGCATCCTGCGCCAACCCGCATGGATTGGCCGCCAATGGATTGGCCGCCAGCAGCAGCAACCACGAAGCCAGGAGTTTACTTGCTCGCATTCGAACGCGACGCTCCGTTGCTGCCTTTCCCGTTCAGCAGCCGGGCCAGATACTTCCCCGTGTACGAGCCCGGCAGCTGGGCGATGGCCTCGGGCGGCCCGACTCCAACGATATTGCCGCCCCTTGCACCGCCCTCCGGCCCCAGGTCGATGACCCAGTCCGCCGTTTTGATCACTTCCAGATTGTGCTCGATCACCAGGATCGAGCCGCCTGCTTCAATAAGACGTCGAAACGCCGATAGCAGTTTGCTGACGTCGTCAAAGTGCAGCCCGGTCGTGGGTTCATCGAAAATGTAAAGCAGACGTCGCCGGCGTCGAGCTCCTTCCGGCGGTGTCGAACTCGGACGTCCGATCTCCCGGCCTGCGGGTTGCAGATGCGCCGCCAGTTTCATGCGCTGCGCTTCGCCCCCGGAAAGTGTGGTCGCCGATTGTCCCAGCCGCAGATATCCCAACCCCACTTCGTCCAGCACGCGCAGCTTCTCGGTCAACTTGGGCACTTCGGCAAAGAACCTGAGAGCTTCCTTTACCGTGAGGTTCAAGACTTCGTGAATATTCTTGCCGCGATAGCGGACTTCGAGCACTTGCGGCTTGTAGCGCGTCCCTTTGCACTCCTCGCAGATTAGTTCCACATCGGCCAGGAACTGCATCTCCACCGTAACCGTGCCATCGCCCTGGCAGGTTTCGCAGCGGCCGCCCGGAATATTGAAAGAAAAATGCCCCGACGAAAAGCCGCGCTTCTTGGCCTCCGGCAGGGAGGCAAACAGCTCACGGATCACATCGAAGGCCTTGATATAGGTCACCGGATTCGATCGCGGCGTCCGGCCTATGGGAGATTGATCGACCAGCACCACCTCGTCAATAAACTCGGCGCCTTCCAGAGTCTCCCACATGGCCGATCCACGGGCTGAGCCGGCGGCCTGCTGATGCCTGGCTTGCCCCAGCGCCTGGTAGAGAACTTGATGCAGCAGCGTGGACTTGCCTGAACCCGACACTCCTGTGATCGCCACCAGCATATCCAGCGGAATGCAGATGTCGATGCCCTTCAGGTTGTTGGCGCGCACCCCGGCAATCTTGATTCGGCGCGCTCCCGGCTGGCGACGTATGACCGGCACTTGAATGCGCAGGTCGTCCGCAAGATAGCGGCCGGTGAGCGAAGCCGGATTCCTAAGAATCTCTTCGTACGTTCCCGCCGCCACCAGGGTACCGCCATTCTCGCCCGCGCCCGGACCGAGATCGAGGATGCGGTCCGCGGTGCGCATCACATCCGGATCGTGTTCGACGACCAGGATGGTGTTGCCCAAATCGCGCAAGTCGTGCAGGATCTTAATCAGCCGCTGCGTGTCGCGGCTATGCAGTCCGATGGAGGGCTCGTCCAGCACATAAAGCGTGCCCACCAGCCGCGACCCCAGCGAAGTCGCCAGCTGAATGCGCTGCGCCTCGCCTCCGGAGAGTGTAGATGCCAAACGGTCCAGCGTCAGATATTCCAGGCCAACGTCATTGAGAAAACGCAGGCGCTCCCGGATCTCCTCGAGCAACCGGTCGGCAATCTCGGCCTCCTCGGCACTAAGTTGGACTCCGGCAAAGAATTTCGAAACATCCTCAACCGTCATCCCGCAGATTTCGCAAATGTTCTTTCCGTTGATCTTGACTTGACGAGCCTCCAGCCGCAGCCGGGTTCCCTGGCAGGAAGAACAACTGGAATATCCGCGATAGCGGCTCAGAAAGACGCGAATGTGCAGCTTGTATTTCTTCCGCTCCAGATATTGAAAAAAACCACGCACTCCCAGGAATTGACCTTCCCCGTTCAGAATAAGTTCCTGCTGATCGGGCTCCAACTCCGCCCACGGCACATCGAGAGGAATCCCGGACTGCTTGGCGAAACGCTTCATCTCGGTGAACACCGGCCGGTACTTGGGTTTGTTCCACGGGTCGATCGCACCTTCGCCGAGCGCTTTGGTCTTATCCGGAATGACCAGGTCCAGATCGAAATCGATCGTGTTTCCGAATCCCTGGCAGCGGGGACAGGCCCCGTACGGATTGTTGAACGAGAACAGCCGGGGCTCCGGCTCTTCATACCGCAGATTGCAATTCTTGCACTCGAAGCGCTGCGCAAAGCGCAACTGCCGTGCGGGTTGCTGGTTGTGGGCGGGCAAATCGAAAATTACCTCGCCCGACTCGCGATACGCAGTCTCAATCGCATCCACAATCCGCGAACGCGATTCCGCGGAAACCGTCAACCGATCCACCAGAACGAAGACCGGCTGGTCGAAACGAAGGTCCAGCAGCGATTCCGGGGTGGAGAACTCAACCACCTGGCCGGCCTGATACAGGCGATTGAAGCCCGCCTTGCGAAGTTCGAACAGCCGAGTCTTCAAATGGTCAGTCAGCCCTGCCTCCGGGGCTGATACCTTCTTGCTCGACTTACGGGCGCGAGGCGCTTTCTTCCCCGGTTCCTCAGGCGCAGCGACCGCGCGCTGCAGCGGGAAAACAACTTGCACCCGGGTTTCCGGATCAAGCCCCAGAAGCGTATCCGCAATTTCGTCCACCGTGTCTTTTCTTACTTCGGCGCCGCAATTCGCGCAATAGGTGCGCCCCACGCGGGCAAACAACAATCGCAGATAATCGTAGATCTCAGTTGCCGTAGCCACGGTCGAACGCGGATTTCGGGTGGTGTTTTTCTGTCGGATCGCGACCGCCGGCGCAATGCCATCGATTGAATCGGCGTCCGGTTTTTCGATTCGCTCCAGAAATTGTCGGGCGTAGGCGGAGAGCGATTCAACGTACCGCCGTTGGCCTTCCGCATAAATCGTATCGAAGGCGAGCGATGACTTGCCTGAACCGGAGACCCCAGTCACCACCGTCAGCGCGTTATGACCAACCTCAAAATCGATATTCTTGAGGTTATGCACGCGCGCGCCGCGAACAATTATGCTTTCCGTGGGTAGCGGGTCAGACATCGGGTAAACGAGGCGACAGTCGGCAATTTTGGACGCGGGGACCTTCCCAGCGACTTCAAAGAGCGCTGCCGAATCTTCTATTATAGCTTCGATTACGATCCCTCAGTGATTCAGGAAGTTTGCGATTGCCACGAACGCAAATTCTCCCAACTTGGAACGCCCGAAGAGGAATTCCAGGGAGTTCTGGGGAATCCTCCGACGAGCAATAAAACCGGCCTGGCAGTTCGTCGATATTCCAAACCGAAAGCCCGGCAGCACAACTCGCAGCACAACTCTTACGACATCCACTCGGGCAAATTCCCACACAGTGCTGGATCACAATTCTGGTGCCGAATGATTCTGGAGTTCCCAGAGATTGTGTCGTGTTGGAGAATCCATCTTCCTCCACGGCTCTTCCTACCGGATCGCTGGCCTTCGCCTACCGAATATGCCGGATACCCGCGGCGGCATTCTGTGTTCAGACTTAGACAATGGATTCCTTACACCCGCGGGTACGGCCGCTGGCAAAGGGATCGCCAGAAAATTCAAGGCTGGAGGCTCATGATGTCACCAAGAAAACTCACACTGCTGTCCGTGCTTCTGTTCTGCGCGACCTGGATGGTTGCGCAGGCAGCGCCCGGCGGAGGGGCAACGCCGGGTGGTTCCGGAACTCCGGGGCAGTCGTCGCCGTCTACACCCCCAACCGGAAACACCGGTCAGCCTCCGACGGGCAGCACGGCTCCGCCGCCCACAGGAAGCACGACGCCGGGAAGTAGCGCAACCCCGGGTTCGAATCCCACGAATCCGAATGGAAGTCCTTCGACGCCGGGATCTCCATCAAACCCCGGCGCGCAGCCCGATGGCGGGACAACCAATCCAGACACGAGCAATCCAGGTTCGACTCCCGGAAGCTCAAACCCCGGCGGTTCAAACCCCGGCTCGGCGAATCCGGGGGGAACTCCTCCCGGCCGCTAGACATTTAAATCATTTCGCGTAATTCCGAATCTGCGGGCCCTTACGCAAGGGCTCGCGTTCTTCTGTTTGTCGGAGATGAAGGAAAGCTTTACTCCCTGCTTTTCGTGCCTTCTCCGGCGACGAGCCTTTTTTCAGGCAGAAAGTAAGTCGCGGGGACCAACGCGAAGATAAAGAATGAGACATAGATCGACGCGTACGCCAGCGGAACCGAAATCAGGTAGAGAAATCCGGAGAATGCGTTCTTGCGCTGCACTCTTTCGTGATATTCGATCAGGGATTGATCATCCCGGCTCTGCCGAATCAGCTCCGTTCGCAGTAAATAAAATCCACTCGAGCACAACAGCAGATCCAGCCCGTACAGCGCCACCGCCAGGGGTTCGCGGTGGTTCTTTCCCATGTAGTCGGTGACAAAGGGAACGAGCGACATCCAGAACAGCAGATAGAGATTCGACCACATAAGGCGCGCCGTAACCGACCGCACGGCGTGAATCAGATGATGATGATTTACCCACATGATCGACGCCAACAGAAAACTGAGCGCGTAGCTGAGAAATATCGGGGATACCTTAGCCAGAGCCGCCAGCGTTGGTTGTGCGGGGGCTCGCAACTCGAGCACCATGATCGTAATAATGATGGCGATCACGCCGTCGCTAAATGCTTCCAGGCGGCTTGTGGTCATCTCGGGCATTGAGCGTTCGGCTTTCTAGCGCAAAGCGGGCTGCTGCTGGGTCATGCAATGCATGGTGCCGAGTCCCCAGATCAGGTCACCGGAATAGATCGGCACGACCTCTCGTGCGGGAAAAAGTTCCGCCAGCGTATTCAAAGCGATGCGATCGTTGGGATCGTTGAAGACCGGCACCAGCACGATCCCGTTCGCGATGTAGAAATTCGCGTAGCTTGCAGGCAGCCTCCGCTTTTCAAAGACGACCGGACCCGGCATGGGAAGTTCGACAATAGTCAACCGCCGGCCCGCCTGATCTTGCGCCGCCCGGAGACGTCTCAGATTATCGCGTAGCGGCTGGTGATTCACGTCTTTTCGATTTCCCTCAACCATGGTCACGACCGTATCTGCTGCAACGAAGCGGGCGAGGTCATCGACGTGGCCGTGGGTATCGTCTCCATGGATGCCTTCGCCGAGCCAGATCACGTGCGGTGCACCCAGACATTCGGCGAAAACTCTCTCGTAATCTTTGCGCGACATTCCCGGATTGCGCTCCTGCACTTGGCTGAGCAGGCACTCTTCCGTGGTGAGCAGTGTTCCGTCTCCGTTGACGTCAATCGATCCGCCCTCCAGCACAATACGCTTCCCGCTATTTTGCGGGCGGATCTCCTCCGCCGCGGCGGCGCGAGCCATCAGGCTGCCGATTTTTTCGTCATGTTTCCAGTTGGAGTACTTGGCCCACGCATTGAAACGGAACTTGATCGCGAGTGGCCGAGATTCCTCTGGGGAGGGCCGCCCTCGCTTGCCCTGAGCGAAGTCGATGGGGCTGTCCGGCGGGGCGAAGCCCGGCTGTTTGGGCCCTGCGAAAATGCAGCCGGAGTCGCGCATCCACACCCGGTTCGTGGGCCAGCGGTGGAAGCGGATGTTGGCTAATGGCGCGCCTGCTCTGTCGAGAAGTTTGCGGACCTGGCGTTCCGCGGCAGCATCGTTGACGATCAACTCCACCCGCTCACACCGTGCCAGATTGCGGATGATTTCGGTGTAAACCCACGGAATGGGCTCAAACCTTCCCGGCCAATCGCCGTGGTAGTGCGGCCAGGCCAGCCAGGTTGCGGCGTGCGGCTCCCACTCGGCGGGCATGCGGTAACCGGGGGTGGCCGGGGAGACACTTAAAGTATTACTTGAATGAGTGGAGCGGGCCATGGAGGTAGTTTATTGCACGGGAAGACAAATCGTGCATTGAATCCTGAGCCTGACATTGATCTTGACGACATGATCTTGACGAACAATTCTTGCTCAATGCGCCTTTCATATTGCGTGTGCAGGGATGTTAGGACAATTGAAAAGCTCCGGCGATTAAGTAGGAGCGTAATATGTTTGGCAAGGAACCGGACAATCGGATGGCGCACAGAGTGATATCTTTTCCAGTGGACAACGTTATACCTGCCACAAAGCCCATTTGGACTGAGAACCTGGCAAAAAGTCTTGATCGGCGTTTCCAGAGGCAAACGGTTTTCCTTCCCGAACCGACCTTGCCCGTTGTCAACCAGCCTTACGATTCGTTTTCCAAACTTTTGCCCGGGAAGATCCTTGACCAAGTCGGCAGCCGGTGTCATTCACTGATCGAAGCTGTGCAAATCGCTTTCAGCCAACATCGTCCGTTGGTCCTCTCGCCAGATTCGATCTGGCTCGCGATTGCACAAGGGTTCAGTCATCACCTTGCGGCGAACGCTGAGGTTCTCCGCGATCGAGTTGTTCGTTGCC
>Ga0181525_10001404_pt1 | contig 20515 bp, 19 predicted proteins | sample PEATcosm2014_Bin_48_FD_121100 | JGI IMG/M metagenome (GOLD analysis project Ga0181525, IMG submission 121100) | Peatland microbial communities from MTU Mesocosm Facility, Houghton, MI, USA - PEATcosm2014_Bin06_10_metaG | ecosystem: Environmental > Terrestrial > Soil > Wetlands > Peat | place...
ATGCCCAGTGCTTGTGGATATTCGCGAGGTCGAGCGGAAGAGGTTTGCCTCGGTCATCGCGGTAGTAGTCATCGGAAAGGTAGCGAAATTCGCGAGCATCTTCGGGGGAGAGTTTGAAGATGATGAAGCTGTCCACGTTACCTTTGATAGAAGCTTTGATCGTGGGGTCAAGCTGGGAGAGGAACTGGTTGGCGAGCGTCAGGCGCAGGCCATATCCGCCGGCAAACGAAAGGATGTTCGTAAAGTCCTGTGTTTGGAAAAACTCGAACTCGTCCACATAAAGGTGGAATGGAATGCGCTCGGATTCAGGAAGCTTCGCCCTGCGCTTCGCGGCCTGATATATTTTAGACACAAGTATCGTTGCGAAGATTCGGGATGGTTCGTCGATTCCACCTAGGTTCACTAAAAGTATTTTGCGATTATCCATGACGCTCGCGATGTTGAGCTTTGGTTTCGGGCAGCCAAGGATTGTTCTCAGGTATTCGGAATTAACGTAACGATTCATTCTGGTGAGCGTGGGCTGCCTGTCTTTGGCATTTGGGAAATTTCCGTCGCTCCATCGTTCTTTCCACCGTTCGGATTTTATACGGTCCATGATGCGTTGCCTGCAACTGGGAAGAGCGAGGAAATCATGGATGTCGAGAAATGTGGGCGCGGGCTCAAGACCATTCTTCCTTGCCTCAAAGAGTGTCTGGATCACGTCGCTGATAATGGATTCCATGAGTGGCATGGAGTCGGTGCTCACACCTTTGGTGATGAGGTGTTTAAGCTCGTCAGCCAATGTTTCTTCCTCACGTGGCGAAGCTGCGTCCCAGAAATCGATTGGGATGGGGTTTTCTGGATCTATGTAAATGCAGTCGTCCTTGCGTGATTCCGGAATCCAATGGAGCATCTTGGAAACCAGGTCACCCTTAGGGTCGATGACGCAGACGCCGGCACCGATAGGTTGTTGCTCGATGTCTTGAAGCGCCATTTCGCCGAGCAGTGTGCTCTTACCGTGGCGAGTCTTACCAGGAATGTAGATATGTTGGTTACGAATGTCGTAAGGGATCTTCACACGTCGATGAAACCGCTATTGGATGGAGGTGGTGGTTGGGGGGATTCGATGATACGAAAAGTGAAAAAGCACCATTCTTCCTCGAACTCGCGAATATCTATGTCGGGATTTATCTGGATGTATCGGCGAATCTTTTGCTCAACCTGGGCTGCGTTGGAATGCTCAACTAAGATCGTGATGATGCGGTGGTCGAAGATTATGTCATGGGAGTAAAATCCGACTGAAAGTAAGTCGTGTTGGAGGTAGGAACGTGTACGTTCTTGAATGTATTCCAGGGGTGAATAGGTTGCCATGCGTTCCAAGTGGGCACGCCGTTCATCCAGCATAGCGGCGTGTCCCTGAGTCATCGCTGCATAAGCACTGAGTGCTTGGCTTTGGGCGATGCCGGGTGTTGAATTGGCAAGTCGCCGCCACTTTTCGTCGGTCATTTGTACAAGGCGCTGGGACAGGGTCATGGCAGCGCGGTTAAACGTCGATTGCCCTCGTTGACCAAAGGCGTCAGTTTCTTTCGATCTTGCATGGCGTTGATTAGATATCGATGTAGCGAGTCTTCGGAGGTGCAGGTTCGGGCGTCGATTCAGGTTTCTTGATCAGGTCGATATGGATAATTTTTATTTTGAATGTTTGTTCGTAGTGGGATAGGTCGGCCTGAGGGTTTGCCGAGAGGACCGCGGCGAGGATGTTTGCGATTTGCGCGTCACGTTTGGCTTGCTCAGCTGCTTCTTGCTGCTCTTCTTTTACGGCTTCTTTCTCCGAGGTAAAAAGTTTTCCTAGGCCGATCAGGGGAGCGAACGCGGCGAATACGCCTGCCTCCTGTGGACTGACGTGGTTCTCAACAACCAAAATGGCTACGTCAGGACAGACGATAGTTCTTCGCTTGCGAAATGTTGGAAGAATAACCTCTAGTGTCTGATTGAACTCTTCTTCTTCCTGCTGTCGTTTAAGTTGACGTTGTTTTGGATCTGTTCTAAACCAAGGCACACCGAACCGTCCTTATATCTTTTTTCTTAAAGCGTCAGCAAATGATTCAGTCATTTCGTGTGCGTGATCTCTCGCAAAGTTCTCCAACGAGAACTGGATGGAGGAGTTGCAGATTCTTTTGATCTCTTCAGGGGGCACAAGGAGTTCGAGCAATATCCTAATAGAATTATTGAGTGTTCCGATGGTTTCTTTGCGGACTTTATCTGGGTCAGATTGAATAGGCATCGCCGACCGTCCTTACGTTAGTAATCCGCTAGGCCGAGCGTAGCGACGGGCATTTCGACCACCCGTTAGGGTTGAAGACGAAGACCAATAGGGATGAGGCTGAAAAGGAGAAATGCCCGTCGCTAGACGAGGGACGGTCGGCGACGTGGCATGGTTGGATAGAGGGTTGATTTCGCAGCACTTTTTCATATTGGTCCCCCGAACGCGCGTTTTCTTGGCGTACCTGTCACGGATTTATGCCGGTACTTGAACATAATTCACTTGGAATGGTATTATAAGGCACTCCTTGCCGCAAGGCAAGGGGTGAACTGGCCTCTAAGTTCCGCCTAGCGGGTACAAAAGGTCAGGGCTTCTCGATTCGCCGAAGGGCGAGGGGAATTCAACTTTGGAGACAAAGCATGATCCCTCAACTCGGGAAGATGTATTCGATCAAGGAAGCTGCCGCGATTCTTGGCGTCGGACGCGATACCATCGTTCGGCTCATCAGGAGCGGCAAGTTGAAGTGCGTGGAGCTTCCCCGGACGGGCGGGCGCGGAAAGAATAAGAAGCGCCTGATTCCTGAACGGGAGCTCGACCGGTTTATCAGAGAACACTCCAGCGGCTTTCTCGGTTTGACAGCGTAAGTGAAGAGGGCGGCCTCGGTGCCGCCCTCTTTTATTTCTTCACAATCTGCAACGCCGGCTTCCAAGTGGATTGGAGCGCGACATCCAAGGCATCTTGGCGCGAGCTGATCCACTGGCTGTAATGCTTCACCACAATGGCCGGGCTGTTCCCCAAGATGGCGGCAACATTTTCAACTGAAACGCCACGCGAGAGTAGGTCAGCGGCCAGTGAATGCCGGAAGCGATGAGGATGGTCTGGCACTATGCCAACTTCTTTGCAGATGGCTTTGATGCGCTTCCGCCATAAATCCGACGCCGTGTGCGGATGGGTCGATTCGCCCCGGAGGAAAAAATACCCGCCTTTCGGTGGCTGAGCTTTCAAGATTCGAACGAGATTGTCGGGAATAAGGATGGAGACGGGCGTTCCAGCTTTTGTGGTGTAGAGATGTATACGGTTCTCTTGCAATTGGGACACACGCAAAAGTGAGGCGTCGCCAATCCGCAAGCCCGTGTGTCGCAACGTGAGCAGGAACGCGAGCTCTCTATCATCTTCTGCTTTCGCGAGGATGTTTTGGATTTCTTTTTCACCGAAGGGGAGGCGCGGTTTTATTTTGAGTTGCGGGGCTTTAATGCTTTTGGCCGGGTTCTTCGTGATCCAGTCGTTCTGGATGCAGAATGCAAAGAACGTGCGGAGGTGGCCGAGCTCTTTAGACGCCGTGAGCGGGGATAGTTTCCAGGAAGCTCGAAAACCATATACGCGCTCGTGAGTCCACTGAGCCAGAGTGATGCATCGTTCAACAACTGCAAAATCGTTAAGCCGTTTTTGGAGAGTCCGATACTTGCTCAGGGTCTTCGGAGTGAGGTTTCGCGCTTCGCAGTCCGTGATGAACGCGGCGAGAGCATCCTTGATCGTGATGCTTTTGAGTTGCTCAGGCTTGTTGCCATTTTCAATTTCACGTTTTAGTTGCTCAGCGCGTTCGAAGCTTCGGGTCTTCAGACTCTTCCGGTAAGGTGCGCCTTCGAGTGTTCCGGTCGCCCAAAGGGGACAGCGACACTGCTTCGACATGCGGTCGTCCGCGTGTTTGCATTTCGTACGGTGGCGGCGGTAGATCGAGAGCACTGACCTAATTCTAGTTCAAAATCGTGTACAGGCGAATACGCAGGATGCGAAGATGTTGATTACAAACCAGATAGTCTGGCGGAGAGAGAGGGATTCGAACCCTCGATAGAGTTTCCCCTATACACGCTTTCCAAGCGTGCGCCTTCAACCACTCGGCCATCTCTCCGGGGTCTGCGGGAGTGAGGGCGCCAACGTCAACGCAAGCTGCCCGCGCACTTCAGTCTAACATGCGCCACCTGCTCAACCGCCGCTAAACGGGATTACGTTTGGTTCGCGCAAGAAGCTCTTTGGCGCGCGCTAGAGCGCGGGTTTCGGCCTCTTCCCGCGAATCGGCGACAATGCGCGCCAGCGCCGCCCCGGGCGATACGTTGTCGGCCTTGGTGTGCCACTTCTCGCCCAGTTGGTAGGTAGTGAGATTCACTTGCCACCCATCCACCTCGACGATGCGCTCGCTAAAGTTTTCAGCTTTCACCCTATCCGCCCTTACGCCTGGCCCACCGACTTCGCCGCGCCTTTTTCCACTGGAGCGCCCACCAGATTGCCCCACTCGGTCCAGGAGCCGTCGTAGTTAATCACGTTGTCGACGCCCAGCAGATACTTCAAAACGAACCAGGTATGGCTGGAGCGCTCGCCAATTCGGCAATACGCGATCGCCGGCTTGGACTGGACAACGCCTTCCGCGCCATAGATTCGTTGCAGTTCGTCGGCCGGCTTGAAAGTTCCGTCGTCATTGCAGGCTTTGCCCCAGGGTACGCTGCGGGCGCCGGGAATATGGCCGCCTCGCTGGCAGGTTTCCGGCAGTCCGGGAGGCGCCAGAATTTCGCCCGAAAACTCCTGGGGGCTGCGCACGTCGATCATCACCGCGCTTCCCGCCTTGTGCGCCTGCTGCACTTGCGGCAGGAACGCGCGCAGCGAATAATCGGGATCGGTGGCCCGGTATGGGGCTTTGCCCGCAGCCGGCTTAACCGCCGCGGTCTCCAGATCGCGTCCTTCCGCCAGCCATTTTTTGCGACCGCCATCCATGATGCGCACGTCCTTATGGCCGTAAATCTTCATTTGCCAAAAGGCCCACGCGGCGAACCAATTGTTGTTGTCGCCGTACAAAACAACCGTAGTATCGTTACCGATGCCGGACTGCGTCAGCAAGGCCTCAAAAGCCGCCTTTGGCGCGATGTCGCGGATTACTGTATCGCAAAGCTGCGTGTTCCAAGCCCAAGCGATGGCGCCGGGCACGTGGCCTTCGTCATAGGCTTTGGTGTCCACGTCCACTTCCACCACGCGCACTCCGGCGTCTTTGCCGTGCGAGGCCACCCACTCGGTATTTACTAAGACTTCTGGATGCGCATACGAAGCGCTCATAAGAATCCTCCGCTTTTCAATATTAACGTGCCTGGCGTTGGCACCGCGCTGCGATTCGGTGCGCCGTCCAACTCTCTATTCAACTCTATTATTCAACTTTATTATTCAGCCCAGGTCGAATTTCTCGTGATGCAACAGCGGGTCCGCCTTCACCAGCACGGGCCGCCGCAGAATCTCCTCCAGCTCTTCCAGATGTTTGTTTTGGTTCGATTTCAGGAATCTCGCCACTTCCGGGTGCACGCGCAATAAGACATCCTTGCCTTCGATGGCCCCGGCGAGTTTGCCCGCTTCCTGCAGAATCTCGTTCACCACCGTCTGCACGCTCTTCACATATCCTGCCCCTTCGCAATGCGGACAGGGCATGCACAAAGCCCGCTCCAGACTCTGCTTGACACGCTTGCGCGTGATGGCCACCAGGCCGAAATCGTTGAACTGCAGGATCTTGTAAGGTGCGCGGTCCGAGCGCATGGCGTCTTCGAGCGCCTGCATCACTTTTTGGCGATTCTTGCGTTCGTCCATGTCGATAAAGTCCACCACGATGATCCCGCCCAGATCGCGCAGCCGGATCTGGCGGACGATTTCCTTCACCGCCTCGGTGTTGGTTTTGACGATGGTGTCTTCCAGCCGGTTGGACCGGCCGACGTACTTGCCGGTGTTAACATCCACCGCCACCAGCGCTTCGGTCTGGTTGATCACGATGTGTCCGCCGGACTTCAGCCAGACTTTCGGCCGCAACGCTTTCTCTAATTCGGCGGTAATGTTGAAGGCGTCGAAGATCGGCTCCGGCCGCGTGTAAAGCTTGACGCGCGTGACCAGGCTGGGCTGAAAGCGCTGGACGAATCGCAGAACGCTCTCGTACAGTTCTTCGTTGTCCACCCAGATGGCTTTGAAGTCGTCGGTGAATTGATCGCGCAGCGTGCGCTGCACAATGTCCAGGTCGTGGTGCAGCAGCAGGGGCGCCTGCCTGGTTTCGGCCTTCTGGCGAATATCCAGCCAAAGATTGAAGAGGAAGTTCATGTCGGCTGCGAGATCTTCTTCGCTTTGGCCCTCCCCCGCCGTGCGGACAATAAAGCCGCCGGGAATTCCGGCATGATGGATTTGCAGGATGCGCTTCAGCCGGAGGCGTTCCTCGTCGCTCGCGATCTTGCGGGAAACGCCGGTGTGCTCGAGCGTCGGCATATAAACCACGTAGCGGCCCGGAAGGGCGATATGCGACGTGATGCGCGCGCCCTTCTGCCCCAGCGGCTCCTTGGCGATCTGAACGATAATCTCCTGGCCTTCCTTCAACAATTCGGTGATGGAAGGCGCCGGAGCTCTTTCGGGCCGGCTGAAGATTTGCTGATCCGGTTTCGGAACGCCCATCTCGGCGGATGGCGCGGCTGCCCCGGCAGCGGCGCGGTCGTCGAATCTCGGTTCGTTTGGCCGTACCTCGCCCGGCCGCTGTTCCCCCTGTCCTCCGCCGCGCATCTTGCGCCGCATGCGGCGTGGCATGCGATGGGGAAATCGTCCGCCTGGCTCGCGGACCTGCGCCGATAGCCCAGGCGTGCCGGCAGTGGGCGAAGGTTCCGGCAGGACGCCAGACGGCTGCGCTTCGGCCTCCGGCGGCTCAGTTTCCAACTCGTCCTGCGATTCGTTTTCCACCTCGGACAGCAGGGCGTCAATATCGTCTTCCGGCGCCTCCACAAAACTTTCGGTCATCATCACCAACTCGATTTCAGCCTCTGGCTCCGGTTGGCTGGCAATAGGGAAGGGCGACGTCTCGGCCTCCGCAACCCCGGCTTCCACACTTTCTGGAGCCAGCGGAGCATCCTCGGGTTCCTCTATGGCTTCTTCTTCGATGTCCGGCCCGATTTCGGCGGTGATCCCAGCCAGCGTCTCAGAAGTTGGAGTGCTGCCGGTCTCCTGGAGATCGCGAATTTCGTCTTCCTCGGCCCCGTCCAGCGGCTGAATATTGGAGCGCGTGTATTTGGCGAGGGACTCCCCGGGAAGAACCGAGAAATCGGTTTCCGCAGCCCGCGACACGCTCGGGCCGGCCACCGGCGAAGCAACGCTCGTCGCAGGCGGAGAGCCCACTTCTGCGGCGGAATTGGCTGGTTCGCCAAAACGTGGCGTGCGGGAAACGTCGGAGGCATACTTTGAATCGGGGAATCCGCGGCCTCGGCCACGGCGGCGCCGGGAACGCCGGCCACCCCGATCCGGGCGCTCGCTGCGATCGGTACGATCCGCGCGTTCGGTTTGTGTGGCGCCAGTTTCCGCTTCGGCTAAACCTACCGCGCTTGCCGTGCTATCGCCCGCTTCCTGCGGCCCTTCCGGCGGAGGCTCCGGAGCGGACGTTCGCTCCACAGGCGCGCGCTCGGCGGGCGGTCGATTCCCGCGGTCCACCCGCCCCGGCTCGCGGCTTACCGGCACGCGATCGAAGTCCTCGGTCTCGTCGGAAAAGTCGGAGACGTACAGAAACGTATCGCGCTCCAGGCCCAGGTCGACAAAGGCCGACTGCATGCCCGGTAAAACGCGTGTGACCCGTCCTTTATGAATGCTACCGGCGAGCGAGTACTCGTTGGAGCGTTGAAGATACACCTCGACCAGTTGGTCGTCTTCGAGAATCCCCACCTTGATCTCGTGGCGATTCGCTGCAATCACCAATTCTTTGCTCATGAAAACTCCTGCCATTCATGGCGAGAACCGGAGCTTGAAGCAAGCGCGAGGGATACACCGTCAGCCCGATTTCCCCGGGTGATCCACAGGACCGTTTGCCCAGGTACGCGGACTCCAAAATCTTTCAGCCCCGCAAGGCGGAGAATTGAATCTCGAACACCTTGCCCAAGCGAACAGCACTTGCCGCTCGAAGGCCGCCTTTGCGGCGCTCCAGGGACCAGCCGACTCACGGTAACGATGAACTGTTACCTCAAGCCACTGGCGAGGCGCTCAACCCAACCGCTGGTCTTGGATCAAAAATCCGGACGCGGACCAGACGCGATTGAAATCGAACTCGTTTACCCTCAAACTTCTTAAAAGCCGGCCGTCTCTCGGCCACTCAGTTCACAAATCGCCGGAGCCGGACGTTATTCACGAGCCCCAGCATCAAAAACATCGCTACAATATTCGAACCTCCGGAACTCATCAGCGGCAGAGGAATACCCGTGACCGGCATCCTGCCCACCACCATTCCGACATTCACCAAAACATGAAACAACAACAATGCCGCCACACCCATGCAGACGTACATCCCCGCTTTGTCCGACGCGGTCTGCGCGTTCTGAACGATCTGCATCAGCAGCAAAAAATACAGCCCCAGCGCCACAATGACGCCCACGAATCCGTGCTCTTCGGCAAAAGCCGAAAAGATAAAATCCTTCTGCGGCACCGGCAGGAAGCGCCCTTGGGTCTGTGTACCCTTGGTAACACCCCGCCCCCATAGCGCACCCGCACCCACGGCAATCTTGGACTGAATCACCTGGTAGCCCGATCCTTTCGGATCCTGATCCGGGTCCAGGAAGCTCACCACTCGCTGCCGCTGATAATCCTTCAACACCAGCCAATATCCGATGGGCGCCACCACGGCGACAATCACCAGGATAGCCACCGCGTACTGCCAACGAAATCCCGCCAGAAAAACTCCGATCCCGAGGATCGGAACAAAAGTCAAAGCCGTCCCCAGATCCGGCTGAAGCATCACCAGGATCATCGGCAGAGCTACCAGGCCGGCCAGCTTCAGCAAATCGCGCAGCTCCAACTGGTCACCCTTAAAATCCGCCAGATATCGAGCCACTAAGAGAACTATCACCAGTTTAACGAATTCCGAGACCTGGATATGGTAGCCGGCGGTACCTATCCACCGCCGGGAGCCAAAAGCAGTCATTCCGATCGCATAGGTGGCTATCAAAGTGGCCACCGAAAGCGTATAGAAGATCCCCACCTGACCGAGTAAGCTGTGATAATCGATCAGCGTTCCAATCCACAGGGCGGCAAAGCCGGCCAGGATCCAGATGGCCTGCTTCCACCACGCCTCTGTAAAGTGGGTGTCGCGCGTGGCGCTATAAATTTGAAGCACGCCCAGAGCGCAGATCGCCGACACCAGAATCATCATTAACCAATCGAAATCGCGGAGCGAACGGTGGGCCGGCATATCAGGGATTCACCGCAGCGCTGGTGGCGGAAACTGCCGCCGGAGGTTCCAGGAAACCGGTGGGAACGTGCGCCATCTGCGGTTGCGGTTGCGCCAGGCGCGCTTTCTTGTCGAAGTACGCTTTCAGCACGTCGCGCACGATGGGCGCGGCAAGCTGGCCATGTTCGCCGTTCTCAAACAACGCCGCCACCACGATCTCGGGGCTGTTGCAGGGCGCGAAGCCGACAAACCAGGCGTTGTCCTTGTGGGTCTGTCCATAAGAGGTCCCTTTCAACAGCTCGTTGGAAGCCAGCTGCGCGGTGCCGGTCTTACCGCACACGTCCACGCCCGGCAGGTGCGCTCGCACTCCCGTTCCCCCTTCGTTGACCACTCCGTACATTCCACTCACTACTTTGCCGATATTTTCCAGATTCACTTCGGCCCGGCGCGCCGGCATTAAACGCACGGCGTCCTTCACCAGATGAGGCTGAAACCACATTCCCCCGATGGACATCCCGCCGATCGCCACCGCCATTTGCAACGGGGTCACCGTGGTAGCCCCCTGTCCGATGGCCACCGAGATGGTTTCGCTCGGATACCATCGCTCCCGGAAATTACGGATTTTCCATTTGCTGGAGGGTACCAGTCCTTCGGCTTCGTGCGGCAGATCGATGCCAGTCTTGTGGCCGTAACCGACCATTTCGGCGTACTGCGCGATGCGATCGATGCCCAGCCGATTCCCGACATTATAGAAAAAGGTATCGCAGGAATGGACCAGGCCTTCATGCAGTCCGACGGTTCCATGCCTGCCCCAACATTTGAAGAATCGGCCGTAGAACGTGGCGCCGCCAGGGCAGTTGATGCGAAAATTATCGTCGATCGCCCCGCTTTCCAAGCCGGCCAGCGCCATGATGGGCTTGAACGTGGATCCAGGGGCCTGTTGCGCCTGAATCGCCCGATTCAGAAGCGGATGATCGGGGTTGTCCAGCAGCACCTTCCAATCTTTCGACCGGATGCGGCCGGCGAAGAGATTTGGATCGAAAGCCGGGCGGCTCACCATGGCGAGCACCTCGCCGTTGCGCGGATCCAGCGCCACCACCGCCCCGCGCCGGTCCTCCAGGGTTAACTCGGCCACCGCCTGAACATCCAGATCGATGGTGAGCTGCAGATTTTTTCCCGGGATTGCTTCCTTGTCGTCCAGCACATGGCGCTCGTTGCCGAAGCTGTCCACTTCCACTCGTTTTTGCCCATCCACGCCCATGAGCTGATCGTTGTACTCGCGCTCGATGCCGTCTTTGCCGATGATGTCCCCCTGATGGAAACGCGCCAGCTCCGGCGAATCCAGTTCCGCTTCGCTGATTTCGCCCACGTATCCGATGACATGCGCGGCCAAGCCGTCGCCGGGATAAAGCCGGTGCTGTACGCGCACCACTTCCAGTTCGGGAAACGTGTTCAGGTCTTTGTGAGAATCCACGAACGCCAGTTCGGCGGGCGTCAGTTCTTCCTTAATGGGAATCGGTTCATACTGCGGCGCTCCGCGCGATTGAAAGCGGTGTACGCGCGCCGCCAGACTGTCGTAATCCAGATTCAGCCCCTCGGCGATCGGACGCAGGTGCTCCATCTTCAGGATTTCCCGTGACAAATACAAGCTGAACGACGAATGGTTGTCGACGATGACGCGCCCGTCGCGATCCAGAATCTTGCCGCGCGGAGCCAGCACGGGAATCGATTTGACGCTGTTTTCCAGCGCCCGTTCCTGGTAAAGCTCCGGATTGCGAATTTGCAGATCCCAGAAGCCGGTGATCAGAAACAAAAAAACCGCGATGGCCGTGTACTGAAAGAAGGCGATCTTCTGCGAGGCGAACTTCGGATCGTCGCGCAAAAGCGTGTTAGCGGAACTGGTATCGTCTTCGCGGGCCACCTGAAGTTTCACAGTATTGGGCTTTAGCTGCCTACTCTCAGTTTATCCAAAATGCGAAACAGCGGCAGGGCCACGGCGGCGTTCAATAGCCCAAAAATGACGGTTTGCTGCGCGTCGAACGCCAGCGTCTCGCCCAGCAGCGCGCGCGATAAAACCCAATAGAAAAACTGGTGGAAAAAGTAAAAGAAGAAAGCCAGGATAAACGTGACTACCGGATTCTGGACATCGAACCGCATGCTGACGGAAGCCGCGAAGTATCCCACCAGCGTCTTTACGATTCCATACATCCCGATGGGTTGATGCGACAGCGAATCCTGCACCAGCCCGATGAACATCCCGTAAAACAATGCGCCGATGGGGCCGCCCCGGCTGAGCGCAAAATGCACCGTAATGAGAAGCGGCAACTCCAGATAGGATAAAAACGGGATGAAGCGCGGCACGTAGACCTGGGACAACACCGCAACCAAAGGAATCACCACCAGCCAAACCAGGCGAAACCGATCTGCCGCGTGCTTGCGCGGGGTTTCGGTCAGCAATCGCTCGGTGTACTCGGTCATTGATTCATGAGAGGCCGATTAGCGGCAGGCCCCGGGTTGGCATGCGCGGGGGCGCCGGCCGTTCCAGCGTTAGGACTGCCGGAGGACGCGCGCGGACGAGGCACAACCGCCGGGGCTGCCTTGCTCGCAGCGGGCGCGGACGGCCGATCTTCCTGCTGACCCTCGCGCGCCACGGAGGCTGGCTCGTCGTCCGTATCGGGGGCGCGGGCCGAATCGCGGGCGCCGGACGATGGCGGCAGCGAGGGTTTCGGCTTTGTGCTGGCCGCAGCCGGCGCTTTCTGCGGCGGTTGAGCGGACTGAGCCATCGCGGCCGCGTTGGCAGCCCCAGGCAGCGGCTGCCCCGCCGCTCCGGGTGGAAGAACTCCATGGATAGTCGGGATCTTGGTGAAATCCGGCGGTTTGGTCCCTGGCGGACCCACGCCGTAGGTATGCTTTTGCGCAATCCCGACATCTTTATAAATAGCCCGCAGCCGGTCGGCGTCCGTCGCCAGAGCGCCGGGTTGCGGTGCCCCTTGCGGAGTTTGCGCAGCCGCGGCGTCGGGAGGCGCGGGCAAAATACTATAAGCCGGCGAGGCTATCTCCCCGCCCGGAACCTCTTGATGGACGGCCTGCAAAACGATCAGGACTTCTTCAACCCCGCCCTGCATCCCGCTTGGAGAAACATAAATTTCCTTGAATGTTTTTCCGTTGGGAGCCGCTGTGACCTGGCCTACCGGAAAACCCTTGGGAAAGATGCGATCGTCGCCGGAGGTATAAAACCACTCGCCCACCTCCACCTGCTCCTCGTTCTGCACGTAGTCCACCAGACACTCGGCATGGCCTTGCCCCTTGAGCGTCCCATGCACGCGATTCTTCTGCGAAACCACGCCGGCGGCGAAGGTTGGATCTGTAATCAACATTACTAGCGAGGATGTCGGATAGGCGTCCACTACTTTTCCGACGATGCCGTCCGGCGTGACTACTGCCATTCCACTTTCCACCCCGCTGCTGGACCCGCGGTCGACGAACACCACCTTGGAGTTAGCGCCCGTTCCGTCGCCGATGACCCGAGCCGCCACGGTCTTGGAGGGCGCCCGGCTCTGAAACACGCTCAGCGCTCGGGCGCGATCCGCCGTAGACAGTTCCGCTTTCAGGTAGTTGTTCTCGATCTTGAGCTGACCGTTCTCGCGCAGCAGCTTTTCATTCTTGCTGCGCACGCCCAGCAGGACGAAGTAATCCTCAACAAATCCCCAGGTATAGCGGCGCACAAACTCCAGTGCGGTTTCCACCGGCGTCACCGCGGTGACGGCCCACACACGAATCAGCGGAATATCGGTGCTGGTTTTTACCTGGTAAGCGATCAGCACCAACTGCGCCGTGATCACGATAAGCAACACCGTGAGATGGCGGTAGCGGCTGAGGAAAAAATCCATAGTTACGTCAGGTTAGCTGAGCCACGGTTTACTCGATCGCTACGCGGCGGAGCAACTTGAAGTCTGTTAACATTTTGCCGGTTCCCAAAACCACGCTCGCCAGCGGGTCCTCGGCAATTGAGACCGGCAGCCCCGTTTCTTCACGAATCCGTTTATCTAAATTCTTCAACATCGCACCGCCGCCGGTCAAAACAATTCCGCGGTCGCTGATATCGGCGCTTAATTCGGGGGGCGTGCGTTCCAAAGCGACGCGAATGGCATTCATGATTGTGGCCACGCATTCCGAGAGCGCTTCACGAATTTCGCTGTCGTCGATTGTCAGGGTCTTGGGCACGCCTTCAATCAAGTTCCTGCCTTTTATTTCCATCGTCAGAGGTTTGTCCAAAGGATAGGCCGATCCGATCTGAATCTTAATCGCCTCGCCGGTTCGCTCGCCCACCAGGAGGTTGTATTTGCGTTTGAGGTACTGCATGATGGCTTCATCCATGGCGTTGCCCGCCACCCGAACCGAACGCGAGTACACGATACCGGAGAGAGAAATAACGGCCACATCCGTGGTGCCTCCGCCGATATCCACCACCATGTTGCCGGACGGTTCGGTGACCGGCAATCCCGCGCCGATGGCCGCCACCATGGCCTGCTCCACCAGATGCACTTCACTGGCCTTGGCGCGATATGCCGAATCGATCACGGCGCGTTTTTCCACCTGGGTGATCTCGCTTGGCACGCCGATCACGATGCGGGGATGCACCAGCACCTTACGGCCGTGGGCTTTCAGGATGAAGTAACTCAGCATGCGCTCGGTCACCTTGAAGTCCGCAATCACGCCGTCCTTCATGGGACGGATGGCCACGATATTTCCCGGCGTGCGGCCCAGCATGTCCTTGGCTTCTTTGCCCACCGCCTCAACTTCACCGTTCGTTTTGTTGATAGCGACAATAGACGGCTCGTTCACTACGATCCCTTTCCCTTTGGCGTAAACCAAGGTGTTCGCGGTTCCAAGATCAATCGCGAGATCTGAGGAGAACAGGCTAAATAACGAGCGGACGTTCATGTAGAGACTCTTCCGGCTCCTTCGCTATGGGGCCGTAGCATACGCATAATCCGGTTTTCAAGAGGTTGTAACGGGAGGCGCTCGACGGTCCATCAAAAGCGTATCATATTCAACGCGCTGGCTTCAATTTTTTCAGCGAAAACTAGAGCTGGCTTTCAAACTCAATCCAACAAATCGATGGGGCTAACGCGCGCATTCGCGCTGCTGTTGCAGAATCGGGAAAGCTGCTGTGGCAGAATCAGGTTAGATGGTTACCCGCCGCACATTCGCCTGGGCAGGGTTGGGCGCCGGAGTTTCGGGTGGTCTCGCAATTTTGACCGGCTGCGGCCGCCACGAAAGAGCTACCGGCTTTGCTGGCTATGCCTTCATCGCAAATCAGGATGGCAAGGCCGTCGCCGCGGTGGATTTGGAAGTGTTCGCGGTGGCGCGTCACATCCGGGTGGATGGATCGCCCAGCGCGGTCCTGGCGAATCCTCGCAATGCACGGGTTTATGCGCTCACGCCGGAAAACGGCACAGTGCACGAGATCCGCGCCAGTAATCTGGCCTTTTCGCGCAAAATCCAAGTGGCCGCCACGGCCCTGGAAATGCGGCTCTCCTCGGCCGGCGATGCTTTATATGTCCTGTGCCAGAAACCGAAGCAACTGGTGCGACTCACGCTGAACCCGCTGCAGGCGGCCTGGAGTATTCCGTTGCCGGACGAACCGGCCGGCTTCGATATTTCGCCGGATGGAAACAGCGCGGCCGTCAGCTCCGGCTCCGGGCGTTCGCTGACTTTCTTCGATCTCGCCGGCCGGCGCCGCTTCCCTCCCCTACGCACCAGCGGCGAACTCGGTCTGGTGCGCTTTCAGCCCTTCCACGGCGACGCCGCCCGGGCACGATCGGATTCCCGGCAGCTGATCGCGGCCAATGTCGGCCAGCGCATGCTTTCCATCTTCGATGTGCCCAGCCGCCGCTTGATGGTCAATCTTCCCTTGGCAGTCCGGCCCGATCATTTGTGCTTCAAATCCGACGGCGGCCAATTGTTCATTACCGGCGAAGGCATGGATGCGGTGGTGGCGGTTTATCCCTATTACACGCCGCAAATCCGCGAAACCGTGCTGGCCGGATATAGCCCCGGCGCCATGGCCACCTCCAATTCCCCCGGATATTTGTTCGTAGCGAATCCGAAATCGGCCGACGTTAGCATCCTGGATATTGAAACCAGCAGCGTCCTGGCGGTAACGCCGGTGGGAACCGGGCCTTCCTGCATCGTGATTACACCGGACGATCAGTACGCCCTGGTGCTGAACCAGGTGTCCGGGGATATGGCGGTGATCCGCATACCCAATGTAACCAGCGCGGCCAAGGAGCATCGGCGTTGGAAAAAAGGGCCGCTCTTTATGCTGATCCCGATCGGGTCCAAGCCGGTAAGCGCAGCGGTTGTGTCCATCTGATAGTTGTGTCGGTCTTTTTTCTCGTTGCGCGCGGCTTGGTCCGGTGTTTTCCGGCACAACATTGAAACTTGCTCGACAGCCGAAACTGAGGTAGTGTATCACTCTGATACCGACATATTTCTCGAATCGTGTTCCGTTTTCGTACCGATTTGCCCATGAATAACGGGTTCCTCCGCAGGCTGGCCATCGAATCGGCGCGTCTTGGCGCGGACCTGCCGCACCTGTTAACGTTTCTTGCAGCGGGATACTCGGTTCGCGAGCGCTATGCACCCATGCTAAGGCTGCTCGCGCCGGACGATGCATTGTTCCTCATCCGGCAAGGTTTGCGGAAATCGGTAACACAATTACGCCGGGAGCATCGCAGTTGCTATTTCGGGTACGTCGGCCGCCTCACGCAAGAGATTCGCACCGCTCGCCGCCTTTGGACGCTGGCCATGGCCTCCCAGGAACATTGGAGCTTCTGGGTTCTCCTGGCCCACACGCTGCTTTCCGAAACGTTGCTGCTTTATCTGCGCTGGCTCGGTTGCAGACACGCCTTGGGCATTAATGCTGGCCTGCGCGATGTCGAGGAGTGTCTCGATTTTCTGCTTGCCGAGCCGAAATTTCGCCCGGTAACCACCTGACGGTTTCGAGCAAGTCATGATTATAATCCTCCACGTGGCGGACCTGATCGGGCGATAGCCGGTAGAAGGGCGGATGTTCCTCGCCCGAACGGCGGATGACCTTGATCCAGGCGACCAGACAGCCCAGTTGTGCCGCCAGCACGGCGTTGTTAATCAGCAGGACGGCCATTTTTCTTCCCAGGAACAGGGCGGCCAACGATCCCGCTCCGCTCACTCCGAAATAAACGATGGCTATGCGCCAATGGTTCAAGACATTGGATTGAAACGGCTGTCGAATGCTGAGAACGTAACGCAGAAAGAGCCACGTAAGCACAAAACCCGCGGCGAAAATCTCACTCTGAAAACGTTGCATAACCAACACGATGGTCCGTGGAATCGCCCATTGATTTACCAGGTTCGGACGGAATGTAAAAACGGTGGCCAACGCCGCCACCAACACCAATCCCGCCGCCATTCCCGCCCGGAATTTCCCCATTCCAGGGAAGTGCTCGCAAATACGCTCATAGAGCTCAACCGCCACGCCCCAGCGAAATATCGTCATGATCAAGCTGCAGATGCGGTATTCTTCCGAATAAGCCCGGCTCTTGATATCGGTCTGCATCAGAACCAGGCTGCCCATTACATCCGCCGTCAGGAAAACCGCGAATAAGACATACCGGCGCAGCAATCCCTCGCGAATCAGTCGCGCCAGCAGCAGGGTCTCAGCGAAGACATAGGCGATCCAAAACGCCCGTTCGAGTAAGAAAAGGTGTTCCACGCCGTGCCGCCATTGTAGCAACACGGCGCAGGCCAGCTCCGGGCAGTAACCCCTCCGAGCCGTGACCGTGAGGAAGCGGTCTGCGGCCTACTTGGGAACCTGCGTTGGGGTGGGCAGCGCGCAATCCGGAGGACAGGTCGGAATCGGGAAATCGGCCTGGATGGTGGAAGGGACGGTTGGTTTGGTCGTATTCGGCAAGTTCTTAAGGTGAACCAGCGGGCCCGCGCATACCGCGGCAGCTAAGACAGCCATAGCAATGGGTAGTTTTTTCATGTGGTTTTCTTTCTGCCGGTGAGTCCGGCGGCCACATGCTACCCGCAGCGTTCGCTGCGATTTGGAAAAAATCGAAGATGTTCGCTTTTCAGAACAGGCGGGGGCCGGCGTTTCGCTGCGACAGATGTGTTAAGAGGCGAGTCGGCGGAACGCCAGCCGCTAATCGGCGGTAGGCCAGCCGCTAAAAGGAAAATTCGAGAACCAGCGGCGGCGCGGCGTCGAAATCGCTATAGCGAATCCACTGAGGGCGCACCACAAAGTACGTAATACCCGGCCAATTCAACCGATCCCTACCGTCCGGCCAAACCCCAAAATACATGTGCTGGTAACGCCCCAGTTCCGCGCCCTCGGGCTGGAAGGCCTGTCCTTCATACTGAACCGTCGCTTGGCCCTGCCAGCCGATGGCGAACGCAGCCGCTGGATTGCAAATCAGGCTGGTGTACTTCCGCGAATCTCGCACCGTGTCGAAGACGATTTCCAGTTCCGGCGTCACCGCAATGCCCACCAGCGCTGACCTGGGAGCTCCTTGTGGAGAAAGGTAGCCCAGCACGCCGAGCTTGTGCCTCGCCATGAAGGCGCGCAGTTCCGGCGTGGTCATTCCGATTTCGTCGTTGCGAGCCACGCCGCGGATGCCGCTCCCCAGGCCGCATTCACGATCGCCAGCGCCGCCACGGCCGCCGTCTCCGCGCGCAAAATCTCCGGCCCCAGTGAAACCGGACGCCATTGATGACCAGCCATCCGCTCGCGCTCGCCATCCGTCCAGCCGCCCTCCGGGCCAACCACCGCCGCTACCGAGTCGCCACGTTCGCAACGGCCAGGCAACGCCGCGATGATGGCCTGGGCCTCTCCCTCTTCCAGCACATAGCGATAAGAGGCTTCCAGATCGAGCGCTTCGGCCAGAACCACCGGCGTTCCAATCTCGGGTAACCGGGCGCGGCGCGATTGTTCGCTGGCTTCCCGAACAATGCGGTTCCATCTCGCCATGCGCTTTGTCGCGGCTTGCTCCAGACCTCGTTCGCTGCGCTCAGCCCGCACCGGGACAATCTGTGCGACGCCCAGTTCGGTGGCTTTTTCGAGCATCCACTCAAAGCGCTCAAAGCGAATCAACGACGCCAGAAGTGTGGTCCGAACCACGGGCTCTGCCAAGGGTATCCTCTCGCGAATTGAAAAAGATACGAAATCCTTGCGCGCGCTCTCTACTTCCGCCAGATAGACCGACCGATTGTCGGAAATCTCGAATTGTTCGCCCGGCTCCACGCGCAATACCCGCGTCAGATGATAGGCTTCGGGTCCGGTAATCTCGGCGCGGCCGGACTGCACGGAATCCACGAAGAAGCGGCGGCGGGCCATGAGCTTACTCTACCGCCGGCGGCTCCTGCCGGAAGCGGAGACGGCGCATCGTAGGTCTGCGCATAATATCAATAAAAGATGATCGCCTTCCTGCGCGGCAAGCTGATCGAGAAGCATCCCAATCAAGTGATCGTCGAGACGGCCGGCGTCGGTTACGACGTAATGGTCCCGATCTCCACCTTCTCCGCCCTGCCCGATTCCGGCGCCGAGGTCGCCCTCCGCATCCACACTCACGTTCGCGAAGATGCGTTCGCTCTGTTCGGCTTCATCACCGCCGAAGAGAAGGCGCTGTTCGAAAAATTGATCTCCGTGAGCGGCATCGGCCCCACGCTGGCCATAAAGGTGCTGTCCGGGCTCGCGACGGCCGCCATCATCGATGCCATTCGCGGCGGACAGGTTGAGCAGTTGGTGCGCATCCCCGGCGTCGGCAAGAAGACCGCGGAACGAATGGTGCTGGAGTTGAAAGATAAGGTGGAGGGACTGGGAAACGCCGCTGCGGCGGGAGTCTCTCTCAGAGCCGAGCCCGCCATGAGCGAAATCGAACAGGATGTGTTGTCGGCGTTGCTCAATCTGGGCTGCCAGCGAGCTGCCGCTGAAGCCGCTGTGAAAAAAGCCCGCTCCGCCGATCCCACGGCCGGCTTTGAGCCGCTGTTCCGCAAAGCGATTAATCTGGTGCGGTAGCCGGGTGATGAAATAGGCTTTCTTATGACTGCAGGTCGCAGGCCAAGCGCCTACGCTACACTTGCAATTATCGGTTTGTGAAACGCCCGTGTAGCGCGGACTTTAGTCTGCCAAGGCTTTTTCATCACCCCGTTAGTCTGGAACGACATGCGTGAGACTGGTATCGCTTCGCCCACCGCAACCGAGAGCGAGCGTCAATTCGAAGCCGCTCTTCGTCCCACCCGGCTGGCTGACTTCTCCGGCCAGCCTAAACTCAAAGAGAATCTCGAGATCGCTATCGAGGCCGCCAGGCGCCGTGGCGAGGCCATGGACCATGTGTTGCTCTACGGACCGCCGGGCTTAGGCAAGACCACACTGGCCACCATCATCGCCAGCGAGTTAGGAGTGGCGTTTGAACAGACCTCCGGTCCCATCCTGCAAAAAAAGGCCGATCTGACCGGCGTGCTCACCAACATCGGCGGACGCCAGGTTTTCTTCATCGACGAAATTCATCGTCTGCTTCCCGATGTAGAGGAAATCCTTTACGCTGCGCTGGAGGACTTTCGCGTGGATCTTATGGTTGGCACGGGCCCCGGCGCCCGCACCCATTCCATGTCCATTCCGCACTTCACCGCCATCGGCGCCACTACGCGGCAAGGCCTGGTGAGCGCTCCCTTGCGCGGACGCTTCGGCTTGGTGCTGCGGCTCAATCTTTACGGAGTCCCCGAATTGACGGCCATCGTGCAGCGCTCGGCCAGGCTGCTCAGCGTGACGGTGGATCTGGACGGCGCCCAGGAAATCGCACGCCGCAGCCGCGGCACGCCGCGCATCGCCAATCGCTTACTGCGCAGGGTTCGCGACTACGCGCAGGTGCGCGCGGAAGGGCATATCGATCTGCGCGCGGCCACCAGCGCGCTGGACCTGCTGGAAGTGGATCGCTTCGGACTGGATGAAATCGATCAAAAAATCATGCTCACCGTTCTGGAAAAATACGCCGGAGGGCCGGTGGGCGTCAATACGATTG
>Ga0181525_10001405_pt1 | contig 20505 bp, 17 predicted proteins | sample PEATcosm2014_Bin_48_FD_121100 | JGI IMG/M metagenome (GOLD analysis project Ga0181525, IMG submission 121100) | Peatland microbial communities from MTU Mesocosm Facility, Houghton, MI, USA - PEATcosm2014_Bin06_10_metaG | ecosystem: Environmental > Terrestrial > Soil > Wetlands > Peat | place...
CGAGTATCCCGTTGGCAAGATCCGGCGGCAGTGAAAGCTTGTCGGAGATGGTCTTGGCCTTGCCGTCCTTGTCGGTGTAATTTATGCTGACGTTGCCACTGGATGCATTTACCGCAAGCGTGCCCGGCGTTTTGAACGCAGGCCCCTTCATCACCTGCTTGTAGCTGATCAGCCGGTACGTCCCCTTTTGGGAAAATACTGAAATCTCTTCATAGAGCGACCCGTCCGCGAAGTGCAGGGCGAGGTTGGTAGTTACGCGATTGGCGCCGGGAATCTGTACCAGATCCCCAGATCCCAGAAGTTTGTCGTTGATGTCCTTCACAACAAGAAATCCATGAAGATAGCCCTGAACATGACGCACGGCCACCGGATCAGCTTTGAGAGAGGAGAATAACAGTAAGCCTGCAAACGCAAGGTATCTCACGTAGTTTTTCACGGTGACATCTGAGCAGGCCAAGGGCCAACACCAAGGCAAACATTAGGGGTACCCAGGGAGTCTCCCGCGCTGAGTCCGCAACATCGGCTAGGCGGATGGGTACCGATAAGATTCGTTGAACGAAGCCACAAGCGGCAGTTTGAGAAGTTTTGGACTGGGCGGGGCGGCTGCGGGCAAAGGCTGGTGCCCATCGTGCCAAGCCCTTTGTTTACAGGCCTCGCGGCGACGTTGCAAAACTTACCCCTTGCGAAACACGCGGGGATCGGAGAAGGTACGGCGCAGTCTCAATTGTTGGGAAAATTTTCAGGACTGCCAATGCTATACTTCTTTCGAACGCTTTTTGGCTGTGGCGCCCCCAGTGAAGGTGCATTTATATGTGGCGGCGATTGTTTATGCTTGCCCTCTGCGTGATGCCCGCGCTCTGGGCAGATGTTTGTGACGGTCTCCCGTCCAGTCCTCCCAAGGAGGCAGATTTATATGGGTCGAACAAGCCGCTCTCTTTCAAGTTGTCCGTGAAATCCGGCGGACCAGCGTTCCGCATCACAGTTCGTCCCCTCTGGCAGATCCAAGGCGGAATTTCACGTGATCCAATCGACGAAACTCGCGCTGGCGAGATTGAGGTGGCGCGCTGCAAAGACGGAAAGCAGCTTCAAGCGCTACCAATCGCGGCGGACCAGCCCCTTAGTTTTAGCTACTCCTTCCAGGCTGAAGATCTCAATTTCGACGGATATCTCGATTTTTCCGTCGAAACGGAGTTTTCCGGCACCGGCGGGGAAGTTAGGTCGTACTGGGTCTACGATCCGCGTTCCGGTATCTTCATCCAGAACGAGTTTACACACGAGTTGCGCTGTGGTAAGGCTGCGGTAACTTCCAAATACGGGGATACAGCTTCCGAAATCGGCGAAACTTGCTGGGGCGCAGCAGACATTGACTTCGACCCGGAGAAGCACGAGATCGGCAGGAGATACTTCGGCGGCGCTATCGGAGGCTGTCCAAATACGGGAGAAGGCAAGGCGGAACGTTACCGCGTCGTGAACAATCGTCTGATCCTCATTCACGAACAGGATTTCGAGTTCGAGCCTAAGCCGCCTTCCCAACTCCCACCGCGGTCCTGCACCGTGACGGAATGGGACCTGATCGGCGGGACCATGCGTATTACCAAGGTGCGACGGTACGATGCTCAGGGGCATCTCGTGAAATGAACGCGGAGTCCGATCTCGCCGCGCCGTTGGTCAGCACCAGATCCGGCCATCCATCGTTGTTAAGATCCCCGGCAGCGATGCCGGAGAATCCGCTGAAGGGCAAGTTCGCCACAATATCGGTGGGAGCCTGGAATGTGCCATCGCCGTTTCCCAATGCCAACAGGTTGCCGGAGGTGGCAAAATCAAGTTTGCCGACATGGTTGAAATCGGCTAGCGCCAGGAAGCCCCCCGACGGCGTTGGCGTGGTGCTTTGCAGCGAGCGCAGTTTTGGGTACGCTGAACGTTCGCGGGGGCTGAAAGGTGCTGTTACTTTTACCGAGAAGCACAGCAAAACCAGATCCTGTTTTCCCGGCAAACAAAGTCACCACCACGTCTAGCTTCCCGTCCTGGTTTAAATCGGCGGCGATGATGTTGAACGATCCCGCTAGGGATGCCCCTGGCACCGCCGGATTGAAGGCTCCATCTTCTTTCCCAGCCATTAGCCAGACGCCCATTTTGCCCCCTGCGGCAATATCAAGAGGCCATCGCCATTGAAGTCGCCTAACGCGAGATACTCAACCCCGGTGTCGCTAATCGAATAGCCGATGCCCGATTGAAAAGCGCCATCTCAGTTGCCTGTCGACACGACGATACCGTTTCCTACCGCTATAGCCAGATCGGTGTTTGTGTCTCCATTTAGATCGCCGGTGACGAACGAATAAAGATGTGTGGGTTATTGTGCCGATGTTCGGACCTGGCCGGAACGTGCCCTCCCCGTTGCCGAACTGAACCTCCATTGTCCCCGTGGCGAAGGGGTCGCCGGGGCGCACGGGCGGAGCGTAACTGCGCGGAGAGCGCAAGAGCCAAGGGTACGGCGAATTGGTAGTTACGGTTCACGGCATTCCACATTGCGGGAGTATAGCGAATGTGTGCGCGCTTATTGCGTGCTGACTACGCCGTCTGCTTGCGCTGAGTACGTCCGAATAGGATAAAAATTCACCCAGCCGAAGTCGGCGCCCGTGGCGCTAAAGGTGGTCCCTAACGCGAACGTGATGCCCCCTTCGCCCGTAGCCACCCAAGTATTAAAGCTTCTCGGCCCACCCACGCCCGCCCCCGTGTCGGCAGGGTAATCCATATCCACGGTGCCCGAACTCATCGCGGTCTCTTGACCGCTCGCGTTGAGCATTGCATTGACGTAGCCAAATGTGTAGTTAGCGCTAGGCGTCCTGGCAACACCTTCAATGATGGTGAACGGAATCGTTTGCGGAGATGAATTTATGGACACCGGGAAGCCCTGCCCTATGGCCCTCAGGATATATACCGTATAGAATGGACCGGCAATGCGCTCGAACAAAAGCGGAGTGACATACCCTGTGCTATTCCCACCCCGACCCACGAAATCCCAAAGATAAGTAAATGTCGTGGGCGACGCACCAGCCGGAAAAGATCCTCCCGTATAGATGTAAACTTGGCCGGTGTCGGCGTCAACGTTCGCTCGATGCGTAACCGTAGAGCCTTGAGTGACGGAGGGAGACGATTGCGCGAATGTCGTCCAGGGTATGACGAACATAAGGAGATGTAGGTAAGATCTCATTTGTCATCACCTCACAGAGAGAATAACGTTCCCAGCTTTCATCGACAAAGCCTAGCCGCCAATCCCCAATCCCTGTTCTAGCTTCCCCACAGGCCCACTTCAATCCAATGGACTGAACCGCGCCTATACTGAACCGCGCCTATAATGAGACATGTTAAAGCCCACAGAGAAGATTTGGCATAACGGCCGGTTGATCGATTGGAACGATGCCAAAATCCACGTTCTCGCTCACGTCACCAGCTACGGCAGCTCCGTATTCGAAGGCATCCGCTGCTATTCCACGCCTTCCGGGCCAGCCATCTTCCGGGTGCGCGAGCATGTCCGCCGTCTGCTCGATTCCGCCAAAATCTATCGCATCGAAGTGAAGTACACCCTCGACCAGCTTGCCGACGCTATGAGCGAATTGGTGCGCGTCAACAAGATGGATTCGTGCTACTTCCGTCCGCTGGTGCTGCGCGGCTATGGCGACGTCGGCGTGCTGCCTTTCGCGAATCCGGTGGAAACCTACATCGCCTGCTGGGAATGGGGCAAATATCTGGGTGAGGAAGCGCTCGCTGAAGGCGTGGATGTGTGCGTCTCCAGTTGGACCCGCATCGCACCCAATACCCTGCCCGCTCTCGCCAAAGCCGGCGCCAATTACATGAACTCGCAGCTCATCCGCATGGAGGCGCATTTGAACGGCTATGCCGAGGGCATCGCGCTCGACACTGCCGGTTATGTGAGCGAAGGGTCGGGAGAGAATATTTTTGTGGTTCGCGACGGTAAGATCTTAACTCCACCACTCGGGGCCTCCGTGCTGCCAGGCATTACGCGCGACTCCGTGATGCAGCTCGCCGAAGCGCTCGGTATTCCCGTAACCGAAACCCTGATCCCGCGCGAAATGCTCTACATCGCCGACGAAGTCTTCTTCTCCGGCACGGCCGCCGAGATCACGCCCATCCGCTCGGTGGATCATATTGTAGTCGGCAAGGGATCCCGCGGGCCGGTGGCGGAAAAACTACAAAAGGCTTTCTTCGATATCGTGCATGGCGACGCGCCGGACCGTTTTGCCTGGCTCACCCGTGTCACAAAAAACGAGCCCGTGACTGTTTGAGCCACGGGCTTTTCAAGCTTTTCCGGAAAAACCTCGGACTTAGCGGAAGGACGATCCGCAAGTGCGATTCCGACGGCCACCTCCCCCGAGATTAACCGCCGGAACCGCACTCGCGAGGGATCATGTACTCTGTTTTAGCAGGCGTTTTCGTTTTGCGCCAGCTTTATCTCATGCTGTTTTACTCCTTTTCAACAGCTTTTTTCGGCCAGAGAACTCTTGCACTTAGCTCCTGTGCGCCTGTGGGAAACTTGTGTATAAACCCGCGTCCAAACGAATTGTAATGGCCCAACTTGTAACGGCCCCAAAATGACACGTAGCGGAGTAGATGTTTCCTCCGGTGCTGCGGTGGAGGTCTCCTTCGACAGCGTCATCTCCATCGTCGATCACCTGATCCATCCCCCCAACGACGGCGTTTTCATCGCGCCCGGCTGGATCGATCTGCAAGTGAATGGTTTCGCTGGCGTGGATTACAATTCGCCGGCTTCCACTCACGAACAGATCGCGCAATCCATCAGCGCCATGTTCGCTTGCGGCGTAACGCGGTTCTTTCCTACCGTGATCACCGGTTCGCCGGAGAATATGACTGCCGCGCTGCGCAATCTCGCGAGCGCCAAGGATTCCGGCACTAACAGCCCCATCTTTCATGCCATGGAGGCTTTTCACCTGGAAGGTCCCTATATTTCTCCCGAGGACGGCCCCCGCGGCGCTCATCCTGCCCGCTGGGTGCGGCCGCCCGACATCAGCGAGCTCCAGCGATTCCAGGACGCAGCCAACGGCCACATTCGCCTGGTGACGCTTTCGCCAGAATGGCCGGAAGCTCCGCGCTTCATTGAAAAAATCGTCGAAAAGGGCGTTGTCGCCAGCATCGGCCATACCCGCGCTTCGGCTTCTCAGATCGCAGATGCAGTGAGTGCCGGCGCAACCCTTTCAACGCACCTCGGCAATGGAACCGATGCCCTGTTGCCCAAAACTTCCAATTACCTTTGGGAGCAACTTGCCGAAGACCGCCTCGCCGCCAGCTTTATCGTCGATGGCTTCCATCTTCCGCCAGCGTTCTTGAATGTTGCGCTGCGCGCCAAGGGTCTGGATCGCTCGATTCTGATCACCGACGCCGTCATGCCCGCAGGCTGCTCGCCCGGCCACTATCGGCTGGGCGAAGTCGACGTCGAATTGCACGCTGACCGAAGCGTGCGCCTGATGGGGAACTCCCGTCTGGCCGGCTCCGCGCTTCAGATGGACCAGGCAATTACAAATGTCATGCGAACCGCCGGGCTTAACCTGCGCGAAGCCCTGACGCTCTCCACACGGAATCCAGCCCGCGTGGGCCGCATCCCTTCACGCCAGCGCGGCCTCAACCCGGGCGACCGCGCCGATCTGGTCCGTTTCCGGCTGGCTGAACCGAGCGGCCAGATCGAAATCCTTGAAACATTCCTGAGCGGCCGGCGTATCTTCAACGCCGCTACCCCTCCTCAACCCCCAGCCCCTAGTCCCTAGTCCCTGTGGCAAAACCGGCTCCCTCACGGTCGCGGCTCTGCAACGGCTTGAAACCACTGAGCCGCGCACCTCAGTAAGCGGACCCCTCAGTCACCGGCATCCGGGTTCAACACCGCCACGTACTTCAAATTGCGATACAACTGACGGTAGTCCAGCCCAAAGCCGACCACAAAACGGTCCGGAATCTCAAAACAGCGGTAGTCCAGAGGAATCTGCACGATTCGCCGCGGCGTCCGATCCAGTAACGTGCATACCCCCAGCGATTTTGGCCCTCGCCCTGAAAGGTGCTGCAGCAGATAGCGGGTGGTGAATCCGGTGTCGATAATGTCCTCCACCAGCAGGACATGCTCGTCTTCAATGCTTTCGTCCAGGTCCTTGGAGATGCTCACCATGCCCGCCGTTGGGGAATTGCTGAAGCTGGAAATGCCCAGGAAATCCACCGTCACCGGCACCGTCAGTTCTCGCGCCAGCGCCGTCAAGAAGAATACCGATCCCTTGAGCACTCCTACCAATTTCAGACGCCCTCCGGCGTAGTCGGCGGAAATTTCGGCGCCTACCTGGCGAATTCGGGAATCGATTTCCTGCTCCGTGAAGAGGACGCGTTCAATACCCGCCATCTTCACTGCCCCAGTTGTTCCGGCAGGCGGTACTTCATCACCAGATCCTGTACGTCCTTCTGATAAAACACCTGGATGTTCACGTGCGGATAGATGGCCCGCAGCATTCGGATCTTGCGATTCTTTTTCGTCACGTTAGCCTGCTTCATAGTGGTGAGTTCCACGTACAGATCGAATTCAGGCAGGTAGAAATCTGGAGTAAATGCTTCACAAACCTTGCCGTCCTTGTCCCACTGCAATGGAAAACTACGGGGTTCATAGTCCCATGCGATGCGGTAGAAGTCCAGCAAATTGGCGAATACTTCTTCGCTTGGATGCCCGAAGGTTGCGCGGTTCAGGTGAACCCGATCCGGCGGGGCAATGCCATAGCGCGCCAGTTGAAGTCGGACTTGAAACTGTACTTTGGCGGCCGTCGCGGCGGAAATGGGACCGGTCTCCAACAGGCCTTGAAATCGAACCGCCGTTACCAGAAGATCAACCATGGCCTCCAGCGTCAGGGCCTGCTCGTTTCCAATAAGGTCATAAGCCGTTAACGGACTGGTTTTCTGCCCGAATCGCCGTTTACGCGTTTGGGATTGCGCCTCCGTCATCTTTCGGAGCTTGGTTTTAGACGCCGCGCGGCTGATCCCGCTCTCGGTCATCAGATGGTCCAGCCGCATCTTCTCCGGCGCCACGACATGAAATCGGAACACACCGGGTAAATCTCGCGCCAACACTTCAGCGCCGGCGAAACAGACCACCAGGTGGCGGTGATCCAAACCCAGAGTTGCCAGGAGGGAAACTGCAAGAGGCTGCCAGGCCCGTTCCGGAATCGGCTTTGGATCGCCGAGCTTTGGATCGCCGAGCTTGGGCTCGCCAAATTCACCCGCGATCAACTGGTCCAATGTGGATTCCGTAACCAGCTTGCTTTCCAACCGCTGTGCAGTCAGACGCGCCAGTTCCTCATGCAGGCATCCCGGTTCACCCGATACCGCGATGAAAGCCATTTAGTAGAATCGTAGCGCAGCGGCCTCGCCAACGCCCACTGGCGCACGCATTCATGCGTGCCGCGTTTACAATCGTGTGAACGCTTTAGGATCCGCAGACAATGTTCGCTCGGATAGCGAACCCAGCACGTTGAGAACTGCTGAGAACGTGCGCCACATCGAGCACACAAAACACTGGGACCAAAAGGTGAAACCTGCTGGAAGCGGACGCGTGAAAGCGGTGGGATTCATCACCCCTTGAAGCCTCAATCACGCACCTGCAAACAAAATCACCCGCGCCATTGTAGCCTGACCCAGTGAGGTTGATCCCAGGGGTCTACTGATTCCTACTACAGTCTTGGCGGTACCGGCCGATCAACAATTAGCGCCGGTCTAGCCGGATGTGTTATATAGATTACTATTGCGGCCTGGGAAGAATGTGCTTGACCCTGCCGCCAGTCTATTATAGATTCAGAGTTCTGAGATTTAATAGAGCGTTACAAGAATACGGATCACGATGACCCCTAGTCACCGCGCCCCGGCGTTGATCGCCGGCTTCGCCATCTCGGCGGCAATGCTTTTGAACGGTTGCGCCGCCAAACAGCAGCAAGCCTTTAGACTTTCCTTCCTTCCCTCCACCCCAGCCCCTATCGAGCCAAGCTTTGAAGCCCCCCCGAAATTTACGACGAACCTCTATCCCTCTGAAGCTCCAGACTTAGTCCAGCGAGCCTTAGCCCAGGCATCTCATCCGCCTGAGGCAGACGCGCGGGTAGCCCAGGCGCGCGAACATCTCGAAGCCGGCAAGCGTTATTACCAACTCGACCAGTTGGATGCCGCGCGGCGTGAGTTCGATGCGGCTCTGGATGTGCTTCTTTCAGCCCCCGAAACGCTCCCGAACAGGCCACGTTTGGAGAGTGAGCTGGATCAAATCGCCGATACCATTTACCACTACGATCTGGAGGGACTAGGGGCGGCCGCTAGCGATCAGCCGGAGGTGGTTTATGACAAATCGCCCATCGACAGCATTCTCGACATGACGTTCCCCACCGATCCCAACCTCCGTCCTAAGGTAAAGGAAGAGATCGAGGCCACCGTTTCCCAGCTCCCGCTCCAGGAGAACGACGCCGTTTTGAGCTACGTGCATTACTTCTCTACCGACCGTGGCCGGAAGGTCCTGGTCAATGGCCTGCGCCGCTCCGGACGTTACCGTCCGCTGGTCCAGCGCATTCTCGATGACGAAGGCGTGCCGCAGGAATTGATCTACCTGGCGCAGGTGGAATCCGGATTCCTGCCGCGCGCCCGGTCCAATAAGCAGGCAGTGGGGATGTGGCAATTCGCGCAGTTTCGGGGTCGTCAGTATGGCCTGATGCAGGGTCCGGGCACCGATGACCGGTTAGATCCGGAGAAAGCCACTCGCGCCGCCGCCAAGCACCTGCACGATCTTTACGCCATGTTCGGCGATTGGTATCTGGCGATGGCCGCCTATAACTGCGGTCCGGGCTGTGTGCAGCGCGCCGTGGAGCGTACCGGTTACGCGGATTTCTGGGAATTGCGCCGCCTGAACGTGCTTCCCAAAGAGACCGCGAATTACGTCCCGGTGATTTTGGCCGTCACCATCATGGCAAAAAATCCCAAAGACTACGATATTGAGAATCTGGACGCCGATCGTCCCGTGGAGTACGAAACCATGGATCTCGACAGTCCCACCAGCTTGGCGCTAATTGCCGACGCCGCGGATCGCCCGGTATCGGAGATTCAGGATCTGAACCCCGCTCTACTCAAGACGGCCGCGCCGGCCGGGTATCAGTTAAGGATTCCGAAAGGAACGCTGGCCACGGTGAAATCTGCCCTGGACATGGTGCCTGCCAATCGTCGTGCCGACTGGCGAATTCACCGCGTGGTGCCCGGTGAGACCCTGGCGGAGATTGCGCGCCGCTATTCCACGCCGGTCTCCACGCTCACCTCTGCTAACCAGCGCGCTGCTTTGGATAACCCGGTTGCCGGCGACCTGCTCGTGGTTCCCTCGGCTTCCCATCCCTCGCGCCTGGCCGCGCGCAGCGCCGTTTCCAATCCGCGTGCCAAGCTGTCGCACAAGGCCGTGGCCGCGCGCCGCAGCCCCGTGAATACGCCCGCGCGAAAGGTTCGCGCCAGCGCGTATCACACCGCAAGCCTGGCATCCAAGCACCGCGCTACCGCGAATTGACACTGCTTATTCCAGTCTCTTCATCCCTCGCGAAAAACCTCATTCGTCTCCTTTAAAAAGTAAGCACTTGGGTATTGCCTTCCAAAGAAAACGAGTTATTCTAGGGTGTGGTTAGCCCTATAGGAGGCACGAATAATGGTTGATAGCTTGCGCTTCACCGCGGACGACGACGACGATTTTGGATATGAAGAAGAACAAATCGATGTCACCACCGAAGTCGGCGAGTATGGTCCGGAGGATGAAGACGACGACGATTTGACAAAGCCGGTGTCTGAGCCGGTTCACACCACTCCCTCTGCGGTCCCTACTCCCATGTCCCCGGCTGGCGAGGCGCCTCCGCAAAAGAAACCCGTAAAGAAAGCGACCGCGAAATCTCCCGCCCAAACTCCAGCAAAGTCCGCCCCGGTGGTTAAGAAAGCGGTTGCCAAGAATGCGCCCGCGGCTTACAAAAAGACTGCGGTTTCCAAGAACGCCGCGCCTGCTGCCAAGAAAGCGCTGAAGAAAGTTGCGGTGAAGAAGACAGCGGCCAAGGCTGCCAAAAAAGCTCCCGCCAAGAAGAAAGCGCCCGCCAAGAAAGCTGTGAAGAAAGCCGCCAAGGCAGCCAAGAAGTCCGGGAAGAAAAAGAAGTAGCGTCTGCTCGCGAACCGGACCGTCGCCGCGCAAAATCAGCAGCGCTGCGGCGGTCCAAATCCGCTGCGGCGGTCCAAATCAGAAGCGCTGCGGCGGTCCAAATCCGCTGCGGCGGTCCAAATCAGAAGCGCTGCGGCGGTCCAAATCAGAAGCGCTGCGGTCCGATGTACCTGATTCTTAAGATTTTTCCTTGTTGATCACGGTCCTGCATCGCTCAAAAAGTTGCAGTAGCGCCTCGGCGTACTCTTCCGGCGTCTTGGATCCTTTGCCGCCAAAACCCGCTGCGCTTCCTCCCTTGCCGTAGCCCGTGGTCACGGCTACGAATTTCATCATCTCCAGCGCCACTTCATCGGTGTTGCGTGCGGGAGGAACAGCGTTCGAACTATCTTCTGGCATCGGTCATTCATCCTTAAGCTTGGAGTGGTCCGCCATAGCGGCAAATCTCTAGTGTAGTCGCTCCTGAGTGCCGTTCGTGGATTATTGTATTCTTCGCGCCGGGCCTCGCGCCTCGAGGCGCGTTTTTCGCGGCACCTGCTTGGTGGCCCTGCTGCGCAGCACTAGCCTGCTGCGCGGCACTAGAATAATCCTTTGCCCTCACCATGCTGGTTCAAGCCACACGCCTGATCAGGAAGATGCGCGGCGGCGCTCAGGCGCATTTGCTGGAATGCGACGACGGCCATTTCTACGTCGTCAAATTTCGCAATAATCCCCAGCATCGCCGCATTTTGATCAATGAATGGATGGCTTCTGTTTTCCTGAATTATTTGCAAATCTCCACCCCACCCTCCGCGATTGTCAGCCTCTCGGATGAATTTCTGGCGGCCAGTCCCGATATCCACATTCAACTCGGTTCGCGGCGTCAGGCGGTGGAACCTGGCTGGCACTTCGGATCGCGCTATCCGGGCGATCCCGGCAAAGTAATGGTGTACGACTTTCTTCCCGACACCCTGCTCGACAAGGTGGTCAATGCCGGAGAGTTTCTGGGAGTCCTGGCGTTTGATAAATGGATGAGCAACGCCGACGCTCGCCAGTCCATTTTCTATCGCGCGCGCTTGCGTCAATGGCCGCCGCCTGCGAGCGAGTCCGCGCCACGCACCGGATTTGTCGCATCCATGATGGACAACGGCTATGTGTTCGACGGCCCGCACTGGAAATTTCCCGATTCGCCCCTGCAGGGCCTCTACTTCCGGCCGAGCGTCTATGAAAAAGTTCGGGGCTGGGAGGACTTCGCTCCATGGCTGGATCGTGTGGTCTACTTCCCGGAAGACATCGTCGACTCGGCGCTGAAGCAGATTCCGCCCGAATGGATGGCCGAAGACGCCGACGCTCTGCAGGCCATGCTCGAAAAACTCATGTCGCGCCGGCGCCGCGTCCCCGACCTGATCGGCGATTCGCGCCGCGGCCGCATGAATCCCTTCCCGCAATGGAAGTAACGAAAATGCTACCATCAACCTGTCGCGGTTCACCGTCGCGATCACCTCGAATGGCGAATTTAAGCGAACCGGCACGTGTTTTTATCGTAGAAGACAACGACCCCGATGTGTTTCTGGTGGAGGAAGCGATGCGCTCGGTGGGCATCGCCGCCCGGATGCAGCGCTGCTATGACGGCGAAGAAGCCATCCATCTGCTTTCGCAAATCGGCGAATCCGCCTTGCCGCATGTGATCATCATCGACTTGAATCTTCCCAAAGTAACCGGCCTCCAGATTCTGAAGCATGTGCGGGCCTTGAAGCATTTGGATCGCGTTCCCGTGTTGATCCTTACGTCATCGCAATCCAAGAACGACCGCGCCCTGTCCCTGCAGCTCGGCGCGGATGCCTACATCCCCAAACCACCCACTTTGCCTGAGTTTCTTTCCGCGGTCGGTTCGGGCCTGCGCGCTTTGCTCGAACGGTCCGGCGCACAGGCTGGCGCGCGGCTGCTCCAATTCGAGCCGCCCTGCGTAAGCCTGCGGAGTCGCCGCCGCACCCAGAAAAACCGCATGCTCACGCATGCCGGCTCAGAAGCGTTCTGCAACCGACGGCGAATGCGCAGCCGGTTGCCCGGCTTTGGTCCGGCACGGCGCTCCACAGGCAGCCGCAGAAAAACGATCCTGGCATTATAGGGCGCGCGGTTTTCAAGCGCCTTCGCCCTCCTTGTGATACGGTGTAGGATTTGAAAGCGTTCCCTGCTGCGATGAAACCGAACCTGGATATTCTCAAACCGGAGATTGAACTTTACCTCGAAGGAGCGGGATTAGCGGTATTTTACGGCTACTCGCGTCCGCTTGAAACTGCGCCCGCGGTGTACTGGGATTGTGAACAGTATCCCGACTACCGGCTCTTCGTTCAATCCGCTCGTGCGGCCGGGGCCAAGCTCATCGTTTTTCATCAGCGCGAGTTTTTCTCCGAGCAGATCGATGAGGCCATCGAAAAACTGCACGCTTGCGAATTGCCCTCTCAGGACTCGCGCCACTTCGAGGAGCGGCTGAACGACCTGCGCGCCCACGAAGGGTCGGTGTGCGCCATCGAGCTGTCGTTCGATCACCAGGGCCGCGTCTACATGTTCGATCTGCACACCGAATGGTTCGACGAATTCTCCGAAATGCAGGACGACATTCTGCTTCTGGTCCCCGACCCGGACGAAGAGGACGACGACTCGCCCATCGGCGGCTATTTTTCGCGAAATTGACTGATGCAGCCGTCCCGCTGGCTCATCCCCTCCCCGGATCCCGACGCCGCGCGCAAGCTGGCCGCCGAACTCCGCATCCAACCCGTCACTGCCGGCGTCCTGATCAGCCGCGGATTCAGCGACCCAGCTTCAGCTCGCCGCTTCCTCGCCCCGGACCTGCGGGATCTGCACGATCCGCAATTGCTCACTGGCATGCCGGCCGCCGTTGCGCGCATCAAATCGGCTATCCAGGCGAAAGAGAAGATTCTGATCTATGGCGATTACGACGTCGACGGAACCGTGTCCGTAGTCATCCTCAAGAAAGCCATCGAGATGGCCGGCGGCGAAGCGAGCTTCCATGTTCCGCATCGTTTGAAGGATGGTTACGGGATGCGCTCCGACGTCATCCAGCGCGCCGCTGCCATGGGCACCGCACTGATCGTCAGCGTGGACACCGGCATTCGAGCTTCCGAAGTAGTGAAGGAAGCGCGGCAGCGCTCGATCGACGTGATCGTCACCGATCATCACCTGCCCGACGCCGAACTCCCGCCGGCTCTCGCGGTGCTGAATCCCAATCGCCGGGATTGCGCATATCCCGACAAGAACCTGTGCGGCGCTGGCGTTGCGTTCAAACTGGTTCACTCCTTGTTAGCCACCCTCAACTGGCCGGCCGAAAAGCTGGAACGCGTGATGAAGTCGTTCCTGAAACTGGTGGCCATTGCCACCGTGGCCGACGTGGTCCCGTTGGTGGGCGAGAATCGCGTGATCGTAAAGCATGGCCTGGATGGGCTGAATCGCGCCAAAAATCCCGGCCTGCGCGCCATTCTGGAGCTTTCCGGACTGCTGAACGGACGGCCGCCGAGCGCGCGCCAGGTGGCGTTCCAGATTGCTCCGCGCATCAATGCCGCCGGACGCATGGACGACGCTCAGAACGTGATTCGCATGTTCCTCACCGACGACCCCGAACAAGCCCGGCAGTTGGCCTCCCAGCTCCATTCACTCAATCAGGAGCGCCGCGACACCGAGGCGGAGATCGTTCGCCTGGTGCTTCAGGAATGCGTGGGCGCGCCCGTCACTGACGATCAAACCGTCCTGGTGTTTTCCGGGCTCAATTGGCATCGCGGCGTGGTGGGGATCGTGGCCAGCCGCTTAGTAGAGCGCTTCTGCCGTCCGGTGTTCGTGCTGAGTGTAGAAGACGGTCAGGCGCAAGGCTCTGGCCGCAGCATCGCACCGTTTCATTTGCTGGATGCGCTGGAATCCATGCCGGATCTGTTTACGCGCTTCGGCGGGCATCGCCAGGCCGCCGGAGTGAGTCTGCCGGCGGATTCCATTTCCGAATTTCGCCGCCGCTTGAATGTTTATGCCGCAACACGGCTGACGGCGGCCGATTTTCAGCCACAATTGGCCATCGACGCCGCGGTCAGTTTACGGGAGCTGACCACCGGGCCGGCGGTCGCAGAGTTGCTCTCCATGGCGCCCTTCGGATTCGGGAACCCTGCGCCGTTGCTTGCCATCCTGGGCGCCGAGGTGGCCGCACCGCCCGTCCTGATCAAACAGAAGCACCTGCGCGTTCAGTTGCGGCATGGCGGCCGCAGCCTTTTTCCGAAAGCCTGGAATTTCGCCGAACGCGCCGCCGATTTTACGCTGGGCGGAACTATCGATGCCGCGTTCTCGGTGGAGGACGACCCTTACGGCCAGGACCGCGAATTTACCAACTGGGCGGCGGTGCTGCGCGACGTCCGTCCCGCGCACTCGCCCCAGCAAACTGAAGCTGCCAATCAGTTGGCTATGGGTTCACCGTAAACGTAGCCGCCGGGCTGGTGCTGAAGCCCACAATCTGGGAACCGATCGTTAATTCCACCGGCTGCGGTCCGGTGGGCGCATTCGACGGCACCGTGAAGTTTATCTGTGTTACTCCCGCCAAACCTGGGGGAACGCCAATAAAATCGATGGTCGCGGGCGCTCCGCCGATGGTGAGCGACGCAGAAAGCACCGGTGTTGGCAAATTAGAAGCTGCAGTGCCACCTTTTGGCGTGGCTCCGGTAGCCAGCGCGGGAGTAACATCGCCTTCGCCGGTGACGAACATTACCAGGGTCTGGCCCCGGTCGCCGCTGGCGTAAGGAACCATGTTCCCGTGCGCATCCGTAAAGATTCCGGGCGCTGCCAGCGACACGTCGAAGAACCAGGTGGTCACTTGCCCATTGTTGTTGACGGCCAATAATGCGGGTCCCGCCGGCGTTTCGTAAGGAACTTGAATGTTCAACTGTCCCGAAGAGACGTAGTACAAAGGCGCGGCCACGCCGTCGATAGCAGCCGAAACGCCCGCCAGACTGAGCGGCAGAGGGAGTGCGGAAGCTTGTTGCACCGAAGGCGCCAGGTTGCTGCCAAACACCGACAGCACCATTCCGGGCGCGGCGACGTTCGCAAACGAAGCTCCGTTGGCAACCGCACCGATTGACAGGTTGGACGATCCGCCAATGGTGAAAACGATCGGCAGGTTCAGGTACTGCGGAAGCGTGTTTACGGATTGAAACGCCAGGTCCGCTAAATATACGCCGTTCGATAAGCCCACACCCGACGCCGTAATCGTCACCTGAGTGGGTCCGGTGCCCGAAAGCGGCGAGACCACCAGCCAACTGGTTTCGCGATTGGCAGGCAGCTCTACAAGACTCCAGGGCTGCCCCGGCGGCACGCTCACGTTCACTGTGGCGCTCGTCGCTCCCGACGAATTCGCCGCGCTTAAATCGAGCTCTTGGGAGGAGAGCGCCAGCGTACCCGGATTACTGGCCGCGCCCTGAAACAACACGGAACCGGCGGCCACTACTTTATTTCCGCTGGTATCGATTCCATCGATTTCGTATTGCAGCGTCTCGGGCGGAGTGATTCCGGTCCAGCAAATTTCCGCCTCCAGCGCTCCAAAAGGCGGCAGTCGCAACGATCCGAAAAAGTCCTGGATGTCGCTGGTGTAGTCCGTACCGCCGGCGGTGAAATGAGTGAATATTACGCCGAAACCGTTTTGTTCCTGGATATTGATCTGCTGGACGAACGGGCAATCTGCGGGAGCGCTGGGATCCAGGTCCACCGTGTCGGGAGAACTCGAGAGCGCCAGTGACGCCGAAGTTTGCCGTCCATAAAACGGCACCGATATCTGTTGCGACCAGTTGTTCCCATCGGCATCCACGCCGCTGAACCCGAGCACCAGCGTGGAAGGAACGCTGGCGATCTTGGCCCGTAGAGCGGCTTCGAGCGTTCCGTTACCGGCCAGCGCAGTGCTTCCAAAGAAGGATGAAATGGAGGACGAATAGTCGGTTCCTCCGAACGTAAAGCCGGTCAGCGTCGCGGCAACGCCCGCCGTTTCGGTGAGCGTCACCGTGAAGAACCAGCTATATCCGTCCGCATCCGCCTGCTGCTCATAAACCGGATTCGGCGCGAAGGAAGGAACCACAGCGGCCTTGGCAATCGGCAGTGTGACGTTCAGCGTGATAGATCCCGAAGCGCTATTCAAGCTCGAGCTGCCGGCGTAGATCGCAGTGATGATGTCGGACCCGACGCTGAGCTGGCTGCCATAAACCTGGATGCTGGCCGTGGCCGTATTGCCGGACCCAGCCAACGTGGCCGAACCGAGCGTCGTAGACCCTAAAACACCCGGAGATCCTAAAACAAATGATACCGATCCTGTTGGCGTCGGCGATCCATTTGCCGCGCTCACGGTAGCCGTCAAAGTCGTTATACCCGCTATGGTCACGCTGGAAGGATTCGCCGCCACGGTAACGGAAATGCCCGAGGCTGTGGGCGTGCTCCACTTGGTGATCAGATTCGTCGCGTCCACCGAACCCAGCCCGGTTACCAGGTCATATCCAGGGCCTGCGGAATATCCCATGAAGCCTCCGCTGCAGCCCGTTCCTCCGTCGCATGGCACGATGTTGTTGCCTTGCGTGATGTCGTGAAATGCCTGGGGGGTGGTCTGCGCCAGACGGTAAAGCGCAGGGTTGATATTGCCCAGACCCGGTTTGGATTGAATCCCCTTCGAGACCAGATACTGGTTCAACAACACCAGCATGCCCGCAAACACTGGCGTCGCAACCGATGTGCCGCCCTCGTAGGAAACCTGGCCGTCGTTGGTAAATATCAAATACGGATCGTGCTGTGCCGCGGACGCCAGTGCGACATCGGGCACATCGCGTGCGCCATCGTTCGGCACACCGGGACCGCTCTGCCATCCCGGCTTCGAAAACAGAGTGCTCGGTCCGCCCGTGCTGCCCGCAATGGTGCCCACCACCGCGGTTTCGTTCCAGGCCACCTCCGGAATATAGGAGAGCGCCGAAGCGTAATTCGTGCCGTTGGTGAAGTTCCAGTAACTGCCGTCGCCCTCGTTAAACATGGTGCCGCCCACGGCCGTCACTTCGGGAAGCGTCGCGGGATAGTTCACCGACAATCCTTGCGTGGCTACGGCAGGCATTCCCGAGTTGGTCCGATCGCAGGCCGCCGACGCCTGATCGCCCGACGAGACCACCCACGTGATCCCTTGCGCGTTGGCTTGTTGCGCCAAGGCTTCGGTGATTTCCGGCGCAAAGCCCGACGCGTCAGCCTCACAGAACGCGAAGCTGGCGCTCAGCACGGGTGCATAGTTCTGATCGATGGCATACTGCGCGGCGACAAACGGGTCGTCCCCTTGCACGAAAACGATGCTCGCGTTGGGAGCCACCGCACCCACCCACTCCAGATCGATGTCGGCTTCCGCCTGCGCCCCGGTGATCCCTTCCTTACTTCCGTAAAACACGGATGTGGCCTGCAGCGCAGGCAGGCCGGTCTGCTTGCGGAAGGCCTGGAGATCGTCCAGATACACTTGGCTTGCCCCCACCACAGCCACGGTCTGCCCGGTTCCGTCGATGCCCTGGCCATAGAGCGGATTCAGATCGTAGATCGTCGCGATGTCGCCAGGCGCTAAAGCGTGCGGCACCGGATTACTGCCCGGCGGATTATACTTGGGACGCGGCGCAGGCCGCCAGCGGAAATCGTCCAGCCCTCGAAAACCCAATACCAAAGGCGCCAGAGCGGCCGGAACCGATGGGTCCTTCGCGATGGAGAAGTGCGTCTCGCCGTTCACTTCATAGCGATGAATTTCGGTATCGAGCGCCTGTTCCACCTGAGCCGCCGTTCCGCTGAAGATGATCCAGTTTCGGCCCCGTGCCGTGTCTTCGATAGTGAACCCTTGGGATTTGAGCCAGGCGGTGACTCGTGCAATGTCGCTGGCGCTGGCGCCAAAGCGCTGCCCGAATTCCTCCGGCGCCAGCCACTCGTGATAATTTGCTGACGCCGGATCCTGCAGTTCCTCGAGCAACCCGTTCAGGGCGCCCTGCTGCGCCGCAGTTCTGCGTAAACCCAGAGTGACGAAACCGATCTTCGCCGACGGGTCCAGCCGGCCCAGGTCCCGCGCACCTGAAATGCGCGGAGAAACTATCCCCGGCAGCAAAACTTCCCGCCGATCCTGTTGCGCCAGCAGCGGAAGCGATACCAAAGAAGACATCACGAGCGTTAGGGTCCGTTTGCGAGTCATGACTTTCCCATCCCTATCGACGAAGAACAACCGGAGTTTAAGGTTTTTCTACCTGCCGGCAGCCGCAAAAGCTTCAAACAGCTTTCGATCCTCAGCGCTCGCGAAGATACGATCTTCCGGGTGCCATTGCACAGCTACCGCAAACGCCGCATCGGCAATCTCAATAGCCTCGACGACATCATCATCGGCTCTGGCGGTCACAATCAGTCCGTCTCCCAACAGCCCCACCGCTTGATGATGCCGCGAGTTCACCCCGTGCCTGCCTTCGCCCATAATGCGGGCCAGGCGCGTCTCAGGCGAGACGCCGATTTCGTGCGCCACGGGATGCTTGCCTGGCTCCGCATTTTTCGGCCGCTGGCGATGCACTGCCGTGGAGGGCAAGTGCTGGATCAATGTGCCGCCGAAGACTACGTTGAACATCTGCAATCCGCGGCAGATCGCGAGCACCGGAAGATCGGCAGCCAGCGCTTCTTGAAGCAGATGCATCTCGCGTTCATCGCGCACATCGTCCACTTCATCGCTGCCGGAGTTGTTTTGGCCGTAGCGCGCCGGGTTAATGTCGCTGCCGCCGGTAAGCAGCAGGCCATCGAGCAGCCCATCAGGTGACGCGAGTGAATCCGGATTGAGCGCCGCATCAATCCCCACCTCTCGAAGCGCGGTAAGGTAAGGACCAAGCCTTGCTTCGTTCCCGAACGTGACGGCAACGCGCATGGTGTTACGCAGCCGCCAGCGCTTCGCCGAACTTGCCCAGGAACATCTTCACGCAATCCTGGTTCGCCATCGGCCCCATCACTCCGATGCGGAAGATCTTCCCGGCCAGTGGACCGAAGCCGCCCGCGATCTCGATCGCGCTCTTTTCGAGTAAATGCTTGCGCACTTTCGCATCGTCTACGCCATCCGGCACGCGGGGTGTGTTCAGGTGCGGGATCCGGTAGCCTTCAGCCACGTGCATCTTCAATCCCAAGGTTTCGAAGCCTGCCATCAGCGCCTGATGCGCCCGGGAGTGCCGCGCAAACCGCTGCTCCAAGCCTTCTTCGTGGATCAAGCGTAGCGACTCATGAAGCGCATAAAACATGGTCGCCGAGGCCGTGTGATGATACTTGTGCCCGTCAAAATATTCGCCCAGCAGCCGCAAATCCAGATACCATTCGGGGACCGGACTCTTGCGCGCATTCAAACGCTCCACAGCGCGCGGCGAGGCGGTGAAGGGCGCCAGACCCGGCGGGCAGCTTAAACCTTTCTGCGAGCAACTGTAGGCGATGTCGATGCCCATTTCATCCACCAGAACAGGCGCGGCGCCCAGCGACGTTACGCAATCGGCAATGGTGAGTGCGTCCACCTGGCGCGCCGCTTTGACGACGGGCCGCGGGTCCTGCAATGCGCCGGTGGAAGTTTCAGCGTGCACAAATGCCACTACTGCAGGTTTCTCGCGCTGCACAAACTCCGCCACTTCCTGGTAACCGAAAATCTCGCCCCACGGCTTCTCGAGCATGGCCACGCGCGCGCCTTGCCGCCGCCCCATCTCGGCCATGCGGCTTCCGAAGAACCCACAACCCAGCACGGCGAACTTCGAATCCGGTTCCACGAAATTGGCAATGGCGGTCTCCATGCCGGACGAACCAGTGCCCGAAATGGCCCAGGTAAGCGGGTTGCGCGTTCCGAACGCCGCGCGCAGCATTTCGCGTACCTGGTCCAAAACGCCAATGAAATATGGGTCCAAATGGCCCACCAGGGGCTTCGCCAGCGCTTCGTACACGCTCGCTTCCACCATGGTCGGCCCCGGGCCAAACAGAAGCCGCCGGGGAGGCTGCAGCGCCGAAAATTGCATATGTGAATTAGCTTAACAATTAGCGCCAGTGGTCCACTCGACGCCCAACGCCGGACGACGATCCGGTGTTTCGTTACCTCTTCCGAATCGACGAGCACTCTTATGAGCCGTGACCGTGAGGGAGCGGTTTACGGCTTTTTTCCGAATTCCCGTCCGGCCATTCGTCGCTATAGTGAAGGAGAAATCATGACGCAGTATTTGGTGGCTATTTACCACCCCAACCGGCCTGCTACCGGAAAGCAGCGCGAGGTCGCTGCG
>Ga0181525_10001406_pt1 | contig 20502 bp, 23 predicted proteins | sample PEATcosm2014_Bin_48_FD_121100 | JGI IMG/M metagenome (GOLD analysis project Ga0181525, IMG submission 121100) | Peatland microbial communities from MTU Mesocosm Facility, Houghton, MI, USA - PEATcosm2014_Bin06_10_metaG | ecosystem: Environmental > Terrestrial > Soil > Wetlands > Peat | place...
CAGTTTTTGAAAATCGCTCCGGGCGGCTTCGCGTTGCGCCGGTGGGACCAGATCGGTCAGCGCATTTTTGCCGACCAACTGGTCGCGCGTCATGCCGTGCAGCACGCACGCGGCGAAATTCACGTCCAGCACCGTGCCGTCCAGATCCTCCACCAGGATGGCGTCGGGTGAATTGTCAAACAGGTCGCGGAAACGCCGCTCGCTTTCGCGCAATTGTTCCCGGGATTGGAGGCGTTCGAGCGCGCCGCTGCACTGCTCGGCGAGCGTCTGAAGCATGACCAAATCGCTGTGCGAGTAGGAACCGGGCCGGTGGTTTTGAACCAAAATCAGGCCGATGACGCGCTCGCCTTTGCGAACGGGCGCGAGCATGGTGGCGGCGGCGTATTCGTCGGTTTCGCCGGCGGTCAGCAATTCCGCGCCTTTTTCGATCACGCGCCGGATGAGTGCGTTGGCGGTCTTGGGCTGCGGTGCCGGCGGGATTTCCACCCGCCGCTGCTCGACGGTTGTAATATTCAAAAGCGACCTGACTTCATCGCGCCCGGCGTCATACAGGTCCAGCGCAAAATCGGCCCACTTGAAAAGATCGTCAGCCGCTTCGCAAATAATCATCGCCGCCTCTGTCACCGTGGTCGCCGAACTCAAACGATGGCTCAACTTGGAAAAAACGGTGTTGCGATGTTCGATACGCAGTCGTTCCGTCACGTCCACCGCCATGGTCAGCGCGGCGAAACGGTCGTGAAAGACCATCGGCGTCCAGACCACTTCGACATCAATCAGGCTGCCATTTTTGCGGCGATGCCGCCAGACGAGTCCCTGGCCGGCTGCGTCCGGGACGGCGCTCCTGTTCTGGCCGTCCTTTTCCGGCGGGCGGATGTCTGAAATGGTCATCGCCAGAAATTCCTTGCGCGAATAGCCGTAATGCTGGATGGCCGCCTCGTTGACTTCCAAAAACGCCAGCGTCTCCAGGTCGAACACCCACACCGGGTTTGGATTATTGTGGAAGAGCAGGCGGTATTGCCGCTCGCTGTCGCGCAATTCCTCCTCCGCGCGCCAGCGCTCCGTCACATCCCGCAAATTGGCCACGATGCCGTTGATTTCAGGGTCGGCCAGCCGGTTGTTGCCGACGAGTTCCAGCCGACGCCATTCACCGGCCCGGCTTTTGAAGCGCAACTGGATTTTGACCGTGCGTTCCGGATGATCCAGCGCGAGTTGAAACGCCTCGTGCGCGCGCGGCAAATCCTCGTCATGAACCAGCGCGAACGCGTTTTGGGAGTGCATTTCCTCCGGCTTGTAGCCCAGCACATTCTTGACCGATGAGCTGATGAAAGCCACGTTGCCTTCGCGGTTGATGATGCAAAGGATGTCGAGCGAATTCTCCGTGAGCGCGCGGAAATACTTTTCGCGCCGCGCCAGCTCCTGCTCCGCCTCCCGCAGCTTCGCGCGTTCCGCAGCTTCCTTCACGGCGCGGCGCACGGCGGACGCCAGCCGCTCCGGTTGTTGCTTGAGGATGTAATCCGTCGCGCCCGCCTTGAGGCTGTCAATCGCCGCCTGCTCGCCAATCGTGCCCGAAACCAGGATGAACGGCGTGTGCGGCTGCCGCTTCCGCGCCATGGCCAGCGCCTCCAGGCCCGTGAACGACGGCAGGTGATAATCCGAGATGATGACGTCGAATGTGTCCGACTCCAGTTGCTGTTGATAGGACGCGCGGTCGCCGACGCGCGTGATTTCGGCTTCGAGATGATCCTGTTCCAACATCACACGGACCAACTCGGCAAAATCCGGTTCGTCTTCCAAATGCAAAATTTGCAATTGCTTGTTCATTCCATAACCCAAATCCCGCCAACACCGCCCGCCGCCTTCTAAGGAACTACCAATTGCCCCCAAAGTAAAGCGTGATGAATGGTAAACCGCTTTCGCCGTTGACATTTGCCCCCGTTCGTCCAAACTGGCCGACCTTTTGAACAAAACGACCAATTGATTTATGCCGAACACGAAGTCAGCCGAACGCCGCATGCGCGGCAATGAGCGCAAGCACCAGCACAATCGCGCCGTCAAATCCAGCCTGCGCGGCGTGGAAAAAGATTATCGCGCGTTGCTCGCCGCCGGCAAAAAGGACGATGCGGCCAAGGCGCTGCCCGGCGTCCATTCCTCCTACGACAAGGCTGTCAAATCCAAGGTCATCTCCCGCGCCACCGCCAACCGCAAGAAATCGCGCCTCGCCGTCGCGCTTGGCCGTCTGAAGTAATTTCCGTTACGCCTCGTCGTCGTCCTCGTCCTCGTAATCGTTCATTCGAGGATGAGGGACGATTACGATTTCACCGGCGGAAACAAATCTGATTTCGCCAGCCCCCATTTCGCCAGCCGAAACTTCAATCCCACGTTCAGGCAGCCGAAGCCGTATTTCACGCTGCGCTGGAAATTGATGGACGACGCCTCCTTGAAATACTTCGTCGGGCAGCTCACCTCGCCAATCGTGAACCCGTGCCACAAAATCTGCGCGAGCATCTGGTTGTCAAAAACGAAATCGTCGGAATTCCTCAATAGGTTCGGGGCGAGCGTCTCCAGCAGTTCCCGCGAGAACGCCCGGTAGCCGGTGTGATATTCCGACAGCTTCGCGCCAAGCAAAGCGTTTTCCGCCGCCGTCAAAAACCGGTTCGCCACGTATTTCCAGACCGGCATTCCGCCGCGCAGCGAGTAGCCGCCCAGAATGCGGCTGCCCAGCACGCACGGATGCACCCCGTTGGCGATGATGGACGCCATCGCCGGAATCAGCTTGGGCGTGTATTGATAATCCGGGTGCAGCATGATGACGATGTCCGCGCCCGCGTCGAGTGCCAGCCGGTAACAGGTTTTCTGGTTGCCGCCGTAACCGATGTTTTTTTCGTGGACGTGCACCCGCACGCCCAGCAGCGACGACGCCACCGCCACCGTGTTGTCCCGGCTGCGGTCGTCCACCAGGATGATTTCATCCACGATGCCCTGTTCGTGGACTTCATCCACGGTCTTGGTGACGGTCTGCGCCGCGTTGTAAGCGGGCATCACCACGACGATTTTCTTTTTGAAATACATTGGCTCCTGAAGCTCCGGCCTATCCTGCCGGAATCATGGCTTGGCTTGAAGTAAAAAGATTCCGCGCCGATACAGATTTCTAAATAATCCCCAGCTCCTTCAGTGCCGCGCCAGCGCCGGACAAATTCTCCGGCTTCATCTCCGTATAATTGCGCGATAAAATAATTCCCTGCGCGCCGCCCTTGAACACCGCCTTCACCGCCAGCCCGACGCTCTCCGGCGTGCAATGGCTTTCACCCGCGCTCACCGGCACGTCAATATCCACGCCCGGCCAGACTTGCACCGGATGGCCGGACACGCTTTCCACCGCGCGGCGCACTTCGCGCTCCACGTAATCCGCCGAGAAACCCGTCGCGGCCAGCTTGTCGTAAGGCGCTTCGTTCGGATAACCCAGCTCCCGATAAAGCACGTCCAGCGCGACTTCGGGCGGCAGGTCGCCGAAGACCGACCCGCGCGCGTTCTTGACGAAAGCCACGAACCGTCCGCCGGCGACGTTGTTATAAACCGCGGGCCGGATGAAATCCGCAAAACCGGCCAAGTCGGCGTAGTTTTCTTCCGCGCGGTGTAACGGGTTGAACGAAATGTTCTGCCAGCCATGCCAGCCGACTTGCAGCGCGGGATTGATGGACTTGACCTTCTGGTAAATCGCCGACTGAAACTCGTGCCGGCTCGTCACCCAGAGATTTTCCCACGCCAGCGCTTCGGGATAATTCAGCAGCAACCGCCAGAACGCGCTGAAATAGCCGTCGCGCGGACGCTGCCCGGCGCGGCTGGTGCGCGTGAACTTCTCCATCTCGTCAAACCCAAGGCGGGCGCGCGCCACGTCAATGCCGCGGTCGCGTCCCTTTTTCACACAGAATTCGCAGAAGCAGGTCGTCAGCCCCGGATCCTCGCCGCTGCTCTGCGAGATGCCGAGCGTGTTGAGAAATCCGCTCTGGCGTTCCGAACCCCACATGATGCCGCCGATGTCGTAGGAGCGTGCGTAATCCTCCACCAAGCCCAGCGTGAAATTCTGGTAGTAGGGATTGTTGAAGCACGGCCCGCCCGGACGCTTGCTCACGGGACGGCCATGATGATCCACCTCGTAAAACGCCTGCCGGTGCGGCACGGCGGCGGGCAGGGCGTTGTCTTCCAGCAAAAAGGGAAACACCCGGATGCCGTGCTTGCGTGCGACAGGGATGACCCGCGCCAGCACGTCCACGTCGCCAAACTCCGGCGCGCGCAGGTCCGCAAAATCCTGCTGCGCGTCCTTGTAAAACTCCATGTGCGGCGTCGCATAATTGCCGCCGTGAAATCCCGCCGACCGTTCCAGTCCGGCCCGGCTCGGCTCGTGGGTGTAAATGAACGGAAACAGCGCGTTCACCCCGGCGCGGTTCCGCATATCGTCGAACATCGCGTCCAAATCTCCCGTTGCGAGCGGGGCCACGCTGATGGGGATGGCGACCATGGTGGATGATTTGGGCGAGGAGCTGGTCGGGGCAGGCTGGCCTTGCAACGATTGGATTCCGGTAATTGCCGCGCCGGTGCCCACGACACCGAGCTTGATGAAATGACGTCGGTTCATGCCGCAAGTATCCCGCGCCGCGTGCCGGACTCAAGCGCCAACTCGCCGGGCTGGGAGAATTATCAATGGTCGGAAGCACCTCGCCCCGGTCTTCCCCAGCGCGGGAGAAGCTTTTGCGCCATTTGTGTTCTGTTGCGGCAATTCCGTTTCACTTGATTCGCGGCTGATATCGCAAGTGTCCGGCAAATGCCGTGTGCGGATTTTGAAGGGGATAGCGGATGATTCTCATGCTCTATGGGGTGAAGACCCCATAGAAACCGTGCAGGGGAGTGTTACCTTGAACCGTTAGTAAACAACAATCATCCACCAGAACAATAAATAGTATGACAACATTACAAAACGATAAATGCCCGGATAAGGCGACAAAAACCGGCACGGTGCGCATGGGTCGCGAAGTTTCAAGCAAAAAGGCATCCTGCTGTGATTCTGAAAAGGACACTGAATGTGCGGACAAGAAAGAGAAGACCCGCAAGAACGAGGCAAGCTCCCTGGTTTGACGGACATCCGTTGACAATTTATCTTCCGGGTGGCCATCTCTCGGCCATCAGGGAGGCCATCAAAACCGGATAAGCGGGTGGTTTTCCCCGGACGGCGGCTGGAATGATTTATGAAAAGTAAAAATATGCGGACGCTGCTGGCTCTGACGGTCGTGGGCATGACTGTCGGTTGGAATATTTCGGGACAGATCACTCCGTCAAAACCTGTCCCTTCGCAAATCCCGCCTTCGCCGGCACCCGGTCCCTCGCCACAACCTGCGCCATCGCCGGCACCCGGCCCAACGCCACAGCCAACTCCTTCACAACCCGTGCCGTCACAGCCTGTGCCGTCGCAGCCCGTCCCATCACCTGAACCCGGACAATCTGTCCCCATTCAGCCGAATTTCACCAATAGTCCGCCCGCGTTCAACAATCATTAGCCTTAAGGCCGGACTGGCGAGCGGAATAATATGCTTCACTGGCTGCATTCCTTGTTGCCCCACATCCCGCACTACGGAGATGTGCTCGTTTTCATCGTGGCGTTTTTGAACAACATCGGTTTTCCGCTGGCGGGTGAGACGATTCTATTGGGCGCCAGTTTCATGCTGGGGAAAACTGCGGATTCGCTGTGGCAGCCGGTGGCCGCAGGAACGGCGGCTGGGCCAGGATCGCCTGGAAAAAATCCGCTGGCTCCATCTCACGCACGAAAGGTTGAAGTGGCCGGAGCGTTTTTTCAACCGTCACGGCGCGAAGGCGGTTTTCATCGCGCGGTTCATCGCCTTGTTTCCGCCCGTCGCGGCCAACCTGCTGGCCACATGGCAAGGATGCCGTGGCGCACTTTTCTTTTTTACAACCTCAACGGGTTGGCGGCTTGCGCCACCACCTACATCCTAATCGGATATTTTTTCGGGAAGGAATGGAAATGGCTTGTGGCGCGGCTGGGTTCCACGGCGCTTTACCTGATTCTCGCGGGGATGCGCTCATGGTTCTGGGCGTGATTTACAGAAAATCCCTGTCCGTGCTTTTGGCGCGGCATTTTTCCAGGGAACGCCGTCGGCAAGGACGGCCTGCTGCCACGGTGAAGTTTTATCCGCAAATTTCGCAGATGACGCAGGTGGGCGAAAAGAAATCTGTGCAATCAGCGTAATCTGCGGATATACCCCCGCCAGCCGCAATTAGAATGTGCAGCGCCGTTCCCGCGCACGCTGGATACTAGCCGGGGATGAAATTCCCGGTGATGATGCCACCAATGCGTAATGTTTCATTTTTTTATGAAAATGCTTGACCGGAATTCGCAAGTCCGGTTTTATGGCCGTGGAAAGGGAGAATTAAAAAGCAGCATTTAATGTTAAATCGCACTGTTATGCGCAACATCATTCCAATCATAATTGTCGCCGCGGCAATGGTCGTGGGATGCCAAACGTCCAAGCAAGCCGGCAAAACAACGGCTGCCGGTGCCACGACATCCACCAATGGCGTTGCAGGCGCCAGTGCCGCGGCCGCCGCCCCGGTCCCAGCCGGTCCCAATACCCCGGATCAGACCCTGGCGGAAAACAAAAAGCTGGGCAACCTCGCTGGTGCCTTCCTTGGCATTCTATACGTTGCGGCTCTAAAGCGCCCGTGACCGTCCGCTTGGTGCCGTGGCGATTTGGCGGTTGGAAATGCCCGCCATGTCTGCGGTCTATTTCCCGGAGCGGTTTAGGAATGGGCGTGTTGTGCCTTGACCGCTCATCGCCGCTTGACAAATCGCATTTGGAGGACAAATTGCAGGCATGACAAACAATCTTTTCATCCGTTGTTCAATGCTGCTCGCCACCGTTCTTCTGGCTTTTGGCCTCGTGACGCGGGTGCAGGCTCAACCCGCCGGCAACTTCACACTGCTGGATGATGCCTACGCGACCCTCGCCCAGGCTGACCACGATTACAAGGGGCATCGCGTCAAGGCGATGAAGCAAATCGAAGCGGCGCTCGGTGAAATCGGCGCGAAAGTCAGCGGGAAGGGAAAGAGGCATGAACCGCAGGGCACTTCCGACGCGCAGTTAAGGGCTGCGCGGGATATGCTCCAGCAGGCCACCGGACTTTCCGGCAAAGCCGCCAGACACGTCAACAGAGCCATCACCGAGATTAACGTCGCGCTGTCCATAAAATGACCAACGGCTGAATTTCAAACCCGCCATCATATCGCTGGCGCTGGTGATTGGATTCGGCCTTGTCTTGCATTAAGCGGGCGGGTGCTTGAAGACTTTCATCAATACAGTTTGCCGCTAATAACCACAGGGCATTAAGCTGCGCCTGTTCTGGCGAGTTCCCTCATCGAAGCGTTTGTCGTCTCCATTGCGGTGAAAATGGAGAGGCCTTCAATGATTTTTACGCCAAGCTCGTTGAGCCGGTGCAATATATTCAGTCTTTCCTGCAAAACATCCCGACGGGCAACCGCGTTGCCGGGTTCATTGAGCAGGACATGCCATCGCGCTAGAAGTTCTTTGGTTTCCATAGAATGACGGTAAGAATGGGTTTGATTTGCGCGCCTGTTTTCAGCCGCAGTCGGCGAAGAGTTCCTTGATGGACTTTTCGACCATCTCACGGGTTTCGCCGGTGCGCTTCTGGATGCGGCCAATGATTTCATCCGACCTGCCCTCGGCGTATTGGAGGTCGTCATCCGTGAGCTTGGCCCATTTCTGTTTGAGCATGCCCTTGGCGATATTCCAATCTCCTTTGATTTCAAGTTTTGTCATAATGTTTCAGAACGAAAACCTATCAGTGCTCGTCCTTCCCGTCCTTTCCCTGCTTGTCGTCACGCCTCGGCTGGACATGTCCATTGCGATCCGTCCGGTAACGGTCGTTGCGGACGGCATGGGCGCGCCAATCCGCGTGGCCGCCTTCCCATCCATGGAAACGATCCAGCCGGAACGGTTCGCAGAACAGCCAGACGTTGCCGGGTCCCAGATAGTAATATTGGTCGCCCACGAGGCCGACGTATTCGTAGCCATCCCAGGCGTAACTGTCAGGAACCATTTCCACCGCTGGCGCGCCGACGACCACCACGGGTTGCGGAGCCACATACACCGGTGCCGGGGCCACAACCACGAATGGCCGAAATGCCACCCGCCCACCTGGTTCAACGACACAGCCGGACACAAATCCCACCGCCGCCATTGACAGGATAATTATACGCAGGCATTTTGTTTTCATTGGTAGATCAATTTCTTTCTTTTAATTCTCCGATGACGGTAAGACGGAGGAGGCGTTTATACAATGGGGTGAACACCCCATGGCAGGGAGCTGTCCGATCGGGCAATCATGCCCTGTGAAGACATTTAAGCTGATTTGCCTGACAATCAAACAACTGATAAAAGAGGTCCGACTCCTTCCCCAGACCTTCATGAATATCGTCAGGCAAAGGCAAGAGCAGACGGTCCGGAACAAACTTGAAGTCGAGCGGCTTGATAGGATTCGCAACCCGTTTAAGTATCGCGGGAAGTAAATAAGCCGTGGTTCAAATTTCCCATCTTTGCGCCATGGCACCTTTGCGTTAAATTCCGGTCATGCAACTCGACAAGCTCACTTTGAAATCGCAGGAGGCGTTGCAGGAAGCGCAACGGCTCGCGCGGGAACATACGCATCAGGAAATGGACGGCGAGCATCTGTTGCTCGCGCTGCTCGGCCAGGCGGAGAGCCTCGTGCCGGAATTGCTGGCACGCATCGGCGTGCCGCCCGCCCAGCTCCAGCCGGATTTGGAAAAGGAACTCGCCCGCCGGCACAAAATTCAAGGCGGCAACGATCCCTACGCCGGGCGCGATCTGCAAAAGGCGCTCGACGCCGCGCAATCCGAGGCGGGCAAACTCAAGGACGATTACGTCAGCACCGAACATCTGCTGCTCGGCCTGCTGGACGAGGCCAGCCCGTCGCTCAAGAAAATTTTCGCCGCGCACGGCCTCAAGCGCGACGCCGTGCTCAAGGCACTCGCGGAATTGCGCGGCAACCAGCGCGTGACCGACCAACAGCCGGAGGGGAAATTCCAGGCGCTCGAAAAATACGGTCGCGATCTTACGGCGCTAGCACGGCAGGGGAAGATTGATCCGGTCATCGGACGCGACGAGGAAATCCGACGCGTCATGCAGGTGCTGACGCGGCGCACGAAGAATAATCCCGTGCTCATCGGCGAACCGGGCGTGGGCAAGACCGCCATCGCCGAGGGTCTGGCGCGGCGCATCGTGAGCGGTGACGTCCCCGAATCGCTGAAAAACAAACGGCTCGTGGCGATGGATTTGAGCGCGATGATCGCGGGCGCGAAGTATCGCGGCGAATTTGAGGACCGGCTCAAGGCGTTCCTCAAGGAGATCACGGCGAGCGAGGGAAAAATCATTTTGTTCATTGACGAGCTGCACACCATCGTCGGCGCGGGCGCGGCGGAAGGCGCGACGGATGCGGCGAACATCATGAAGCCGCAGCTTGCGCGCGGCGAGTTGCGCTGCGTGGGCGCGACGACGCTGGATGAATATCGCAAGCACATCGAAAAAGATCCGGCTCTCGAACGCCGCTTCCAGCCGGTGCAAGTGAACGAGCCAACGGTCGAGGCGACCATCGCGATTCTGCGCGGGCTGAAGGAGCGCTACGAAGTGCATCACGGCGTGCGCATCCAGGATTCCGCGCTGGTCGCGGCGGCCACGTTGTCGCACCGCTACATCACGGATCGTTTTTTGCCGGACAAGGCGATTGATCTCGTGGATGAGGCAGCCTCGCGCATCAAGATGGAGCTGGATTCCAAGCCGACGGAACTGGACCAACTTGACCGGCAGATTTTGCAACTGGAAATCGAGCGCACGTCGCTCGCAAAGGAAAAAGATTCGGCCAGCAAGGAACGGCTCAAGCTGATTGACAAACAGGTCGCCAATTTAAAAGACAAATCCAAGGCGCTCACGGCGCAATGGCAGAATGAAAAGACCGCCGTCAACGCGGTGAGCATTGTGCAGTCGCAGTTGGAGCAGGCCAAGATTGAATTGGAAAAGGCGCAGCGCGCGGGCGACTTGTCAAAATCGGCGGAGGTGCAATACGGCAAGATTCCCGATTTGGAAAAGAAGCTCGCGAAAATGGAAAGCGCCGCTGACGCTTCGCCTTCGGTGAAAGGCGGGAATGCCCGCCCCACTTTGCTCCGCCAAGAGGTGACGGACGAGGACATCGCGAAAGTCGTCGCCGCATGGACGCACATCCCAGTGTCGCGGATGCTCGAAGGCGAGCGCGAGAAGCTGCTCAAGATGGAGGAGCGTTTGCAGTTGCGCATCATCGGACAGAAGCAGGCGATCACCGCCGTGTCCAACGCCGTGCGCCGTTCGCGGAGCGGACTGCAAGACCCGAACCGTCCAATTGGCTCATTCATTTTCCTTGGCCCGACCGGCGTGGGCAAGACCGAGACCGCCCGCGCGCTGGCGGAATTTCTCTTTGACGACGAAAGCGCGATGATTCGCATAGACATGAGCGAATACATGGAGAAACACACCGTCGCGCGGCTCATCGGCGCGCCGCCGGGCTATGTCGGCTACGAGGAAGGCGGGCAGTTGAGCGAAGCCGTGCGGCGCAAACCTTACTCCGTGATTCTGTTCGACGAGATTGAGAAGGCGCATTCCGATGTCTTCAACGTGCTGCTGCAAGTGCTCGATGATGGCCGGCTCACGGACGGGCAGGGCCGCACGGTGGATTTTAAGAACACCATCGTCATCATGACGAGCAACCTCGGCTCGCCCATCATCCAGGAATATTTCATGGAGGGGAAAAATTCCGGCAGCGCGCGGCGCGACATGGAAGACAAGGTCATGGCCGAATTAAAACGCCATTTCCGCCCGGAATTCCTGAACCGCGTGGACGATGTCATCATTTTCCAAAGCCTCGACGAAAGCGAGCTGGCGCGCATCGTGGAGATCCAGCTTGGGCGGTTGGAGCAGCGGCTCGCGCAACAGAATCTCACGCTCGACGTGGATGCCGCCGCGAAGAAATTGATCGCCAGCGAGGGCTACGACCCGCAGTTCGGAGCGCGCCCGCTCAAGCGCGCGATTCAGGAACACCTGCTCGACCCGCTCGCGACCAAGCTGCTGGCGGGCGAATTCAAGCCGGGTGACAAAATCAAGGTGACGGCAGACAGCGACCGGTTGATTTTCAAGAAGAAATAATTGCCCGCAACGCGCGTCCACCGGAGCTTGCGCGAGGCGCGGGGCATTCTTAATGTGTGGCATGGACATCACACTTTCCCCCGTCGCGCCCGCCGAAATTCCGGTGCTCATGGAATTGATCCGCGAACTTGCCCGGTTTGAAAAACTGGAGCACGAGTTCAAGGCCACAACGGAGTCGCTGCACGCGGCGCTGTTCGGGTCGCAGCCGGCGGCGGGCGCATTGCTGGCCCGCGTGGATGGCGAGCCGGCGGGTTACGCGATTTATTTTTCCACCTTCTCCAGTTTCACCGGACGCGCGGGCATGTGGCTGGACGACCTCTATGTGCGTCCGTCATTTCGGAAACGCGGGCTGGGCCGGCGGCTCATCGAGGCGGTGGCGCGGATGGCGGCGGAACGCGGCTGCGCGCGGTTCGAATGGCTGGCGCTGGACTGGAACGAACGGGCGCTGGAATTTTATCGCGGCCTCGGTGCGCGGACGCTGGACGAATGGGTCCTGCTGCGCATCAACCCGGCGGAATTGCGCGAAACAAAATCGCCGGGAGGAGTGTAGGCAAAAGACCGACTTGTCGGGCACCGTGTTGTCACCGGGATTTGGCCTTCCATCGGACGATGAGATTCAAATGGTCCTTCTCGCGGCGCACGCCGAGCGGGTTCCAAAAAATGACCAGGTCTTTGATGAAAAAGCCCAGTGCCAGGATTCCAAGCGTGCAAAGGGAAAATACCCATCCGCTGAATGCAATCCGGGTGGAGCTGCCCAGCCCCGTCAATACCGCGCCCGCGACAACGCCCGTCGCGCCGACGGTGGATTCGAGGCAAAAGCATTGAGCCTCGCGTCGGGGCTGGTTCGATTCGGAACGCCGTTGGCGGAGGAGAATGGCGACATCGCGGACGAGGCTTTGAGCGAGCAACAACCCCGACAGGCCGAGGACGATTTGCCAGAGCGGCATCGCGTCCGGAAGGAACGGCCAAACCAGCCGGCCCCCCACCGCGGTGACGCCGATGGCCGCTGCTTCAATCCATTCCGCGCGCGTCATGAGTTTTGTTTTCCGGCGATCCGGCCATACCAGATTCCGGATGCGATGAAGACGAGGCTGCATCCGGCGCAGAACCATATCAGGAACGGCGATGGAAGATAGAAATGCGCGCCGACCGCGCCCGCCGCCGAAAGTCCGCCGCACAGATACGAATAAAATGCGCTGGCCCGCGCGCTTTGCAGGCTCTTCTCCAAAATCAACTCCATCGCCCGGTCGGCGCGGGTGAGTGCGGCGGCGCAATTATCGGAGCAGACCATGCGTTGCGTCGCGGAGGGCTTTGCGCAATCGGCGCACAGAGCGCGTCCGCAGTAAGCGCAGACGGCGACGGCTTCGATTTGGTGCGCGGAACATTTCATCCTGTGCAAAAGCTGCGTCACGAGGGGGTGAAATGCAAATCAGAACGGTCTTTACGCTGGCAATCCACGTCCAGTTTTTGGCAAAAATGGTTGGGACGGATTGGCGTTACGAGTGCGAGCTTGGTTGAAAGCCTATGAAAAAACTCGCACTCCTGATTATCCCGGCGGCGTTCGCGCTCGCCTTCACCACCACCGCATTCGCCGCCGACGGCCAGGCGGTCTATGCCGACAACTGCGCCAAATGCCACGGCGACGACGGCAAGGGCCAGACCAAGATGGGCCAGAAAACTGGCGTCCGCGATTACACCGATGCCGCGGTGCAGGCGTCATTCACCGATGCCGAAGGCGTCAAGAGTGTCAAGGAAGGGCTGAAGAAGGACGACAAGACCTTGATGAAAGCCTACCCGCTGGCCGATGAAGACATCACTGCCGTCATCGCCTATATGCGGACGTTCAAGAAGTAGTTTCTGGCCAGGCTGCCATTGCAGAGTTCCCGGAAGGTCAGCTCGACAGCGCGCCCTCGGCGGCGGCGTTCTGGTTGAACACCAGCTTGTCGCCTTCGACGGTCACCGTAATCGGGTCGCCTTCGTGCAATTTGCCCTTGAGGATTTCCTCGGCCAGCGGGTCTTCGAGGAACCGCTCCACGGCCCGGCGCATCGGGCGCGCGCCGTATTGCGGGTCGTAGCCCTTCTCCACCAGGAAGTCCTTGGCCTTGTCATCCAGCGAGAGCTGAAGGTTTTTATGGCGCAGCCGCGACAGAACCTTTTCCACTTCCAGGCTCAAGATCGTGATGAGGTCGGGCTTGGTGAAGGTGCGGAACACAATCACGTCGTCCAGCCGGTTCAGGAATTCGGGGCGGAAGGTCTTCTTCGCCTCGTCCAGAATCCGCTCGCGCATCTTTTCGTGGCTGGCCTCCTCGTTCGCGGGCGCAAACCCGAGCGTGCTCTGCCGCTTGATGATGTCCGAGCCGACGTTCGAGGTCATCAGGATGATGGTGTTGCGGAAATTGATGACGCGGCCGACGTTGTCCGTCAGCTTGCCCTCTTCGAGAATCTGCAACAGCGCGTTCCAAACTTCGGGATGCGCCTTTTCGATTTCGTCGAACAGCACGACGGAATAGGGATTGCGCCGCACTTTCTCCGTTAATTGCCCGCCCTCTTCGTAACCGATGTAGCCGGGCGGCGCGCCGAAGAGCCGCGAGACGTTGTGCTTCTCCGCGTATTCGCTCATGTCGAGATGGATGAGCGATTTGGCGTCGCCAAACATCTGCTCGGCAAGCGTCTTGGCCAGAAGCGTCTTGCCCACGCCCGTCGGGCCGAGCAGCAGGAACGTGCCGATGGGTCGGCGCGGGTCCTTCAGGTCGGCGCGCGAACGGCGTAACGCCTTGCAAATGGCGGTGACGGCCTCGCGCTGGCCGATGATGACTTTTTCCATCTCGTTCTCCACGTCGAGCAGCCGTTGCATCTCGCCCTGCCCCATCCGCTGGAGCGGGACGCCCGTCCATTTGGAGACGACGTGCAAAATTTCTTCTTCATCCACCTTGATGCGCTTTTCGTCGCCCTTCGCGCGCCATTCCTTCAGCAGCGTTTCCATTTTCTCCTTCGCCTGCTTTTCCTTGTCGCGCATCTGGGCCGCGCCCTCGAAATCCTGGTTCTTGATGGCCTTTTCCTTTTTGCCCTTGATCTCCTCGATCTCGGCTTCCATGGCCTTGACTTCCGGCGGGCGCGTCATGGTGGTGATGCGCGCGCGGGAACCGGCCTCGTCCATCACGTCAATCGCCTTGTCCGGCAGAAACCGGTCGGTGATGTAACGGTCGGAAAGCTTCACGGACGCCTCAATGGCCTTGTCGGTGAACTCGGCCTTGTGGTGCTCCTCGTATTTGTGGCGCAGGCCCTTCAAAATCTCGATGGCATCCTCGACCGACGGCGCTTCCACCTTGATGGATTGAAACCGGCGTTCGAGCGCGGCGTCCTTCTCGATATACTTGCGATATTCGTTGAGTGTGGTCGCGCCGACGCACTGCATCTCGCCGCGGGACAGAGCGGGTTTGATGATGTTGCTGGCGTCCATCGTGCCTTCGGCGCTGCCCGCGCCGACGATGGTGTGCAATTCGTCAATGAACAGGATGATGTTCTTCGCGCGGCGGATTTCGTCCATGACCGCCTTGATGCGCTCCTCGAACTGGCCGCGATATTTTGTGCCCGCGACCATCAACGCGAGGTCGAGCGTGATGACGCGCTTGTTCAGTAAAATCTCCGGCACATTGCCCTTGGCGATTTCCTGCGCGAGACCCTCGACGATGGCGGTCTTGCCTACGCCGGCTTCGCCAAGCAGGACGGGATTGTTTTTCGTGCGGCGGCAAAGGATCTGGATGACGCGCTCGATTTCATTCTTGCGGCCGATGACCGGGTCCATGTCGCCTTTGCGGGCGATTTCAGTAAGGTCGCGGCCAAACGCCTTGAGCGCGGGCGTCTTGACCTCGCCCTTTTTCTCCGGCGCAGCAGGTTTTTCGCCAGCCTCCTGCGGAATGGACGATTCCTCGCCGGTGAAGTTCGGGTCCAGCTCCTTCAAAATTTCCTGGCGCGTCTGCTCGATGTCCACATCGAGGCTCTTCAAAACACGCGCGGCCCAGCCGTCGCCTTCGCGCAACAGGCCGAGCAAAATATGTTCCGTGCCGACGTAGGTGTGGTTGAGCGCCTTGGCTTCCTTTTGCGCGAGGCCGAGCACCTTCTTGACGCGCGGCGTGTAGGGGATGTTGCCGATCATCTTCTGGTCGGGTCCGGTGCCGACCTGCTTCTCGACTTCCATGCGGACGGTTTCGAGATCGAGGCCCATTTTCTGGATGACGTTGACGGCGACGCCCTGCCCCAGCTTGATGAGGCCGAGCAAAAGATGTTCGGTGCCGAGGTAGTTGTGGTTCAACCGGTCGGCTTCCTTCCGTGCCAGCGCGAGCACCTGCTGCGCGCGCGGCGTGAAATTGCTCATCGCTTCATCGCTCATACTCGGAACATAATGCTATAAGTCGGCTGATTTGTCCAATGACAACAGGAATAAATCGGTGCTTCGCACAACCGGCAAACAAATCCGCTCGACAGAAGATGAATTCAAATTTGAAAAAACTTGTGACCGTCCCTCTTCTGAATCAAAAATCCACCGGCAGAGTGCGGAGACAATCGGTTGCGTTGGTTCTGGTCAAAACCGCCAGACCGGAATAACAAAATGTCCCGTCGGTAACGCGCTGCTCATAGAAAACCAGCATATCGTCGAAGCCGTCGTGATTGAAATCTCCGTAGGCGAGAACGGTCAGGGACATTTCATAACGGCCCATTTGCAATGACAAATCGGTGCCGGTCTTTTCAGTGATGCGGGTTTGGGGATAAAATTTCAGCCAAGATTTGTGGGTTTTGATGGCATCGGCAACGTCGTTGGATTCTTCCCCCAGCATCGGAACGATCTCCAATGGCAGCAACCGGACCAAATCCCTGCCCGGATGCAAGCCGCGAACAAAGCTTTGTCTGGCGGGAATGGCCGTTTCCAGAAATGGAATCTGGCCACGCGTTCGCCAGAACCAGCCGGACATGACGTTTACCGAATTATCCGCATCCCGATAGCCCGCCTGCCGGTAACGGACGAAATCACGCCAATTCGTGATGATGACTTCCTTGCCCGCGTCATTGACATATTTCAAACCGCCAAACTGGACAATCTCCGGCACCGGCACATCCTTGAGCTGTTCCAAATTGATTTGGTTCGTGGCCGGAATCGCCTCGGTGCAGCACACGGGATAAGTTTCTGCCTTCACCACTTCCGGCGCATGGCGGCAGGCAGACGGAGCCATGACCAGCAAAGCAAACGCCACGGCGATAGGTATTCGTATGCGCACAAAATGGAAATTGTTTTTCACACGGTTACAGTTGATTTCAACACGCCGCTTTTTAGGTTGAATGTCTTCAAATACTGGCTGCCATCGGAGGTTTGAACATAGACCGTCATTGTGTCCCCACTACAATAAGGGCCGGCGGTTACTTTGAAGTTACTGCCAAGCGACAAGGTGTATAAACGAATGCCATTGTCGGCGTTGAAAACCTCAATGTTGGATCCTTTTGCTACAGCAGAATATGTCATAGGCTGATTTATGTTATTTGTTTTAACCGGATTGGCTTTTGCTGATCAACGATGCTTTTGTAAAAAAACCTTGCTTGAAATTTGGTGGCACCGGCCTGCTGATCGCAAGAAGATCATGGTTATGACAAAAAGAACCAAATAAAGGCATAGGCAAGTCAGGAACAAAAGCACCTTGAACGGGAAAAGAAGGACCTTTTGAACCAATGGGGATTTTGCGACATTCCCATAATTGCCCTTGCTTAAATCTTCATTTAGCCGTTTAACCGAATCCGACGTTTCTCCTAAATTCAATAAGCTCATATTTTTATTGTGTTTCAGACGTTAAATGCTCAACAAATCCATAGCCATTTGTCTATCTTTTGGCGTCATCTTAACAAATTTCTTCTTAACAGAATCCCATTCCTGTTTTGTCAATCCGTTTGTGGTCAGGCGTCTGCCTGATTTGAAACGAAGAACCTTGGGTTCATATCCCTTCAAGTAGGTCTTTTTTACGGTTTTTGTCTTTTTGTTTTTCATAATGATTATATTCGGTTTTTTAGATTCACCGGCTCATGCTTAATCTTAAATTTCTTGATTGACCTCTGGCAGATCACCGCGCTGTTTGATGTATCCTTGAATTAACATGTGTTCCAAAGCAGAGGGGGCAATATCGCTTGGCGTGGCAATTACGGAAATCTCAATTTCATTTATTGGAATCGATTCATGATAAAATGCCGGACGACCGTTGGAAGCTTTGGGGCCGGGGCCATGTCGAAATAAGTTGGCTTTGCCGTCAAACAGATATGGCGTCCACGTTGAAGCCCCAAACAATCTTTCGCAAACATTCCTGCCACCCAAAACCATTTTTTTCTGAATTTTTCCTGAACAGCCAATGTAAACCAGTTGTTTGTCGCTTGAATTATCTGCCGCTGAACGATCTCCAACTGAACGGTGACCGTCTTGTTGTGTTGGCATTCTCCAAATCAGATAAACACCACGTTTGGCTGGGACGCTCTTCTCAATGGCATCGCGGTTTGCGCCAGTGTGATTTGTGTGCGGAAACAGAGCACTGTAAATGCGATACAGATCGTCAAAGTTTTGAGTGAGTTCGGGCATAATGTTGGTTTGTTAAATTGTTAGGACTGCCAAAAGTCCGAGAATATTTCGATTGTTGGCCGCGTTTTCAGGATGTTCACGGCCGTAAAATCCAAGTTGTCCAAATTGACGATGACCGGCCCCGGATGCTGCACCAGCGCCGTGGCCGCTTCTGGTGTCAAATTGATGGTTCCATAAAGGAACAAGATGCCCCGATGCTCCGCCAGAACCCGGCACAAGTGCATTTGAAGTTCCGGCTCCAGTTCGTCGCCCATATCAATTGACAGGTCGCCGTTGAATTGCGCGAAGGTCAACGCTTCCAATTCGCTCAACCGCCGCCAATGCGTCACCGTCAGGGATTTTTGCTCCCAAATTCTCTTGGTAATGTAGGTAGTTTCCAAATCCAGCCACTTGTCCGGTAATTTTTGGCGATAATCCACGGTATCAAATTCATCCCCCTTTTCCAGTTTGGCGAATTCAGGGTAATAAGCCTGTTTATCCGCTGACTGGCCGAGGGTATTTGCGGGCAATACATCGGGATTTTCATCCGGTTGCCCAGATTCAGAGAGATTCATAAGACCCGTGTGTTGGCATATTATATCGGCCCACATCCCGGCTGGCGAGAAGAAAATATAAACTTCTGGCAATCTCGATGAAGCGCCTGCAAATCCAACATAAAAAAGCAGCCTCCGTTTCCGAAGACCGCATTGGATTGTAGCGTTCGGCCTGTGGCTGAAGTGCATCGAGCCACAGGCTCGCCGCTACAGTTAAGGAGTCGCCGTTTTATTCTTGGCGGCGGCTTTGGCGGCTTGCGCGGCTGCCTTGGCGGCAGGCGTGGCTTGCGCCGAGGCGTCCACCACAAAACCCCAGTCGCCCAGTTTGTGTTCGCTGCCTTTGTTGACGGCGGCCAGCACGTCGCGTTAAATCATCGGTAGCAGCGGACGTGAGTCCGCTCATTCTAAAAAAGTTCGAACCGACTTGCGTCGGGTGCTACGAATTTCGATAAAACCCAATGATTTCGCATATTTTCTGCAAATTGGATGCCGCCGGATTCCTGCAAGTGCGCATCGGGCGATAAATGGCGGAAGCCTGGTTCCCGCAAATGCCCATTTTGCGACTGATGGCGGCGCTCGCGTTCCTGCAATTGTTCAAAACGGAACTGATGGAGGCCATCGGCTTCCTGCAAATGTGCATCGGGCAACTGATGGCGGATGCTGTGTTCCTGCAATTGGCCATTTTGCGACCGGTGGAGGCCGTCGCGTTCCTGTATTGCATCGTCGGGCGACTGCCGGTTATCATCGGAACCATGTCAGACAACGTTCCACAAGCTCCTCCCGCCGTCTCCGCAACGCCGCAGTCCATCCCGCCACAGTTCGCTTCCAATCCGGTAAAGTTGCTCGTCGCCATCGCCGATCCGGTGCGCTGGGCGGTGATGCGCGAACTGGCCGGCGGAGAGTCGTTGTCCGTTCTGGAACTGGCGGGCCGGCTTCGCAAGGATTCCAATCTGGTGTCGAAGCACCTGCGCTGGTTGCGCGAGGCGGGCGCGGTGGTGGTGGTGGTGGTGCCGGGCGCGGATGGCCGCAAATCCAGCCACGCGGTGCCGGCGGCATTCCTCCGCAAAGATGCGAACGGCAAACCGGAAATTGATTACGGCGTTTGCGTGCTGCGGTTCCCGTAAGCCGTGCAGCAAATCGCCAGCAGCAGGCGTTTGATTTCCTTCAACCGCGCCTGGCTCCTTATTCGTCAGTCGCGGGAATTTTCCCTCTCCTCGTCCACTCGAAATGTTCGCCGAAATTCACGGACTTTTTTTCAATTCCCCGTATTCGGCGGCGTGGGTTTCGCCACCGGCCGGCTCACGTTCTTCAACCGCTCGCGAACCATGTCGGCGCGGAGCAAATCGCGCTCCTCGGCGGAAAGTTTGTCGGAGAATTGCTTCTGCAAATGCGCCGGCTGCGTCAAAATGAACAGCTCGTCCACGAGCGACCGTTCCGCGCCCGGAAACAATCCCATGTCCACGCCCAGCCGCATGAGCGACAGCAGGTTCATCGTCTCCTTGGACGAAATGCTGTGCGCGTTCGCCAGAATGCCGTAGGCACGCCCGATGTGGTTGAACACCACCTTCGGCCTTTTTTCCAGCAGCGTCTGCCGCGCGTTCTCCTCGTGCTCGATGATTTGCGCCAGAACTTTTTCCAGCCGCTCGACAATCGTCGTTTCCGTTTCGCCGAGCGTCATCTGGTTGGAAACCTGGAAGACATTCCCGAGCGCCTCCGTGCCTTCGCCGTAAAGTCCGCGCACGGCGAGGCCGAGCTTGTTGACCGACTGGATGATCGGATTGATTTGCTCGCCCAAGACCAGTCCCGGCAGATGGAGCATTGCGCTGACGCGGATTCCGGTGCCGAGATTCGTCGGGCAGGCCGTCAGATAGCCAAGCTCGTTGTCGAAGGCGTAATCGAGCTTCTTCTCCAGCTCGGAATCCAGATGGTCAATCGCGCCCCACGCTTGCCGCAATTGCAGCCCGGGCCGCAACGCCTGCATCCGCAGGTGGTCCTCCTCGTTGATCATCACGCAGAAACTTTCCTCGCGGTTCAGGACGAGGCCGCTGCCGGAACTTTTCGCCGCATGCTCGCGGCTGATGAGATG
>Ga0181525_10001409_pt1 | contig 20490 bp, 17 predicted proteins | sample PEATcosm2014_Bin_48_FD_121100 | JGI IMG/M metagenome (GOLD analysis project Ga0181525, IMG submission 121100) | Peatland microbial communities from MTU Mesocosm Facility, Houghton, MI, USA - PEATcosm2014_Bin06_10_metaG | ecosystem: Environmental > Terrestrial > Soil > Wetlands > Peat | place...
CAGCGCCACCCCAGCTTCTAGCCTGTGGATAACCCTAAGACCAGCCTGTGGATAACTCTTAATTCGTGATTGTGGATACTTACCACCCATTGGAAGGGGGGTAAGTATCCACAATGATTTGATCACCCATCGCGAGCGGCATTCGGCGAGCAAAATGCGTTATTTGTCGGGTTTAGCCGAGGTGCAAAGTGGCACGAAGCGGATCGGGGCCGCCGGGACGCGGCCGTGGAAGAATGATCCGATTCTGGTCGGGTCGGCAGGCCACGCGCGGGCTCAGTCGCCGGCCTGGCCAGGTCTGATCCGAGCCGGGTGCGGGGACCGCCCCACGTGCGGTAGGTGTCGCGCGGGCCGAGGATCGGGAAGCCGGGGTCAGATCGGGGGCTGGTAGCCGCTGACCCAGTGGACTTGGAGCCAGGCCATGAAGGTGGACCAGGCTCCGGTGACCTCGAGCAGGCCCACGCACACCAGCATGGCGCCGCCGACGACGGTGACCAGGCGGGCCCGCCGCCTGGCGAACGCGAAGGCGCGCATCGCCAGCTGGAAGCCGAACGACACCAGCAGGAACGGCACCCCCAGCCCCAGGGCGTACACGAAGGCGAGCACGGCGCCGCGGGCGGCAGTGCCGGTGGACGCCGACAACGCGAGCACGGCGGTCAGCGTGGGCCCGATGCAGGGGGTCCAGCCGAGCCCGAACATCACCCCGAGCAGCGGTGCGCCGGCCAGGCCGGCCTTGGGGCGCGCGGACGGGCGGACGATCCGGCCAGCGAAAGGGAACCGGTCGAAGGCCCCGGCGAACAGCAGCCCGAGCAGGATGGTCAGCCCGCCGAGTACCTGCGTCAGCACCCGGGCATGCCCGGTCAGCAGGTGGCCGAGCCCGCCAAGGGCCGCGCCGTAGGCGACGAAGACCACGGAGAACCCGAGCACGAACAGCGCCGTCCCCGCGACCACCCTGGACCGCGGTGCCCCCGGCGCCCCTGCGGCCCCCGTGGTCGGCCGCGCGGGCGCGGCCACCGCCACCCCGGAGGCCCCCGCCGCAGCCAGGGCACTAGAGGCGGCCGCGCCAGAAGCAGAAGCTGAGGCCGGAGCCGGAGCCCCCGGAGCCGGAGCCCCCGGAGCCGGAGCCCCCGGAGCCGGAGCCCCCGGAGCCGGAGCCCCCGGAGCCGGAGGCCCCGGGATACGCGAGGCTCCCGCCATGCCGGTGACAAACGAGAGGTAACCGGGCACCAGCGGCAGGCAGCACGGCGACAGGAACGTGACGGCCCCCGCCGCAGCGGCCACCGGCAACGCCAGGAGCAGCGGACCGGAGGTCACGAGCTGGCCGATTCCGCTCATGTCACCTCCGGCACGGTCAACGAGGGCAGGGTCGGGGCGGCCCTGGGATCACTATGCCACGCCGTCCGCTGGCAGGTCGACGGCTGTGTACTACATCACGTAGTCGAAGAGCGCCCCGCGCCCGGGCTGACGCCAGGCAGCACCACCAGCATCGCCACGTAACACGCCAGCGAGACCGCGAACGCGATCGACATCCCGAGGGACGCCCCGTTGGCGCCGCTGTGAGTGAAGCCGAGCCCCGCGCCGCCGGCCGCGATGATCCCGACCAGCCCCACCGCCGCCATCCAGATCGCCAGCCTGTGCCGCGCGCCGATGGCCCTGACCAGCAGCATCACCGCGGCAACGAGCAGCAGGATGCCGAGGACCACGTGCAGGGCGAGCACCGGGCTGGAGAACAGGCCGATGGACTTGTGCGGCGTCGGCGCGGTCCCGTACAGGTTGTAGGCCACGCCCAGGATGAACTCGATGATCAGCATGCTCACCAGGCCCAGGCTGGCGTAGCGAATCCGGGCCAGCCGCCCCGCCTGGTCATGCCCCGCCGCTGCAACGCCCGCGTGCGTCGCCGGTCTTCCTGACATCCGAACCTCCGGGAACGGAATCCTAGCCTGAGCCGCTACTGTTGGCGAGGTGAGATCGGTGCTCACCGGCCCCCGGACGCCGGCCCAGGGAACGGCCCAAGGCAAGCGCGGCAATACAACGCTGCTGCTCGTCGGCCTGGCCGCGTTCGCCGTCGCGCTCGGCGGCTGGGTGATCTACGCGGTCATCCACCCGAAGAGCTTCACCATGGACCCAGTCGACCTGGCCGTCTACCGGTCGGGCGGGCTCATCGTCAGGCACATCAGCCCGCTGTACAACCCGCACCTGGCGGCACCGCTGTACGACTGGCTGGGCTACGGCAAGCTCCACCTCCCGTTCACCTACACGCCCTTCGCCGCCATCGCGTTCGCGGTCATCTCCTTCGTCCCGTGGTGGCTGTCCCAGCAACTGGCGCTGGCCGTGGACATCATCGCGCTGCTCGCGGCGCTCTGGTTCACCCTGGGCGGGCTCGGTTACCGCAGGGACAGGGTTAGGCTTGGCGCGACCCTGCTCGGCACCGCCGCGGTCTACTGGACCGAGCCCGTGCTGCGGACCATGTACCTGGGCCAGGTCAACCTGGTCCTGATGGCGCTGATCCTCTGGGACCTAACCCAGCCAGACACCGAACGAAGCCGCTGGTGGAAGGGCTTCGGCACCGGGATCGCGGCGGGCATCAAGCTCGTCCCGCTCGTCTTCATCCCGTACCTGTTGCTGGCGAGGAAGTTCCGCCAGGCGGCGCTGGCCTGCGCGGGCTTCGCGTTCACGGTCCTGCTGGGCTTCGTCATCCTGCCCAAGGACTCCACCAAGTGGTGGTTCGACGGCCTGTTCGCCCAGGGCGGCCGGACCGGCTTCGAAGGCTGGGCGGGCAACCAGTCGCTCCAGGGCATCATCACCAGGCTGACCGGCAGCGTGCATGCCGGCCAGCATGTCTGGATCGCGGCCGCGATCGTCGTAGGCCTGGCCGGGGTCGTCTGCGCGGCGCTGCTCGACCGCAAGGGCTACGCCATGCTCGGGCTGCTCATGGCCGCGGTGACCGGGCTGCTGGTCTCGCCTATCAGCTGGGATCACCACTGGGTCTGGATCGCGCCCATCGCCATCGTGACAGCGCACTACGCCGTCCAGGCCTGGCGCCGGAACGCCAAGCGACTGGCCGCCGCCCTCGCCGTAGCGGCGGTGGCCGTCGTCGCGTGGTTCGGCGCGTGGCCGACGAGCCTGTTCGGGGCCAAGCCGAACCTCGGCAACGACTCCCTCGGCCTGATCTGGATCCCGAAGAACACCAACCCGGTCTGGTACATCTGGTACGGCGACCGGTCCTGGTTCCCCGAATACCACTGGCACGGCCTGGCGCTCATCATCGGCAACGCGTACATCCTGGCCGGGCTGGCGATGTTCGGGCTCGGCCTGGCGCTCTCCCTGCTGCTGCCACGGACGCAAAAGGAGCACCACGATGAGCCTGGGGGAGATCCAGCAGATCAGCGAGGGCCTGTACGCCTACCTGCAGCCTGACGGCAGCTGGTACCTCAACAACACCGGCTTCCTTGTCAGCCGGGCCGGCGTGATCAGCATCGACACCACCTCCACCGAGCGCCGCACCCGCGCCTACCTGGACGCCATCAAGACCATCACCCCGCTGCCCGTCCGCACCCTGGTCAACACCCACCACCACGGCGACCACACCCACGGCAACTACCTGGCCAGCGGCGCCACCATCGTCGGCCACGAGCGGTGCCGGGAGATGGTGCTGAGCACGCCCGTGCCCCCGCCGGCCGGCATCTGGACGGATGTGGACTGGGGCCACCTCGAGCCGGCGCCGCCGTTCCTGACCTACGCCGACCAGATCACCCTGTGGTCCGGCGACCTGCGCTGCGAGGTCCGGTACGTCGGCACGCCCGCGCACACCACCAACGACTCGATCGTGCACATCCCGGACCTCTCCGTTGTCTTCACCGGCGACCTGCTGTTCAACGGCGGCACCCCGTTCGCGCTGCAGGGCTCGGTCAGCGGCTGGATCGAAGTGCTCGAGACCGTGCTGCGCCCGCTCGGCGCGCAGACCCTCGTCCCCGGCCACGGCCCGGTCTGCGGCCCGGAAGTCATCGACGACGTGCTCGGCTACCTGCGGTTCGTGCAGCAGGTCGCGCTCGAGGCGAAGGCTGCGGGCCAGTCCCCGCTGGAGGCCGCGCGCGCCACCGACCTGGGAAAATTCAAAGATCTTTATGATTCCGAACGAATAGTGGGGAATCTGCACCGCGCGTATCTCGACCTGAGTGGCGAGCGTGGGGCGCCCGTGGACCTGAATCGCGCCTTCGGCGACATGGTGGCCTATAACGGCGGCCGCCCCCTGACCTGTCACGCCTGATGGCGGTGGGCCCGGTCCGTGAAATCCTGACCCGCCACGCTTGACCGCTCACGCACCGGTGAGAATCGGCGGTCCCGCCGGTCTATACCTGCGTGCGGTCCGGTGCGACGGCGCTCCTCGCGGGCGCGATCAGCTATGCCCTCGGTGCCTGCGCGGTCATCGCGCCGGGGGAGTTGTCGCTGCCCACGCCGTGCGCGCAGTGGGATCTGGGCACGCTGATCGGCCACCTGCGGGAATCCATGGCCGATCTGGAGGAAGCCCTCCGCACCGGCTGCCTCGGCGCGCCCCAGCCGGTCCCGCCGACCCGCGGCGATCCCGTCGAGGAGATCAGGGACCGCGCCGCCGAACTCCTGTGGGCGTGCTACGGCTCGCCGAGCGCGGAGTTCGTCGTCGTGGGCGGCCTGCCGGTCTCATCCGGCATCGTCGCGTGCACCGGGGCCATCGAGATCGCCGTGCACGGCTGGGACGTGTCGGCGGCGTGCGGGCGTGACCGCCCCATCCCGGCCGAACTCGCCACCCGGATGCTCGGGCTCTGCCCGCTGCTGATGGCAGGCCGCGAGGACCTGTTCGCCCTCCCGGTCGAGGTGCCCGCGGCGGCCTGCCCTAGCGACCGCCTCATCGGCCACCTCGGTCGTCGGCCACTGGTTACTAGCCAGTAATATAGGCAGTGCCTGCCAACCAGGCAAGCACTACTTCTCCGATGGAGGCTGACCGTGCCCCGTACTGCACGCGACGTGGTCTTCGTGGATGGCGTCCGCACCCCGTTCGGCAAGGCGGGCCCGAACGGTCTTTACGCCGAGACCAGAGCCGACGACATGATCGTCAGCGTGATCCGCGAGCTGGTGCGGCGCAATCCCGCCCTGTCGCCGGAGCGGCTCGGCGAGGTCGCGATCGCCGCCACCACGCAGACCGGCGACCAGGGACTGACCATCGGGCGCAGCGCCGCGGTCCTGGCCGGGCTGCCCAGATCGGTGCCCGGGTACGCCATCGACAGGATGTGCGCGGGCGCGATGACCGCGGTGACCACGGCGTCGGGCTCGATCGCCCTCGGCGCCACCGACGCCGCGATCGCGGGCGGGGTCGAGCACATGGGCCACCACCCGATGGGCTCCGCGGTCGACCCGAACCCGCGGTTCCTCTCCGAGCGGCTCGTCGACCCCTCCGCACTCGTGATGGGCTCGACGGCGGAGAACCTGCACGACAGGTTCCCCGCGATCACCCGGGCTCGCGCCGACGCCTACGCGCTGGCCAGCCAGCGCAAGGTCGCCGCGGCGTACGCGGCGGGCCGGATCCAGCCCGACCTGGTTCCCGTCGCGGTGCGCAGCGCCGAGCGCGGCTGGGGGCTCGCCACCGCCGACGAGCCGCCGCGCCCGGACACCACCATCAAGGCGCTGGCCGCGCTGAAGACACCGTTCCGGCCGCACGGCCGGGTCACCGCGGGCAACTCCGCGGGCCTGAACGACGGCGCGACCGGCTGCCTGATCGCGGCGCAGGACGTGGCCGCCGAGCTGGGCCTGGATGCCAGGATGCGGCTGGTGGACTTCGGCTTCGCCGGGGTTGACCCGGAGGTGATGGGCATCGGGCCGGTCCCCGCCACCGAGACCGTGCTTGCCCGCAACGACCTGACCATGGACGACATCGGCCTGATCGAGATCAACGAGGCGTTCGCGGTCCAGGTGCTCGCCTTCCTCGACCACTTCAAGATCGACGACGACGACCCGCGGGTGAACCCGTGGGGCGGCGCGATCGCGCTCGGCCACCCGCTCGCCAGCTCAGGCGTCCGGCTGATGATCCAGCTCGCCCGCGAATTCGCCGAGCATCCAGACGTCCGCTACGGGCTGACCACGATGTGCGTCGGGCTTGGCATGGGCGGCACCGTCCTGTGGGAGAACCTCAATGCCTGAACCCGCCGACCGCGGCGAGCAGTGGCTCGACGAATCGGTCATCACCGCCCTGTACCCGGCCGAGGTCGTCACCAAGGCGCTGGTCCGTGACGTGCAGCTGCCCTACGGGGCGGGCACCATGGCCCTGATCACGCTGGACAACGGCCACGACTACACCAGGCCGAACACCTTCGGCCCGGTGAGCCTGATCGCGCTGCGGCACGCGCTGCAGGAGGTGGCCGTCCGCAGCGACATCGCCGCGGTCGGCCTGACCGGCAAGCCGTTCATCTTCGCCACCGGCGCGGACCTGGCCGTCGCGAAGCTGATCGAGTCACGGGACCAGGCGCTGGCCGTCGGCAGGCTCGGTCACGACGTCTTCCGCAGGCTCGGCGAGCTCGGCATGCCGTCGTTCGCGTTCGTCAACGGCGCCGCGCTCGGCGGCGGCCTGGAACTGGCGCTGCACTGCTCGTACCGGACGATCTCCTCCGACGTCACCGCGGTCGCGTTCCCCGAGTGCCTGCTCGGCCTGGTACCCGGCTGGGGTGGCACCTACCTGCTGCCGCGCCTGATCGGCCCGGCCCAGGCGCTGAAGGTCATCGTGGAGAACCCGCTCAGCCAGAACCGCATGCTGCGCGCCTCGGAGGCCCACGCGCTCGGCATCGCCGACGCCATCTTCGACCCCGCCGACTTCCTCGCCGAATCCCTCCGCTGGGCAGCGAGAGTGCTGACCGCAGAGGTCACAGTTACCAGAGCCGCCGTAGAAGAGAACTGGGACCAGGCGGTCGGAATGGCTCGTTTCCTCACCGACGGCAAGCTGCACGGTGCCGCCCCCGCCCCGTACCGGGCCATCGAGCTGGTCGCCGCGGCCAGGGGGTCCTCCCGCGAGGAAGCGTTCACCGCCGAGGACGAGGCGCTTGCCGACCTGCTGCTCAGCGACGAGATGGACGCCGCGCTCTACGCGTTCGACCTCACCCAGAAGCGGGCAAGGAAGGCCGTCGGCGCTCCCGATGGATCGCTGGCACGCCCGGTGACCAAGGTGGGCGTGGTAGGCGCGGGCCTGATGGCGGCGCAGATCGCACTGCTGTTCGCGCGCAGGCTCGAGGTGCCCGTGGTGCTGACCGACCTGGATCAGACCCGGCTCGACGCCGGGGTCGGCCACGTGCACGGCGAGATCGCCAAGCTGGCTGCCCGCGGCCGGATCGCCCCCGATGCCGCCGCCCGGCTAACCGGCCTCGTGACCGGGTCGCTGACCAAGGACGCGTTCGCCGACGCCGACTTCGTGATCGAGGCCGTGTTCGAGGAGATGGGGGTCAAGCAGCGGGTCTTCGCCGAGGTCGAGGCGGCTGTCCGGCCTGACTGCGTGCTCGCCACCAACACCTCCTCGCTGTCGGTGACCGAGATGGCGGCCGAGCTTGCTCATCCGGAGCGAGTAGTCGGCTTCCACTTCTTCAACCCGGTCGCCATGATGCCGCTGATCGAGGTGGCCAGGGCCGCCGGGACTGACGAGGCCTCGATCGCCACGGCACTGGCCGTCGGCAAGGCGCTGAAGAAGAACTGCGTGCTGGTGAAGGATTCCCCGGCGTTCGTGGTCAACCGCCTGCTCACCAGGTTCCTCGGCGAGGTCATCGGCTGCGTCGACGAGGGCACCCCGTTCGACGTCGCCGAGCACGCAACCGATCCCCTCGGCCTGCCGATGCCCCCGTTCCTGCTGCTCCAGCTGGTCGGCCCGGCGGTCGCGCTGCACGTCGCCGAGACGCTGCACGCCGCCTACCCGGACCGCTTCGCGACCTCGCCCAAGCTCCGCGCCCTCGTCGAGTCGGGCCACACCGCCATCTACGGCCCCGACTTCAAGGTCGATGAGGCCGTCGCGGCGCTGCTGGAAGGCGGCGACCACCCCTCAACCGCCGAGCAGGTCCGGGAGCGTGCCCTGGAGGCGCTGGCCGAGGAGATCGCCCTGATGCTGGAGGAGGCCGTGGTCGCCGCCCCCGAGGACATCGACCTGTGCATGATCCTCGGCGCCGGCTGGCCCTTCCACCTCGGCGGCATCACCCCCTACCTAGACCGCACCGGCATCGCCGAGAAGGTCACCGGCGCGAGCTTCCGCCCCTAGTCAGGTCCGACGATCCAGGCATGCAGGCACTTGGTCTCGTCGTCGGTCAGCTCCATCCGGGCGTTGACGCTGAGCCTGACGATGTTGTCGGCGAAGGCCTCGGCCAGCGCGGCCGCGCCATGGCCGGGATGCCTCCAGTCCACGCCGGCCAGTTGCAGCCCCTGCAGCACGAAATGGATGGCCGGGCGGGGGATACGGGCGCCGCGCGTCAGGCAGGCGCCGCGCAGGCCGGGCTCGATGATGCTGAGCGGATCGCTGGCGGGCCCCTTCGCGGACAGGCGGGCGATCTCGCCGAACAGGATCTGGTAGGCCTCGGAGGTCAGCTGCGGGACGCCGACGATGCGGGCCACCCGGTGGGCGAGGTCGGCCACCGCGTCGGGCAGCGGATCCAGCGGCTCCTCGGGCTCGAGCGGTTCGTGACGCCGCGGGTCGACCAGGTAGCCGGGCGGGTGAGGACCGCTGATCCGCAGGGTCTCGTTCGTCACCGTCTGCACGAACCCGCGGAACGAGCCGCACCCGCCCCAGCTGGACTGCAGCACGACGTCGCCGAGCCGGTCCCGGATCCGCTGCGCGGCCGCGGCCATCGGAACCGGGGCCGCGGCCGCGGCCACCAGGATCGTCAGCTCCTCGCGCATCCGCTGCCGCAGGTAGTCGACGTCGTGGTCGGCCGGATGAGAGCGAACTGCGGTCACCGCGGCCAGCGGTTTCCTGGTGCCGTCCGCGCGGGGACGCACGGCGGCATCGTTATGTTCCAGATCGATCTCGAGCGCCTCGTTAAGGAAGACCTCCAGCGGGAGCACCATGTCGCACGCGCTCCGCAGCGCGGTGGCCGAAGGGCCAGTGGCAAGCAGCACGGTCCGGCGGTCATGCGCGCGCAGCCGCAGCATGACCGGGGTGAAGTCGGCGTCGGCGGACAGCAGGATGAACTCATCGAAGCTGGTCGGGTGCTCAAGCGCGTCCAGGATGTCGAGGACCATGTAAATGTCCGCGCTGTTCTTGCCGCGGGTCGTCAACGGCGGGCAGTCGATCACGCGGAATGCGGCGCGGGTGAAGAACGGCCGGAATTTCCCGAACATAATCGGATTGAGGTAACAGGAGCGAACCAGGATCTCGCGGCCGGCGTCCTCCGCGGCATCCCGTACCACCTGTCCCATGTCCTCCTGCATCCACCGCAGCCACCGGTCGGGTTCGGTGGCGAACGCGTCGCCCGCGGCCGGGTCGATCGCGTTGAGGTTGGAATAGACGTTGTCGAAATCGACGAACAGCGCCGTCCGCACGTAGCTCCGAGCGTGATTTGGCATCGGCGACCCTCCCGTGCACCCGTAAAGGCGAGCCTACCGGCGTAAAGGCGCGATAGCCGTGATCCGGCGAGCCTGGAAGATTTCGGCCCGCGGAGCCGCTAGGGTTTCCTGGTGGCGCTGTGCACATCCCCGGGCACCATCGCTCCCGCGAGGCCCTTCGTCCGCTGCACCGCGCCGGACGCGCTGTCCAATCTCGTCGCCGTCCTCGAGCTGGTCGCCGACGGTCAGGTGGGCTGCAGCGCCGTCACTAGGCGGCCGTCGGCCGCCAGCGTCAGGCTAGTCGAGGACGTCCTTGTGGCCGGCGATTTCTACGACGCCGGAGAGCCGATCTCGGCGTTCGCGTGGCCGCTGCTGCTGCACGCCGGGGGACTCGCGCAGTTGGTAGGGAGCAAGCTCGAGCTGACCGTGCGCGGCAGCGCGGCGCTGGCCAGGCCGTCCTATCAGACCGTCGGCACCCTGTGGGCCAGGTGGCTGCGGTGCGTATCGCACGACGAGCTGGCGCGGATCGAGGCGATCAAGGGACAGCGCAAGCCCGCGACGCTGACCGCGGCCGCCAGGCGCCGGGCCGCCGTAGAAGCGGGCCTGGCCGCCCTCCAGCCCGGCGAGTGGACGGACGTGGACGATTTGCTGTGGATTCTGCGGACGCAGCCGCCACGGCTCGTCGCGGTCCGCAGCCTGATCGCGCTGTGGCGCCTTTACCTGGTCGACTCCTACTACGGGTCGCTCGGGCACGCGAGCCGGGAGGCCTGGGGCGTGGTCGAAGGCAGGTACGCGCTATGCGTGCTGTTCGAGTACGCGGCGACGCTCGGCCTGATCGACATCGGCTACGTCGACCCGCGCGGCGCGCGCGACGACTTCCGCTCGCTGTGGGGCGCCGACAGCTACCCGAGCCTGTCCCGCTACGACGGGCTGCGCTACATCCGGGTCAACGAGCTCGGCACCGCCATCCTGCACGATCCTGACGTACTGCCCTGCCTCGCCCTGCCGGTGCCACGCCGCCGCTAGGCAAGACCCAGGCAAACCCAACCGCCCGCCGCGCCGGTCCGTCCTAGCGATGAGCGCATGATCAAGTGGAGGCATCATGAAGCGGGAATGGCTGGCCCTGGTCGGCCGCGTGGCGCTGGCCCTGGTGACCGCCGTGACCGGCGTCACCGTGGCGGCCTCGGCGGCCTCGGCTCGCCCGGACGGCGACGGCCCGCCGGGGTTCTGGTGGGGCACCGACAGCCTCCCGGTGACCGTGCCGGGCAGCGCGCCGTACAGCATGCCTTATCTGGGCGGGGCCTACGGCGGGTACATCGGCATGACCGGGAACTGGGCGTACTGGCTGGGCTGCAGCGGCCGGGAACACTTCCTGGCTTACTCGGCGACCAATGCCGCGCAGGCGCGCACCAACTACACCAAGTACCGCAAGGGCGTCGGCCTCGGCTCGTACTGGTTCATGGGCGGGCCCGGCGTGGACCCGCACTACAACGGGACCACGGCGGAGGCCAGCGCCTGGGGCGCGGCCCAGGCGGCCAGGGAGCTATCGGATATCAGCGGAGGCATCAACTATCCGGTCGTGTGGATGGATGTCGAGCTGCCCGGGATCACGCCCGCCCCGGACAACGGCTGGAGCAGTGTCTATACCTCGCCGTGCAGCGGCGTGGTCAGGCAGTCTTCCGTGTCGGCCAGCCTGGACCGGGCCGATTTCAACGGCTTCGCGAACTACATCACCGCTCACTCCAGCTACAAGGTCGGGGTGTACTCCACGGCGAGCGTCTGGACGTCGATCTTCGGGACCGGGGCCGACTCGCTGATCCCGAACACCTACGAGTGGACCTACGAACCGGAGACCACCAACTACACCGGCGCCTACCCGTACGGCTGGTGCCTGGACCACGGATCCGGTCCGTGCGCGCAGTTCTTCGGCGGCCAGACCAGCTCAAGCAGCCACGCGCTGATGTGGCAGTGGTCCGGTGGCGGCGGCGTTACCAACGGCATCGGCGGCTTCAACGGCGACCTCGACACGATCGACGGAAGCAGGATGAGCTAGGCACGCACCACTGCTCGTTCGGCTGAAAAGAAAAGGTTGAACCCCAGCCAGGAGAACGGACCTCAGCCGGCCAGCAGCGGCTCGAGGAGCAGGTCGGGGTACTCCCGCTCGATCTGCCCGAGCCGCCACTTGTCCCGAAGCAGCGCGAGCATGGCGCCGTCCTGGCGGCGGGTCAGCACCTCGGCGGCACGCTGCCCGGCCAGCAGCCGGGCGCCCTCGGCGTCGGTGCGCCTGGCCAGCGTGTAGTCGAGGTGGTCGAGCTCGGCCTGGGCGCCGAACTCGTGCTCGAGCCGGTGCAGCACCACGTCGAACTGCAGCGGGCCCACGGCGGCGAGCACCGGAGCCTGGTCCCCGCGCAGGTCGGAGGAGAGGACCTGGACCACGCCCTCGGCGTCCAGCTGGTCGATCCCGCGCCGGAACTGCTTGTGCTTGCCCGCCGTCTTGCTGCGGACCACCGCGAAGTGCTCGGGCGCGAAGCTGGGGATGGGCGGGAACTCGACGGGGACGTCCTCGTAGAGCGTGTCGCCGGGGCGCAGCGCGGTGGCGTTGACCAGCCCGATCACGTCACCGGGAAAGCCTTCGTCGAGGGTCTCCCGCTCCTGGCCGAACATCGCCTGCGCGTACTTGGTGGCGAACGGGCGCCCGGTCGCGGCGTGGGTGAGCACCATGCCGCGCTCGAACCGGCCCGAGCACACCCGCACGAACGCCACCCGATCCCGGTGCGCCGGGTCCATGTTGGCCTGCACCTTGAACACCAGCCCGGAGAACGGGGCGTCGAGCCGCCGCGGCTCGTCCTTGACGTCCTCGCGCGGACCCGGCGGAGGGGCGAGCGAAGTGACCGCGTCCAGCAGGCGGCGGACGCCGAAGTTCGGCAGCGCGGCCCCGAACAGCACCGGGCTCGACACCCCGGCAAGGAACGACTCCAGGTCCACGTCCGCGCCGATGCCCTCGAGCAGCGCCAGTTCCTCCTGCGCGACCGCGAACGCGTCGCCGTCCCGGTCGGCGGCCACGGCGGCGTCCACGTGGGTCTCGATCGCGCGGCCGGCGCCGCCGGGGGTCCTGGTGAACGTGACGTACTCGCCGGTGGCCCGCTCGATCAGTCCGCGGAAGTCGCCGGCCACGCCGACCGGCCAGTTCACCGGGGTCGGACGCAGGCCGATCTGCTGCTCGATCTCATCGAGGAGTTCCAGCGGCTCCCGGCCGGGCCGGTCCCACTTGTTCACGAACGTGATCACCGGCACCGCCCGGCTGCGGCACACGTCGAACAGCTTCAGCGTCTGCGGCTCGAGGCCCTTGGCCGAGTCGAGCAGCATGATGGCGCAGTCCACGGCGGACAGCACCCGGTAGGTGTCCTCGGAGAAGTCGGCGTGCCCGGGGGTGTCAAGCAGGTTCAGCACCATGTCCCGGTAGTCGAAGCGCAGTGCCGCCGAGGTAATGGAGATGCCCCTTGAGCGCTCCATCGCCATCCAGTCCGAAGTCACGCCGCGCCGGCCCGCCTTGCCGTGCACCGCGCCTGCCCGCGTGATCGCCGATGCGTGCAGGGCCAGGGCCTCGGTCAGCGTGGACTTGCCCGCGTCCGGGTGGCTGATGACCGCGAACACCCGCCGCTTGCCGGCCTCCGCCAGTACCCTGGAAACCTTCGAGCCGGGCGCCTGCACATCGGCGGCACGCGAAAACGCCCCCGTATCCGCCATTGTCACTTACGTTAGGATACTGGGTTCGTGGAGGACCGCGTCCTTACCATCCCTAACGGCATCAGCGCGGCCAGGCTGGCCGGGGTGCCGGTCTTCTTGTGGCTGGTGCTGGGGTTGCGCACCGCCGCCGGCGACGACTGGGCGGTCGCCCTGCTCATCGGATCGGCCGCGTCGGACTGGCTGGACGGGAAGATCGCGCGCGCGCTGAACCAGGGCAGCCGGCTCGGCCAGGTGCTCGACCCGGCCGCGGACCGGCTGTATATCGCCGCGACGATCGTCGCGCTCGCCGTCCGGGGGATCATCCCGTGGTGGCTGGTTGCCGTCCTCGCGCTGCGCGAGTTGACGGTCGGCGCGGCGCTCGCCGTGCTGCGGCGCCGGGCCGGCTTCGGCACCCTCCAAGTCAGCTTCGTCGGCAAGGGGGCGACCCTTTGCCTGCTTTACGCCTTCCCGCTGCTGTTCCTTGGCGATCACCCCGGTCCGGGGGGAACGGTGGCACGGGTAATAGGCTGGGCTTTCGCGGTCTGGGGAACCGTCCTGTACTGGTGGGCCGCCGCGCTGTACCTTGCTCAGGTGAAAGGCCTGGTCAGCGGCGGTGCCACCGCGGACGGGGCGAATCTCTGATGCAGCACCAGCCGGTGAACCGGTGGTGACGGGGTACACCTAAAGGGCGCAAACCGGAAGGAGCCGCGAAACCATTGAAGGCCGTCGTCATGGCGGGGGGCGAGGGGACACGGCTTCGGCCGATGACCGCCAACCAGCCCAAGCCCATGCTTCCCGTGACCAACAGGCCGATCATGGAGCACGTGCTGCGACTGCTCAAGCGGCACGGGTTCGATGAAACCGTCGTTACCGTCCAGTTCCTCGCCGCGCTCGTCCGCAACTACTTCGGCGACGGCGAGGAGTTCGAGATGAGCCTGCAGTACGCCACCGAGGAGATGCCGCTGGGCACCGCGGGCAGCGTAAGGAACGCCGAGGACGCGCTGCGGGACGATACCTTCCTCGTCATATCCGGCGACGCGCTCACCGACATGGACCTGACCGAGCTCGTCAGGTACCACAAGGAGCAGGGCGCGCTGGTCACCGTGGGCCTCGCCCGGGTGCCCAACCCGCTCGAGTTCGGCATCGTGATCACCCAGGAGGACGGCCGGATCCAGCGGTTCCTCGAGAAGCCGAGCTGGGGCCAGGTGTTCTCGGACACGGTGAACACCGGGCTGTACGTGATAGAGCCCGAGGTGCTCGCCGAGGTGCCGCCAGGCGAGTTCGTCGACTGGTCCGCCGACGTGTTCCCCAAGCTGCTCAAGCGCGGCGCGCCGATGTACGGCTACATCTCCGACCGGTACTGGGAGGACGTCGGCACTCACGAGAGCTACCTCAAGGCGCAGGCCGACGTGCTGTCCCGCCGGGTGGAGACCGACATCGCGGGCTTCGAGGTCTCGCCGGGGATCTGGGTAGCCGAGGGCGCCGAGGTCGACGCGGAGGCGGTGCTCACCGGCCCGCTGTGCATCGGCGACTACGCCAAAATCGAGGCCGGCGCGCACCTGCGCGAGTACACCGTGATCGGCAGCAACGTGGTGGTCAAGGAGGGCGCCTTCCTGCACCGCGCGGTGGTGCACAACAACGTCTACGTCGGCCAGGGCGTGACCCTGCGCGGCTGCGTGATCGGCAAGAACACCGACGTCATGCGGCTGGCCAGGATCGAGGAGGGCGCGGTCGTCGGGGACGAGTGCGTGATCGAGCCCGAGGCCTACCTGTCCGCCTCGGTGAAGGTCTACCCGTTCAAGACCATCGAGGCCGGCGCGGTGGTGAACACCAGCGTGATCTGGGAATCGCGGGGGCAGCGCACCCTGTTCGGCCCGCGCGGCGTGTCCGGCCTCGTCAACGTGGAGGTCACGCCCGAGCTCGCGGTGCGCCTGGCCAGCGCCTACGCCACCACTCTTCGCAAGGGCTCCACGGTCACCACCTCGCGGGACGTATCCAGGGCCGCGCGCACGCTGAAGCGGGCCGTACAGGCGGCGCTCACCGCGAGCGCGGTCAACGTGGTGGACCTGGAGGCCCAGCCGCTGCCGGTCGCGAGGTTCGAGACCGCCCGCGGCAACTTCAGCGGCGGCATCGCGGTCCGCACCACGCCGGGCGACCCGCAGTCTGTCGACATCATCTTCCTCGACGAGCGCGGCGCCGAGCTGTCCCAGGCCGATCAGCGCAAGATGGAGCGCGTCTTCTCCAGGCAGGAGTTTCGGCGCGCGTTTCCCGGCGAGATCGCTGAGCTGAGCTATCCGCCCAGGGTGGTGGAGTCCTACACCCACGAGCTGCTGCGCTGCGTGGACATGACCGGTATCCGCGAGGCCGACCTGAGGGTGGTCGCGGACTGCGCGGGCGGCAGCGCATCGCTGGTGCTGCCCAGCCTGCTCGGCCTGATCGGGGTGGACGTGCTCACCCTGAACAACCGCCTCGACGAGTCGTCCCCGACCGAGACCTTTGCCCAGCAGCGGGCCGGCCTGCAGCGGCTTGCCGAGGTCGTCTCGTCGTTCCGCGCCGCATTCGGCGTCAGGTTCGACCCGGTGGGGGAGCGGATCCAGCTGGTAGACGAGAAGGGCGAGCTGGTCAGCGAGGACCGGGCGCTGCTCGCCGTCCTCGACCTGGTCGCGGCCGAACGCAAGTCCGGGCGCGTCGCGCTGCCCGTCACCACGACCCGGGTGGCCGAGCAGGTGTGCCGGTTCCACGGCGTCCAGGTGACCTGGACGCCGACCTCGATGGATGCGCTGACCCTGGCCGCGGCGAAGGCGGAGGTGATCTTCGCGGCCGACGGCCACGGCGGCTTCGTGGTGCCCGAGTGCAGCAGGACGGTCGACGGCATCGCGGCCTTCGTCCGGCTGCTCGGCCTGGTCGCGCGGACCCGGCTGACGCTGAGCCAGATCGACGCGAGGATCCCGGTCGCGCACCTGCTGCGGCGGTCCATGCCGACCCCGTGGGCGGTCAAGGGCAGCGTCATGCGCGCGGTGGTCGAGGCCGCGGGGGACAACGAGATCGACACCACCGACGGCGTGCGCGTGGTCGACCGGGACCGCGGCTGGGTGCTCGTGCTTCCCGACCCGGCGGATGCGGTCACGCACCTGTGGGCCGAGGGGAACGACGCCGACACGGCCCAGCTGCTTCTCGACGAGTGGGCGGCGGTGGTGGAGCGGGCCGGCCGCTGATTGCGGGTGTAGGTAAGCTGTGTCCTCTGCGGTCGGCGAGTACACGGCGGAGGTGAAGCAGCGTGTGGCGGAGGCGTCGCGACAACGAGGACGGGCGTGGCAGGCGCGGCCTGTTCGCGTGGCGCATAGACCGCCGCGCCTCCCCGCGGGTACCTTGGGCAGCATCGCAGGAAATCGAGGAGCTCACCGAGGGGCTCACCGAGGGGAGGTCGGGCGGAGCTATGCCACGCGTTTACTGCGCCCGGTGCGGCCGGCCGAACCTTGAGGACGCCCGGTTCTGCTCGAACTGCGGAACCCAGCTGGTGGGCTCCGGCGGCACCGGGGGAATCGCCACGTCGACCCCATCAGGAGTGACGGCCGTGGGCCGCCCCGGCGAGACGACGTCGACCTGGCTGAACCGGGAAGACCCGGAGTACGGCGACGACCTCTTCCCCGATTCCGAATCGTTCGGCGCCCTGCCCGAGGGCAGCGCGCTGCTGCTCGTCATGCGCGGCCCCAACGCCGGCAGCAGGTTCCGGCTCGAGGCCGACCTGACCACGGCGGGCCGGCACCCCGACAGCGACATCTTCCTCGACGACGTGACCGTCTCCAGGCGGCACGCCGAGTTCTACCACCAGGGCAACCGGTTCACCGTCCGCGACGTAGGCAGCCTGAACGGCACCTACGTGAACCGCGAGCGGATCGAGGAGGCGGAACTGACCGGTGGCGACGAGGTCCAGATCGGGAAGTTCCGGCTGCTCTTCCTCACCAGCTCAGATCTCGGGCCTGCCTCCTCAGCCGACCACCGCGGCAGGGGCGCCCAGGATTACGCATGAGCGACCAGTCAGCCCACGGCCAGTTCGGCATCGGGGAGGTGCTGGCGCAGCTGCGCCCGGAATTCCCGGACATCAGCGCGTCAAAGATCCGCTTCTTCGAGGCCGAGGGGCTGATCGAGCCGGCCAGGTCCCAGTCGGGGTACCGCAGGTTCTCCGCCCTCGACATCGACAGGCTGCGCTACATCCTCACCATGCAGCGGGACTCCTACCTGCCGCTGCGGGTGATCAGGGAACGCCTGGCCGGTGCCGAATCCGGGGGTAACGGCGTCGGCGTTCCGGCGGGCAACGGCCAGGCGTCCGGTGGCCAGGACGGCGCGATGACCCGCCGCCAGCTGCTCGAGGCGGCCGAGATCGAGGACGCGGAGCTGACCGAGCTCGAGGACAGCGGCCTGATCCGCCGGATGGGCAGGCTGTACAGCCCGGATGCGCTCGCGGTGGCCCGGTGGGTCGCCGCGCTGCGCCAGTACGGCGTGCAGGCCAGGCACCTGCGCACGGTCAAGCAGGCCGCGGACCGGCAGGCCAACCTGGTCGAGCAGGTGGTCGCGCCGCAGTTGCGCCAGCACGGCCCGGGCGGCCGCGACGCTGCGTCGCGGACCGCGTGGCAGATCGCCGACCTGACGCTGCGCCTGCACGCGACCCTGGTGGAATCCGCGCTGGCCGAGGCGGGGCTTGCGGCGGCGCCATTGCGCAAGGGCACGTACGCGGCTGGGCCCATGGTGAGCGACCCGGCGCAGGACAGCTCCGGGCCCGCAGCCGGGGGCCTGCGCTCGGCTTCCGGGCGTTTACGGGTGTACCTTGGCAAAGAGAGTGGTGGCCAGTCTAGGGTTCCCAGGCACGTAAGGACGGAGCTGTAGTGCGCCAGATGGAGGTTATCGGCGTCCGGGTCGAGATGCCATCGAACAGCCCCATCGTCTTGCTCAAGGAGGCGCAGGGCGACAGGTACCTGCCCATCTGGATCGGGGCGGTGGAGGCTACGGCGATCGCCTTCGCCCAGCAGGGCATGGTCTCGCTCCGGCCGCTGACACACGACCTGTTCAAGGACGTCCTTGAGGTGCTGAACGTCCAGCTGCGCACGGTGAACATCACCTCGCTCCGGGACGGGATCTTCTACGCGGACCTGGTCTTCTCCAACGGCGCCGAGGTGAGCGCGCGGCCCTCGGACTCGATCGCGCTCGCGCTGCGCACCGGCGCGCAGATCTTCGCCAGCGAGGAGATCCTGGACGAGGTGGGCGTGCCCATCCCGGACGAGCAAGAGGACGAGGTGGAGAAGTTCCGGGAGTTTCTCGACACCATCTCGCCTGAGGATTTCGGCCGGGCGACCTGAGCCCGCAGCGTCCGGCATTATGCCCCGCGGGGGCGGGAATGTCGCGACGCGCCGTGCGCGGTCGTTGACGCCACCGCCCGGGCCGGCTTACGGTGCGAGTGCGGTGGGTAGTCGGCTCCCGTGGAGGTGGGCGTGGCGGTGACCAGGGGTGACAGCGGGTCCGCTGGCGGACCCCAGGACCCGCAGGATGCCCTGTTCGACCTCAGCGAGATCCCCGGTGCCTCCGATGCCCTCGCCAGCTCCCAGGCTGCCCCCGAGGCCGACGCAGAGGCCGAGGCGGGACCCGGCGACATCGGCTACCGCGGGCCGACAGCGTGCTCCGCGGCCGGCATCACCTACCGTCAGCTCGACTACTGGGCCCGCACCGGCCTGGTCGAGCCGAGCGTGCGCCCCGCGCACGGTTCCGGCTCCCAGCGGCTCTACAGCTTCCGCGACATCCTGGTGCTGAAGGTCGTCAAGCGGCTGCTCGACACCGGGATCTCGCTGCAGCAGATCCGGGCTGCGGTCCAGCACCTGCGCGATCGCGGCACCGACGACCTGGCCGAGGTGACGCTGATGAGCGACGGCGTCAGCGTCTACGAGTGCATGTCCGCGGACGAGGTGGTTGACCTGCTCGCGGGCGGCCAGGGCGTATTCGGCATCGCCCTGGGCCGGGTCTGGCGCGAGGTCGAGGGCGACCTGGCCGTGCTGCCCGCCGTGCGCGCCGAGGACCCGTTCGTCGCGGTAACCCCCGAGGCCGGCGCCGGCCTCCAGGACGACCTCGCCAAGCGCCGCCTCCGCCGGACCAGCTAGGCCTGTCCCACAATCTGGTTCTTCTCCGGTAAGATTCGAACTGCTGATGACACCGACCGGGAGAGATCCCGCCGTCTAGCGGCGGGCGCCGAAGGGGCAACATCCCCGGAACCTCTCAGGCACACGGACCGGGCGGAACAGGCATCTCTGGAGCGGCAGCGTGCTTGCCGCCGCGACAGACGGGGAGCCTTCGGTACCGTCAGCCGCGCTCATCCGGGGAGGCTCCATGACAGACTCAGACTTCACTGCACGTCACATTGGCCCATCGCAGGCCGCGCAGCAGCGCATGCTCGCCAGCCTCGGCTATACCTCGCTCGACGAGCTCACCAAGGCCGCCCTGCCGGCCGGCACCCCGCCCGCCGAGCTCAGCCTGCCCGCCCCGCTGTCCGAGACAGAGGCGCAGGCCGAACTGCGCCGGATGGCCGGCCGGAACAAGCTGCTGACCTCGATGATCGGCCTGGGCTATTACGGCACGATCACCCCGGCCGTCATCCGCCGCAACGTGCTGGAGAACCCCGCCTGGTACACGGCCTACACCCCGTACCAGCCGGAGATCTCCCAGGGCCGGCTCGAGGCGCTGCTGAACTTCCAGACGGTGATCGCCGACCTGACCGCGCTGCCGTGGGCCGGCGCCTCGTTGCTTGACGAGGCCACCGCTGCCGCCGAGGCGATGACGCTGGCGCGCCGGTCCGCCCGGCGCGGGCACACCTTCCTCGCCGACGCCGACTGCCTGCCGCAGACGCTGGCCGTGCTGCGCACCCGCGCCGAGCCGCTCGGCATCCACCTGGTCGTCGAGCCGGTGACGGCCTCCTCGATCGCCGCTCAGGACGACTTGTTCGGGGTCCTGATGCAGTTCCCCGGCGCGTCCGGCACCGTGCGCGACCTCGCCCCGCTGATCGAGGCGGCGCACGAGGGGGGCGCGCTGGCCGTCGTCGCCGCCGACCTGCTTGCGCTCACCCTGCTGCGGCCGCCGGGCGAGATGGGCGCGGACATCGCGATCGGCTCGAGCCAGCGGTTCGGCGTGCCGCTGTGGTACGGCGGTCCGCACGCGGGCTATATCGCGGTCAGCGACCCGCTCAAG
>Ga0181525_10001410_pt1 | contig 20476 bp, 14 predicted proteins | sample PEATcosm2014_Bin_48_FD_121100 | JGI IMG/M metagenome (GOLD analysis project Ga0181525, IMG submission 121100) | Peatland microbial communities from MTU Mesocosm Facility, Houghton, MI, USA - PEATcosm2014_Bin06_10_metaG | ecosystem: Environmental > Terrestrial > Soil > Wetlands > Peat | place...
TCGCCGACCACCTGCACTCCGGCGCGTTCTCCAAGCATCTGGCGCAGCTTCTGCCGCGCGAGCGGTTCATCATCAGCCAGGACCGTCTGAAGCAACATCGAAGCTTCCTCCTCTGCCTGGAGGCGCACTGCAGGTTGAGAAACACAGCATTACGTCACCAAGTGTGCCCGGTAGGAATGCCGGTTCATGGCCAAACAGCAACAAGCGGGATCTTGCTGAAAAATATGCGGGCTAGTCGCAAGGGCGAGCCCGACGCGAAGGTCGCCGGTGCCCAGAACCGGACTCATGCGTCCGAGTTTGAACACCAGAGCATGGGCGCGATTCCCCGCGGCGGGGTAAGCGTCGGCCTCAGCGGCGATGGGTCACCGGATTTTTGCTCCGTATTCATACAAGCAAGCTCTCCGGGAATTGTGACGAACTGCACGTTAGCGGGGACCAGGACGGGCACGAACCTGCTGCCGGGATCGGATTGAGGGATGAAAGAGACCGGATCAGGCGAACGTGGACGCTACCGTGCACGTACTGGCGGTTGTCTCAGGAGCAACGGTCAGAGCTCCTGATCCCCACCTCGTTCGAATCGTCGATGGCATTAAAACGGAGAAGGATCCATGGGACGGACTAATCGCGAAAACCTCGTCGTCCTGTCGATGGCCTGGGTGCTAGCCAGCATCGGTATTTGCGATCATGCATCATGCCAAACGCAGATGGCAGACTCGCGTGGGGCGCACCAAATGATGAGCAGCGGCGGCCCTTCGGTCGAGAAGGAGATCAAGCTGGGTAATGCCTATCTGAGCGGACAGGGCGCCAACAAGGATGAGAAATTGGCCGCGTACTGGTTCCGGAAGGCGGCGGAGGCGGGCGATCCGTGGGCCGAGCAGCAATTAGGCTTCTTCTATCAGGCGGGCATCGGAGTTCCCATCGATCCGGCGCGGGCGGCGCATTGGTATCAACTGGCCGCCGCCGGCGGGTTGGTCAGCGCGAAGACCAATCTTGGCGTTGCGTATCTGTGGGGAATCGGGGTTTCAATGGACAAGTGGATGGCGGAGCAGTTATTTCGTGAGGCAGCTAAGAAGGGCGACGGGACTGCGGCGACTTATCTGGGAACGCTGTACCACTCCGGGGGCGTGTTGAACAAAGATGAGGCGGCGGCCGAGCACTGGTACATGGTCGGAGCGAAACTGCATGACCCTGTTGCCGACTACGATCTCGGTACGCTTTACTCCGTCGAAGATCATCCTCACGATTTCCGGCGGGCCGCGGATTGGCTTCGAAAGTCTGTTGCCGGAGGTTACGTTCCGGCGATTCACTCTCTCGGTCTGCTTCTGGAAAGCCACCCGGAAGTAGCGAAGTCAGGTCACGAATATCTGACTTTGTTACAGGAGGCGTCTGGCTATGGGCAATGGAGGTCGTCGATGGCGTTGGCGATTCTTCATAACGAGGGAAAACTCGTCCCTCGCGATCCCAAAGCTGCATATTACTACTTCCAACTCGCGATCCTGCAGGGGGCGGAGGCGCCGAGGGATAAGCTGGACCATGTTATGCAGGTTATTTCGAATGAATTAGGGACGGAGCAAGCTGCAAAGATAGAGGCCGTCGCGCGGGCGTGGTACGAGCAACACCACGAAACCCTCGAGTTCTTACTCAAAAAGACTGGCAAAGGGGCGCCGCCGGGGCTGGCCATTGTTACACCGGAGACGGGTACCCACGCAGGTCGGATAATTCCTGCGCCGCGGGCATCCCTGATGCAGTCAGATATGCTGCCGCCGAGTTGAGAAAGGAATCAATCATCGACACGAATATACCGTTAGCTGACGAACAACATGAGCGGCCGTTCTTTATGCATCCGGCGATCTTCATCAGCGCTTCGGTGCTGGTGGGGATGTTGTTCGCTCTGCAGGAGTGGCTCAACGCGCGCCGCTGGGGATACCGAATCAGACTGACCTTCGTGGGCGAAATGTGGGGAATGCAGTTTCTGCTTTGGGGGATATTTTGCTGGCTGTTATGGCGTTTCCTGCGGCCACTCATCGTCAAAGCCCGCGTTCTCACGCTGGTCACAAGGGTTCTGCCGCTCAGCATTGCAACCAGTATTGCGGAGGAGATGATCTGGGTTCTGTTCTTTCCGAAGGTGCCGATTGATCGTCCGCCCATGGATTACTGGCATCGACTGACATTCCAGCTCGATGCCGAGTTTGTCGACAGCATGGCGATTTTCTGGTGCGCTTTTCTTCTTTTTCGCGGTGTCTCTTACTACCAGAAGTTTCGGGAAAAGGAGACTACGACGGCGCGACTGCAGGTCCAGCTGGTGCAGGCAAGGCTGGCCGCGCTGCGGATGCAGCTGAATCCGCATTTTCTTTTCAACGCGATGAACAGTATCTCCAGTCTGATGCGGACCGATGTCGAAGCTGCCGACGTGATGCTCGAACAACTAAGCAGCCTGTTGCGCATGACTCTGGAGCGCGGCGAGGTACAGCTGATACCTCTGCGCAAGGAGATCGAGTTCATCGAGACCTACCTGGCGATGCAGCAGCAGCGTTATTCCGGGAGGGTGCGGCAGAGCCTGGCGGTGGACCCGGAACTGCACGACGCGATGGTTCCGGCGTTGATCCTGCAGCCGATAGTGGAAAACGCTTATGTGCACGGGCTTTCGAAATGCGCGGGTGACGGGGAGCTGTCCATCGACATTCGGCGGGACGGCAAGCGGGTGAGGATGAGCGTTGTAAACAGCGGCAATGGGCTGCACGCGGAGCGGGATGTTGCGGGGCGCCGCGGGGTCGGCCTGGTCAACGTGCGCGATCGTCTTCGGCTGCATTACGGCGAACAAGGAACGCTGTTGGTCCGCGAGTTCGGCATGGGGCGTGTCAGCGTAACGATCGCTCTGCCCCTGCAGATCGGGGAAAGCGGCACGGACGAGGCTGCGCGGTTCGACGCATGACGATTCAGGTTGTTTTGGCGGATGACGAGGTGCTGGCGCGGCAAAAACTGCGTTCGCTGCTGCGCGAGCAGTCGGATTGCGAAGTGGTGGGAGAATGCGCGACGGCGGCGGAAACCATCGAACTGGTGCGGACGGCGCATCCCGATCTGGTATTTCTCGATGTTCGTATGCCGGATATGGATGGATTCGACGTAATCGACGCGCTTTCGGCGGAGAAGGAATTCATTATGCCGCGCATCGTGTTTACGACGGCGTATGACCATTACGCTGTGCGTGCGTTCGAGGTCCACGCGGTGGATTATCTGCTGAAGCCGTTTGCCCCGGAGCGACTGTGGGCGGCGCTTGAGCGCATTCGGGAGCGCGCCGGCGGCACGCTGACCGGCGATGCGAAGGAGCACGGCGAGAAACGATACACGAGCCGGATGGTCTTCAAATCGAAGGGGCGCATTCTGTTCCTGCCCGTCTCGGAAATCCGCTGGATCGCGGCGGAGGAGAACTACGTGCGGATCTCTGCGGGAAAAGAGACCCATTTGTTGCGGGAAACCATGGCGCATCTCGAGACGCGCCTCGACCCTCACTTTTTTCTCCGCGTTCATCGTTCTTCGATGGTTAATTTGCAGCATGTGAAAGAAGTGCGGCTGGAATCGGATGGGGATACCGCGGTAATCCTTCTCAACGGCGAGAAGATTCCGATGAGCCGCAGTTACCGGGCTCGGATGCAGCGCCTGCTTCATCCATAACGCGGGTTATTAATTTATGGAGAGATAGTAAGAGGGCTAAGTGTCATGTTTGCTGCTGGGGAGTCGTTGACCCTTAAAGGTAGCCGGCTCATCCCACGGAGCCGGGGCTCTATCCCAAAATACCAAAAGACACAGGCATCGCAGGAGTTATACCGGTAACTGCAGGATGCTTGTCGCAGATTGAGTTTACGGGACCCGGCATTTGTTCGCAGTCACCATGACTGGGTGGCCCGCTCATCCCCGTTGCCGAACCTTCGTCACAAATGCAGGAGTGTTTGAGTTAGATGGGTGTGAGCTTGCTTGGGTGATGTGCATGAGCACTCAGGCAATCGCAGTCGAGCGGAAGTTGACAAAGTATTTCCGAGGTTCGGATCTAACCTCTGGCGATCCTTTCAATATCGCCATGCGCATCGCGGTCGATGCAGATGCCGCCCGCATCTTCGAGACCCTGACCCGGCCGGAGTATCTGGAAACCTGGATGACGCTGCCCGGGGACGGCGAAGATTGCTATTTGGTTGCGTGGAAGCAGAGGGGCAGCTTCCGTCTGGATCACTACCGCCATGGAAGGCGGGACGTAATGATTCGTGGGGAATATCGGATCTGTCGCCGCCAAAAAATGCTTTTTACGTGGAGAGTGAGCGGGGAGACGGCGGGGCCGGAGACGCTCGTTTACATCGGACTGCACGGCAACTTCGCCAGCACCATTGTTGAGCTGCACCACAGAGGAATCCCGTCCGCTGCGGAATTTTCATGGCAACAGGAAATGTGGAGTGGGTCGCTCGATCGGCTTATGCGACTGTTCCAGCGGTGATCGCGCGCTCCGGGCCATTTGGAACCCCGTGTTCAACTGGCGCGAACAGCGGATGGCCGAGGTGTTTGCCCGAGGCGGTAGGGAAGTTACGCTATGGTCGAAGCGATGCAGCATGCGGACGGTCTGTCCTTCGACACGGTCAGCCAGATGCGGTGTTAGTCCTCGGGCCGCGTGGTGCTCGTCGGTGATCTCGCTTACGGGCCCGGAGAAGGAAGGAGAGCAGTGATTCCCGGGCGAGGACTTGCGAGGTATTGGGGACAGCGACCTCGCCAGATTGTCCGGAGCAGTAACCCGAGCGATGAAGAACTTCAGACCCTGCGTTTGGGGTCCTGAAAACGCGACCAACGGGGAAAGACGAACGGAACTGTATTGACCGGAGGCGATGGGCGGTGTTAGCGTTTGGCAACCCCCGCCGGTGCCCTGTGACCAACCGCTGTCTTCCGCAACTGCTTTGCGCAAGTGTCGTTCTCGGTCTGTTTGGATGCGTAACCCTGGCAGCTCAGTCGAGCGCACCCCCTCCTGGAGACCGTTTTCTGCCGGCGCGGAGCCTCGCGCAGAATGTCTCTGCCGAACCGGGCCTGCGGGGGCGGGTGCAGAATCGCATCGCGGTTTCGGTGGTTGGGGATAACTTTTTCGGCGATCCCAACCGGGGTCTGATCACGGGCTATGCCGTGGGCAGCGGCGGTGCGATTGCCGTGCAGAGGGGCAGCGCGCAGCTGCCGCGGGCGGAGGAGTTTGGCAGCGTCTCGCCGTTTGCCGAGTCAGCGACCTTCATCGATGTGGGGATGCGGCCCGATTTTCTGGTTCCCGCCGACGTGAATCAGGATGGGCATCGGGACCTGATCGTCGCTGCGCGGGGCGGGAATGCGGTAGAAATCCTGTTGGGCGATGGCCGCGGAGGGTTTACCTCGCAGACTACCTTTGCGGTACAGGGGAGCATCGCGGGTGTCGCGAAGTGGCAGGACGCGACCGGTGCGCCGCGGATCGCCGTGGGGGTTTGCGGGCAGAAGTGCTCGGTCGATTTGTATCAGGCGGATGGAACGCGGTTGGCGAGCCATCCTGTCGACGACACCATCACGATTCTCGCGGTTGCTCACCTGAATGGAGGGTCGGCGGAGGACATTGTGGCGGGCGGGGCTTCGCATCTGGAGGTGATCGACGGGAACAGCGCGCTGGGCGGATCGCCGCAGGTCGATTCCCTGCCGGTTTGGGGCGCGCTGGCTGCGGCCACCGGAGTTTTTGTCTATGACGCGCGCGGCATGAGGCAGATTGCCGTGCTCACACAGGACGGCAGCACCCACACGCTGGCGCGGAGCGGCATCGTCTCGACTCCGCCCAGGCTGCTTCCGAATGCACGCCAGCTTCGCCACATGCACCAACTGCCCCAGCGCGAGGCCGTCGATCCGAAGACGCAGAGCTGGGTGGATGTGGAGACGCTGACCGGTGTGGCGACGTTCGATGGAGGGTCGACTCCGTTGCTGATCCGGACACGCGTGAGCGGCAGCGGGATGGACGATCTGGTGGTGCTCGACGCCAACGGCAATCGCATCACGACCGTGCACCATCCGGTGTTGGCGTATCCGCCGAACAGCGCCAGCCCGTATGCGGGAACCATGCAGGCTTTGCCGGCACGGGTGGAGACGGATTCCACGCCGGCCAACGCGGCCCTTGCGGCGATTCCGATGCGCATCAGCCAGGATGCGCGGCTGGGACTAGTGACCGTATCGGGAGGCGTGACGCCGGAGATGGCGCCACTGACGGCGTATCACACCCTAAACGTCAACACGACGTCCGACGGCACCGTATCGACGGCGAGCATGGCATTGTGCTCCGGCAATCTGGCGGGCTGCACGTTGCGCAGCGCGCTGGCGGTCGCAGATGCCGATGCGTCCTATAACGAGGCCCACAGCACGGCGGACACGGTGAATGTTCCGAACGGGACTTACACCCTGCTGAACGATGGGCCGGAAGAGCCGGGTTCTCCTAACCCCGATCAGTATGGCAATCCGCAATATCACATCGAGATTTATGGTCCGGTGAACCTGATTGGCGCGGGCACGACCACGACCATCATCACGACGGATAACAAGGACAAGATATTTTCGGAAAACTCCGCAAACGCGACTGGTGAAAACGATACGCAGTCTCCGATCGACGTCTACTTCAGCGACATGACGCTGGAGAACGGCACGAACCCAAGCACTCCCGGCAACGGGCAGCAGGATAGCGAGGGGGGCTTAATAGACGCCGACACGGGAGGCACGGGCAACATCACGTTCGTCGACGTGAATTTCGAGAACGGCATCGATAAGCTGGGGGGCGATTATGGCGATGGAGGCGGCCTGTACGTCAGCGATAACTACCTGACTGTCCCGGCTGTGGACCAGGGGCCCGGAGTTCTGGAGGTAAGTGGAGGGACCTTCTCGGGCAACCTCACATCTGGCCGTGGTGGGGCAATTTCCGCGGGCGCTCAGAACAACAATCCAATCGATATCGTCGGTGTCACCTTCACGAACAACACCGCGAACGGCAACGACAACGAAAGCGCCACGTATGTGGGTCTCGGCTTCGGCGGCGCAATCTGGACAGGGAACATCGACCCATCGAAATGCTCGACCGCTTGCACGGTGACCAGCTATATCGAGAACTCGACTTTCACCAGCAACACTGCAGTCGGCTCCACAGCGACGGGCGGTCAGGGGGATGGCGGCGCGGTTTACGCCTACGACGGCATCACCGTGACCGGGAATACCTTCAGCCAGAACACCGCCACCACCTCAACGCCAGAGTATAACGCTGGGTCGGGCGGAGCGGTCTTAATGGGTTCCCAGTACGGACCGATCGCCATCACGGGCAATGTCTTTACAAAGAATGGGGCGACGTCGGACGGCGGAGCGGTGCTGATCGAAGCGGAGTCCGCGGACACTACGCTGACCTCGACGGTTCGGTACAACGTCTTCTATGACAACGAGGGGCCCAGCGTCAACTTGACGCCGGCGAGCGGGAGGACGGGGCTGGCCCAGGGCGATTACCAGGGCTCCGTTGCCCAGACCACCACCAACGCGACGGACAATTTCTGGGGGTGCAACGGGCCGGCGAGCGGAACCGGTTGCGACACGGCGGGAAGCACCGATGGCACCATGACGCTGTCGCCGTATGCCGAGGTGACGGCGTCGCTGAACACCACCACGCCGGCGAGCGGTTCGAGCATCATCCTGACGGGCGGGATCACGAAGGATTCCAGCGGAACCTCGCTGAGCAGCAATGAGGGCGCCTTTATCGGGCTGCCCGTCGCGCTCAGCATCAGCCAGAACGGGGCTTCGCTGGGCACGTCCGATACGACACTGGACAGCACCGGGTCGGCCTCGCTAAGCGAGACCGCGACAACGGGCAACGGAACCGCGACGTTCACCGTCTACAACGCCACGGTCACCATCGACTTCACGGGCGGCCCCGTTGTCACCAGCGTTTCGCCGAGCAGTGGGCCCACGACGGGTGGCACACAGGTGACCATCAATGGCAGCGCGTTCACCGGCGTAGAGGAGGTCAACTTTGGTGGGGTCGCCGGCAGCATCGGCACCAAGAGCGACACGCAAATCACCGTTATTTCGCCCGCTCAGGGGGCGGGGACGGTGGACATCACGGTGGTGACCCCTTCCGGCACCAGCGCGACGAGCGCCGCGGATCACTTCACCTACGACAAAGTGGCGTCGAGCATCATGTGGAGTCCGGCTCCGGCGATCATCTTCGGCATGTCGGGATCGACGGTGCTGAATGCCGCGGGCTCACCCAGCGGCGGGACCTTTGATTACACGGCTACGCCCACCGGCGGCGGTACAACCATGGACGTGACCGCGGGGACCACGACGTTGCCAGCGGGGACGTATAACCTGACCGCGACGTACACGCCGCCCAACACCAGCGAGTACAACAACGACACCCAGATGGTGTCGCTCTACGTGAGCAGCGAGAGCGTTTGGATTCTCGACAGTGGCGGCGGTACGAGTGAACTGGCTGGGAACGGCTATGGGATTTCGCCCAGTGCCTACAGCGGCGCCAACATGGCAGTGGCCATCGACAGCGCCGGCAATATATGGACAGTGGGAACCGGTTCTACCCTGCTGGAGGAGACCAACCAGGTGGGAACGGCGCCGGCGACTCCCACCGGGGGTGGCCTGGATGTGCCGGTGGGGATCGCCATCGACGGCAACAGCGCGGTTTGGATCACGAACGGCAACAATACGGTCAGCGAATTTTCGAATGCGGGCGTGGCTCAGTCGCCTTCGAATGGCTTCGCCGATTCGTCGTTGTCGACGCCGAGTGGGATAGCGATTGATCTGGGCGGAAGCGTCTGGATCGCGAACAAGGGCAACAGCAGCGTGACGAGGATTCTGGGAGCAGCGGCGCCGGCCGATCCTCTGGCGACGGCAGCAGCGAACAATAAAACAGGAGCGAAACCGTGAAGCCCGGGCGGATGGCGGCAACGAGCATTACGGGTGAATTCAGCCAGGTCGCGATCACGCAGCGGAAAGCCGTTAGCGCACGCCATCTTGGGGTTTGGGTCAAAATTGGCGGTGGGGCAGGCAAGGAAGAGGAGCCGATTTATGGAAGACACTTCAGGCACGTTTTTATCTGTCGGTTCCGCTTGAACTGCAGACGACAACAGGTCAGCGCAAGGACGCCCGAAATGATCCCGGGGAAGGAAAAAGAGGGAGGTGTGCAGGACCTCCCCAGGAATTGGAGCGGCCGGAAGTGAGAGCCTCTTCCGGCCGCTCAGGTGAGAACCGCTTAGAAGGTGAGTCGGCCGCCGAATTCCATCTGGCGGGGCGGGTTGGCCTGGGTGTTCAGAACGCCCCAGGTGGCGGGAGTAGCCAACGATACTCCCCCTGTACCTCCAGCGTCTGTGAATTGCCGGTGGTTGAGCATGTTGGTTGCGATGAACGAGAATTCGAACGACGTCGACTCGGTAATGCGGACGTCTTTTTTGACCTGTCCATCCATGTTCCAGTAAGGCTGACCGGTGAACGGACCCAATCCCGGGTTCCTGGTGTCGATGCCGAGAATCGGAGCGCGCACCTGGTTCCATACCGCTACAGGGTTCTTGAAATAGTTCACCCCAACCGGCTCACCGCTCGGTGAAACCGCTACCTGCGTTCCCACCGAGGTCCCGTAGGCATCCGTTCCGCCCATCACACCGAAGTGCGCAGAGTGACCGGCGTTATAAGGGGTGGTAAATACGCACTGCTCGTTGGAGGCGTAGTCGATGCCGTCGCCTTCGCCCCAGGACTGGGCATCGGTCTGAGTATTGCAATAGACCGGTGGTCCGGATCCTGCGGTGAAGATCGGAGAGAAGGCCCAGCCGCCCGCTGCGCGTCCCAACAGACCGTGCTGACCTTTGAACCACGGCTCCTGCGCCACGATGTAAGTGTTGTAGACAAATTTGCGGTCGTAGTTCTGGTTACCGTACATGGCTCGCAAATTGTAGGCATCGTCCTGCGTGTATTCGCTCGATGCCTGTACCACGGCTCCGGTTCCGAGCGCCTTGCTGTAGGTGAAGTTGTGCTGCATTGTCAGTCCGTGCCATCCGCGCGTACCGAAGCTGATAAAGCCGCCGTTGTAATTGCCGAAGCCCGTGCTTGCATTCTCGGCCACGCCGCTGCTGAACTGACCGTTGGCGCCGTTGGTCGATCCGGTGATAGCGGTATTCATCATCGTGCGCGGGAAGTTGAACCCGGGGTTGACCCCGCCGTTACCGGCGTCCAGGTCGGACCACATACTCCAGACGCCCTGGGTCAGGAGGTTGTTCGTCCCGTTCGGGCCTTCCTGGTCGAGTACTGCCGCGGTGCAGTTGGCATATCCGTTGCAGTAACCAGTTCCCTTTAAGGCCGCTTCAAAGAACGGCTGGGCCGTGACGGAACTAATGAAGCTGGTGTACGCCGCGGTACCGGGTTTCGGAATATTCGCACCGCATGCTCCCGCGGATACAGTGCAGTTCAGGTATCGTTCCAGATTGGCATAAGCAGTCTGGAACTGCTGCCCTCCGACGGACAACATGTAGGGAACCGCGTTCAGGTTCACCGGCTGGTATTCGTGGTGAATCACCCGGCCGATGTAGCCCACTTCCAGCAGCGATTTCTGCCCGACCTGCCGCTGGATGGTGAGGTCAAACGTATCGCTGACGTTCGGTCGGAATTGCGGATCCATCGCTTCGCTGGCGGACCCGCCAATCAGGTTGTAGCCCGGATAGGCCGGTTGCGGCAGAGTAGGCGCGGCCGCCGGCAGAGGAGCCGAGTTTCCATCGACACCGATGCGGAATGCATTGGCTGCCGTTGGATTGCTTGGGCCGCAGGCGCCGCTCATCAGGGCCTGGCGGCACTGCACGGCCTGGATCAGTCCGACGCCGAGCAGCGGGGAGAGCACCAGATCCACGCCATTCAGACGCCCGTAGATGCGCCCATACCCGCCTCGTATCACCGTCGCCTTCGAGAAGCTCGGATTCCACGCCACGCCCACGCGCGGGCTGAACGAGCCGTAGAACGGGTTGTAGGGGTACTTTTCCCCATTGCCCACGTTGTGCACCAGAGCAAAGCCAAGCTGCGGGTTGTAGACGTTGCCTTGTTCCGCTTCTGCCCTGCGCTGGCTGAGGTAATCCGCTGATCGGATCGGCTCGTCGGAAGCGTCCACCAGCACCGTCTGCTTACCCGCGGCTTCGGTGGGCGGCATCTCGAGCGTCCAGCCCATGCCGTAGGTCAGGGTGAAGCTCGGCTTCATGTGCCACGTATCGCTGAAGTAGACGTTGTAGTACGGAATCGTGCTCTGATCGAAGGCGTGGGTCAGAGGCGGATTCAGCGCCAGGTTGCTGCCACTGCGGGTGTAGGCCACCTGTGATGCAGTCACGATACCCAGCACCGCGGCAGCCAGGCGGTTGGAGTTCAGGCTCTGCGGGAATCCGCCACCCAGATCGGACATATCCACCAAGCCGGCGCCGCTTGCATCGCCCAGCTGATACGTTGGCGTAAAGTTGATGCCGCCGCCATTGTCCGACCGCTGGTGATAGTCGAAGTTGTGCTGGTATTGTCCGCCGAATTGAATCAGGTGGTTGCCCTTCAGCGTACTCACGTTGTCGCTGATGAAGTGGTCCTGTCCGTCCCAGAACCGCGTGCGGATGCTCTGTGCATTCACATTGAACGGTCCCAGCTGATCGGTGGGACTCTCCCCGAGAGGCTCCATCGCTCCGCCCAGCCCGGGAAGTTGTGGCGGCGCGTTGTTATCCGACCAAGACCAATAGTTGCGCAGGAAACTATAGTGCAAATCGTTGGTCGTGTTAGTGGTGATACTCGTCGTCAGGCCCGTGACGAAGTACCACGGCTGCGACGGGCGGTGCGACACAGACACCGGCTTGCCCAGTGCGTCGCCGGGAAAGAATCCTCCAATATCGTATTGAGTATCGGAAGCCTCCGATAACTTGTAGTAACGATAGCTCGCAAACCAATTCCATTTGGCGCTGAACGCGTGATCCACCCGGAACGCCAGGTCGTTGCTGGTCAAAGGCAGTGAGAGATTGGCCTTAAAGCCGATCTCATTCACGCCATCGCATCCCGGACCCGCCAGCGGACCGCAACTCACATCGTTGCCCGCCGGTTCGTACTTGCTCCACATCGCCGCAACATCGGGATTGAGGCCGATGCCGCGCGGATCGATCGCTTTCATGTTGTAGGTTGTGCTGCCGTACGTCACCATTCCGGCCTGCAAACCGGCTGAGGGCACCGCCCTCTCAATGGTCTCCGAATTGGGATACCGATAACCTTCGAAAAATCCAAAGAGATAGGTGCGGCCTCCCCAGAACGCAGGCAGGATCCAGCCTCCCGCCTTGGCCCCGAAACGGTTGTAGTGGTACGCAGGCAGCGGGGTCTGCGACAGGTTGTTCTGCCAGGTATTGGCGTCGAATCCGTTATTGAGGTAGTACTCGTACACTCCGCCATGCCACTGGTTGGTGCCTCGCGGCGTAGCAAACTCTACCTGCGCGCCCGCGGAGTTATCGAAGTCCGCGGTTTGGTTCGATGTGTTAACCTTAACTTCCTCGACGCTGTCCTGCGGCGTCGGCATCACGCCCGTCGGTCCGTTGTCGAGCTGGCCGTTTGCGCCCGCCACGCCCGTGGGATCGCCCGCGAAGGTGGTGGTATATACGGCCATGCTGCCGTCCATGTCATTGGTGATCTGCCCGCCATCCAGCAGAAAGGTGCTCTGATCGTTGACCGCTCCAGCCACGCTGCCGGCCGGATCGACACCGGGCTGCATCGCTGTGAATGTATTCGCGTCGTGGCCCAGACTCGGCAGCGAATTGATGGCTTCCTGCGGAATGGTTTGGCCCACAGTGGAGTTCAGGGTCTGCAGCTCGGTGCCAATCGATTGAACTTCGACCGTTTCCGTGCTGCTGCCTATTTTGAGGGAAAGGTTGATCGTCAGCTGGGTACCGATGTTGACGACCTGCCCTTCCGTCCTGGCGACCGAAAACCCGGACCTGCTGGCGCTGACCGAATAGGTCCCCGGAGGCACCGCAGGAAAAACGTATTTCCCGTCGTCATTCGTGATCTTCGTCATCTTGAATCCAGACGAAGGATCGCTGAGTATCACCGTGGCGCCTGGAATCAGGGCGCCGCTTTGGTCGGTTACCTCGCCGACCACTGTACCGCTGTTGGTTGCCTGGCCGTGACCCCAGCTCGCGCCTGCGCACGTCAACAGGACAACCGCGACCGCGGCCATGATCCACCTTAGCCTGAGTTGCGTCATTAAAGCTCCTCCGTAAGTTGCTCGTTGTGCGTCTGCACCAGTGTCCGGGCGAACCACTTACGGCCCGGTGAGGACGAGGAAACAGAACCCTATGGGGAAGGGAACCCATTTCGGTCAGCTATCTAAAAGGCCAGAAATTCCTGAGGATCGAATCCAGCCGGTACAAGACTTGGGGGACGTCCTGCAGAGCGGCGTGTGTAACCTCGTTGGCCGCTCCTGCGCCTATATGGTGAGCAATCGACGGTCCAAAGACCGTCGGGTCTAAGCATGATGTTTTCGGGATAAGTGCCTGTGAAAATGGGATGGGCGAAAATCACACACCACGGCTATGAGGTCATGTAGGAAGACCATGCAGGAACATGTAGGAACACACGCAGCCATTCGACCTCTGAGGCGAGCGCGTCAAAGACGCGAGCCATCCCGGGTCATGCGCGCTGACTCGTCGAGACCGGTTCAAACACAACAGACAGGGGTCAGCTAAGGCAATCGGCCCTGCTTGCGGCTCTGCTCAGCGCGGTGCACTGATCTCAGCTAAGTCTCGCGATCGCCCAGAACCATGGCGTTACGCAGGGCATCAATGCATCGATTGGAGATCGAGCAGAGTGAATGGAAGGTTGGCCATTGAACGCCAGTGTCCGCGGTTGCTGCTAAACATCATCGACGCCCGCCGAAGCATAGCACTGGGACAACAGCCCGCGTCTCAATACCATCCGCACATTCTTGTTGATTGGCAGAGCCTTACCGTTGCTCAGGTGTACAAAGGCATTACCGTGTCGGGGAAGGTCGAAGTCCACCACATGGTCCAGATTGACCACGGCGTTTCTGTGTACGCGAAGGAAGCGCTCCGGGTCCAGTCGCCTGTATATGTCTTTGATCGTCATTCTATGTTCAAAGCTGGCAGTGGGCAGGTGGAGTTGAAGCAGGTTGCCGTGACTTTGAATCCACAATATGTCACGAACTGGCACCAGGACAATCTTGTCGCCTGCTTTAACGGTCATCCGGTTCATGTACTTCGCCGGGGCTGTCCCAGGTGCCTTTCCCAATTCTGAAACCGAATCGATCCCATGGCCAGATCCTGTTTCCCTGGTCTCCGGCTGTGAAACATCGTCGGATAGCACGTGCTCCAAACTCCCTGAGCGGGATCTTTCCTGATGCGAACGGGAGGCCTGCCATCCAAGAATGGTCATACTGGAACTCCTTTTGGGCGATGGATTGAGTTCCTTCGCCCAGCCTTCGATTTCCGTCGAGCAACATCACCTTCGAGACCATCAACTTCCCTCATGAGCGCTTCTAATCGCACGCTCTTCGTCTGCTTCATCCGAACAATAACGTAAGGATCGGCCGATGCGCAGGCTACTTCTGCTTGCTGCTGACTGCTGACGGAAAACTGGATTGCGCGCCAAAATAACATTCGATGGATTCGAGTTGTCCATTCCTGATTCGGAGATACTCCACATTTCGGAACGAGTTACCGTTCCTGGTGTGGCACAGATACTTCACAAATGCATCGTCCGCGCCAGTGGTGAGCCGCTCCAGGTCAAACTTTCCAATGAAATCAACCTGTGTGTCCCAGCATTGTTTTTTGAAAGCGCTCTTGCTGATGTGGTCGTCGCCCGCCGCGCTCGTAAAAGTGAAGTTGTCGGCGAGCAGTGCGTCGAACATGCTCAGGTCCTTCGTTTCCCATGCCCCGTACCACTTACGGACAATGTCCTCGTTCGTCGGGTTCTGCTCTCTCAACACGCCGCCATTTGTTGGTCCCGGCAATTTCACGACACCCACCAGCGCGCAGGCCCCCGTTGCGAGCAGGTTTCTGCGCGACATCGTAATTCTTGTCATGATCCATTCTCCTTTCCCACTCTCGCTTCGTTGCAGGTAAGCGACGCACAGATCGCGAACGTACAAACCGGTTGGTATTCAAGCACAAGAACAAACACCTCTCTGTGGAATCGCCGCGATCAGCTCCGCCTTCGCTTGCCCGGCGCACGAAGAGAATTCAGCCAGCCCACGATATTTCCAATTCCCATATTCCACACCTTCACATCCTGAGCATTCTTTGCCAACACTTCGTACCCTTCGACCATCGCGATCAGAAAACTCGCAGTCTCTTCCGGAACCAGGTCGCGGCGGACCGTTCCCTGATCCTGCCCCCTCCGCAAAGCTGTGGCAATGCCCTCTTGCCAGGCATGGAAGATTCTCTCCAATCGCCTGCGGAATTGTTCGTCGAGCTGAGACATCTCCTGCGCAAGATTGACCAGCGGACAGCCGGCCTTTAAATCATTTGGCCGAGCTGGTATCGCCTGCACAATCCCGATCAAAGCGTCGACAGGGTCCTTGTCCTCGCTCCGTTGCAGCGGAAGCAACCACCTGTCGCGGGGGAATTTTGCGACGACCTCTTCGATGAGGGCGTATCCCAGTGCGTCCTTGTTCTCAAAATGGTAGTAGAGCGCCCCTTTCGTGACATTGGTGGCGGCCAGAATTGCATCGAGCCCGGCACTCTGGAAGCCGTATCGGTAAACTTCGCGAAAAGCTGCCTGCAACAGGCGCTGGCGCGTGAGCTCAGGATCGCGCCGCCCTGGCGCCCTGCGGTTCAGGTTCTTGCGTGCCAGCAACATACCAACCAGTATGTACTCTAATTGCTACCCGGCGTCAAGAGAGAAGGATTCATGGTCCGATTTGTGGCATGTATTTGCCGCAGAAGTCTCTGTTTTCGGTGGATTTCATCGCCAAGGGGGGGGGTGACCCAACGGATGACAACAATCATCTATGGCATCAACGCCATCGATCCTGTCACTTTTGTCGATGTCGCCATTGCGCGCCTGAGCGTAGCACTCTCGGCCGCTACATCGGGCGCGCCGCGACTCTTCGGCGATCGCATTCGAAGAGTCGCCCTTGCAGGGGCGGCGATTCTCCAGCGATGACAGCTTCATTTCGAAGCTGACATCTCCCAATTGTGTGATGCACGTCACAGACAGTCCTCGCAGCGCCCTTGTGTGATGCGCGTACATTCCTCAGCAGGAACCGCCACTCTATCGAAGTGCAGGTAAGGGGTATGGAAATGCCGCACTTGATTTCAATTCGACATTCATTTCCGAAGCTCTTCGTGCATGGACGCACTGCCGGGGCGCCAGTCTCATCTGGCCCCGAGCCCCTGTCCGGGAACGCAGAGAAGACCAAACGCAGGACTCAGGGAGGATCGATGAAATACAGCATTCCAGCCGCGGTAGCGGCGCTCTCGCTTGCAGCATGCGCTTATGCGGGAACTATCCAGGGCAAAGTCTCCGGCGCCAAAGGCGAATCCGTCGTCTACGTGGAAGCCATCGCGGGCAAAACCTTCCCGGCGCCGGAGCAGCATCCGGTGATGGATCAGAAAGGGTTGATGTTCGCCCCGCACATCATGGCCGTGCTGCAGGGCACAACCGTCGATTTTCTTAACAGCGACAGCGTGGCGCACAACGTTTTCTGGTCCTCGGTGGGCGGGAACAAGAAGCTCGGTCACAACATGGGAACCTGGCCGCAGGGAGAAAAGCGCAGCTTTAAGTTCGACACACCGGGCGCGATTCCTCTGCTTTGCAATGTCCACCCCGACATGGCTGCCTACATCATCGTGTCGCCCACGCCCTACTTTGCGACGACGGATAAGTCGGGCCAATACCACATCGAGAACATTCCTGACGGCAGTTACACGGTCACCTTCTGGAACGAGGGAACGAAACCGCATTCGAGCCAGGTCACGGTGTCCGGCAACACGAAAGCCGACGCAACTCTCACGAAATAGGAACAGCGAGGGGCAAGGTCCGGGAGAGGCCCGAACGGCTATTCATGCTGAAGCGCTACGAAAACAAATCGGTCGATGCCGCGTGGCTCAACAGTAATTTCCCGTGCATGATGGCCTGTCCAGCGCATACCAATGCAGGCCGGTATGTTGCTTTGATCGCCGAAGGGCGGTACGAAGAGGCCTACAGGCTGGCCCGCGAACCCAACCCGCTCGCCAGCATTTGCGGCCGGGTCTGCGCGCATCCCTGCGAGACCGCGTGCCGCCGCGGCGACATCGACCACCCCATCGCCATCCGCGCGCTGAAGCGGTTCCTCACGGAGCGGCATGGTCCTGAATCGAAGCGCCCCGTCGATGTGAACAGGGGACGCGGGCAGAAGAAACTTCCTTTTCGCATTGCTGTGGTGGGTGGTGGGCCGGTGGGACTGTCGGCCGCGCACGATCTTGCTCTGATGGGTTATTCGGTCACGATCTTTGAGGCCGCTCCGGTGGCCGGCGGAATGCTGTACCTCGGTGTGCCGGAGTATCGGCTGCCGCGCGATGTCGTGGAAGCGCAGGTGCGCGAAATCCTTGCCACGGGTGACATCACGCTGAAACTCAATCACGCCGCCGGCCGCGATTTTGCGATCGCCGATCTGCGCCGTCAGGGGTACGACGCGGTGCTGCTCGCAGTGGGAGCCCACAGCAGTCGCGACCTCTCCATTCCTGGAGTGGACCTGGACGGCGTGCACAAGGGAATCGATTTCCTGCTGAATGTGAACCTCGGCTACCAGTTCACCATCGGGAAGAAAGTCATCGTCATCGGTGGCGGGAACGTGGCCATGGATGTGGCGCGCTCCGCGGCGCGCGAGGTCCTCCGTCAGCATGCGGCCGGCGTCGAGGCCCACGAGCCATCTGCCGAGAATGTTCAATCGGTCGCCACGAAAGAAATGGTGGACGTCTCCCTCTCCGCTCTGCGCCTGGGCGCGCAGGAGGTCCACCTGGTTTGCCTGGAGAGCCGCAAAGAGATGCCAGCGGCGCTGGAGGAGATTGTTGAGGCGGAGGAAGAAGGCATCATTCTTCACCCGGGGCTGGGCCCGCATCGCATTCTGGGCGAAAACGGCAGAGTCACTGCGCTGGAGGCACTGAAGACCAAATGGGTCTTCGATCAGAACGGGCGGTTCAATCCCGCCTTCGAGGAAAACAGCGAGACGCGGCTCGAGTGCGACACCGTCATCATGGCCATCGGCCAGGCTCCGCGGCTCGACTTCCTGAAGCCCGAAAACGGCGTGGAGATTTCCCGCCGCGGCCTGATCGCGGTGAACCCGCAGACGCTCATGACTTCCGCCGAAGGGATCTTTGCCGGCGGCGATTGTGTTTTTGGCCCGCGCCTGATTATCGACAGCGTCGCCGATGGCAAGCGCGCTGCCGTAGGCATCGATGAGTTTCTCCGCGGAACGCAGCATCCGGAGCCCACCGTCGAAGTTGAAATTCTGAAACGCCACAGCATGCCGCTGGGGATCCTCGACCTGATACGGCAGCCTGTTCCCGCCCTGCCGCTCGATCGCCGCACCGGGATGACCGAGGTCGAACTGGGGTTCGACGAAGAGGCCGCGCAGCTCGAGGCGCAGCGTTGCCTGCACTGCTGGGTGAATACCGTTTTCGAAGGCAATCCTGAGGACGGCAGTCTCTGTGTCCTTTGCGGCGGCTGCATCGACGTTTGCCCGGAGAACTGCCTGGAACTGGTCAGCCTCGACCGCTTTCAATTCGAGCCCGAAGTAGTGCAGCAGCTCGTGGACCACGAGGGATTACTGAAAGTTGAACTGGACAATGTCCGGGCCGACGAGCTGGGCATCGTCGCCGGTTCGGTGATGCTGAAAGACGAAACGCGCTGCATTCGATGCGGGCTCTGCGCCGCACGGTGCCCCGTGGGAACCATCACCATGGAGTCGTTCAATCTGCTTCCCGCGGAACCAACAGGCCTGATCTCTGTTGAATCCATCGATGCGCCGTTTCGAACCGCAGTCACGGACAGGAAGTGAGCGGACTTATGAGCGAGAAGCAATCCACGCCAGTGCCGGTCGACCATGAGATCAGCCGCCGGTCCTTCTTCAATAAGCTCGGCATCGGATCCCTGGGCATCGCAGCAGCCGGAACGCTCGGCTTCACCTATCGATTCCTCTCGCCCAACGTTTTGTACGAAGCATCTCCGATCGTCAATGCCGGGAAGCCCGAAGGCTATCCCATCGATTCGGTCACTCTGGATGTCAATTCGGCCATCTACCTCGTGCATGTTCAGGAGGGCTTCCTTTCGCTGAATGCGATCTGTACCCACCTGGGCTGCATGACGGCGTGGAAGCCGGACCTGGGCATCATCGCCTGCCCCTGCCACGGAAGCAAGTTCAGCCGCGAAGGACAAAAACTCGCGGGTCCGGCGCCCAGGCCCTTGCCGTGGCTGAGGACGTGGCTGAGCGACGACGGCGACATCATGGTGGACCGCTCCACAACCATTGCGCCATCGCAATTTCTGAGGATCTGAAGATGCCGGGCAGAATGGACAGCACCATCGACAGGCTGCAGCGCACGCGGGTGTGGCGCTCTGTCTTTCGCAGCGGCACAGGTTCCAGCACCCTGCACCGCGCTCTCGCCATTCAGCAGAATGTCTTCCTGCATCTCTTCTCGACCAAAGTGCGGCGCCGCATGCTCGGCTTCCGGGCTACGTGGTATCTGGGAGCGTTAACTCTGGGAACCTTCTTCATACTGGTGATTACCGGCATTCTGCTCATGCTTTACTACCACCCCTCGGTGCCGCAGGCCTATGCCGATGTTAAGGACCTGAAGTTTGTCGTTTCGTCGGGCATGTTTCTGCGCAACCTGCACCGCTGGTCTGCGCATGCCATGGTGCTGCTGGTCTTCGCCCATATGTTTCGGGTCTTTTACCGGGGCGCCTATCGCCCGCCGCGCGAATTCAACTGGGTCATCGGCGTCGTACTCCTGCTTATCACTCTGCTGCTGAGTTATACAGGGTATCTGCTCCCCTGGGACCAGCTGGCATTCTGGGCAATTACTGTCGGCTCAAATATCTCCTCCGCGGTTCCTGTCTTCGGCGACAAAGCCCGCTTCCTGATGTTAGGAGGTCGCCAGGTCAACGCGAATGCTCTGCTGCGCTTCTATGTGCTGCACTGCGTGATCCTGCCTCTGGCGGCAGTTCTGTTCGTGGCCGTCCATATGTGGCGCATCCGCAAAGACGGCGGTCTGTATGTTCGTCAAAGCGAGCCTGGCCGGGAGGCTTTACCTGAACCCGGCACGCCAGCAATGGAAGACGATGAAGCCCTGGCGGTGAAGCGATGACAGAGCCAAAGGATTTTGTCGCCGGTGTAGGTTCCGATATCCGCAAGTCGCAGAGGCGCGTCCTTTTCGTTACTCGCAGAACCTCACCGCAGGTGAAAGCA
>Ga0181525_10001411_pt1 | contig 20456 bp, 18 predicted proteins | sample PEATcosm2014_Bin_48_FD_121100 | JGI IMG/M metagenome (GOLD analysis project Ga0181525, IMG submission 121100) | Peatland microbial communities from MTU Mesocosm Facility, Houghton, MI, USA - PEATcosm2014_Bin06_10_metaG | ecosystem: Environmental > Terrestrial > Soil > Wetlands > Peat | place...
AAATGGTGGCGGACCTTGCGCGATCGCGAACTGGATTCGCTGATCGAGCGCGCCATCGCCGGCAGCCCAACGCTTGAAATTGCGCTCGACCGTCTGCAGCAGGCGCGCGCGCAGGAGGTTGTCGTCATCGGCATGGCTTTGCCCGCGGCCGAAGCCTCGATGGGCGGCGGATGGGGGACCGGCAGCGACCTGGCACGTGGCCGCGCTTCTCAGTCGCTGGTTTCCGCCGAGACCGGTACTGGCGTCAGTCAGGTCGTCAATCTCGCCGGCTTCGATGCCGCCTGGGAAATCGACGTTTTCGGCAAATACCGCCGAGCCATCGAAGCCGCGCAATACGACGTCGACGCCGCGATCGCGGCGCGCAACATAGTCCTCGTTTCGTTGATCGCCGACGTCGCTCGCGCTTATCTCGATTTGCGCGCGTTGCAAATGCAGCTGATGGTGCTGCGCAAGAACATCGAGGTGGTGAAGAAATATCTCGACTTTGTCCAGGAGCGCTATGATCGCGGCATCACCAACGAACTCGACGTGACGCTGGCGCAGCGCGAATTGGCGCAGTTGCAGGCGCAGGTCGCACCGCTCGCCGCGCAGATCGACGCCGCGCGTTACGTCATTGCGGTGCTGATCGGCGAGTTGCCGGAGACCTTTGGCGATGAGTTCAAGCGGCCAAGAATGCTCCCCGTTCTGCCGGGGAACATCAAATCCGGGCTCCCGATCGATCTATTGCGGCGACGGCCTGACATCGTCGAAGCTGAGCGTGCGCTGGCGAGCGCGACCGCCCGGATCGGCGTCGCCACCGCAGATCTTTTTCCGCAGGTTGCGTTGACCGCCGCCGGTGGCCGGCAGACCGGCATCACGCCATTGACGATCAGTCCGATCTGGTCGGTCGGCCCGGCGATCGCCGCGCCGCTACTGGACTTCGGCCGGCTCGATGCGGTCGTGGAAAAAGCCGACTTTCGTACCCGTGAACTGCTGGCGAGTTACAAACAGACGGTGCTCAACGCGGTGCGGGAAGTCGATACCGCCGCCGATGCGTATCACGCGCAGCAGGATCGTTTGCGCTACCTCGCCAATGCTTTGACTGCCGCGCGGCGCGCGGTAAGCTTGGCAACCGAACGGTTCGACCGCGGCTTGACGGATTCACTCAACGTTATCGACGCCGAGCGCCAGGAATTTGAGATCGAGCAACAATACGTGTTGGCGCAACAGACGGCGGCAGAGCAGCTCGTCACACTCTACAAATCGCTCGGCGGCGGCTGGGAGGATTATCAGATCTTCCCGCCGATCCCGCCCCCGTTGCCGGCAGTGGCGGCCGCATTCCGCAGCCTACTTGTGCCCTATGCGGCGCCGTGAGCAGGCCGTTCAACCTCTGCGCGACGGCTCGTTTCGCTGAGCCATATTTGCAACACCTCGCCGGAAAGCGTGCCGCCAAGAAGAAAATTTCATAATAACAAGGGTTTATCGCATTCACCTCATTGACGGTCGGAATCGACCGGAAAAGCCCGCCGGTATATGATGATGGTGGGCCGAGGTAGAATAGATTCGCGAAGGGCGGCGCGTTTTATGACGCGTGCGATGGTCGCGTAAATCATGCCGAAGCCTGCGAGTGAGGTGAAGGGTGCCGCTCAACAGGGCTTGCACATTGTTGGTTGCTGCTTGCCTCGGCGCGTGCGCGACGCAGGCCGCGCTGGCGTTTGACCTCAATTCGGTCACGCCGCCGCTTACCAAGCCGCAGCAAAAACCGGATTGGGCGGGCTTCTACTTCAAGGGCAACGCGCCGGGCGCCTCCGACAGTAACCCTTGGGCGACACTTTCGCCGAACGGTTTTGCGACCGCGCACACGGCGCCGTCGGCCAACGGAAATTTCGGCTACAACTTCCAGTCGGGGAATTTTGTCTTCGGTCTTGAAGGCTCGCTTGCGGCGGCAAATTTCGACGGCCGCTTTACTGCGCCCTACATGCCCGCGCTCACCGCCGGGGCGTGGACGCCGAACATGAATTGGATGGGTACCGTGACCGGCAAGCTCGGTTACTCGTTCGGTCAGTGGCTGCCTTATCTCAAGGGCGGCTTTGCCACCGCAGAGGTCGGCTCGCCGCTGCAGGGCGCTCCGCAAATCGGATCGTTCTCGCAAGGAACGGAAGCCAACGGCTGGACCGCCGGCGTCGGCTTTGAATACCAATTCTCGCCGAAATTGTCGTTAGGGCTGGAATATCTCTACACCGACCTCGGCGGCAATTCGGGCGGCGCGCCGGGTTGGCTCGGCGGCGCGCCGATCTCCGGCTCCCCGGAAATGTATTCGACCGCGCTCAAGAGCCAGAGCCTGCTCGGCCGGCTCAACTATAAAGCTGGCTGGTAAGCTAAGCGGATAATTTAGGATCTAGGCATGCGCAGCGGCGCTGCGCGTGGTTTCGCACTTATGTACAAAGCGCACGATCCGGCGGACGAGTTCGCCCTCGAGGATCGGCGCGTGACCCTGATCCTCAACTTCGATCAAGTCCATGTCCTTGCGGCGGGTGCGCATGGCCGCCACGGTCTGCGCCGACAACAGGTCGGAATTGGCGCCGCGCACGACCAGCATGGGTACATCGGCGAGCGCGTCGAACTCGCGCCACAAGGGCGTCATCGGCCGCTCGATATCGACGCCGGCCAGCGCCCGCGCGATACCGAGGTCGTAGCAGGGTTTGAGTCCGCTCTGGCAGATATGCCAGGTGCGACGCGCACCGGCGAGCCATTGCTCGTCGGTCAGTTTCGGGAAATGCGCACCCATCAGGTGGCGAAGGATTCCGGCGCCTTCTTCATAAGTTTGCGGGTGGGGCAGCTTGCCGAGATAGCTGCGAATCCGCGCCATGCCGGCCTGCTCATGCACCGGTCCGACGTCGTGGAGCACCACCGCGGCGATGGAACTGGGATGCGCCGCCGCCAACAGCATGGTCAGTATGCCGCCACGCGAACTGCCGATGAACACCGCAGGTCCGACGCCGAGCTCAAACAAAATGCTGACGATGTCGCCGAGCTCGGTCATGCAGTTGTAGTTGGTGTGGTCGGTGTCGTGCTCGGAATGGCCGCGGCCGCGCGAATCGATGGCGATGACATGCCGCTCGGGCGGACCATCGGAGAGCGCCGGTGCCAGCAGATCGAAATCCGCGGTCGTGCGCGCCAGACCCGGCAGGCACACCACCGGGATTCCCGGCGAGCGCCGGTCGCCGTATTCACGCACATGCAGGCGCAAGCCGTCTTGGGCCTTGATGAAAAGGCTCCTGCCCCGGTCGATTGAGGGGTCCGGATCAACCTCGAAATGAAGGGATGGCTTGTTCATGCTGTCCCTATTGGCCGTTTCTGGGCCTATAACGCCTACGGCTATGAACCTTTAACGCCTGTAGTCATAAAATAGACATTAGCGTTGAGGTTTGCGCTAGCGCAAAGAATAAAATTTAGGCGCTTGACGGAAAAATGAGGCGGGGTATTGGCCTACCCGCCGCGGCGCAAATCGGCCTCGATGAGGAGCCTTGGGTCGGTTCCAAACCGGGCGCGGTAAACCTGCATGTTTTCAAGGATCCGCTGCACGTAATTGCGCGTTTCCGAGATCGGAATCCGCTCGATCCAGTCGATCGGGTCAACCTTACCGCTGCGCGGATCGCCGTATTGCTCGATCCACTCCTTCGCCCGGCGCGGTCCGGCATTGTAGGCGACGAAGGCGAGAATGTAGGAGCCGCGCCAGCTGGCGATATCGTTGCCCAGCTCGGCGGTGCCGAGCTGGGCGTTATAGGCGACGTCAGTCATCAGCCGGTGCTGGTCAAACGAGACGTTGAACCGCTTCGCGGTGTCGCGGCCCGCCGGCGGCGTCACCTGCATCAAGCCGATGGCGTTGGCGCTGGACACGACCTTGCTGTTGAAGGCGCTTTCCTGCCGCACGATCGAATAGACGACGCAGCGCTCCACCTCCGGGCCGATCTGCTGATAATTCGGCACGCCGAAATCCGGAAAGGCAAAGTGCTCGAGCGGCAACCCATGATTAAGAGCGATCTTGCCGATCAGAAGCGTCGCCCGCGCGTCGTTGTGGCGGGTGGTGATCTCGGCGAGCGCCGCGAGCGCCGCCGTATCGGTTGACTTGTCGGCGAGGTCCGCGGCCATGGTGGCGATCATGTCGCGCTCGTCGAGCGCATAGAGGATTTCAAAGGCGCGCGCGACCTCCAGACGGTAATAATCGGCTGGCGGTTCCGGCACAGCGCGCAGCGTTACGCTTTCGTTGCCGAGCCGCGCCCGCGCCAGCTGGCCGTAATAGGCGGTCGGATAACGCGCCGCCGCCTCGAAGTAGGTGTGCGCGTCGCGTTCGCGTCCGAGCGCCTCCATCGCGCGGCCTTGCCAATAGGAGGAACGCGCCAGCGTGATCGGATTGACCACGCCCTCCGCGATGCGGGCAAAATGGCCGAACGCGACCGAGGGATCGTGCAGAAAACGCAGCGCGATCCAGCCGGCGGTGAATTGCTGCTCGGTGCGGTAATTCTCGTTGATCGGTGTGGCGGCGCCGTTAGCGACCGCATAGGCCGATTTCAGATCGCCGAGGTCGAGAAGCTTGCGTGCGATAAGCCGCCGCTCGACCCACCATTGATCCACATCGCCGAGCCGTTCCGCGTCGCGCGGCGCCGCCATCATCCATTGCGCGGCTTCCACGATCTTGTCGCTGCGGCGCAGCCATTGCGCGCGGCTCAAGATATAACCCGGATCGTGCCGGCCTTCCGCCGGCACGTCCTCGAGCAGCGTCTTCGCCTTGGTGGAACGGTTGATGACGGCGGAACGGGCCTTGGCGATCGCGGCCTCGACCGCATCGAGATGGTGCGCCGCGCGCATCGCCGCATCGTCGTCCTCGACGTCAAAACGCGCGTCCATGCGCGCCTTGTCGTCCCCGGCGGTGATCAGGCCGGCGAACATGTCGCGCGCTTGCGACTCGGTGTCGGCGGAGAAACTGTCCTTGCGCCAGGCTTCGCGCACCCATGCCTGCGCGCCGGTGCGATCGCCCTCGGCAAGAAGCGCGCGCGCGAGCACAAACCGTCCCTTGGCAGTGCGCGGCGGATCGTTGCGGAAAAATTCGATAACCGTGCGCGATGCCGCCTGCTGCTGCCACAGCGCAGCTTCGGCGCGCCGGCGCAAGGCTGATGTCGCGGGCCAGGCCGGATTGGCCCCGATGAAGGCGGCGTAGCGCGGGAAATCGAGATCGGCTTCGTCGCTGCGCAGGATCGCCCATTCGACGAGCTTGCGGGCGACCGGATCGGAGATCGTGTTCTCGACGCCCGTGGCGTCGTCGGGCTGGCCTTTGCGCACGAGCTCGATGGCCTGCTTCACCGCCGCCATGTCGAGCGGCGAGGTGCTTGAGTTCGTCGCCATCGCCAAGGCCGGCCCGGGCCGTGTAGGCGATGCGGCAACGCTGGAGCGCAGCGGAATTGCTCCGAGCGGCGGGGGAGGGGCGTTGCGCGTCGCGTCGCGTCCGCCGTTCGCAAGCACGCGGGAAGACGGGATAGAGGCGGTTGTGGCGACCGGGCCTGCTGCTGTCGCCATGAGCTGCATTGGGCCGCCCGCAGCATTCGCCGGCGCCGGCGCTGGCGGGTGCGCGGAGACCTTGGCGGATTTGTCCGACGCGAGGGCGGGTCGTTCACGCGGCAGCGGGATATCTCCCGACGGCGGCGCCGCGCTGACTTTCCCAGCCAGCAGGCCAACTGCGAAACCTGCCAATATGAGCCGCTTGGCCGTCATTCGACGGACCTCTCTGCCGCAATACGCCGCCCCCCAGCGGTTCTGGACACTTTTGTCGGCTGGCAAGGTTTAAGAATTCCTGCGGCTGACGGTTGCACACGGCAATCGGTAATTTTCGCGGCAAAAGCGGGGCATCCTGCCGTGACGTTTCGCCGATTCGAACGGGTTTCAGTGTAGCGTCCCGAACGCGCGGTTCCTATGACGGCGAAGCCCATAGGAGAGCTATGTAGGGCGACAGGGCTTTAAAGGCCCGCCGCAACCCGATATCTATTCCGCTCCGCTGCGGGCGCCCTATGGCGCCGTACCGTTGCCCCGGGACCCGCGTTTCCAAGGATTCAGTGCGATGACCGCCAGGACCAGCTTTCGAGGCTCCTTTACCGCGCTGGTGACGCCGTTCAAGAACGGCTCCGTCGATCAAGCGGCGCTGCGCGGCCTTGTTGACTGGCAGATCGCCGAGGGCACCGCGGGCCTGGTGCCGGTCGGCACCACCGGCGAAAGCCCGACCCTCTCCCACGAGGAGCACCACCAGGTTGTGGAATGGTGTGTCGAGCAGTCGCACGGACGCGTACCGGTCGTGGCCGGGTCAGGCTCGAATTCGACCCGGGAGGCGGTCGACCTTGCCCGCCATGCCGAGAAGGCCGGCGCCGACGCGGTGCTGGTCGTCACCCCCTACTACAATAAGCCGACGCAAGAGGGGCTCTACCAGCACTATAAGGCGATCGACGACGCTATCGGCATCCCGATCATTATTTACAATATTCCAGGGCGTTCGGTGATCGACATGTCGGTCGACACCATGAAGCGGCTGTTTGAATTAAAGAACATCGCCGGCGTCAAAGACGCCACCGCCAACATGGTGCGGGTCTCGCAGCAGCGCGCCACCTTAGGCGCGGATTTCAATCAGCTGTCCGGCGAAGACGCGACCGCGCTCGGCTTTATGGCGCACGGCGGTCACGGCTGCATCTCGGTCACGTCCAACGTCGCCCCGCGGCTGTGCGCGGAGTTTCAAAACTCTTGCCTAAAAGGCGATTACGCTTCTGCGCTCAAGCTTCAGGACAAACTGATGCCGCTGCATACGGCGTTGTTCATCGAGACCAATCCGGCGCCCGCCAAGTATGCACTCTCGCTGCTCGGGAAATGCGCGGAGACCGTGCGGCTGCCGATGGTGCCGGTCGCTGAAAAGACGCGTGCGGCGGTGCGCGACGCCATGGTGCACGCCGGATTGATCAATTGATCGGCTTTGCGGGCGCGCTCGGCGGGAGGGCGTTTCCCTTCTTAACTCGTCTTCGCGAAGGCGGCCGCCCGGCTGGATTCTCGCTCTCGCGCGAATGCGCGTAAATCGTAAAACACGCGAGGGGCTTTGATGTTCGAAGAATTCAAGAAATTCGCCATGCGCGGCAACGTCGTCGACCTCGCGGTCGGCGTCATCATCGGCGCGGCGTTCGGCGCCATCGTCAATTCGCTGGTCGGCGATGTCATCATGCCGCTCATTGGCGCGGTGACCGGCGGGCTGGATTTCTCCAACTATTTTGTTCCGCTGTCCTCGAAGGTGACCGCATCGTCTCTCGCCGAGGCGAAAAAGCAGGGCGCCGTGTTCGCTTGGGGCAGTTTCCTCACCGTCGTGATCAACTTTTTGATCATCGCCTGGGTGTTGTTCCTCGCCATCAAAGGCATCAACCGCCTGAATGCGCCCAAGGCGCCGCCGGCGGCGCCCGGCCCGTCGCCGGAGGTCCAATTACTGACGGAAATCCGCGACACGTTGAAAGCGCGATGACCGCAAGGACGAAGCATGGCGGCGAAGCCTGAACGCAAACTGCGCGTCGTCGCCGACAATCGCAAAGCGCGCTTCAATTACTTCATCGACGAGACGATGGAGGCCGGCGTCGCGCTCACCGGCACCGAAGTGAAATCGCTGCGCGCGGGCAAGGCGACGATCGCCGAATCCTATGCCGACTCCCGCGACGGCGAACTTTGGCTGATCAATTCCAACATTCCCGAATATCAGCAGGCCAACCGCTTCAACCATGCGCCGAAGCGGCCGCGCAAACTGCTGCTGCATCGCCGGCAGATCAACAAGCTGATCGGCGCGGTCGAGCGCGAAGGCATGACGCTCGTTCCGCTCAAGCTCTATTTTAACGAGAAAGGCCGTGCCAAGATCGAACTGGCGCTGGCGCGCGGCAAAAAACTCTACGACAAGCGCGACACCGAACGGAAGCGTTCCTGGGATCGCGAGCGCGGCCGGCTGTTGCGGCAAAAGGAATGAGACGGTGCTTCCGGTCAGCCTCGATCATTGCGTCATTCATGTCAGCGACTGGGAGCGCTCCAACGCCTTCTATACGACGGTCGTGGGCGCGGAACTGATCGCGCGCCCGGTTGGTTTCGCCTACCGGTTCGGCGACCGGCAGCTCAACGTCCACGGCCCAGGCGTCAAGCCGGCCGAGGTTGCGCGCCTGCCGGTAGCCCCGGGCAACAGCGACCTGTGCTTTGAGTGGCGCGGGCCGATTACGGATGCCGTCCGCCATCTTGAACGCTGTGGCGTCGCCGTCGAACGCGGCCCGATGCAGCGTTTCGGAGCCAAAGGTCCGGGCACTAGCGTCTATTTCCGCGATCCCGACGGTTCGCTGATGGAATTTATCTCTTATGCGGGAGGCATTGCTATGCGCGAAGCGTCAGGCCAGCACGATCCGACCGTCCTGCCACCCGACATTCCCGCGCCTAAGGACGATGGGACGGCACGCCATCTCATCGGCATGAAGCTGCCCGATCTGCCGTTACTGGCGACACGCGGGGGCGCCCTCAATCTTTCGATCATTGGGGGCCGCACGGTTGTCTACGTCTATCCGCGCACCGGGGTGCCAGGCGTCGACCTGCCGCCGGGCTGGGACGATATTCCCGGCGCACGCGGCTGCACGCCGCAGTCCTGCAGCTTTCGCGACCACTTTGCCGAGCTCAAGGAGCTTGGCGTCTCCCACGTCTTCGGCCTGTCGACGCAGGACACGGACTACCAGCGCGAGGCTGCCGAGCGGCTGCATCTGCCGTTTCCGGTTTTGTCCGACGCCGATTTGAAATTCGCCCGGGCGCTGAAGCTGCCGACCTTCGAGGTCGCCGGCATGACGCTGCTCAAACGCATGGTGCTGGTCGTCGACGACGGCGTCATCGCCAAGGTTTTTTATCCGGTGTTTCCGCCCGATCGGAGCGCCGCCGAAGTCGTTGCCTGGCTGCGGCGCGGCGGCTAGGTTTGACGCGCGCGCGATGGAGTTTGCCATGCCGAAATTTGTCGTTGCTCCGCATTTTCGCCTGCAGGAATGGGTTGCCGAAGAGAAAGGCTATTTCGCCGCCGAAGGCCTCGATTACGAATTCCGCGAAGCCATCGATTCAAGTTCCAGCAGTGGCCATCAGCTCGGCAATAAAGTCGGCGCCTATCAGACGTTCGAAGCGGGCCGCGCCTGCAACGTCAGCGGCGCCTGCCATTGGACGGTGAACGTCGCCGCCTCGAACGGTCACGGCAAGCTCTATGCCGATTGCTATTCGGTTTCGCCCTGCGGCATTTTCGTGCCGCCGGAGTCGCCGGTGAAAGCGCCCGCCGACCTCGCCGGCGTGCCTATTTCGGTCGGCTATCAGTCGGGTAGCCACTACGCGTCCATCCAAGGGCTTGAGCAATATCTCAAGCCCGACGACATCAAGCTGTCGTTTGCCGACGGTCTGCTGTTCAGCCGTATGGAAAAACTGATCGACCGCGAAGTGCCGGCAGCATCTTTGTTCAGCGGGCCTTACTATTTCGCCGAGCAGCTCGGCTTCCGCAAGATCATCGACACGACCTTTATGATTGCGGCCATGGTCACGGGCACGCCGGAGCCTGAGGACGTGCGTAAATATTTTCGCGCGTTGCGGCGGGCGCAACGCGACATCGATCTGCGGCCGGAGCTCTACACGCATTATTACAAGAAAGAATTTCCACTGCGCTTTCACGATCAGATCGATACGCGCCGCTGGGGTCCGGGCGAGCGGCTGGTGTTCGAGCCGTATTCGAAAGCGACATTCGAAGAGTCGTTTGCCTGGATCGAGCGGCACGGCATCTTCCCGCCGGGCGAGATGGGCAGCGGCAAATACGAGGCCTCGATCTTCGTTTAAGGTGTGATCCGAAAGACCCGCCGCGGTCAGGCGTCCAGATATTTGCGCACGTTTGCGAATACGTCACGGAACATCTGCGGCGTCAGCACGCCGGTATTGGTGTTGTAGCGTGAGCAGTGATAGCTGTCGAATAGCACGAGCCCGCCGATCGCGCGCGCAGCACCATGCGCGAACGGATGATCGGCCCGCCGCGCCGAGCGCGCCCGCACCACGGTTTCGTGCGCGATGCGGCCGAGCGCGACGATAGCGCGCAGGATTTTCATTTCATCGATGCTGGCGGCGAGAAATTCGCGGCAGCTCGTGATCTCGGCGGGCGTCGGTTTATTTTCCGGCGGCACGCAGCGCACCGCATTGGTGATGCGGCAATCAGTGAGCAGAAGCCCGTCGTCAGGCCGCGCCGCGTAATTCCCCTCGGCGAAGCCGAATTCCTTAAGCGTCGCGTAGAGCAAATCGCCGGCAAAGTCGCCGGTGAACGGCCGCCCGGTGCGATTGGCGCCGCGCAAGCCCGGCGCGAGGCCGACGATTAGTAGGGGCGCCTCGACGGGTCCGAACGAGGGGACCGGAGCGTTGAACCATTGCGGCTCTTGACGGCGCCAATCGGTGCGAAAGGCGACGAGCCGCGGACAGCGCGGACAGTCGTGGCCCGGCACTGCCTCGTGGCGCTCCATGGCAACAGCGGCGCGCGCTTATTCCTCGTCGAACTCGTCTTCTTCCGCCTCGACCTGCACCGTCGTGGTGCTGCGCTGGAGGAATTGCGGCGTGTGCCGCGGCTCCCGCGCCGGGCGCTCGGTCGGGTCGCGGCCGAGCTTGTTTTGCAGCGCGATGATGTCGACGAACTCGTCGGCTTGCCGACGCAATTCGTCGGCGACCATGGGCGGCTGGGTAGAGACGGTGGAGACCACGGTGACACGCACGCCGCGGCGCTGCACCGCTTCCACCAGCGAGCGGAAATCGCCGTCGCCGGAGAACAGCACCATCTGATCGATGAACGGCGCGATCTCCATGGCGTCGACCGCCAGTTCGATATCCATGTTGCCCTTGACCTTGCGGCGGCCGGTCTGGTCGACGAATTCTTTGGTCGCCTTGGTGACGACGGTGTAGCCGTTGTAATCGAGCCAATCGATCAGCGGCCGGATCGATGAATACTCCTGATCCTCGATCACGGCGGTGTAGTAGAACGCCCGCACCAGATAACCGCGCGACTGGAATTCGCGCAGCAAGCGCTTGTAGTCGATATCAAAGCCAAGCGACTTTGCGGTTGCATAAAGATTGGCGCCGTCAATGAACAACGCGATTTTTTCAATCTGTGCCGACATCTGCGTCTCTATCTGTTCGCTCTATGCCTTTGGGTTATGAAACCGGATTGGTCGCAACGACTTCGACGCGTCCGGCGACGCTTAAGCTAAGGTGTTTGTCGCAACTGGCGAAATGTGCGCCGGTACGATGGCAAAAACACGGTAACTCGTGCGCCGCCGTGCGAGCGACCGTACCAACGGCGTTTAATTCATTAGCCTTAAGCCTGCCGGGCAAACACTGCGGCACCCGGTCGCGGCAAGCCGCCTTTAAACGTCAATCGCGGAGCCGAACCGGGGTTCCAAGCCGTGGGTAACAGAGCCAAACGCACAGGCCAAGTTAAAAGATCAGCTGCCCGAAATGCGGAGAATAGCCTTGCACTTCCCTGCGCGTGACGATACCTAACGCCCGGTCCGGTGGTAGAATTCGCCGCCAAAGCCTCGTTTAGGAGCAGAAACCATGGCCCGCGTTACCGTCGAAGATTGCATCGACAAGGTCGAGAACCGGTTCGATCTGGTTCTGCTGGCGAGCCATCGCGCGCGGATGATTTCGTCGGGTTCCCAGATCGCCGTCGAGCGCGATAACGACAAAAATCCGGTCGTAGCGCTGCGCGAGATTGCCGATACGGCGGTATCGCCCGAGGATCTCAAGGAAGAACTGGTCCATTCGCTGCAGAAATACGTCGAGGTGGACGAGCCAGAGCCCGAAACGGTTCCGCTCATTGGCGCGCCCGGCACCGGCGTCGATGCCGACGACACCGAGGTGACCACCGACCGTATGAGCGAGGAAGAGCTGCTCAAAGGTCTTGAGGGGCTGACGCCGCCGGAAAGCCAGCCCGAGCCCGAAGTGGATATCGGGGACGACGAGGAATAACCGAGAGCGGTGGCTGTTTGATGGCGCCGCGCGCGTCTCGTCGGCGGCGGGCGCTTGCCCGCCCATGAGGCGGTGGCTTTGCGGTAACCACAAGTTCGCGAACCGCATCGACTTCGCGCTGCAAAATGCTGCCAAATCCACTGTTTTGTGGCGTGAAACGCCGGTCATGATATCCTGAGCGGCTTTCGCCGGCGTTAGGCGGCGAAGCCGAGGTGTTCATGGCGCGCTCGCCGATCGATTTGCCGCGGATGCAGAACCAGCCCCGCTCGCGGGTTGCGGTCGCGCGCGGACCCAATCTGGTGCCGCTCGACGACGAAGGGCCGCCAACGCCGAAGCCGCGCAAGCCGTGGATGATGCGGCAATTCGAGCTCATCGATCGGGTCAAGCAATATAATCCGGCCGCCAACGAGGATTTGCTCAATCGCGCTTACGTCTACGCCATGCGCGCGCACGGCGAGCAGAAACGAGCCTCGGGCGATCCCTATTTCTCGCATCCGCTGCAGGTCGCGGCGATCCTGACCGATCTCAAACTTGATGACGCCACCATTGCCGCGGCGCTCCTCCACGACACCATTGAAGACACCGACGCCACCCGCACCGAGATCGATCGCCTGTTTGGTCACGATATCGGGGTCCTGGTCGAGGGGCTGACCAAGCTGAAAAAACTCGACCTGGTGTCCAAGGAAGCGAAGCAGGCAGAAAACCTGCGCAAGCTTCTACTTGCCATCGCCGACGATGTGCGCGTGCTACTGATCAAGCTGGCCGACCGGCTGCACAATATGCGGACGCTGGAATACATGCCGCCCGAAGCGCGGCGCGTGACCGCGGAAGAAACACTCGACATTTATGCGCCGCTCGCCGGCCGCATGGGCATGCAGGGCATACGCGAAGAGCTCGAGGATTTAGCCTTCCGTGAGCTCAACCCCGATGCCTATAAGGTCATCACCGAGCGGCTCGAGGCGCTGGCCGAGCGCAGCAAGGGCTGGATCGGCGAAATCGAACAGCAATTGGCGCGAAAACTTGCCGACAGCGGCATTACCGCTGAAGTTACGGGCCGGCGCAAGCGCGCTTATTCGATCTGGCGCAAAATGGAACGCAAGGCCGTCGGATTTGAGCAGCTGTCCGACATATTCGGTTTTCGTGTCGTCGTCGGCAGCGTCGCCGAATGCTACCGGGCGCTCGGCATCGTCCATACCACCTGGCCGGTCGTGCCCGGGCGTTTTAAGGATTATATCTCGACGCCCAAGCAAAACGATTACCGCTCGATCCATTCCACCGTGATTGGCCCGGGCAAGCAGCGCGTCGAATTGCAAATCCGCACCCGCGAGATGCAGCAAATCGCCGAATACGGCATTGCCGCGCATGCCTTTTATAAGGACGACATCGGTTCGCCGACGGAAATGCTGTCACGCGAATCGAACGCCTATGCCTGGCTGCGCCGCACCATCGAGCTTCTGGCCGAGGGATCGAACCCGGAAGAGTTTTTGGAGCACACCAAGCTCGAACTTTTCCACGATCAGGTCTTCTGTTTCACGCCGAAGGGCAAGCTGATCGCGCTGCCGCGCGGCGCCACCCCGATCGATTTTGCCTATGCGGTCCATACCGACGTCGGTAACATGGCGGTCGGCGCAAAGATCAATGGCAAAATCGGCCCGCTAAGTTCGCCGCTGCAGAACGGCGACGAGGTGCAGATCCTGACCTCGAAGGCGCAGACCGCGCCGCCGGCCGCGTGGGAATCGATCGTCGTCACCGGCAAAGCGCGCGCGGCGATCCGGCGGGCGACCCGCGCCGCAGTGCGCGACCAATATTCCGGCCTCGGGCGGCGCATTGTCGAGCGGCTCTGCCAGCGTGCCAAGATCGGCTATTCCGACGAGCAGCTCGAAGGCGCTCTGCCGCGGCTGGCGCGGGTTTCGATCGACGAGGTGATGTCGGCGGTCGGGCGAGGCGAGATGAAGGCTGCCGACGTGGTGCGCGCCATGTATCCTGACTACAAAGACGAACGGTTCACCGGCACTGCGCGCAAAGGCGACGCCGGCTGGTTCGGACTAAAGCGCGCCAAGGCGGTGAAGTTCAAGCTTCCCGAAGCGACCGCCGAAAACGGCGCCGCGATTCCGATCCGCGGCATCAACACCGATCTGCCGGTGCGCTTTGCCCCCAACGGCGGTGCGGTTCCTGGCGACCGCATCGTCGGCATCATGACGCCGGGCGAGGGCATCACCATTTATCCGATTCAATCGCCGGCGCTGAGCGAGTTCGAAGACGAGCCTGAGCGCTGGCTCGACGTGCGCTGGGATGTCGATGAGAAAATGCCGCAGCGTTTCCCGGCGCGGCTGACGGTGCAATCGGTCAATGAGCCGGGATCGCTGGCGCAGATCGCGCAAGTCATCGCCGAGCACGACGGCAATATCGACAACATCCACATGTCGCGCCAGTCGCCGGATTTTACCGAAGTGACCATCGATCTTGAGGTCTACGACCTCAAGCATCTCACCTCGATTCTCTCGCAATTGCGAGCGAAGAAGGTGATCGCGGCCGCCGAGCGGGTCAACGGCTAGGCGGCGTGCGATTTCAGAATGCCTGCTTCCCCTCCCATCCGCCTCGGCGTCAACATCGATCACGTCGCCACCTTGCGCAATGCGCGCGGCGGCCGGCATCCCGATCCGCTCAAGGCGGCGGAAGTGGCGATTGCCGCGGGCGCCGACGGCATCACCGCGCATTTGCGCGAAGACCGCCGCCACATCGTCGATGACGACATTTTTCGGCTGAAGGCGAAGCTCCAAAAGCCGCTCAATCTGGAAATGGCGGCGACCGCGGAGATGGTGGAGATCGCCTGCAAAGTTCTGCCGCATGCCGCCTGCATCGTTCCGGAGCGACGCGCGGAACGCACGACCGAAGGCGGTCTCGATGCCGCCGGTCAGCGCGACACGCTGCGCACGGTTGCGAGTAGATTGGGCGAGGCCGGCATTCGGGTCTCGCTATTCATCGCCGCCGAACCGGCTCAGATTGAAGCGGCCGCGGCCATCGGCGCGCCGGTCATTGAAATACACACCGGCGCCTGGTGCGACGCGCTCGCGGCCGGCGACCGCGCCGGGGCCGAAGCCGAATACGCCCGCATCGTTCGCGGCGCAGCGCTTGCGCAAAGCTTAAGCCTCGAAGTTCACGCCGGCCACGGTCTCGATTTTTTCAGCGCCGAAAAGGTCGCGGAGCTGCTGCAGATCGTTGAATTGAACATCGGCCATTTTCTGATCGGCGATGCGATCTTCAGCGGGCTTGATGCGGCGGTACGCGGAATGCGCGCAGCGATGGATCGCGGCCGCGGCCGGGCCGGGCAGGCGGCGCGATGATTCTCGGCATCGGCTCCGATATCTGCGATGCTCGCCGCATCGCCAAGGTCATCGAACGCCATGGCGACCGGTTTCTCGACCGCGTTTTCACCCCCATCGAGCGCGCCAAGGCCGATAAGCGGCGCAACCGCGCCGAGACCTATGCCAAGCGATTCGCGGCCAAGGAGGCGTGCGCCAAGGCGCTCGGCACCGGAATCCGCGCAGGCGTATGGTGGCGCGATATGGGCGTGGTCAATCTGCCCTCGGGCAGTCCGACGCTGGAACTGACCGGCGGGGCCAAGCGGCGCCTCCTGGCGATGACGCCGGCGGGCTACGAAGCGCGCATCGACCTCGCCATGACCGACGAGGGACCGACCGCCCAGGCCATCGTCGTCATCTCCGCGGTCGCCGTTTCCGCCGCCTGAAAAAGCCCCGCCCGGATGACAATTTCGTCATGTTCGCGCGGCTCTGGCGGTAAGCTTATGGCGTTCCTAGTTAAAGCCGATTAGACCTGCGCCCGCGGCGAATTCCCGCGTGCAATTGCCTGGGGTTGGTGCAGGGGTTACAAGTTCGCAGGGCGCGGGCAGCCAGTCAACGGAACCATAGGCCGATGAGCGTGCAGACCGGAACAAAACGGAAAGAGGGCGGATTCATCGAGACGATCCGGGTGATTTTCCACGCCCTCATTATCGCGCTCGTCATCCGCACTTTTCTGTTTCAGCCGTTCAATATCCCCTCCGGCTCGATGATCCCGACGTTGCTGGTCGGCGATTATCTGTTCGTCTCCAAATATTCCTACGGCTACACCCATTATTCGCTGCCGTTTTCGCCGCCGGTGTTCTCCGGCCGCATCATCGGCCAGCCGGTCAATCGCGGCGACGTCGTGGTGTTCCGTCTGCCGAAAGACGATTCCACCGATTACATCAAGCGCGTGATCGGGTTGCCGGGCGACCGCATCCAGATGATCGACGGCGTACTCAACATCAACGGCGAGCCGGTCAAGCGTGAGCGCATCGAGGACTTTGTCACCGACGACGAAGGCACGGTGCAACGCGTCAAGCGCTATCGGGAAACGCTGCCGAGCGGCGTGAGCTACAACACGCTCGACCTCACCGACAACGGGTTTTACGACAACACCCAAGTCTATGTCGTCCCGCCCGATCATTATTTCATGATGGGCGACAACCGCGACAACTCGACCGACAGCCGTGTGCTCAGCGCGGTCGGCTATGTGCCCTACGAGAACATTATCGGGCGGGCACAGATCATCTTCTTCTCGATCAGGGACGGTTCGCACGCCTGGGAGGTGTGGCGCTGGCCCTGGACCGTGCGCTGGAACCGGCTGTTCACCCTGGTGCGATGAGCGGACGCGGCAAAGGCAAATCGGTTGCTGCGCCGCAAGAGCCGTCAGCTGTTGAGGTCGCGCGCAAAGGCGCTGCCTCTGGCGCGACGATCGACGGCCCGACCGGCGACGGCCAGAAAGACACCCGCCGCCGGCGCCGCCGCGGTGATGGCTCGCTGGAAGAGCGTATCGGCTACCGCTTCAGCGACGCCACATTGCTCGACAGCGCTCTGAGTCACATTTCGGCACTTAAGGGTGCGCGCAACCGTGCGGGTAGTTACCAGCGGCTCGAATTCCTGGGCGATCATGTGCTCGGCCTTGTGATCTCCGACATGCTGTTTCGAGCTTTTCCGAGGGCCGATGAAGGCGAGCTGTCGCGCCGCCTCGCTGATCTCGTACGCAAGGAAACCTGCGCCGATATCGCCCGCAGCATCGATCTCGGCGCCGCCATCCGGCTCGGCTCTTCCGAAGCCAATGCCGGCGGCCGCACCCGCCCGGCGATTCTCGCCGACGTCTGCGAGGCCTTGATCGGCGCGGTTTATCTGGACGGCGGCTTTGCCGATGCCGAGGCGCTGGTCGGGCGGCTGTGGGAAGCGCGGCTGCGCACCACCGCGCAGCCGTTGCGCGATCCGAAAACGGTGTTGCAGGAATGGGCGCAGGCCCGTGGGTTGCCGACGCCGGCGTATCGTGAAGTCGCTCGTTCCGGGCCGGATCACGATCCGGAGTTCCGGGTGGCGGTGCACCTGCCGAAGCTCGCACCGGCCGAAGGGATGGGGCGCTCCAAGCGCGCCGCCGAGCAGGCAGCCGCCGCTGCGATGATGGCGCGCGAAGGCGTCAAGCCCGAACGCGTCAATGGCTGAGACGTCGGATCCGCCAACGCATTGCGGCTTTGTGGCCCTGATCGGCGCGCCCAATGCCGGCAAGTCGACGCTTATCAACGCCCTGGTCGGCGCCAAGGTTTCGATCGTCACGCCGAAGGTACAGACCACGCGCACGCTTGTTCGCGGCATCGCGATCGAAGGCAACGCGCAGCTGATCTTCGTGGATACGCCTGGTATCTTCGCGCCGCGCCGGCGTCTTGACCGCGCCATGGTCGGCAGCGCCTGGGGTTCGACCACCGACGCCGACATCGTCGCGCTGCTCGTCGACGCCCACAAAGGCGTCGGCGAGGACGAAGAGGCGATCTTGAAGGGGCTGCGCGACATGGGCCCGCCGAAAGTACTCCTGCTCAACAAGGTCGACCTGGTCGATAAACCAAAGCTGCTGGCACTCGCGCAAACGCTCAACGAGCGCATCGCCTTGGCCGGGACCTTCATGATCTCGGCGCAGTCCGGCGACGGCGTCGCCGATGTGAGAAAATTTTTCGCTGCGCACGTGCCGGCCGGACCGTGGCTCTACCCGGAAGATCAAATTTCTGATGCGCCACTGCGCCAGCTCGCCGCCGAGATCACCCGCGAAAAGCTTTTCTTACGTCTGCATCAGGAACTGCCGTATCAGTCGACGGTCGAGACCGAGGTGTGGAAGGAGCTCAAAGACGGCGCGGTCCGCATCGAGCAGAACATCTATGTCGAGCGCGAAAGCCAGCGCAAAATCGTGCTCGGCAAGGGCGGCCAAACCATCAAGGCGATCGGCGCGGCGTCGCGGGCCGATATCGCCGTAGCAATTGAGCACCCGGTGCATCTCTTTCTGTTCGTGAAGGTGCGCGAAGGTTGGGGCGACGACCCGGAGCGTTACCGGGAGATGGGGCTGGAGTTTCCGCGGGAGTAACAGCGAGTCGTATATACATAATCGCCATGCAATGGATCGACGAAGGCATCGTGCTCGGGGTGCGCAAGCACGGCGAGACGAGCGTTATTCTCGAATTGATGACCGCCGGACGTGGTCGCCATCTCGGGCTGGTACGCGGCGGTTCGGGCAGGCGGCTCCGTGGCGTGCTGCAGCCGGGTAATTCGCTGCGCGCGACCTGGCGGGCGCGGCTTGACGACCATCTCGGCAATTACGCGGTCGAGGGTATCAACCTGCGCGCCGCCGGATTTCTCGATGCCGCGCACGCGGTTCACGGCGTGACCCATCTTTCCGCTTTGTGCCGGCTCCTTGCCGAGCGAGAGCCGCATGCCGGCATCCATCAGGCGCTCGAAATTATCCTCGATTCACTCGACGATCCGGCGGTCGTCGGGCCGATGGTGGCGCGGTTCGAGCTTGCGTTCCTCGCCGAGCTCGGCTTCGGGCTCGACCTGTCGACGTGTGCCGCGACCGGCTCGACCGACGATCTCATTTATGTGTCGCCGCGGTCGGGGCGGGCGGTTTCGCGCGCCGGGGGTGAGGCCTATCGCGACAAGCTGATGCGGCTGCCGGATTTTCTGCAAAGCGAGCGCGCGCCGGCGACGCCGGCCGACTTGGCCGACGCGTTTGCACTCACCGGCTTCTTCCTTGACCGCCACGCTTTTGCACCGCGCGACCTGCCGCTGCCTGACGCGCGCGGACGCTTTGTCGCCGCCGTTCTTGTCCGCAACAGCCAGCCAGGCTACCCCAAGCCGCCATGAATAAGAAAGTGATTCCCCCGGAACCCGAGCATGTGCAGGAAGTGGCGCTGCGCGAGGCGCTTGAGGAGCGCTACCTTGCCTACGCGCTCTCGACCATCATGCACCGCGCATTGCCCGATGCGCGCGACGGGCTGAAGCCGGTGCATCGCCGCATCCTCTACGGCATGCGGCTCCTTCGGCTCGATCCCGGCGCCGCGTTCAAGAAATCGGCGAAGATCGTCGGCGACGTGATGGGCAATTTCCACCCCCATGGCGATCAGGCGATCTACGATGCGCTGGTCCGCCTGGCGCAGGATTTTTCCTCACGTTATCCGCTGGTCGACGGCCAAGGCAATTTCGGCAATGTCGACGGCGATAATGCCGCCGCCTACCGCTATACCGAGGCACGGCTGACGGACGCGGCGCGCCTTCTCCTTGACGGCATCGACGAAGACGCGGTCGACTTCCGCGCGAGCTATGACGGCGTGATGCAAGAGCCGGTGGTGCTGCCGGCGGCCTTTCCGAATCTGCTCGCCAACGGGGCGCAAGGCATTGCGGTCGGCATGGCGACCTCAATCCCGCCCCACAACATCGCCGAACTGTGCGACGCGGCTTTGCATCTTATCGATACGCCGAACGCGCGCAGCCGTACGCTGCTCAAATACATTCCCGGGCCCGATTTTCCGACCGGCGGCGTGATCGTCGATCCGCCCGAGACCATCGCCGAGGCTTACAACACCGGCCGCGGCTCGTTTCGGCTGCGCGCACGTTGGAAGACCGAAGACACCGGGCGGGGTACCTACCAGATCGTAATCACCGAAATCCCGTGGCAGGTGCAGAAGATGCGGCTCGTCGAGCGCATCGCCGAACTGATCAACGAAAAGAAGCTGCCGTTCGTCGCCGACATGCGCGACGAGTCCGCGCAAGACGTGCGGCTCGTGTTCGAACCGCGCTCGCGTTCGGTCGATCCGGCGCTGATGATGGAAAGCCTGTTCAAGCTCACCGAGCTTGAAAGTCGCATTCCGCTCAACATGAATGTGTTGGTGCGCGGGCGCATTCCCAAAGTGCTCGGGCTTGCGGAAGCGTTGAGCGAATGGTTGACGCATCGGCGCGAGGTGCTTCTGCGCCGCTCGCGCTACCGGCTCGGCCAGATCGAGCATCGCCTCGAAGTGCTGGGCGGCTATCTCGTCGCCTATCTCAACATCGACAAGGTCATCAAAATCA
>Ga0181525_10001412_pt1 | contig 20448 bp, 18 predicted proteins | sample PEATcosm2014_Bin_48_FD_121100 | JGI IMG/M metagenome (GOLD analysis project Ga0181525, IMG submission 121100) | Peatland microbial communities from MTU Mesocosm Facility, Houghton, MI, USA - PEATcosm2014_Bin06_10_metaG | ecosystem: Environmental > Terrestrial > Soil > Wetlands > Peat | place...
GCACCGGCGCGGAAGTCTCGATTCCTCCGGGCAAGGCCGTGCGCTTCAAGCCAGGAAAAGAATTGCAGTCGATTGATTGACACCAGCTGATTGACACCAGCTGATTGACACCAGCGGCTTCCGGCCTCCAGCTTCCCGACTGATCAAATTGCTTTCGACCCGCTGAGATTCGACCGCCTGGAAGTTGGAAGGACTTCGCGAAACGCTCTCCCCCCGCCCGCGGTCCCGCCTGTCGTAGTAGCATCTAGAGAAGGGCTTCGCTGGAATCGCGAGGCCGCATGAATCGTATGTCGGAATCCAGCCTGCCTCTTGCCTCCTCGGTCACCGAAATATACCGGCCGATGCCGGTGTTCGCGGCGCGCCGACCGCGCCCCCGTTACTGGCTGCACGCACTCCTGCTGCTACTGACCTGCTTCACGACGCTGGTGGTCGGAGCGCGTATGCAATACCACTTTGCTCACGGCCAGCCCGTGTTTCTGCTTGACGATAGCGCCGCTTCGTTCTTTCCTGTGAAATGGGCCCTTTCTGATCCATCCCGGCTTTTGCTGGGAATTCCGTTCGCTGGCTCTCTCATGTTGATTCTGCTGGCGCACGAAATGGGTCACTATCTCTACTGCAAACACTACGGCGTGTGGGCCACGCTTCCGTTTTTTATCCCTGCGCCCACGTTGATCGGGACTCTGGGGGCGTTCATTCGAATCCGCTCGCCGATCCGGTCGCGCACTGCCCTTTTTGACATTGGAATCGCCGGACCGATCGCGGGATTTGTTGTGGCTGTGGGAGTGCTTGCGGTTTCACTCGGGTTGTCTCAACCGGTTCCGGCTGGATCCCCACCCGCGGATCTTGAGCTTGGCTTGCCCCTCATCTTCCAAGTGGTTCATCGGTTGCTGGTGCTGGCGGGGGGCAGCCAGGGTGTGGCGGGACTGCCGCTCGATCGAGTGCTTCTTCATCCCACTGCGATTGCGGCCTGGGTCGGAATGTTCGCGACGGCGCTGAATCTGCTGCCCGGCGGCCAACTCGACGGCGGGCACATCGTTTTTTCGATTGCGCCCCGGGCGCATCGATGGATTTCCTGGGGAACGACGATCGTCCTGTTATTCATGGCTTACTACCTCTGCTACATCTGGTTCGTTTGGGCCATCCTGTTGCGGTTAAGCAGCCTGCGCCATCCCCAGGTGGCGGAGTGGCCGAAGGTTGCCGGGTCTCGCGCCGTATTGGCCGGGTTTGCTGTTCTCATGCTTGTGCTCACGCTCGCTCCGGCGCCGTTCCTGCATTTTTCAGTGCAGGACATAGTTCGCGAATTCCGCAAAAATAAATTCTGAGTGGGATCTCGCCAGTGAGGCTCTTTCTTTCGTATACTCCCTATTGAATCGATTTAATGCCGTGGTGGGAGGGGTAGCTTGAGAAAAACTTCTGCCGTGATCATCGCTCTGGGCGTGGGTTTTTTTGCATCTTCCGCCGCGGCGCAAACCATCGCGGTCGATTCCTCCCGTCCCACCAATCATTTCGTGCCCAGGGAAACTCTGGGGGCGGGCGTGGATCGTATTGCGGTGGAGGCGATCGACAAAGATCTGCTGCAACCCACGCTGGAAAAAACTCTAGCCTCGGGCTGGCAGCCGGTAACGTATCGTCAGAACACGGAGCTGGCGATCGAAGCGTGGCACTGGAATCCAAAAGGAAGTTGGAGCGAGCCCGGCGAAAGGGGATACTTTACCGGCTCGTCCGATCCCACCGAGCGGCTTCGCTACTCCTACGGCTACGCGCTGCCGCGCCGCGGAACCACGCGCAACGACGGCACGGATAACGTCGGCTTTTCGCGGCTGACCGACGGCGATGTCAACACTTTCTGGAAAAGTAATCCGTATCTCACGCAGCGCTTCACCGGAGAAAGCGATGCACAGCATCCGCAGTGGGTGGTGCTTGATCTGGCGCAAGTCCAGCCGGTCGACAGCATCCGCATCGCTTGGGGAGAACCTTATGCCCAACGCTTCGTGGTGCAGTACTGGACGGGCGACGATCCTATTAAGGCCGTGACCCGCGGAGTATGGCAGACGTTTGCCAACGGAACGGTTACGGATGGAAAGGGCCAGACCGAAACGATTCGTTTGAACAGCGCTCCTGTCGCAGTGCGCTTCGTTCGCATCTGGATGACCGAGTCGTCAAACACCTGCGCTGCGGGCCACGCAGGCGACTCTAAAGATGTTGATTCTATAAAAAACGACCCGCGCAATTGCGTGGGCTACGCCATTCGTGAGCTCTACCTCGGAACCAGCACGCCCGACGGCGCCTTTCACGACGTCTTGCGGCACACTCCCGATCAGGAGCAAACGACGACTTACTCGTCGTCGGTCGATCCCTGGCATCAGCCGTCGGACCTCGGATCAACCAAGCAGGCGCAAATGGGATTTGATCTGTTCTTCACCAGCGGCGTGACCCGCGGACTACCGGCCATGGTGCCGGTCGCGATGCTCTATGACACCCCAGAGAACGCCGCGGCGGAAATTGCATATTTGAAAAAGCGCGGCTATCCCGTCTCTTACGTGGAGATGGGCGAGGAAGCCGACGGCCAGTACATGCTGCCTGAGGACTATGGCGCGCTCTACCTGCAATGGGTGACGGCGATTCATCGGGTGGACCCGGCGCTCAGGCTGGGCGGGCCATCGTTTCAAGGTGTAAACAAGGACATCGAAGTCTGGCCGGATGCGAACGGAAAAGTCTCGTGGACGGGGCGGTTCGTCGATTATCTGAAGCAACACGGTCGCATGAACGACCTCGCATTTTTTTCCTTCGAGCATTATCCCTACGATCCGTGCAGAACGCCGTGGGGCATGCTGTATGACGAGCCGGAGCTGGTAAGCCACATCATGCAAGTGTGGCACGAGGATGGAGTCCCCGCCGATATGCCGATGTTCATCACCGAAGGAAATCTTTCTTCGGGCGCGAGTGAGACCTATCAGGATATCTTTGCGGGAGTCTGGCTGGCGGACTACATCGGATCGTTTTTGAACTCAGGAGGGAAAGGCGTCTACTTCTTCCACTATCTTCCCCTGCAAATGGAAGCGGGCTGCAACAGCTCCCCCGGAACGTTCGGGATGTTTACGGTCGATGTCGCCTACCAGATTGAGCAGCCTCTGGCGCAGTTCTTTGTGGCCCAGCTTATCAATCTGGAGTGGGTGCAACCGGGCGGCGGTGAGCATCAGGTCTTTGCCGCAAAAAGCGACATCGATGACGGCGCCGGCCACGAGTTGGTGACGGCTTACGCGCTGAAGCGTCCGGATGGCACGTGGACGGTGATGGCCGTGAATCGAGACCAGCAGAACGGACACCGGATACGAATCACTTTCGATGGTGCGGCAGATGGTCCGGCGGACAAACAAAGCGGCTTCGCCGGGCCCGTGGAAGTTTCGACTTTCGGCAGCACGCAGTATCAATGGCATCCCGCGCAGACGCGATTCATGGCGCACGCCGACAATAGCGGAGAACGCACGATCGTCGCGACCAACCAGGGCTGGGCTGATCCCGATGGCCCGATCGCCCATACCAAACTGAGCGGAGACAAAGACACGATGTATGAGTTGCCCGCGGCGTCGGTCGTGGTGATACGGGGAACTGTTGGCGGGGTGAAGTAGCAGATAAAGAGTCGGCTTCTGGCACACGCCTTCGAAGCTCTCGGCAAGGGAGCCAGGCCTCACATCAACCACAGCGCGTCTACGTCCACAATCACTTGCGTGCGCGGAATTTTCTGATGGCTGGCGTATGCCAGCATGGCGCGCAGCGTGCCGTTTAACTTTTCACGGCTCGGCGACTTCAACACGAAGTGATAGCGATAATCGCGCTTGAGACGCAGGATTGGCGAGGCAGCCGGGCCGAGCACACGCACGCCTTCATGGCGGTTCTGCTCAAACCATCGGCCCAGTGTGCCCGACCAATGAAGTGCTTCGTCGAGCAGGTGGCTGCGGATGATAACGTTAGCCAGCGCCGAGTATGGCGGATAGTGCATCCAGTTGCGAAAGCGCAATTCTTTTTCGTAAAAACCGGCGAAGTCGTGGTGAGCGGCATATTGCACCGCGTAGTGATCTTGAAAATATGTTTGCAAAATCACTTTGCCCGGAGCTATGCCTCGCCCGGCTCGTCCGGCAACCTGGGTGAGCAATTGAAAAGTGCGTTCGGCGGCGCGGAAGTCGGGCAGCCCCAGCGCGCTGTCCGCGCCGATCACTCCGACCAGCGTCACGCCGTGAATATCGTGACCCTTGGCGATCATCTGCGTGCCGACGAGCAAGTCCAGTTCGCCGTCGCTCAGCGCGTTCAGCGTGCGCTCGAAATCTTCGTGCCCGCGGACTGTGTCGCGATCGAGGCGCGCGATTCGCGCCTGCGGGAACATGCCGTGCAACAACTCTTCCAGCTTCTCCGATCCGGTGCCAAGAAAGTAAACATACTCACTGCCGCAGTGGACGCAGGCTTGGGGCACGGACGCCGTGTACCCGCAATAATGGCAAATCATTTTTTGTTCGCGCTTGTGATGAGTCAGCGCGATGGCGCAGTTCTGGCATTCCAGAGTTTTGCCGCAGGTCCGACACAGCACCACGGGAGAATATCCGCGACGATTGAGCAGCACCATCACCTGTTCTTTTCGGTCGAAGCGCTCTTTGATCTCGGCGGAGAGTTTGCGGGAGATCACCTGCTCCTGCCCGGTTTTCTGAAATTCCTCGCGCATGTCAACGATCTCGACCTCCGGCAGCGGCCGCTGCTCAACCCGGTCAGGCAGTTCTACCAGCGCATATTTGTGCTTCTTCGCGTTGTAATAAGACTCCAGGGATGGCGTGGCCGAACCTGCGACAACGACCGCATTCGCCATCTTCGCCCGCATCACGGCGACATCGCGGGCATGGTAGCGCGGCGCCTCTTCCTGCTTGTAGGAGGAATCGTGCTCTTCGTCGACGATGATCAGTGCGAGATCGGAGACCGGCGCGAAGACTGCGGAGCGCGTTCCTACGACGATGCGCGCGTCGCCGCTTTTGATGCGATGCCAGTGCTGCGCGCGTTCTTTATCGGAAAGCGCGGAGTGCAGGATCGCGACTTCGTCTCCGAAGATCTGGTGCAGATCGGCGGCAACCGCTGGCGTAAGGCCGATTTCAGGGACGAGCAAAATGGCTGAGCGTCCAGCATCGAGCACGGCGCGCATTCCCGCAAGGTAAACAGCCGTTTTTCCAGAACCGGTAACGCCGTGCAGAAGGATGCCGGCAAACGTTCGCGCATCCACAGCTTCGCGCAAGCGTTGCAGTGCCGCCTGCTGCGCTGAGTTGAAATCAAATGGCAGGCGCGAGGACCGCGGCTTGCTGCGCGAGACCGCAAAATCCGCCGGTTCTTCGATTATTTCGATCAGACCGCGCTTGGCCAGCGTCCCGAGAGTCGTGCGAGGGACTTCAAGCGCTTGCAACGTCTCGACGGGCAGCCGGCCTCCAGACGCCGCCAGCGTCTCGACCATCGTTCGCTGGTTCTCATTCAGTTTGCCGTCGGCGGAGTTGAGCAGAGCAACTTTGATGGTGCGGGTCGCATCCCGCACAGCAGAAACGTCTGCCCGGGAGATCCACTTTTTGCGCACCATTCCGCCCAGAACCACCTTGGAGACGCCGGTGGCGGATCGCAGCGTTTGTTCTCGGACGTGCACGATTTCTCCCGGCGCCGATTCTTGCGCCGCCAAGTAGTCCAGCACACGAAACTCCGCCGCTTGCTCTTCCGGCGTGCGCTGCGAGCGCCTGGACGATCCCGACATTCCAGCCAGATGCAGTGCCGTCTGCCCCTCTTTACCGATGCGGTAAGCGACGGCACGTTTGAACTCCGCATTCAAAGGCAACATGCTGCGAAATACTTCGCCCAAGGGAGCCAGATAATAGTCGGCGATCCAGCGCCCGAGGCGCAGCAATTGCTCGTCGAGCACCGGCGAAGCGTCGAGCACGCTGAGAATGGATTTGGTTTTTACCGAGGGCTTGCGATCGTGCAATTCAACCACGATGCCGGTCAAGCGCTGCTGGCGAAAAGGCACCAGCACGCGGCCGCCGGCCACGGGGGAGGCCTCAGCCGGGACATGATAGGTGAAAACCATGTCGAGCGGCACCGGCAGTGCAACGTCAGAAAACTCGGGCATCGTTCTCGGGAGAATCGCAGTCTCAGAGAATAGCAGCGGAGGAACGGGAACGCCTCGATTAGTCGACAGGTTTCTTGGGCGGCTCAATACCCAGATATTTCATGACCATCTGGAGATCCTTCCAGGCTTCGCCTTTCTGTCGTGGATCGCGCAATAGAAATGCAGGATGGTAAGTGACGGCGAGGCGCGCTCCCGGCCAGGAGAGATCACGGCTGCGAACCCCAGCCGGCCTAAAGTCATACCAGCGGCCACGGAGTTCAGACATGGGCGCATTGATGGCCAAAAGATTTTTCGCCGCCGTCGCCCCCAGCGCCACAATCACCTTGGGCTTGATCGCTGCGATCTGCCGCATCAGAAACGGGGAGCAGGTTTCACACTCGTCACGCTCCGGCTGCCGATTGCCGGGAGGACGGCATTTGACGATGTTCGCGATGTAAACATCTTCGCGGCGCAGGCCCATCGCCTTGATCATATTGTTGAGCAGTTGGCCGGCACGGCCGACGAATGGCTCGCCCTGTGCATCTTCGTCCGCGCCGGGCCCTTCGCCCACAAACATTAACTCGGCTTGCGGATTTCCTACTCCGAAGACGATCTGCTTTCGGCCCTGCTGGTGCAGTTTGCAGCGCGTGCAGTCGCCGAGGTCTTCACGAATCAGTTTGAGCGCAACAGCCGGGTCGGCCACTTCGTACTCCGGCTTCGAGGACACCATTTCGACAATGCTGTCCTCGGCAGTGTTTGAGACGACGGGGGATTTTCTTGCGGCCATTTCCTCTCGCAGTTCTGATCGGGTTGCGGCAGACGAAGGTGGAGCGATCGACAACCCATCCGCCGTCGCTTCGGCGATCAATGCCCCCTCCCCGCTTGGACCGGGCCCGCGGCGGTACAAATCGTAGATGCCCAATTCGTGGTAGAAGCGGATACGATCGACAAGAGCGCGCCGCAGTTCCGGATCAAGAGCGGAAGTCATTGGTTTTCGTTCGACGGGTGAAAAATAGAGTTGATTGTAAGGTTACGCTCCAGTTTCGCAACGCCCCGATCGACTGTACGGGGCGCTCTAATGCTCGATGTCGAAATAGATCTTCGTGGCCGCGCGATACACCACGACTTTCGCGCCTTCAAGTTGCATATCGAGGGAGTCAACGTGCGCCCATTTGATCCCGCGAACCGTCTTTGCCGCCTCGGCCACGGCGTTCTCCGCGGCCTTCGCAAAGCTATCCTTGGATGTTCCAATCACTTCGATCATCTTCTGCGTCATCCCAAGCTCCTTAAACGAGTTTTGTCGGAATTGTACGCTCGCGGCCGATCGATGTGCGATGATCGATGCGCCACGAGCAACGGCTCGACCGCTGGTCGGCACAATTTGTAAAGAAAACTCGGGTTCAGACTTTCACCGAGGATTTGCGGCGCTCGCGGACCCGGACCACCTGATCGAGGACGCGCCGCGCGACTTCCCACTTGGTCGTCTGCGGGACGTCGACCACTTCATCCTGCGTGATGATGGTCACTTCGTTGCGCTCGGAGTCAAAGCCGATGCCTTCCCGGGAAACGTCGTTGACCACGATGGCATCGAGGTGTTTGGCCGCGAGTTTCTGACGCGCGTTCTCAAGCACGTTCTCCGTTTCCGCCGCGAAACCGACCACAATCTGCGACTGTTTGCGAAGAGAAATCTCTTTCAGTATGTCCACGGTTGGTTCGAGTTCGAGCGCGATCGGCCCCTTACGTTTCATCTTTTGCGCGGAAGTTGATTTCGAACGGTAATCGGACACCGCCGCGGTCTTGATCACGATCGATACTTGGGGCAGAAGTTTGAGCACCGCCTCGAGCATCTGCTCGGCCGATTCCACACGAGTGAACTCAGCCGCAGCCGGCGGCGTGAGCGCGGTTGGCCCGCTGACCAGCAACACACGGGCACCACGGCGCAGAGCCGCCTCGGCCACGGCGTACCCCATTCGCCCGCTGGAGCGGTTGGTGAGGTAGCGCGCCGGATCGATCCTTTCACGCGTCGGTCCGGCGGTGATCAGAATGGCTTCCCCGGCGAGATCCTGCGTCGCGCCCAGTGATTCGAGAAGCGCCGCAACGATCGTTTCATTCTCGGCGAGCCTCCCCGCGCCGGTCATGCCGCAGGCAAGAAACCCAGAACCGGGTTCGACGATCCTCACCCCACGCTGGCGAAGGATCTCCAGATTCGCCCGCGTCGCCGGGTGATTCCACATGTTCACGTTCATCGCGGGAGCGACCACCACCGGCGCGGCAGTCGCGAGATAGAGCGTGGTAAGAAAGTCGCTGGCGATGCCCTGCGCGAAATGGGCCAGGATGTCAGCGGTGGCGGGAGCGACCAGCAGAGCGTCAATCGACTGCGCAACCGCGATGTGCTCGATGGCAGAGTCGATATTGGCGGCCTGCTCCTCACCCGCCTGCTCTTCGCTGGTGTCGAACATCCCGGTGATCACTTTCTCACCCGAGAGCGCCGCGAAGGTGAGTGGACGAACAAATTCCTGCGCGGCCCGCGTCATGATCACCTGCACCCGAATGCCGCGGTCGTTCAAGAGCCGCACAATCTCGGCTGCTTTGTAAGCCGCGATGCCGCCCGTCACTCCCAGAGCAACTTTCATTTTCTTGAATGGCGATGGACGCCAGGTCTCAGGCGTCTTGCCCGAAAGCCTTATCCAGTTCATCGGCGGCCTGCTCGGCCGCGCTGCGGGTTTCCGGGATCTCCCACTTCACCTTGCCCGCGCGGATTTCGTCCTGCGCAATGCGACAAGGTTTGCGGGAATTGGTTTGAACCACGGGCGGGGCTCCTGATTGCAGTTGGCGGGCACGCCGCGCGGCGACCAGAATGTAGCGATAGTTGCTGTCGAAGCCTTCGATCAATTTCATGGTTTCTCCCCCCTTGAAACCGGGATGCACGATTTTGATGGCCGAAAACAGATGCGCTTCGTTCTTCGCCGGGGAAGCCAAGAACTGCTCCTCTATTTTCCCACGAAACTCAAGATTGCGGGTGCGCCCGCCGGTAAATAAGGTTACCTACGACTAACGACCGCTTGGGTCGCCAGGGGGCCGAAAGGAATCCAGAATCCCCTGGAGTCGGCCCCGCATCTTCGCCAAGCGGCAGCGCTCGGCTACAGCCACAGTCTTGGCTTCTTCCTCGGAGAGCGCCCTGCCCGCGCGCAGCAGCCGTTCGCCGCGAACGATGGCCCGCAGCAGTTCGATGGAATCTTCCAGCTGATCATTGATGAGAATATAGTTGTAGCGCGGGTAGTTCTCGATCTCACGGGTCGCCGTGTCCAGCCGGCGCTGGATCACCTCTTCGCAATCTTCGCTGCGCTTGCGCAGACGTTCCTCGAGCGTTCTGCGATCCGGAGGCAAGATGAATATGCTGGTGGCGTCGGGCACTTTACTCTGGATTTGTTCCGCGCCCTGTACGTCGATGTCGAGCAGGAGGTCGCGTCTGTTCTCTTCCGCCTCGCCCAGAAAGCGCCGGGCCGTACCGTAATAGTTGCCAAACACGTCGGCGTGTTCGAGAAACGCGTCTTCTCGAATCATCTGCTCAAACTCGACGCGCGAGATGAAATAATACTGCCGGCCATTGGCTTCGCTGCCGCGAGGAGCGCGCGTGGTGTAGGAAATGGAAAACTCCAGATCGCTCACCGACTTCAAAATTTCATTGACTAGCGTCGACTTGCCGGAGCCCGACGGGGCCGAGATGATGTAGACGATGGGTTTGTAGGCCGGAGAACTCATTCCAGGTTCTGCACCTGCTCGCGGGATTTTTCGATCTCCGCCTTCATGACCAGTCCAGACTCGGTAATTTTCAGCGCTTCGCCCGCCAGTCCGGAAGTTTTCGAAAGCAACGTATTGGCCTCGCGATTCATTTCCTGCAGCAGGAAGTCCAGCTTCTTCCCCACTTCCCCATCTTCGTCGAGCAAGCCCAGGAAATGCTGAATGTGATTTTCCATGCGTACGATCTCTTCCTGAATGTCGCTGCGGTCCACCAGAAGGGCGGCTTCCTGGAACATGCGTTCCCGGTCGGCGCTGGCTCCCAGCAGTTCCTGAATGCGCGCCTGCAGCCTTTCCAGATAACCTTGCAACATGTTGCGCCGGTGTTGCTGCACGGTCTTGACCGCTTGCAGCAGATGCGCCATGCGCTCCCGCAATTCACGCTCGGCGCTGCGCCCCTCCTGCTCTCGCATCTGATTCAAACGATCGAGCGCCTCGCCCACGGTTGCCATCACCGCCGACTCTAGCGCTCCATCTTCGGGGTCGCTGGGGGCGTCGAGCGCTCCCGGAATGCGCAGGATGGCGTTAAGATCCGGTTCCGCTGGCACCGCAAACTCGCTCGCCGCTTTCCGGAAAGCCGTGATGTAAGCGCTCACCAGCGGCCGATTCAGCGCAAAGGTTTCGTTGCTCCCCCGTTCCAGGCTAAGCGTGACCTCGACGTGTCCCCGGGCAATCTTATCTTTGAGCAAACGGCGAAGCTGCATCTCAAGCGCGTCCGAACCCGAAGGCAATCGAAAATGCAGATCGAGGAAACGGTGGTTCACCGATTTAAGGGAGAGGGCAAACGCCAGGTGTCCGTTGCCTTGGACCGAGGAAGTTGACGAAGCCGACGCTAGACCCGAGTCTGCGGACGACGGACTGTTGCCCCTTCCTATCTTGCCGATCAACTCGCCTTTCACCTGGGCGAAACCTGTCATGGAGCGGATAGCCATGCGTGAATGTCCATTCTGCGGCGCAATCTCAGCTGGGTTGTGCCGGCTCCAGTTTCTGCTCGAAGTCGGCAAACTGCAACTCGTACAAGCGCCGGTACGTGCCCAGCTTTGTCATCAAGTCTTCATGCGCGCCGATATCGGCGATGGCTCCGTTTTCGATAACTACGATGCGATCGGCGCGGCGCACCGTCGAAAGCCGGTGCGCGATCACAAACACGGTGCGGCCGCTCATGAGATTGTGCAACGCGGATTGCACCAGCGCCTCCGATTCGCTGTCGAGAGCCGACGTCGCCTCGTCCAGAATCAGGATGGGCGCATTCTTCAGCAGCGCGCGAGCAATGGCGATGCGCTGCCGCTCACCGCCCGAAAGGCGCACGCCGCGCTCTCCGATGACCTCGTTGTAACCCGCGGGCAACGCCTTGATGAACTGGTGCGCCAACGCGGCCCGGGCCGCGGCCTCAACTGCCTTTAGCGGTACGTGAGGCTGGCCGTAAGCAATATTGTTGCGAACCGTGTCATTAAACAGCACCGTCTCCTGCGTGACGATTCCGACCTGCTCGCGCAGCGACGCCAAAGTTACATCGCGCACATCATGGCCGTCAATCAGCAGCCGGCCTTGCGTGGCATCGAAGAACCGTGGTATCAAGTGGACCAGCGTGCTCTTACCCGAGCCGCTGGATCCGACAATCGCGACCACCTCCCCACGACCGACTTCAAGGTTGATATCGTGCAGCACGCCTGCATCCGCCGCCTCAGCACCATAGGTGAAGCCGACGTGATCGAATTGGACGTTCTTTGAGAAGGCGGGCAGGCGCGCGGCACGCGGTTTTTCGCGGACGTCATCTTCGATGTCCATGAATTTGAAGATTTCGCTGGAGGCACCCAGAGCCTGCTGAAAATTATTGTTGAACTGGGCAAACTTTCGCACCGGGTTGTACAGACTAAACACGGCAGTAATGAAGGCGACGAAAATGCTCGGAGTCATCTCGCCATGCTTCACCTGCTCCCGGCCCAGGTTCAACAGCAGTGCGATCCCGACGACCCCGAAAATATCCATGAGCGGCGAACTGACAGCGGTGGCGGCGACGGAGCGCAGATTGGCGCGGAACAGGCGCCGCGCCGCGCCGCGAAAGCGGGAAATCTCCCATTTCTCACTGTTGAAAGCCTTCACGATCCGGTTGCCGGTAATCGTCTCGTGCAGAATATTCTGTATCTCAGCCAGCTTATCCTGTCCCTGCCGCGTCGTGCCGCGAACCCGGGAACCGATCTTGCGGGAGGAGTAGACAATCACGGGAACGAACAGCAACAGCACCCAGGCAAGTCTCCCGCCCAGGATCACAACAACGGCGGCCACGGACACGAACGTGAAGAACTGCTGCAAGAATTCGGCCAGCACCGTGGACATGGCATACTGCACGCGCTCGATGTCGTTGATGGTGGCGGAGAGCAGTGTCCCCGTAGTGTGCTTCGAGAAAAATGCCGCCGAGCGGCGCATGATCGCATTGTAAAGATCATCGCGCAGGTCGGTGATCATGCCAAAACCGGCGTGATTGATCAGGTATGTCCCCGAGTAATCGAAAATTCCCTTGAGAATGGTCGAGCCGATGAGGGCGACTGCCACCATGGTCCACGCATTGGTGAACCGGGAGGGCACCAGTTGCTGCAGATAAACCGAGCGATGCGCGATCGGAATCACAAACAGTTGAATCTCCTTGGATCCAGTCGAGGGATTCAACACCCGGTCAAAGATGGGCCGAATCAGCAAGAACTTGAAGGCGTCGAGCGCGCCCACCAGAGCCATCAGAACCACCGAGCAAATGATCTGCCACCAGTAAGGAAGCGCGTAACGAATCAGACGCATCAGTTGGCGCATACAACTCCGAGCAGGCCGAGTCGGCTTACCGGCGATGGCGTAGGCATGAGATGCAAGGGCTTTATTTTACTGCGGTTGCTGGCAGTTTGTCGTTGCCTACCTCGGCATGTCCCGGTGCGCGATCTTCACGCGGTATCCGGCTTGATGGAGCTTTTTGCCCACTTCCTCGGCAATCATCACCGAACGGTGCTGACCACCGGTGCAGCCAAAAGTGATGGTGAGATAGCTCTTGCCTTCGTGAACGTAGTGCGGCAGAAGGTACACCAGCAGATCAGAAATGCGCCGGATGAATTCCTTGGTCTGCGGAAATGAGCGGATGTATTTGGCCACGCGCGGGTCGCGCCCGGTCAGCGCACGGAACTCCGGCACGAAGTGCGGATTCGGCAGAAAACGAACGTCGAAGACGAGGTCCGCCTCTTCGGGCACGCCATGACGAAAGCCGAAGCTCACGCACGAAACCAGAATGCTCTTTTCCGACGACTGCTCGCGGAAGCGCTGGGTTACGTGGGCGCGCAACTCGTGAACGTTGAACTTGGAAGTATCGATGACAATGTCGGCCAGGGCGCGGATGCTCGCCAGGTGCCGCCGTTCAGCCTTGAGTGCGGCATGCACCGGTTCATTCGTGCCCAGCGGATGTGGCCGCCGCGTCTCGCTGAAACGCCGCATCAACACCGCATCGGAGGCTTCCAGAAAGGCGACCTTGGTCGGAATTGTCCGCCGCACCGCCTTCAGAATTCCTGGCAGCTGATCGAGTTTGGGACCTTCGCGCACATCCACGACCAGCGCCGTGCGCCGGATTTCGCTCGACTGTAACGCCAATTCGGCGAAGCGTGGGATCAGTTCCACGGGAAGATTGTCGACGCAATAGTAGCCCAAGTCCTCAAAAGCCTTGAGTACAGACGCTTTGCCGGAACCGCTCATGCCGGTAATGATCACCAGTTCCGCAGCGTGTGGAAGGTCGCGCGGACGGTCACGCGAACTGACCCTAGCCACTTTTTTCCCGCCGCGTGGCGGCTTCGCATGCTTTCCGGACAGAGACGATTTTCGTGGCGTCATGCCCAGGATAGTAGCACCGAAGTTGGGGATTCTTCTCCATCGCATGTCCGATTTGTCTAAGCGCTGCCTGGACAGGTAAGCTTGGTCGCCATGAAGAAGTTTCAAGAACTTAGCGAACGAGAAGTTCTGGCTTTGGCCATTTCTCTGGAGGAAGAGGATGAGCGGGTGTACGCCGATTTCGCCGAAGGTCTGCGCCAAGACTATCCTGCGTCGGCCGCAATGTTCGAAGGTATGCGGGAAGAGGAATCGGGGCATCGCAGAAGATTAATCGAGCTCTACCGGCAAAAGTTTGGCGAACACATTCCATTGATCCGGCGACAGGACGTGCGTGGATTCGTGGAGCGGCCGGCTCTCTGGCTGATCCGGCCGATGCGCATCGACGCGGTTCGCAAGGAAGCCAGCACGATGGAAGTCGAGACCCGCCGCTTCTACGAACGGGCCGCGGCGCTTACTCAGGACGCCAGCGTCCGGCAGTTGCTCGACGATCTTGCGACCGAAGAACGAACGCACGAACATCGCGCACAAGAACTGGACGCGGAAAAGCTACCCACCAACGTGAAAGCCGACGAAGAGCGAGCCCAGAGGCGTCTGTTTGTGTTGCAGATTGTACAGCCCGGGCTGGCAGGTCTAATGGATGGCTCGGTTTCCACGCTGGCGCCAGTGTTCGCGGCCGCATTCGCTACGAAAAGCTCCAGTGACGCTTTTCTGGTGGGCCTGGCAGCCTCAGCCGGCGCCGGCATCAGCATGGGTTTTGCCGAGGCGCTGTCCGATGATGGCAGCCTGACGGGGCGAGGGCATCCCTGGGTGCGCGGGGTGATCTGCGGGGTGATGACTGCGCTGGGCGGCATCGGGCACACTTTGCCGTTTTTGTTGCGTGATTTCCGAATGGCGCTATGGGCCGCAGGGGTTGTCGTGGTTGCTGAGTTGGCCGTGATCACGTGGATCCGTCACCGATACATGGATAGTCCGTGGATTTCGGCAGCGCTTCAGGTCGGGCTCGGCGGCGTGCTGGTTTTCATCACTGGCGTGCTGATTGGCAGTTCGTAGTTGTCGAACCTCACGGCTGCGTCTCCAGAGGATGCTGGCTCTTCTCGTAGAATTCGTTCTGCAGCCGGAGGCTGACGTCGTCCGCCTTCACCGCACGGATCGTCTTCTGCAGAGTGTCGATCCACCAATCCATCTGAAACTTGCCTAGCTCCTGGGTTGCGGCCGAGCCATCGCCGGAGTAGTGGTTGGGAAAGCGCGCGTACCACCAGATGCCGGTGTAGACGTCGTCGGGAAGGCTCTGGCGGTGCTGGTCGGCGCCGGATTCGCCGGCCGCTCGGTCGAGGTGAACCGTGTCGGGGCGCGAGATCATCATCTTCGAGGTCTCGCTTTCACCGGCGTGCAGATCGACGGAGGTCTTCTTCGGCGGACCGCCGGTTTGCGGCGCACGGCGATCGAAAATATAGACCACGTAATCGTGCGTCTTATCCAGTTGCGTTTGGGCGAAATATGGCAGCAGGTGCTCGTTGCCGCCGTGTCCGTTGACGATGATCACTTTCTTGCAGCCGTTGCGAGCCATTTCGTCGGTCGTTGCCTGCAGCAGCGCGAGTTGCATTTCAGGACCGTACGCAATGGTTCCGGGCTCGTGCCGGGCCTCGGCAATCTGTCCGAAATAGTACTCCGGGAACACGACCGCATATTCCTGTTCCGCGGCGTGCAGTGCGGCGTAACGCACGTCCAGCAGATCGGTGCCAAGAGGCAGGTGCGGACCATGTTTCTCGAGGATGCCAAAGGGCAGCAGGCACGTACCGTGCGAACGATGAATGCCTTCACGGAAGTCGGCGGCGGTGAGCTCCTCCCAGTGGACGGAGAGCTTCAATTGCGACGCGGCGGCTCGCGCGTGCGCGGGATGCGAGGTGTTCAGAGTTGTCAGCAAAACGCAGAAGAACATCCACCGCGCGTGAGTCAACATCGGTAAGTCTCCCTCGCGGCGAATTTTAGCACCGAGGCAGCGCCACCTGAGAAACTGCGGCCCGAATGCACCTGGACCGCAGGACAGCCGAGGGCGGCACACACAAGCCGCCTGAAAGCGGGCGGGCGAGGGCGCCCCCGCCCCACCGAACCGCGTTCGACTATTTCAGGAAGATTTCCTGCATCAGTTCCGAGCTAACGATCTCCCGGATTTCAGCGCGCTTCTCGCCGAGTTGCTGACCTTGCGCCTTGCCGCCCAGGATCTTGTCCCGCATCTCCTCGCCTTTGGCCGCCAGACCGTCCATGGCCGCGTGGTTCTTGTATTCGATGGCCACGCAGATGTCCCAGTCTTCGGGGCTGACTTTGGTCTCTTTCAGAAAAACCTTGTAGTCCACGATGACGCCCTGTTTCTTTTCTTCTTCGATGATGGGCTTGGTGGACTTGCGCAGGCTGGTGAGATATTCATCCATGTGAGTGGGTTTTACGCGGATCAACTGAACGCGCCAGACGGGACCTTCGGTGTAGTGTTCTTGCGCGAACAACGATGGAGCGAGCAACAACACGAATACTACGAACCCATAGAGTTTTCTCATAGGCGTCTCCTGAATTGTGTGATGAACGGCGGGAGGATCATACGCTTCGTTCAGGAGAATGGGAAAGTGGCCCGGTACTTTGGGCTTCGGGCGAGCGGCTCGCACTCGGGAAGGCTCGGGTGTTCAGGCATAAAGTGGAAACTGCTCGCCCAGCCTCGGGCGCCGCTGGCAGAACAGGGATCCTTCGACTGCGGCTCATACTCTTTGAGATCGGCCGCTTCGCTCAGGATGACAAGCGGCAACCTTAATTGTGGCGAGGGCTGGCACCGCGGCCCGATACGGCCGGGCCGCCGGACAGCCGAGGGCGGCTGTCCCCACATGAGTTTTTCCTCTATGGGGCTTCGATCAGCTCCATTTTTCCGTCTCGGGTGCGGTGCAGGATCATTACCTTGCCTTTGGGATCGCGGAAGACGAAGACATCGCGGTCGCGGAAGTGGGCCTCCTTGATGGCTTCCTCGAGGGTCATGGGGCGCATGGCTACGGCTTCGTTGGAGCGGACCAAGTGAACCTCGGTGGTCTTGGCAACGGCGGGATAGCGGTGCACGACGACGGGTACGGCGGTTTTTTCCGTGAGGCCCACCGCTGTCTGAAGGCTTTCCTGCGGAGAATGGCCGTTCCACTTCTTCACTTCTTCGCTCTTGCGGGCTGAACGTTTCTTGGACTGCCAGCGGGTCTTGTATTTCAGCGCCTGCTTTTCGAGGTGGTCGAGGGCTTCGTTGACAGCGATGGTCATGTCTTTGGCTTGCGCCAGCCCGACGATTGGGCCGTTGCGCGGGCTGATGGTGATCTCGGCTTTGTGGCGGTGCTTCTCGACGGCGAGGATCACCTTGGTTTCAAAGCGGTCGCCCAGGATTTTGCGGATTTTCGCGAGGCCGGTTTCTACTTCTTTGCGGATGGTGGAGGTTACTTCGTAATGACGTCCGGTGTATTCCACGTTCAAGAGCGCCCCTCCTTAAGTTCTTGCTCGAGATTAAATTGGGCACTGCATTGTAACGACGCCAGCCAAACCCGCGATGCTGCTTCCCGCGGCTCGCTCAGATCCTTCGGACGCAAAAGCGGCGACCTCCGGATGACAATTGGTTTTATTCTTTCATCGAGTTCATTCCTTCACCCTGCGCTGATGGGTGCTGGGGATGCGCATATCCTCACGATACTTGGCGACGGTACGGCGCGTGACCTGGATGCCTTGCGATTGCAGGATGCGGGTTAGTTGTTCGTCAGTCAAGGGACGGCTGGGATCTTCTTCTTCGATCAATTTCTTGACGCGACGTTTCAGAATCAGCAACGAAGTGTTGCCGCCTTCGGGGCCCTGCACGCTTTCGCTGAAGAAGTAGCGCAACTCGAAGACGCCCTGGGGGGTGTGCGCATATTTGCTGGCGACGGCGCGGCTCACGGTGGAGGGATGCACTCCGATCTCTTCGGCGACTTCCTTTATCATCATGGGCTTGAGAAAATCGATGCCTCTTTCCAGAAAATCATACTGCCGCGCAACGATGGAATAACAAACTTTGGTGATGGTCTGCTTGCGCTGCTCGATGTTCTTGATGAGCTGGATGGCGCTCTTGTAGCGTTCCTTCACATAGTCGCGGGTGTTCTTGTCGTTGGTGTCGCGGGTGAGCAGTTTCTTGTAGGCCGGGTTAAGCCGGAGCTGCGGAAGATCGTCATCGTTCATCAGCACCAGCCACTCGTCGCCGTGCTTGATGAAGGCGACATCGGGCTCGATGAGGCGCGCCGTGCCTTTGTTGTACTGCAGTCCGGGTCGGGGGTCGAGAGTGCGAATGTAATCGATGGCCTGCTGCACGGAATCGAGAGGGCGGCTGATTGCCTTGGCGATTTCACGATGCTGTTTGCTTTGTACGGCGCGCAGATGCTGGTCGACGATGGCGATGGCATCCTGCAAAAGCTGCGCGGTGCCGTTGCCGTTTTTCTCTCCGTTTTTCGGGAGAGCAAGCTGCTGCTGGTGATAGCGCAACTGGCGCAGCAGGCATTCGCGCAGATCGCGGCAACCCACTCCCGGAGGGTCGAGCTGGCGGATGACCTCGAGGGCTTCCTGGAGATCAGCGACGGCGAAGCTGGATTGGTAAACCGTGCGCTGGAGTACGGACGGAGCTCCAGGCGCAGAGGCTTCGGGCGCTGGAGCGGCGGCCGCGCCATCTCCCGGGCTCGAGGCGAACGACGAAACGATTTCAGCTGGCGTCTCGGATGCCGACCGAACAGCTCGGTCGCCAAGAAAGCTCGCAGCATCGGAAGGAGCGGCGGCGTGAGCGCCGGGAAGCTCGAAGGCGGCGGAGCCGATCGGCCCGTCCAACCGTTGTTCAGCGATGGCGGTGCTGAAATTCGATGGTTCGGACGCTGCTTTGTCTGACAAGGCTTCGTCTGACGGGGCCGCGCCGGGTATCGCTTTATCCGGCATTACTTCATCGGACGCGACTTCATCAGAGACGGCTTCGGCAGGAAGTTCGTCCTGGGCCAATTCGTCCTGGGCTAAACCTAGAGCCTGGGCTTCGGTGACAATATTTCTTGCGGCGGCGGCGTCAGCTTCCGGGGGCGCGGGTGGCGCCACGCCGAGCATCTCCTCATCGCTGGCGATCAGATAACCGTCTTCATTTAAGTTGCCGATGATCTGTTCGGCGGCCTCGCGCACCTCGGGCCGCAGGCTGAGCGCACCAAGTTGCCAGGCGAGGTGATCGGTGAGATTGGTAGGTTTGGAGAGGAAGTTTTCAAACGACGGGCGCTCGATCTCTTCCATCTCGCCACGGGTGCGGTAGCCGGGATCGAGATACTCCTGAAAGAACGATCCGAAGTCGATCTCTTCAAAAGGATCCTTCTTTTCGACGGCGGTGATGGGATTTTCTTCCGTGCCGGCAGTCGAGGCGCGGTCGCGGTCTTCCTCCTTGCGGCCAAGCTCGTCGATCAACGGGACGGATTCTTCGAGCTCTTCGAGGACCGGATTCTCGACCATCTCGGCATTGATCATGTCCTTGAGCTCAAGCTTGTTGAGCGCGAGCACGGAGACCATCTGCACCAGACCCGGGGTGAGGATCTGGCGCTGGGACAGCTTGACGCTCAGTTTGTGCTGAAGTAAAACCATGCTGTTGTTCTTTGGTCGTTAGTCGTTCGCCATTCATCGTTGGTGTTGGCGTTTCCTGCTTAGCCACCACTCACGACCAGCGACGAACGACGGTTGTCTCACACGAGCGAGAAGCTTTCTCCGAGATAGACCCTTCTCACTTCCGGGTCGCTGGCCAACTGCTCGGGCTGGCCATGACGGAAGATCCTGCCGTCGTCGATGATGTAGGCGCGGTCGGTCACGGAGAGCGTCTCGCGCACGTTGTGGTCGGTGATCAACACGCCAATGCCGCCGGCGCGCAGGCCGCTGATGATTTTCTGCAGGTCAAGAACGGCAATGGGATCGATGCCGGAAAAGGGTTCGTCGAGCAGGATAAACGTCGGATTGATGCACAGGCAGCGGGCGATTTCGACGCGCCGGCGCTCGCCGCCAGAGAGGGCATAACCGCGATTCTGCCGAATGTGCTCCAAGCCAAGTTCATCGATAAACTTCTCCATCTTCTCGCGGCGCTCATGCCAGGACATGGGCTGAGCCTCGAGCACGGCGAGAATGTTCTCTTCGACCGTAAGTTTGCGAAAAACCGAAGCTTCTTGTGGGAGGTAACTGATGCCATACTGGCGGGCCCGCAGATACATAGGAACGGCAGTAATGTCCTGGCCGTCATACAGCACGCGGCCGGTATCAGGGGGGATCAGGCCAACGATGGCGTAGAACGTTGTAGTCTTGCCAGCGCCGTTAGGACCAAGTAAACCAACAACTTCACCTTGCTCGACCCGCAGGCTGACACCGTTTACGACGCGGCGGGCGCGGTAGGATTTGCCAATTTCATCCGTGGCCAGGGTGCGCATCATCGTGCCCGCATTTATCGTGCCACTCGGGTTTGAGTTACTACAGGAGCTTTTACTTCGCCTTCTACGAGCACCCTATCATCGCGTCTAAAGAAAGTCAACGAAACCCCGGTAATCTTGCCGTGTTCGGCATCAAAAATGCTAGGCGGTCCGCCCGTCAGGACGAACTTGTCGTCTGAAGCAGTGTAAATAAGGAGA